>MDSV01119477.1_pt1 | contig 22833 bp, 24 predicted proteins | sample 810851 | NCBI WGS metagenome assembly MDSV01 (sample SAMN05326640, study PRJNA326480) | marine metagenome | isolation source: seawater | place: Atlantic Ocean: North East | collected 2012 | reverse complement strand
TAAGATTTTTATACATATTACCCTAATATTATCAAATTATAATTATTATGTTTGAAAAAATATTTCCAAAGATACACCCAGAAGGATATAAGTTTTTAGGTATATCCGGGGTAATAACCTTAGTTTTGTGGCTAATGTCAAATTTTTTTGGGTTTATTTTTGGGATAATCACAATATGGGTTTATTATTTTTTTAGAGACCCTGACAGAACAATAATACAAGACGATAATTTTTTAGTTAGTCCTGCAGATGGGGTGATATCTGGAATTAAAGAAATTAGTGGTCCAGTGGAATTGGGTTTAGAAAATCAAACTTTCACACGAGTAAGTGTTTTTATGAATGTTTTTGATTGTCATGTAAATAGATCACCAGTAAGTGGAAAAATAGAAGATATTTTTTATAAACCAGGAAAATTTTTAAATGCTTCTTTGGATAAAGCAAGTGATGAAAATGAAAGAAACTATTTTAAGATCAAAGATAAAAAAACGCAAAAAGAAATAGTAGTAGTTCAAATTGCAGGCCTAATAGCAAGACGAATTGTTACTCAAACCGAAAAAAATCAAGAAATAGTGCAAGGTGAAAGAATTGGAATGATAAGATTTGGAAGTAGAGTTGATTTATACTTTAATCAAAGAAAAATTATGGTAAAAGTTGGCCAAAACGTTATTGCGGGTGAAAGTTTAATAGCACAAATATAATGCAAAAAAAAAATAAATTTAAAGTAGTATCAGTTAATAAGTCTAGACACATCTTACCAAGCGTCCTAACGCTAATTGGTGTGTGCTTAGGTATTACATCGATCAAATTTGCGATGGATGGTAATTTTGGATTTGCAGTTCTATTCGTTATTGTTGCGGCAATTTTAGATGGTTTAGATGGAAGAGTAGCTAGAATGATCAAAGGCACATCTGATTTTGGAAAGGAGCTTGACTCGCTTACTGATTTTGTAAGTTTTGGTATTGCACCAGTTTTTATTATTTATTTTTGGGAGTTAAATCAATTTGGAAGAATTGGTTGGCTACTTGTATTATTATTTTCAGTATGTTGCGTACTGAGATTGGCCAGATTTAATCTAACAAAATTTGATAATAACGAAGAATGGAAAATGAATTTTTTTCAAGGCATACCTTCCCCGGCAGGAGGATGTTTGATTTTATTTCCAATAATGTATGATTTGTCTGTATTTAGTAATTTTTTCAAAATTTCAAATCTAAGTCCTTACTTAGTAGTCATAGCTTCTATTCTTTTGATTAGTAAAGTCCCAACATTTTCATTTAAAAAAATAGTTGTTCAAAGACAAACAACATTATTTTTATTATTGGGTTTTGCATTATTTTTTGTATTAATTACACAATTTACTTATGAAACTTTGGCTTTATGTTGCCTAATTTATCTTGCATTAATACCAGTTAGTATTTTAAATTATAGATCTAAACTTAAAAATTCACAAAATGAAGAGTTTGAAGAAGATCATAGAGATATTCTGTAATCTGACTCAATGGATAACAAAAGTTATCAAGACCATTATTTTAAGAAAGCAAAAATACAAGGCTATAGATCAAGATCAGCTTTTAAACTAATTGAATTAAATCAAAAATTTAAATTCTTAAAAAAGGGAATCAATTTATTAGATGTAGGATCGTTTCCTGGCGGATGGTGTCAGGTTATAAAAAAAAATGTGACAAATGGAAAAATTTTAGGAATAGACAAAAAGAAACTTATTAATATAGACGGTGTAAAACTAATTGAAGGTGACTTTTTAGAAGAAAGTTCAAAAAAAAATATATTAAAATTTTTCAATTGTAAAATAAATGTAATTTTGTCAGATATGGCACCTAATACCACAGGGAATAAAAATTTAGATACCATACGAACAAATGAATTATGCATGTCAATTCTAGAGTTTTCTAAAGATATTTTAGATAAAAACGGGGTTGTTATTAGTAAATTATTTATGGGAGAGGATTTTGAAACAATCAAAGTTTATGCAAAAAAAACCTTCCAAAAAATCCATTTTTTCAAGCCTAATTCAAGCCGTGACAACTCAAGAGAGACATATATTCATTGTAATAGGTTAAATACATAATATTATTGCCTCATGAATACAACTAAAATTTTTTTTGTAATATTTTTTATAACACCATTATTATTTACACATACTTATGCAAATAATAGTTATTTTGCAGAAGCAGAAAAACTATTTAAAGAAAAAAATTTTTCGCAATCAAAATATAAATTTGAAAAAGATATAGTTTTTAATCCCAAGAATGAAACCTCTTACCTGTATCTTGCAAAAATCTTTAATGAACAAGAAAATGATTTTATGGAAGAACAAAATCTTAATACTGTTATTATGTTAAATCCTAAAAATGAAGAGGCACTTTATTTACTTGCTTTATTGAATATAAAAAAGTCTGATTATAAAAAATCTGAAAAGTTAATTAAAGATCTCAAAAAAGTTTGTAGTAACTTTTGTGAAAAAGAAGCTGAACTTTTAAAAAAACTCAAGAATCTAGAACCTCAGTAATAAATACTAAAAATGCGAAAAAAAATTAGTAGATTAAATAATTTCAAATTAAAAAGGAAATTAGTTTGCTTAACAGCGTATTCAAAACCTATTGCAAAAATTCTAGATAATTATTGCGATATAATTTTAGTTGGTGACTCTATGGCTACAGCATTTTATGGAATGAAAGATACAAAATCTATAACATTAAAAACAATAATTAATCATTCTATTGCAGTTAAAAAGGGGGCAAAAAAAAGTACAGTTGTTGTAGATATGCCAATCAATTCATATAAAAATTTTAAAACTGCGAGAAAGAATGTAAAAGAAGTTTTTAAAAAAACACGATGTGATGCAGTCAAATTAGAAAGTAATGGAAAAAATTTTGATATTATTAGAAAACTTGTAAAATCAGGATATCCTATAATGGGTCACATAGGTTTTACGCCACAAAATAAAAATAAATTTAAACCACAAGGTTTAAAAAAAAATGAAGAAAAAAAATTAATTAAAGAGTCATTAGAAATTGAAAAAGCAGGCGCATTTTCGTTAGTCCTAGAGTGTATAACAGAAAAAACCTCAAAAAAAATCACTAGTCTTACAAAAATACCAACCATTGGCATTGGTTCTTCTAAATTTTGTGATGGTCAAATTTTAGTTACAGATGACCTTATTGGTATTAGCGGTTTCAAACCTAAATTTGTTAAAAAATATATAAATTTAAAAAAAATTCTGGATAAAACATTTAATAAATTTAGAATGGATGTATTAAAAAAGAAATTTCCAACTTCAAAAAATAGTTTTTATTAATAATTAATATGGAAAATATTGAAAATAAATCATTAAAAAATTTAATTCTTTCTAAAAAAAAAATATTATTTTCATTAGCTGGACTATTGCTTTTAGTAATTGTTTTTTTTTGGTGGACTGATAATTCTAATAAAAATAAAAGAGCTATAAATTCAGAAGATTTTATAACCGCAAAAATATTTTTAAGTCAAAATGAAAATGAGAAATCTTTAGAAATCTTAAAAAATATAATTATGAAAAATGACGCTGTTTATTCACCACTTTCATTATTTATTATAATTGACAAGGATCTAGAAAAAAATAGAGAGAATATCATAAAATATTTCAACCAAATACTTTTAATAAAAAGTTTAGAAAAAGAGGATTTAAATCTCTTAAAACTTAAAAAAGCCATTTATATTTCAGAAGATGCAGATGAAAAAGAACTACTCGATTTATTAAATCCAGTTGTAAATTCTAAATCTGTTTGGAAATATGAGGCATTAAAACTACTTGGAGATTATTATTTTAACCAAAAACAATATAGCAAAGCTAAACAGTATTATTCAGACATTTTGATATTAGATAATTCAATCATCGATATGAGAGATATTAATAGAAAAATGAAAATAATGAAAAATGATTAAAATCTTAAGATTAAGTCTGTTTTTAATTTTTTTACTTTTTATAAATAATTGTTCATTCCAAAATACTGGAGGTTTTTTTGAAAATAAAATAGAAGAATTTGAAAAAGAGCTTGATAAGAAAAATTCCAAATTAGTTTTTTCTCCTCAAAAAAAATTTAGTGAAGTAATTTCAGGAGTAGTTTCGGAAAGTCTTAACACACCAATGCTTACTTTAAAATGGAATGAAGATAATCTAAATTCAAATAATTTTATTCCTAATTTATTATATAACAACAAAAAAAATATTGTCTTCAAGAGTAAAAAAATTGCTAAAAATAAATTTAAATTATCCAATATATATTTTGAACCATTAATAGATAATAATACAATATTTTTCTCTGATTACTCAGGTAATATTTATAATTATTCACTAGACAATAAAAAACTTTTATGGAAATTTAATTTTTATAAAAAAAGATATAAAAATTTCCCAATTAAAATTAAATTCAATTTATCAAAAAATAATCTTATAATTTCAGATAATCTTGGTTATATATATTCTATTAATATCGAAACTTCGCAAATTAAATGGGCAAAAAACTATGGTATAGCATTTAATTCAAATTTAAAAATTGATAGTAATAAAATATTTATTTTGAACCAGGATAATAAACTTTATGTGATAAATGAAGAAAACGGTAATCAGATTTTAGGTTTAGAAACTTTTCCTTCTTTTTTAAAATCTAGATATAAAACAAACATAAGTTTAGATGTTGACAACAAAAATATTTTTTTTATTACATCCAATGGTGAATTTTATTCAATTAATTACTTATCTAATAATATTAATTGGCTTTCTAACATTTTCTTAAAAAATACTGGATCATCAGAACTGTTTTATTCTTCGCCAATAGTTAATAAAAATGACAAAATTTTTTTTAGTAGCTCAGTATCTACTTATTCACTAAATACTACTAATGGTACTATTAATTGGGAATTACCATTTTCGACTAGTCTAAGACCCATTGTAACTGATCAATTTGTCTTTCTAGCATCTAAAGACGGCTTTATTATTAATATTGATAGCAGTACAGGTAATGTTTATTGGTCTAAAAGTTTATTTAAAGAAAAAAGTAAACCAAAAAAGAATAAAGTTGGAGATATAATTTCTATACTATTGGTATCTGATCAAATTTTAGCGACAACATCAAAAGGATATTTTCTATTTATAGATTATAAAAGTGGTAAATTAATAAATTATACAAAAGCCTCTAAATCAGGTTTTTATTCTAGCCCCTCGATTGTAAATAAAATGATTTATGCAATTGATAATAAGCTACGACTTTTAATTTTTAATTAGAAGATTTACCACTTAAAAAAGATAATTGACTTACTATTTTATTTTCATTTTGATCAACCCTTTTAATAGGATATTCGCCTGTAAAATAGTGATCAGAAAATTGAGGGTATATATTGTTTCTTTTTTCAGAACATAAAGCCTCATAAAGACCATTCAGACTTAAAAAACTTAGTGTGTCTGCTCCGATAAATTTTTTCATTTCTTTTAAATTTTTATTGGCTGCTAAAAGCTCTTTTTTGGATGGCATATCAATACCATAAAAATCTGGATATTTTATCTCTGGACAAGCAATTTTTACGTGGACTTCTTTAGCGCCAGCCTCATAAAGCATTTTAACAATTTTGAAACACGTGGTTCCTCTAACAAGCGAGTCATCAATTAATACAATTGATTTATTTTTTATCGAAGACATATTTGCACTAAGCTTTAGTTTTACCCCAAGACTTCTAATATTTTGTGTCGGCTCAATAAATGTTCTTCCAACGTAATGATTTCTTATTAATCCAACTTCAAAATTCATTTTTTTGTGTTGAGCATATCCTAAGGCAGATGGAACCCCAGAGTCAGGAACTGGAACAACTATATCGCCAACATTTTCAGATTCCTTAGCTAATGCGTAACCTAAATTTTTTCTATATTCATATGCGCTTTTTCCATCCAATAGACTGTCTGGCCTCGCAAAATAAATATATTCAAATACACAAGGTCTGCTTTTCTTTTTCGGAAATGGCTTCAGACTCTGAATATTATTATCTTCCACAATTACAATTTCGCCATTTTCAATTTCTCTTATAAATTTGGCTCCAATAATATCTAAAGCACATGTTTCAGAAGCCAAAACATATGTTTTTTTAATTTTTCCCAAAACAAGAGGTCTTATACCTAATGGGTCACGAACACCGATAAGTTTTTTATTAGTTATCATCGTGAGCGCATATCCACCCTGAATTTGGAAAAGTGCATCGATTATTTTATCGATAATTTTAGCTCTTTTTGACTTAGCAATTAATTGAACAATAGTTTCCGTATCGCTAGTTGTTCTGAAAATTGCACCATCTTTCACCAGGTCCTCTCTAAGACGAAGAGCATTTGTCAAATTTCCGTTGTGTGCAATTGCAATTCCTCCTCCATATAAATCTGCAAAAAAAGGCTGAATATTCCTCAAAGAGGTTTCACCCGAAGTAGAATAACGATTATGTCCCAAAGCAAATTTACCTGGAAGTTTTTTTAGAACATCTTTATTTGTAAAGTTGTCACCAACCAAACCTTGTCTTTTTTCAGAGTGAAAATTCTTTCCATCAAAAGACACTATTCCACAACCTTCCTGCCCCCTATGTTGTAATGCGTGAAGACCCAAAGCTGTTAACGCAGAAGCATCCTCTATATCATGAATTCCAAAAACTCCACATTTTTCCTTAAGTTTTTTCATTAATCAAATTTTTTCTATCTTATCTTTTGTATTATCCAAATCATCTTTACCAGGGAATTCTTCAATTAAAATTTGGCTACCTTTTTCTGTTATTGCAAAAAAGTATGAATTAGACAAATTAATATCCCATTTTTCATATGAATAAAACCAATTTAAGATTGAAAAGATACACACAATAAAAACATATCCTTTAAAAATACCAAAGAAAAAACCAAAAATTTTATCGACTGACCCCATTCCCGTGTATGAAAATAGACGTCCAATAGCTTTACCTAAAAGAATCAATATAAATAATGTTATAATATAAATAGCCACTCCTAATCCTATCTCCAATATAAAATTATTTTCAATATAATCAGAAATATAAGGCTCTACTCTAGGAACTAAAATTATAGTTATCACTAATGCCAAAACCCATTTCAAAAAAGAAATTAGACTTATAAAAAAACCTTTTGAAAAGCACTGAATTGAAAAGTAAATTAAAAAAATTAGAAAAATTATATCAAACAAAACTATTTTGTCATTTAGAAACGCAATTATATTATCAAACATTCTTGAATGGTTTAAAAGTAAGTATGAGTTTTGGTAATAAAGTTAAAACCGAAATCATTGCCAATAACATTGCGATACCAGTAAAAACTCCAAAATATATTGTTGGAATAAAATTAGACAATATTAATATTGAAAAACCAAATACGATTGTAATTGATGTATTTAATATAGCCACCCCGACTGTATCGTGACATTTTTCCAAAGTTTTATTATAATCCTTAATTTCTTTAAATTCTTCTTTAAATCTATAAATATAATGAATGCTGTTATCTACTGCTATACCAATAGTAATTGCTGCTATAGTTATGGTCATCATATCTAACGGAATTCCAAGAAGACCAATTATTCCTAAAATTAAAAATGCTGCCATAAAGTTTGGCACAACACCTATAAGAGATAAAGTAATATTTCTAAAAAGAATTAAAAACATTAGGGTAATTCCAGCCATAACTACTCCCAAAGTTAAGATTTGAGATTTAAATAAACTTTGTAACAAGTTGTTAAATAAAATTAGGACTCCAGCTAATTTGTATTCATCGCGCTTTAATCCAAGTTTATTTTCTAAATCGTTATTTATTTTTTTGATTAAATCATTTCTTCTCAAATCTTCTTTTGAGTCTAAAACTCTAAGACCAATTCTAGCTTCATTATTTTCAATAGAAATATACGGATCGATTATTTCTTTTTTTATTGTGTCAGGTATTTTTGTATAAAGAATACCCATTTCAAGTCCTTCTAATTTTTTAGCGCCAGTAAGATCTTCAGCAACTCTTACAATTGAAGCAAAGGATATAACCTTACCAATTGAGTCAATATCTTCTAAATAATCATGGACTAATGTGATTTTGTCTATCTTATCTCTTGTAAACCAGTACTTAGAGTCATTTTCCTCGTTTTCACCCCAATCTTCATCTAAGTCATCGTCTTCATTCTTTTCTGGAAATTTTATGATCACATTAAGAGGAGTTGTTCCTCCCAGCTCTTCATCTATTAACTTCATCCCCTTATATATTTCAGTTTTTTTGTCAAAGTAATTTATAAAACTATTTTCTACTTCAAGTTTTGAAATACCTACAATACTTATGATTATCACAACTATAGAGGTACCAAAAATTATTTTAGTATTTTTTTGAGCAACACCACTTAAAAAAGATGTTATCTTAGACTTTTTTTGATCTTTAAAATTTTTATTATTATTACTTAGGATATTTAAAATAGATGGTAACAGAGTAAATGTTACTAACATTGAAACTAATAATCCAACTGTCATCATCCACCCAAAATCAATAATAGGTTTTATCTCACTAAAAATTAAAGATAGAAAAGCACATATAGTTGTTAAAACAGTGTAAAGAATCGGATAAAACATTTTTTTCGATGTCCACAGCAACGCTTCGCTATTTGAAGTGTTCGGATTTTCTTTTCTAAATTGAAGGTATCTAACGCTCATATGTATATTCATTGCCATGGTTAAAATCAACATAAGAGCAATAAAATTGGAAGAAATAACTGTCACTTTCCATCCAACGAAACCTAAAAAACCAATCATAATTAAAACTGAAAAAAAACAACTGAGCAAAGGAACAAATACCCAAGTTAAACTTCTAAATACAAACCAAAGTGTACAAATAATAAATAAAAATACACCAGCTCCAAAAACCACAATATCATTTTTAATAAATGTCATCATATCATCCGCAATCATAGGTATGCCTCCTAGATGAATTATTGGATATAAATCACTAGAGCTCTTTTCAAATTTTCCTGGAGAGGGATGGTTGGATATAATTTTTCTTATTTGATTTATATTATTATGATTTTTTTTATTATATATTTTTTTATAAGCGTCATATTTCTTGAGGAAGATTTTATAGGAATTTTTTTCTTCTGATGAAAATTTTCTTTTAGATTTCCTTTCAAGGTAATCATTTTTTGTTTCAACTAATTCAGCTAATTTTTTATCAGGTTTAATATAAACTAGTATTCCACTTGTTCTTCCATCATTGCTAATAACAAACTCTTTATATATTGGGCTACTAATAATTTCATCAAAACCTCTTTCAAGATCAACATCAGCACTTGATAAAGTTTTAAAATTTTTAATTCTGTCTGCTAGCGGCTCATCATTATTTTTAAGAAGTGGAACATCTAAAATTGTAATTACGTTATCTACCCAATTGAGATTTTCTAGTGAATTTTTTAATAGATTAAGATTTTTAATAGTACTTTCAGACTTAAAATTTAAATCGTCCCCAGGAGAATGAGTGTAGGTTAAAACTAAAAAATCTTTAGAACCGTATTTTTTATTTACTTCTCGTAAATATTTAAGATCTGGATCATTTTCTAAAAGCAAAGTATCAGAAGACGCATCCAGTTGAAAAAATTTAGTAAAGTATCCAAAGGTTAATAAAATAATAAATAATATAGCAAATGTGAAGCGCGGTTTTTCAATGACAGTATTTTTGTAAAATTTTGAAACGATCACTTGCTTAGATATAGCTTAAATGCAGGTAATTTTAAATTAATTATTTTTACCCAGTTTTTGAGGCATCTTTAAATTTAGTATAAATACCTTCGAACTCTACTTTAACGTTGCCTGTGGGACCATGTCTTTGTTTTCCTATTATAATATCTGCCTGACCTATAATATCGTTCATTTTGGATTGCCACTCTCCATGTTCAACAGTGCCCATTTTTGGCTCTTTACTCATTAAATAATACTCTTCTCTAAAGACGAACATTACAACATCAGCGTCTTGTTCTATTGATCCAGACTCTCTTAAATCTGAAAGTTGCGGTTTTTTATCATCTCTTTGTTCAACAGCTCGTGATAACTGTGATAACGCAAGCACAGGTACCCCAAGTTCTTTTGCAAGAGCTTTTAAGCCCTGGGTAATTTCTGATATCTCCTGTACTCTTCCGTCAAATCTTCTATTTCCGGTAGTCATCAATTGTATATAATCAACAACAATTAAATCTAAACCAAAAAGTCTTTTAATTCTTCTTGCCCTATTTGATAATGCAGCAATCGAGATTGCGGGAGTTTCATCTATATACAAAGGTAGCTCGTGAATACTTCTTGAAGTTTCGATTAATCTATTAAATTCTTCCTCTGAAACTTTACCTCTTCTTATATCATTTGATTTTATTTTTGATTGTTCAGATAAGATTCTAGTTGAAAGCTGCTCTGATGACATCTCAAGTGAAAAAAAAGCAACTGAAGATTTTTTATTTTCATTGGAAATTTTTTTTGATGCATAATAAGCTATATTTGTTGCCAAGGCAGTTTTACCCATTGATGGACGTCCAGCTATTATAACTAAATCAGATTTGTGAAGGCCACCAAGTCTTTCATCTAAATCAGTAAGACCAGTAGGTACACCAACTATCCCTTGATCATTTTTCATCGCATTGGTCGCCATTTCTATTGTTTGATCTAGCGCTTGATTAAATTTTAAAAAAGATTGATTAAAAGTTCCTCTTTCAGCCAAATCAAATAAAGATTTTTCAGTATCCTGAATTATAATTTCTCCTGACTTTTCCGTTGCGTCATCCAATGAATCATCATTTAAAATCTGGGAAATTTTTACTAGCTCACGTCTAACAAATTTTTCATGAATAATTTTAGCGTAGTCTATTGACTGTTTAACCGAGGATGAGAATCTCGTTAGTTTAACTAAATATTCTGTTCCACCAATATCAGATAGACCTGCATCTTTTTGTAAAGAATTTTTAAGAGTAATTGGATTTGCTATCATTCCTTTGTTATGTAAATTTTCAATTAGACTGTAAATTTTAGAGTGTATAGGATCATAAAATTCATTTCTATTTACTATGTTAGAAATCTCATCAATAATATCGTTATTAACCAATATTGATCCAATTAAAGCTTGCTCTGCTTCTAAGTTGGAAGGTAGTAAATTGCTACCATCTAAATTCATGTTGGTTGGTTTTAAGCCTTCCATTTGGCGGAACTTATATCAAACAAACGAAATTAAAATATAAAAGTTATCAACTATTTTTTCTGATTGTGGAAAAAAGAAGATATTATTTTGATACTTTTTTTTCAACTAAAACATGTAATTCTGCAACAAGATCAGAATGTAAGTTTATAGAAAGAGAAAAATTTCCAACTTTATTTATCTCTTGTTTTAAATCTAGTTGAGAAGGATGAATTGTTTCTTTAAAATTTTCAATAAAGTATTTTGAAATTTCTTTTGGTTTTATTGCGGCAAATAATTCCCCATTTTCTTTTGTTTCTTTTTTAAAAATTAATTTTTTATTTTTTATTTTTTCAAGAATTTTTTTGGCGGATTTTTTTAATTCTACATTTTTTTTATTAATTTCATCTTTTTTCTTATTAACAAATTCAATATTACTTTTATCTGCCCTTAAAGCCTTACCTAATTTTAGTAGAAAATTTCTTCCATATCCATCTTTGACCTTAACAACCTCTCCTATTTTGCCCAAATTTCTAATATCTTCTAATAATATAATTTGCATCTAAACTAAGCCTAATATTTTTGCTCTTTTAATAGCTAGAGATAATTCTCTTTGTTTATTCTGCGACACCGAAGTAATTCTAGATGGCAAAATTTTTCCCGTATCAGAGATATATTTTCTAATTAATTTTATATTTTTATAATCGACTGCTGGAGCGTTTTTAATAGATAGCGGACAACTTCTTTTAAATCTCATTTCTGGTTTTTGAAATAAACTCAACTTATTGCTAAAACCACCACTTTTTCTTTGTTTTTTTTTATCTCTTCTCATTCACTCTTTTCCATTTGAAAATATTCTTTTTTCAAATCTAATTTTTTATATTTTACTGTTAAATACCTTAAAATACTATTGTCTATAGACAGTTTACCTTCCACATCTTTAACAGACTGTTCTTCTTCACTTTCAAATTTAAAATGAACAAAAATTCCTTTTTTATTATTATTAATTTTTGTAGATAAGTTTAACAAACCCCACTTTTCAGTTTTTAGAATTTTTCCTGTTTTATTAATCAATTCAGAATATTTTGTAATTAGGCCTTCGACCTCTTTGTCTGAAAGATCTTGTTTTCCAATGAATGTATGCTCGTAAAATGCCATTTTCTTTATATATTAAACTTTTAAAAACGGTCTTATACTATTTAAAATTTGTTTATACAATAGTAATAATAGTGTTTAATTATCAAAAAACAAAATGAAAGCTCTTATATTTCCTGGTCAAGGTTCTCAATCTGTAGGCATGGGTAATGAACTTTACAAAAACTTCGATTTGGTAAAAAAAGTTTTTAAAGAAGCAGACGAAAAACTTAATTACCCAATTTCTAAAATTATTCTTGATGGTCCAGAATCAGATTTAAAACTTACAAAAAATACTCAGCCAGCTATTTTGACAATAAGCTACTCAATATTCAAATTAATTACTGAAGAATTTAATATTGATTTAAAAAAGGATTTTACTTTTTTTGCAGGTCATTCACTGGGGGAATATAGTGCACTTGTTGCATCAGGCTCCCTTTTATTTGCTGATGCTGTTTTGTTATTGCATCAAAGAGGACAATTTATGCAAGAAGCCGTTCCTAATGGAAAAGGATCAATGATTGCAGTTATGGGTCTAAATTTAGATGAATTAAATAAATTTATTAGCGAGATAAATAGCAACAAAGGTATATGTGAAGTTGCTAATGATAATTCTAATTCTCAAATTATTTTAAGTGGTGATAAATCTGCAATTGATGAAATGAGTAAAATTTTAAAAAATAATAAAAAGAAATCAATACCCCTGCCTGTTAGCGCTCCATTTCATTGTTCCTTAATGAAGCCCGCAGCAAATAAAATGGAAAGAAACATACTTCAAACCAATTTTCAAAACCCATACGTACAAATAGTAAGTAATGTTACCGCACAACCTACCAAAAATTCTGATAACATAAAAAAGCTACTTATAGAGCAAATATTTTCTAAAGTTAGGTGGAGAGAAAGTGTTGAATGTATGATAAATAATGGAGTAAAAGAATTTATAGAATTAGGACCAGGAAAAGTACTTTCAGGTTTAATAAAAAGAATTAATGACAAAGTTCTATCTAAAAGTATAAATACTATTGATGAAATTAAAAACCTAAAATGATTGATTTTAAAAATAAAAAAATTTTGATAACTGGAGCCACAGGAGGAATAGGTGGTTCGCTTGTTAAAAAATTTGTTTCTCTAAATGGAGATGTACTTGGGACAGGCACCAAGGATGATAAACTAAATTTATTACATAAAGAAAATTCGGGTATAAAAGTTAAAAAATTCGATATTTCTAATCATTCAAAAATTGAGGAATTTATTGATAGTGTATCAAAAGAACTTGGTGGTTTGGATGTACTTGTAAATAACGCTGGAGTAAATATGGATAATTTATCTTTAAGAATGAAAGATGAAGAATGGAAAAAAGTAATTGATATTAATCTTACTTCTACTTTTTTATTATCGAAGTATGCAATAAAAAAAATGTTAAAAAATAAATTTGGAAGGATTGTTAATGTAACTTCAATTGTTGCCCATAGTGGTAATTTAGGTCAAACAAACTATTCAGCTTCTAAAGCTGGAATTATTGGCATGTCAAAAAGTTTAGCAATAGAGTATGCGAAAAAAAATATAACTATTAACTGTGTATCACCTGGCTTCATTATTTCTGATATGACCTCTAATTTGCCAGAAAAAGTTAAAGAGCATCTTACTTCAAGAATTCCAATGGCAAGATTAGGCAATGGTGATGATGTATCGAATTGCGTAGCATTTTTATCGTCAGAATCATCTTCTTATGTGACTGGGGAAACAATACATGTTAATGGCGGTATGTATATGGCTTGACAAAGAAAAAAAATAATTTATTAACAATTCTAAAGAAAATCAAACAAAAGGAATTAAATGTCAAAAGACGTAGCCGCAACAGTTAAAAAAATAGTGGTAGATCACCTTGGCGTAGAGGAAGATAAAGTAACAGATGAGGCAAGTTTTATCGATGATCTTGGAGCAGACAGTTTAGATACAGTGGAATTAGTAATGGCATTCGAAGAGGAATTTGGATCAGAAATTTCTGACAATGAAGCTGAGAAAATTTTGACTGTTGGAGATGCCATTAAGTTTATTGAAACTAAATCAAAATAAAACAAAAGTCGTTACCGATGAATAATCTAAGCAGCAAACCCCTTATGCTTGTTTTATCATCACCTTCTGGTGCAGGAAAAACAACGTTGTCAAAAAAAATTCAACAATCAGACAGCAGATTTAGGATATCAGTCTCTCACACAACAAGAAAAGCCAGACCAAATGAAGTAGATGGTGTTGATTATCATTTCGTAAGCGAGGAAGAATTTAAAATTTTATTAAAAAAAGAGGCATTCTACGAACACTCAGTTATTTTCGGTAATTATTATGGCACATCCAAAACATCCGTTGACGACATTATAAAAAAAAAATTTAATGTATTATTTGATATTGATTGGAAGGGAGCAAAACAACTCAGTGCGTTTAAAGAATTAAATTTACTTAAAGTTTTCATATTACCTCCAAATAAGGAAGAACTAGAGAAAAGACTAATTGCTAGGAATCAAGATGGAAAAGAGTCAATAAAAAAAAGAGTTATGGCATATTCTCAGGATATTAAACATGCGAATGAATATGATCATGTTATCACAAACGATAATGTTGAAAATTGTTTCAATAAAATTTTAAGAATAATCAAAGAACATTTGAGCAATTAAAACTTAAATTAACTTCTTTCGTAATACTCGGCTAATTTATAGTATTCATCAAAAGATAAATCAGAAGGTCTTAAATTTAAATCAATTTTAAGTTTTTTTGCAACAGATGTGTAGTTTTTAAATATTCTTGCAAAGGGTTTATTTATCATTTTTCTTTTTCCACTAAAAAAAATATTTGTAATATATTCTAAATTTTTAATACTATTAATTTTATATTTAATATTAAATTTTGGTTTGAATACTATTATTTTTGAATCAACAGCTGGTATTGGAAAAAAACAATTTTTCGAAATCTTAAAACTTTCAATGATTTCAAGACGGTAGTTTGTCAAAATTCCTAATCTACCATATTGTTTGGTTTTAGATTTTGCCAATATTCTATCTGCCACCTCTTTTTGGAACATAAAAATAATCTTTTTATAAAAAGGTGGCCATTTATTTAAATTAATGAAATTTACTAAAATCTTAGTAGAAATATTATAGGGCAAATTTCCGAAAATAATGACATTATTAAAATCAACTTTGTTTAAATCTTTTTTTAAAATGTCCTTATTTTCAATATAAACATTTTTATTATTTACATATTCCTTTTTAAGCATTTCACAAAACCTATCGTCCTTTTCTATAGCTAAGAGTTTTTTAATTCCTTTTTGAATAATTAATTTTGTAAGGTTGCCTGAACCTGGGCCAATTTCAATAACATTTTGATTTTTTAATGTTTCAATAGATAAAATTTTATTAATTATATTTCTATCAATAAGAAAATTTTGACCGAGTGATTTCTTTAATTTAAACATTTACTTGTTGAAAAAACTTAATTGATTCGATCAAACTTAGTGGATTTCCAAGATTTTTTTTAATAATATCTTTGCCAGTACCATGATCAGGAGACACTCTGATATAAGGCAAACCTGCAGTTACATTTATAGCATTAAAATCGAAAATTGTCTTATAAGGAGCCAATACTTGATCATGATACATCCCAATCAAGATATTAAAATTTTTATTTTTTAAAAAAGCAGTATTAGCTGGCACAGGACCTTTTACATTGATACCTTTTTTTCTAAGTTTATTAATTGCTGGCAAAATAATCTTCTTTTCTTCCGATTTATTAATTAGTTCAAAATTGTGTGGATTTAAACCTAGAACACAAATTTTTGGTTTATAACCAATTTTTTGTTTATAAAAATTATTAATTGTGATGATTTTTTCATAAATTTTTTTTATGGATAAATTCTTTGAAATATTTTTTATTTGAATATGTGTGGTAATAGGACAAACAGATAATTTTTTGTTGTAAATAATCATTGCTTCTTTACCCAAAATATTTGATTTTTTTGCTAAAAACTCTGTGACACCATAATTAGACTGAAAAATATCTTTTTTATTTACAGGGCAATTTATAAAACCATTAATTTTTTTATTTATAGATAGTTCAATAGCTACATTAAAAGATTTAAGAACATATTTCCTTTTTGAATTTTTATTTACATCAAATGGTTTATTGAAATTAAGGGGAATATCATAAATTAATAGTGCTTTTTTAAAGTTTTTATTTTTTAAATCATGAATTTTTTTAATATTGGCTTTAATATTTAATAAATTAAGTTGTCTTTTTATTAAATTGTAATTACCAATTATAAAAATATTGATATTTTTATATAGCCTCTTTCTTTTCCATGTTTTAGCAATTAATTCTGAGCTAATACTTTCTGGATCACCAGCAATTATAGCAACTAATTTTTTCATAGGAAGCTAATTTGGATTGTTTTTTCTAATTTTGAATAATGAGCTTTTGAAAACATTTGTAATTTTTTTTCTTTTTCTTGTCTTACAATTCTATTTTTTATATTTTCAATATTCTTTCCTAATATTTTTTCTCCTGCTTTTTTTATAATAACAATTGTTTCATTTAAATATATAGGTTTACTTATCTCTTCAGTTTTTAAAAGCTTTATATTTTCATAAATTTTGTCCGACAAATTATTTTGATTTATCCATCCAATATTTCCTCCATACTCTGATGAACTTGATATACTAAACTTTTTAGCTGTTTCCTCAAAACCTTCGGTTTCTATATTTTTAAAAATCTTATCTAAAATAATTTTATTATCGTTATTAGCAAGGTTAATTTCAATTTCTGATAACAAAAACACTCTTTTTTCATTTACTTTTTCTATTTCAGTTCTTATCTTATTTTCCAACTCATTTGTGTTAAGTACAACTTTATTATTATATAATCGAAAAATTAATGTATTCCATTTTAAATCAATTTCAAATCTCTCTTTAATATTTTTAAGTTTTAATTTTTTTTTAATAAGTAGCTGCTCAAGTCCTTTCTCATCCGTTCCAAGGTTATTCGATGTTCTTTTGATCAGACCTTCCAAATCTTTTTTATTAAAATTTTCGATTTTAAATTTTTTGATTTCAATTTCTTTTATTCTTCTATTTATTAATCCCTGAACAGCTACAGATTTTATTGTCTCCCTATTCGAATTATCAACTGTAATATTATTTAATAGAGAAATTAATCTCATTTCTTTAACTAAGTCCAAATATGTAATTGGTGTATTCCCGACAGATATAATAACAGAATTATTTATATTCGAATTTACATTTGTTGAATTAAACAAAAATGTTAATAAGAATAAAAATAAAATTTTTTTATTGTTTGAGAGCAGGGACAAATACATCACCAAGTGGAATTAACGAAATTTTAAACATCAATGAGTCTGAATGCTCAATATCTCTGTCCTCATAGAATTTTCTTCTAAAGACAATTCCGGCCCTTAAGCAGTCATTTAAATAATTATAGGCTAGACTGTAAAATTCTGTAGATTCTGTCTCAAGATTTCTTCTAAAATCAAAGTTCATTTCACTAGACTGACTTAGTTCAACTTTTAAATCAGATTTAATATAGTTTGTGCTTCCAATATGATTATTTTCTTCCAAATATTTTATATTAAAATTTAAGTTTCCATCAATATAATTGGCACCAAACTCATTATAATTAATTTCATTAATGTTTTGATCTAAAGTAAATTCATTAGTCAGTTTCAAATTATCAGTTAATTTAACAAAGCCTTTTCCTACGATATCTGATGTTTGGTCGTTTAAAGAACTTCTAATTGGAACATCATTGTTTTTATTTACATTGTATACTTGTCCAACAGCAAAAGAGTAATTCTCTTCTCCCGGTATACTATTTTCTTTTAGTTTATTTCCTGATAATTCAACGCCTAACGCGATACTAGTTCCTTTTTCTATTACATCAATTTGTGAATTTTTATTTAATGAAAATAAATTTGAATATGACAGTTTTGTTTCATCATCTTTAATATTTCTCATATGCCCTGGCGCATATCTAAAAGATATTTTAGGTATTAAAAAATTTACCATATCATTACTTTTATTTTTTTTAGTTAATGGAAGACTAGTGTTATAAGCTAGTGCACTTGAAACTTCAGAATTAAATCCTTCTGTTTTATGGGTATCTGCATCAGCTTCGTAATTGACTATCTTTAACAGTCCCTCAAATTCACTTTTAATACCTTTGGCATTTGAAAGAGGTTTTGATTTCCAATTAAAATCATTTACCCACATTTTAGTGGTTTGGTCTACCTCAACATTTTTCACATAGGCACTACTTAATAAATTTATTAAACCAAGTTTTTTATCATTATAAATATTTCTTTCAAATGACACACTTGGTAGAAAATACTCATATCTAGATCTATCTTTTTTTTTTATGTCTTCAAAAATACTTGCAGAAAGGCCAAGATAATTCGTTTCATCTTGGAATTCATAATTTATATTTGAATTTAAAATATTATTTGAAGAATCTACAAGTTCAGTATTTATTTCATGTATTTCTAAATAAGTTGGGTTAGATACCCTTTGAATATTTATTTCTAAGTCACTAAAGTAGTCATCATTAGAAAAGTCAGCACTGTAATTTGCAAAAAAATGTGATCTTGACCCAGGAAGTTTTATATCCGATGTTTGTTTGTAACCTTTAGTATAACTTGTATCGACTATTAAGTTAGATTTACTAAATGCCTGTCTATATTCATTAAATAAGATTAAGTTTTCATTAGCATAAAGTTTAGGTGCTATGGTCATATCTCGATCCCTAGACATTGCCCAAAAATATGGAATTGTTGAACCGAATCCTACCATTGAGCTGTCAGTAAACATTGGAACTAAAAAACCTGACTGTCTTTTAACAGTTGGGTCAGGGTGAAAAAATTTTGGAAAATAAAAAACAGGAAAATCATATATTTTCATTACAGCATCCTCATAATAAATAGTTTTTTTTGCAGCATTGTGCTCAATAGTTTTTGCTCTTATAGCCCACGGAGGGCATTTGTCGTTTTCTCTAATTTTGCAAGATGTAAACACACCTTTTTCAAAAATTGTATTTTCTTTAGTTATAGTTGCACTATTTGCAAAAAATCTAGGATTATTTCTTTCATCATCTTTAAGTGAACTATGATTAAAATAAGATTTTATATCACTACCTACTATTTTATTTTTTGTTTCATCAATATAAATTTCATTAAATAAATATTTATTTTCTCTATTGTCTAACACCTCAATATCTCCCTTCGAAAAAAACATCTTTTTCAAAGTGAGATAGTTAAACATATCAACAGTTATTTTATTTTTGCTAGTATCTGTAATAATTGTATTATTTTGAGAATAAATTAAATTTTTATTATCATCATAAAAAATATCTTCTCCATTAACTTCGTATTTTTCGGAAGTGATGATTTTTGTAGGTCCGATTGTTTTGACAATTCCTTTTCCTTTATCATATTCAGCATTTTCTGAATAAATTATGTTTTTATTTTTATCATAAATTTCAACATTGCCTTTTGCATAAACTATTTTACCAGTCTTATCTAACTCAACAGTTGAGGCATTGATAAATAGTTCTTCAGAATAGCTATTTTGAATATTTAATATAATAAATATCGTAACGATATATTTAATTAAATTATTTATCATTTATTTGTATTACTCCTACACTACAAAATAAAGAAAGAATAATAACTGGTGACCACACTGAGAGTATTATTGGTATTTTTTCGGTAGTTCCCAAGGCTGTAGAAAAGTTTTTAAAATAAAAAATTATTACACAAACTATTATAGATAGAAGGATATAGTATGTATTTTGTCTTCTATCATTTGTATTTAAAGTAAACATAGAAGCCAACCATACCATCAAAACCAGAAAAAACGGCAAGGATAAATAAAAATGCTTTTTTTCTGCAAGCAATGTTGGATTATATCCTTTGTTAATAAGACTTTCCATATTAGTAATTAAATTAAAAAATGACACAGTATCTAAATTTGAATAAATTGAATTTAATTTTTCAACATTAAAAGTAGACTCAAATTTAAAAGTCAAAAATTCATTGATCTTATTGTCTTTAGCAAAATCAACTTTTCTTCCATTCTGCAAAATCCATGGATTCTCAGATATCCTTGCCTCTGCTGCATCAACTCTTGAATACAAAATATAACTTTCATCAAATTTATAAATCGAAACATTTATTAATCTGTTACCTTCAAGTCGCTCTGATTTTATTATATTTACGTTATTTCCATCTTTTTCTCTTATCCAAATACCGTTAGAGTTAATTGATGCAAGGTGAGACTTGTCCAAATCATATCTACCTTTAATATCTTCATAGTACTTAACTGTTGCAGAAGTTAGAGGATTGAAAACAAATAAAATTACAATAGAAATAAATATAGAGGCAAAAGAAAATAATATTAAAAAATTTACATTTGAAAAACCAAATGTTTTTAATGCAATTATATCTCTGTTATCTTTTAGTTTTATAAAAACTGCCATTGAAGTGATAAAAAGAATAAACGGAAGTAAATTAATCAAAATACTTGGTATTACCATTAATGATAAGGTTATTGGCATTACAATCCCGACATCATAATTTTTGAAAAAATTAATTTCTTCAAATAAATTCATTATCAATCCAAGACAAGAAAAAAGCAAAACGATATTTATAAAAGTTTTTAAAAACAGACTAATTAAATATGTGTTTATAATAGAATTGTTCATACCTTTTTTTTAAAATTTTCATTGTAAAAATGTTTAAATAATAAATAGTAAAAAAATGGCACACACAATAAAGGAATTAAATAATATAAGTATGAATAAAAATATGATTTTCCAGAATATCTTACTAAAATTTCAGCAGTAATTAAAATAAAGAAAGATAGTCCAAAATAAAAATATTTATACAAACTCTTTCTTTTACTTTCATCTCTTGAGATAAGTAAAAATGATAAAATCAAACTTATACTTGGTATGTATAAAGGCATTCCAAACCTTCTATTAATTTCTGCCAATGTATCTATTTTAGAATCTGTTTGTGGACAGTTTAAAATTTCAATATTTTTTTCTTTAGAAGTTAAACATTCAATAAGCATTATGGAAGATGTTTCTTGAATCTTAGGCATTATAATTGATTTAGTTTTTAAACCTTCCATTTGCATATTTGTCTTGATAAAATTAATAGATACAATTTCATTTTTCTGATTTTCTTTTTGAATTGTTCCGTTTCTTAATGATAAATAGTTTCCTTTTGATCCTTGTTCAATTCTTCCCTCTTTTGCAAAAATTGTTACATTATTTGAGTCTTTTGAATTTTCTAAACTTTTTAAAACATGCCCATCATCTCTGATAAAAATATTTTTTAGAATACCATTTTGATCTTTATCTTCGACATATATTGTTAGACCTTCAATTGTATCATTAAATTGTTTAGACTTTATCATTGTAGAAACATAATCCAAATTCGAAGATTTAATTAAAGATCTTGAGTGATTTAAAAATTTTGGATTAATTAGTGATGCAAATAATAGCTGTAAAATTGTAACCAAAATTGAAACCTTAAAAAAGAAATTTACAATTTTTATTTTATTTAACCCCGAAGTCCATAGTATTATAAATTCGCTTTCACTTTCAAATTTAAGAATTGTCAAAAACAAAGCTATTAAAAATGACAGAGGTATAAATTTAGTTAAAATTTTTGGAATATTTAAAAGTGAATAATTAAGATATACCGAGACACCATGTCCATCTTCAACTATCAAATCTAAAAAGTTGACTGCTTGTACAGCCCAAACTATTATGCTAAAAGTGAATAATACTAAGAAAAAGTATCTACTTAGTTCAAAAAGAAAGTGTTTATAAATTTTATTACTCAACATTGTTAATGTTTTTGTATATAAATAAAGCAAGTTTAAATGAATTTCAATCTTGAGTTGACCAAATGATAAATTTTATAAAAAAAATTGATGATAAATGCGAAAATTTAGGATTTTTATACCTGTGGCTTCCCTTTATTGATTCATTTTAAAAAATTATGTCTATTAAATTAAATTATTCAAAAAAAACAATCAGTAAGTTATCATCGAACATAGTCTTATTTTCTGATGAAAAATACAGTATTTCTGGGTTAAAAAAATATATTTCTAGTACAGAATTTTCCTACATAAATGATTTGTTAAAAACAAGCGACATAAAAAAAAATTTACAAGTTTTTGAGGTTAATTCTAAAAAAAAGATAGTACTAGTTTCAATTAAAAATAATTTAAAAAATTCAGATGCAGAAAATTTGGGAGCAGAATTTTATAAATTAGTAAATCACGGAAAGAATAGTGAATACTTTATAATTTCTGATAGTATAGGTGGAAAACACGATAGCTTTCTAGGACATTTTCTTCATGGCTTAAAATTAAAATCTTATGAATTTAAAAAATATAAAACAAAAAAAGATACAAGACTTATTT
>MDSV01020448.1_pt1 | contig 22839 bp, 21 predicted proteins | sample 810851 | NCBI WGS metagenome assembly MDSV01 (sample SAMN05326640, study PRJNA326480) | marine metagenome | isolation source: seawater | place: Atlantic Ocean: North East | collected 2012 | reverse complement strand
GAATGCAGAAGATGTTATGAATCATCTGTTTGCATCGACCGATCTTCAAAAAAATTACAGAGCAAATATGAACCTTATTTCTTTAAAAGGTGGCCCCAAAGTTTTTTCATTAGTTGAATTGCTTAAAGAGTGGCTTGTTTTTAGAAAAAATACAGTTACAAGAAAATTAGAGCACAGACTGGATCAAGTAAATGATAGGCTTCATATTCTTGAAGGCCTTTTAATAGTTTATTTAGATCTCGATAAAGTTATAAAAATCATAAGAGAATCAGATGAACCTAAAAAAGAAATTATAAAAGCTTTCAAGCTATCAGATATTCAAGCTAATGCAATTCTTGAAATTAGATTAAGACAACTTGCAAAGCTTGAACAAATTAAACTTGAACAAGAGAGAGATTCGCTAGTCGAGGAAAGAGATGAGATTGAAAAAATATTGAATTCTAAAACTAGACTCAAAACCCTAATAAAAAAAGAATTGCTTGAAATAAAAGATGAATTTGGTGATGAACGAAAATCTCCAATAAAAGATTCTTCTGATGCAAAAGTATTCTCCGAAGAGGAAACGCTGGTAACAGAATCTATAACAGTAGTTCTTTCAGAAGCAGGGTGGATTAGGAGCGCAAAGGGTCATGAAATTGATCCAGTTTCATTGTCATATCGTGGTGAAGATAAGCTGCAGGATTTTTGTCGAGGTAAAAGTAATCAGCTTGCAGTGTTTTTAGATTCAAACGGAAAAGCTTATTCTCTTCTAAGTCATTCACTTCCATCAGCAAGAGGCATGGGTGATCCAATATCAGGCAGAGTTACAGCAGATTCAGGAGTTAAATTTATATCATCTTTAATCGGTAATGAGGATGATAAATATTTAATTATAAACACAGCCGGATACGGGTATATTTCTGAATTTAAGAACATGGTTTCAAATAAAAAGTCAGGAAGAGCGTTTATGAAGCTTCCAAATCAAGCAGAATTGCTTAGAGCCATAAAATTAAGAGATGATCACATCTATATTGCTGCAGTTTCAAATATTGGCAGACTATTAATATTTAAAATAGATGAATTACCAATTCTCCCAAAAGGCAAAGGTAATAAAATAATAAATATACCAACTGCTAAATTTTTAGCCAAAGAAGAATTTATGGCCCATGCTCAATTAATTTCTCTTACAGGGTCATTGAGAATAGAGAGCGGTAAAAGGTTTTTAACTTTAAAGTTAAAAGATTTAGAAAATTATATTTCTTCAAGAGCAAAGCGAGGCAATATGCTTCCTCAAGGTTATAGAAAAGTAGATAGAATAATAGAAGAGGTTGAAAATATTTCAACTGATGAAAATTAATTATTTAGTAAGGTAGTTTTTCAGGTGGTTGTTGTTCAAAAAGTCAGTGAAAATTCTTTTGGAATAAATATAAAACCTAATAGCTCTTTAATTGGCTCTAATAGAATAATATTTATTTTAAGTATTGCATTTGTTTGTTTGGGAATAGCGACTATATTCTATATAGCAGGAGCCACTTTAATTTTACCATTTGCAGGGCTTGAGATAGCTATTCTACTTTTAGCTTTTTATCTAAATTTCAGATGGAGCGGAAAAAGAGAGAAAATATTCTTATCAACAGATAAAGTGTTGGTTGAAAAAGGTATGCGAAAGGCTGAATATCGTTGGGAAGAATTTAGAACTTTTACATCTTTTCACATTTATGAAGATATTAATAAAGTTATTAAATTAAGTTTTCAATCCAAAGGTCAGGACATAGAAATAGGTTCTTTTTTGAATGAAGATGATAAAAAAATTTTAAAAGAAGAAATTTCAAAGATTATTGATGAGCTCAATGATTTAAATTAAATTTGCCAGTTAGCTAACTTTTTCTTAACTTTTATAAGTTTAAATTTTTTTAAATGAGGAATTCCATTTTTATATTGGGATGCAGTTTCTCCTTGTATTAATGGCCTTAGATAATCTATTGCTTTGCTTGTAACATTCATTTTGTTTGAAGAAATAAAGCTTTTAGGTAATTTTTTTTCAAGATTAGCAATTTTTGATAATGGCGCAGCCTCTATATTCCACTTATATTTTTTTGATTTACCGCGAACTATTATGGGCATCACCCCGTTCATTCCAGATAAAGCAAATTTAATTGCATATGAGCCGACAGCTTCCGCGTGATCAAGATCTACCTTTGATGCAATATGACTTGCACTTCTTTGAAGATAATCTGCTACAGCCCAATGATTCTTGAGTTTTAATTTTTTATTTATCAGATCTGCAATATAAGGAGCTACACCTCCAAGTTGTGAATGACCAAATGCATCTTTGGTGTCTGATTCAGATAAAAATTTTCCTTTATTATTTTTAACACCCTCTGATACAACAATTACACAAAAGCCTATTTTTTTTACTGTATTTTTAACTTCCAATAAAAATTTTCTTTGCTCAAAAATTATTTCTGGCAAAAGAATAATATGAGGAGCGTCACCTTTGTTTGTTCTAGCTAGAGCAGAGGATGCTGCCATCCATCCTGCATGCCTTCCCATGACTTCAAGTATAAAAACTTTAGTTGAGGTTTCTGACATCGACTGAACATCCAAAGAGGCTTCAAGTGTAGATGTAGCAATATACTTTGCTGCTGATCCAAAACCTGGACAACAGTCTGTTAAAACCAAATCATTATCAACCGTTTTTGGGATAGCAATGCATTGAATTGGATAATTGAGTTTTTTACTTATTTGAGAAACTTTAAAAGCAGTGTCCGCAGAATCGTTTCCACCATTATAAAAAAAATATCCAATATTATGAGCCTTAAAAACATCAATCAGCCTGTTATATTCTTGCTCACTTGTTTCAATATCTTTCAGTTTAAATCTACAAGAACCAAATATACCACCTGGCCTATGTTTGAGTGATATTAGAGATTTTACTGATTCTTTTGATGTATCAATAAGTTCTTCTCTGAGCGCTCCTAATATTCCATTTTCAGCAGCGAAAACCTTTCCAATTTTATTACTTTTTCTTGCTTCCAAAATTAATGCTCCAGCAGTAGCATTTATTACTGCTGTAACACCTCCTGATTGTGCATACAAAGCATTTTTTTTCATTATATATACCTAAATATGTTGTAATAAAACTTGTTAAAGTATTATAACTAATATGAAGATACATATCTTAGGCATTTGCGGAACCTTTATGGGTGGCCTTGCACAAATACTCAAAGAATCGGGACATCAAGTATCAGGTTCGGATATCCAGTTTTATTCCCCTATGTCAGATCATTTAGATGCTTTAGATATTGAATTAATTGAAGGTTATACACTAAAGATGCTTCCCAAAGCTGACCTATATGTGATTGGAAATGCTCTCTCCAGAGGAAATGAATCAATAGAATATATTCTGAACAACCAACTGCCTTTTAAGTCTGGACCTGAAATTTTAGGTGAAATATTAAAAGATAGAAAAGTTCTTGCAGTGTCTGGAACCCATGGCAAGACAACAACTTCATATATGCTGGCTCATATTTTTTTAGCCTTAAATAATAATATTGGTTACTTGGTTGGAGGAGTCTCAAATAGTATTTCTGGATCAGCATCATTAGGTTCTCATGAAGTATTTGTAATCGAAGCTGATGAATATGATTCAGCTTTTTTTGACAAGAGATCAAAATTTATACACTACTCTCCATCTACAGTAGTGATTAATAATATTGAATTTGATCATGCTGATATATTCAATAATTTGGATGATATAAAAAGACAATTTAATCATTTGCTAAAGATTGTGCCTTCATCAGGAAATATAGTTTGTTTTTATGATGATAAAAATATTGAAGACGTTTTGCGAATGGGTACTTGGTCAAATGTTATTAAAATTAATCATAAAGACATTAAAATTGACTTCAGTAAAAAAGAATTAAGTGTCACTAATGAAACATATTCATTAGCAAAACTGCCATTAATAGGGGAACACAATTTCAAAAATTATATTGCTGCAATTTTAGCTGCAAATACTTGCGGTATTGAAATTAGAGATGCTATAGAATCTCTAGAAAGTTTTAATGGGGTAAAAAGAAGACTAGAGTTTAAAGGCGAATACTCTGGAATCAAAATTTATGATGATTTTGCACACCATCCAACTGCAATATCCTATACTGCAAAAGCTATAAGGGATGAATTTAAGGATAAAAAAATCTTTGGAATTATAGAATTGGGTTCAAATACAATGTCTTCTGGCTATCATGGTCAAGCCATTTATAGTTCAATAAATAACTTTGATAGAGTTGAGTGGTTAGATCATAATAACGTTTTAGAGGAAGAAAACTCATATCAAAATCATGATGATTTTTTAGCTGCTATAAAAAATGCTATAAGGAATTATGAAGTTGTTGTTTTAATGACCAATAAAGATAGTAATAAAATTATTCAACCATTAATTGATTATTTATCATGAAAAATAGTCTTCCAATTTTTCCACTTGGCTTAGTTGCTTTACCGGGGACTATTCAGTCTTTGCAGATTTTTGAAGAAAGATATTTGAATATGGTTAAGCAATGCATGTCTGAAAATCATGGGTTCGTAATTGTTTTAAAAATAAATGATTCTTCTGAATTTGGTATTTCAAAAAAAGGTACATATGTAGAAATAATTGATTTTAATAGCTTGCCAAATGGTCTTTTAGGAATAACTGTAAAAGCTGACAATAAAGTTTCAATAAATAATGTGTGTCAACTTGCAGATGGTCTACATATTGCAGATGTGAAGCCTGAAATAGATCCTGAAGTTGACAATCAAGCCTTGTTAGCAGAGTATCCTGAGATTATTAATATATTATCTCAAATAATAAAACATCCAAAAATTAATGAGCTTCCTATAAAAGTTGACTTTAATTCTGCAGATTCCATTGCATATCATTTAGCTGGTTTGATTCCTTTAACAACAAGTCAAAAACAAAACCTACTTGAAGCATTTGATGCCTCTCAAAGACTTTCAATTTTAGCAAAATATATTGAAAAAATTTCTACTCTGTAACCTAACTTAATTTTAAAGGTGGCTTATTTGACTTCCTTCTAAGCCAATTGATTGATTTTAGAATTGTTGGAATGGCAATAAATTTTTTTTCAATTAAATACTTGCCTGGATAATTGCTAAGCATAAGTCCAATGATGATGGTAAACAAACCTTGTCCAGGAAGAATCAGCATAATTACACCACCTAAAATAAGTGAGTATCCAACTAGATTCTTTAGAATTAAAATTAAATACCAAATCAATGGATTTTGAGACTTTATTTTTGAAACTCTTTTTGTTACAAAATAATCTTCAGGAATTAGTGCAACGAGCCACTTAATACTTAATAAACTAAATAAGAAAATAAAAAGTGATATTGATCCGAACCAAATAATGACATTTTTATATGCATTAAATATCTCAATCAAAGTATTAAATGATATTAATTCCAAAATTAGTCCCCTTTTTGATTAATAATGATTTAGTATAACTCTGAATGTTAATTAATTTTTTAGTAATCCATAACTTCTGAGATATAAGCAAACTTGACTGAAAAAAAACTTCAAAACATTTGTCAAAATAGTTTAAAAGATAATAAAGCTGAAAATATTTTATCCTTAGATATAGAAAGTATATCTTCTTTTGCAGATACCATAATAATTGCAACTGCAAACTCAAACAGACATGCAAAATCTCTTGCAGATAAACTCGTTGAGTCGATAAAAGATCATAAAAGGAATGTTATAAATGTTGAAGGTAAAGTTGAATCTGGCTGGATTTTGGTTGACTGTGGAAGTGTTATCGTAAACATTATGAAAGAAGAAATAAGAGATTTTTATGACTTGGAAGGTCTTTGGGGAGAAAATACCCTTCTTGATAACATAAATCAATGAATTTATCTGTCATTTCGGTTGGTAATAAACCAAATAAGTGGGAATTAGAGGGGGTTGAGCATTATTTAAAGCAGCTTAAAAATAATATAAAAATTAATTTTATAAATATTAAAGGGCAGCAGAATCCTAAAAGAACAATCGAAGAGGCAATTAAAATTGAATCAGACCTAATTTTAGAAAAAATTCTACCCTCTAGTTATCTCATTTCATGGGATATAGAAGGAGAAAAAATCAACAGCAAAGAACTAAGTATGATATTTGAAAGGTCTATGCAAATAAACGCAAACATATGTTTCGTTATTGGAGGCTCATTTGGATTATCTAAAGATATTAAGAAGCTCTCAGACAAAGTAATCTCTGCTTCAAATTTTACTTTCCCGCATAGGCTTTTTAGAATAATTCTTATTGAACAGATCTATAGAGCAGTTTCTATAATTAATAATATGCCCTACCATAAATGATTGATATAGATGAGAGATACGTTGAGAAAAAAAGTTTTTTTAATAGACTTCTAGTTGTTTATATTTTTTTTGGTATTGCATTCTCATTTTTTCTATATCAGACATATTCTTTACAGATATCCGAATACACAAACTATGAATCAGCATCAATCAAAAATAAGACCAAAGAAGTTTTAGTTCAACCGGTTAGAGGAATTATTTATGATAGAAATGGAAACATTATTGTTAAAAATGTTCCAACTTATGATCTTATATTAAAACCTTCTCAAGTAATTAGTATTGAGAATTTTTTAAATAGCATCTCTGAAATTATTGATTTTAATGAATCCGAATTTGATTATATAAAAGAAAATTTTGCTGCTAAAGCGAATCTCAATAGAGAACTTGTAATTAAAAAAGATTTATCAATGGAAGAAATTGCTAGATTTGAGGTAAGAAGCTACAGATTTCCTTATGCTTTTATTGATGTAAGGTACAGTCGTATTAATAATTATCCACATTTATTTTCACATGCAGTTGGTTATGTGGGCGGTGTCAACGATCAAGAAATCGAAAACATTTTTAGGAATCAAGACTTAGCTCAAATAGAAACAATTTTTAAATATTCCAATGGATTTCAAATAGGTAAAACAGGTCTGGAAAACACCTATGACGATTCTCTTAGGGGTAAATTTGGTAGAAAGGTTTATCAAGTAGATGCAACAGGTAGGTTATTAAAAGAAGAAGAATATATAAAGCCTATTAGTGGTGAAGATCTTTTTACATCATTGGATATTGAAGCGCAAAAAGTTGCATACAATCAAATGAATAATAGGCGTGGAGCAGTTGTTGCAATTGAAATTGATACTGGGGCAATTGTTTCATATGTTAGCACTCCAAGCTTCTCAACTAATGCAATATCAAATGGAATTTCATCAAACGCATTCAATTCACTACTTAAAGATATTAATAAGCCTTTTTTTGATAGAGCATCTCAGGGAAGATATTCTCCAGCATCAACCATAAAACCTGCAATTGGCTTATTTGGAATTGAAAAAAATATTATCGATTGGAATTTTTCAATGAAAGATCCAGGATTTTTTGTCTTGCCAGAAGATCAAAGAGTTTACAGAGGATGGAGAGAGGGAGGTCATGGTAACGTTAATTTAAACAAGGCAATAATTGTTAGTTCAAACACTTTTTTCTTTTCGCTAGCATATAAATCAGATATTAACGAATTAATAAATCATCTATCTAACTTTGGCTTTGGAAAAAAGGTGTGTATTGATTGTTTTAATCCTGATAACGGATTATTACCAACACCAGAATGGAAAATGAATAATTTAAATTTTGGATGGTTTAAAGGAGATACTGTTAATTTAGGAGTTGGGCAAGGTTATTTGAACGCAACACCATTGCAACTCGCATATTATTCAATGATATTAGCAAACCACGGCATATCTCAAAATCTATCCTTTGTTAATGAGAATAAAGAAAAGAAAAAACAAAAAATTAATATTGAAAATATTAATGATCAAGACTGGAATAAAATTCATTCAAGCATGATAGGAGTTATAGATAGTCCAATTGGAACTGCTAAAAGATTACAGAAATTAAAAAAATTTAAGGTTGCAGCAAAATCAGGAACAGTAGAATTAGTAAGTACTGATACAAAAGAAGATTATAAGATTATTAGAAAGAATGAAGGGAATAGAGATCATGCAATCATTATTGCATTTGGACCAATGCCTAACCCAAAATATGCTGTAAGCGTAGTTGTTGAAAACGGTGAAAGCGGAGGTTCTGTTGCTGGACCGGTTGCTATAGCAGTACTGAATAATTTGTTAGAAAAATGAAAAAAAAATTAGAGTTTAAAAATTTTTCGATATACTTTGATCAATACCTATTTATATCTATTACTTTATTGTCAGTTTTGGGCTTATTTTTTTTATACAGCGCATCTCAGGGAGATTCTAATACTGTTATCAAGCAATCAATATTTGTTGGTTTTGGATTGGTTCTTATGTTCATATTAAGCCAACCGGATCCCGATTTTTATAAAATTTTTTCAAGTTTATTTCTATTGATAGCAATACTCTTAATGTTTGCAACCATGATTTTTGGTAGGGAAATTAATGGAGCAAAAAGATGGCTGGATCTTGGTTTTTTTACACTACAAACATCAGAAATAATTAAAATAGCTTTACCAATATTCTTAGCTTCATATTTATATAATAAGCCATTACCAATTAGCTTAAAGCATACATTCATAACATTAACTTTAATATGTTTTATTTTTTATTTAGTTTATTCACAGCCTGATCTTGGAACAGGTTTAGTTGTTTTTATGGCAGGTGTCTATATTTTATTTTTAGCAGGATTAAGTTGGAAATTTATTTTTACGTCTTTTGGTTTAATCATTCTTTCAATGCCGTTTTTATGGAATAATTTTTTAGAACCGTTTCAAAGACAAAGAATTTTGACATTTATTAATCCATCCAATGATCCATATGGTAGTAGCTGGAATATAGCTCAATCAAAAATTGCTATTGGTTCAGGTGGAATGAATGGCAAAGGATACTTAGATGGATCTCAAGCTAATTTAAATTTTTTACCAGAAGCAGAAACAGATTTTATTTTTGCTGTAATTGCTGAAGAATTTGGTTTTATTGGTATTTGTATATTGTTATCTTTTTTCTTTTTTATTTTATTAAGGTGCATATATCTTGCATTTAATGCTAGGGATAGATTTTGTAGGTTAACTATTGGAGGACTTAGTCTCGTTTTTGCATCAACATTGTTTATTAATTTAGGTATGGTTGTTGGGATAATGCCTGTTGTAGGAATGCCTATGCCATTTATCAGCAAAGGTGGCTCATCTTTGTTATCATTCTATATAGCTTTTGGAATTATTATTTCCATGGCAACACACAAAAAATTAATGCAAAAATGAAAAAAATTATATTAATTACATTAATAGTTACTTCCTCTTTGCAGGGCAATTATCTAGAACATCCTAAATCAAAGGCTTTGATTGATGAGCTAGTAATAGAACATGGATTTGAGAAATCATTTGTAGAAGATGTTTTATCTAACTCTGTGAAACAACAAAAAATAATTGAATCTATTTCAAAGCCGGCGGAATTTACTTGGACTTGGGATAGATATAAAAATTTGTTTATAGAAGAAAAAAGAATTGCTAATGGAAAATTGTTTATTAAACAAAACTTCAAAACTCTTGAGAGAGCAGAAAGAGAATTTGGAGTGCCAAAGGAAGTAATCACATCAATTCTAGGTGTAGAAACAAGATATGGAAAGATTCAAGGGAATTATAGAGTCATTGATAGCTTGCTAACTCTTGGCTTTGACTACCCTAGAAGGGCTAAATTCTTCAGAAAAGAGCTTGTTGATTTTTTTTTGCTAACGAGAGAAAACCAATTGAATATTAATCAGATAAAGGGCTCATATGCAGGAGCCATGGGGTATGGGCAATTTATTTCTTCAAGTTATAGAGCATATGCAATTGACTATGATGGGGACGGGTATGCAGATTTATTTAACTCAGTTGATGATGCTATTGGAAGTGTAGCTAACTATCTATATATTCATGGGTGGAAAAAAGAGGGTGAAATTATTTATGATGCTTATCCTAATAATGTAAGAAAAGTTTTTAAACCTAATAAAACACTTTCGAAGTTTATACCTCTAAGTTTTAATGAAGATGAAAAAGAAATATATTTTATTGGAGATGACAACTTTGTTGCGATAACCAAATATAATGTTAGTCATTTTTATGCAATGGCAATTTATTATTTATCAGAAGAGTTAACAAAATGAAAAAAATATTAATAATACCTCTATTAACAACAGTATTCGCTTTTGGACAAAGTTTCGTGCCTGATGCTCCAGAACTAGATTTAAAAAGCTATATTTTAATTGAACCAAACACAAATACAGTAATTGCAGAGTTTAATTCAACTTCAGAAATAGAACCTGCAAGTATGACAAAGATAATGACGGCATATGTAGCAGCTGATCAAATATCTAATGAATTAATTGCTGTTGATGATGAGGTTCTAATTAGTGAAAAGGCATGGCGCATGGAAGGTTCAAGGATGTTCATCGAAGCTGGTAAAAGAGTTAGTGTATCTGATTTGCTTAAAGGGATAATAATACAGTCAGGTAATGATGCTTCAGTTGCAATTGCTGAGTATGTAGGTGGTACAGAGAGAGGTTTCGTTGATCTAATGAATGCCTATGCAGGATCACTAAATATGAATAACACCAATTTTCAAAATTCTACTGGGCTTCCTGCCGAGAATCATTTTTCATCAGCTAAAGATCTCGCAATCTTGACCTCTAATTTAATAACTAAGTTTCCAGAAATCTATTCTTTTTATAAAGAGAAGCAATTTACTTTTAATGAAATTAAGCAATTGAATAGAAATAAACTTTTGTGGAGAGATGACTCATCTGATGGAGTCAAAACAGGTCATACCAAAGCTGCAGGTTATTGTTTGGTTGGTTCTGCTAAAAGAGGAGATATGCGATTAATTACTGTTGTTGCTGGCAGTGACTCTGATAATAATAGATTTATGGCAAGTCAAAGACTATTAGAATATGGCTTTAGGTTTTTTGCAACACAAAAAATTCTTAATGCAAATCAAGAATATAAACAAATAAATATATGGGGTGGGGTTGAAAAAACTCTTGGTATTGGTGTTTTAGAAGATATATCTATAACACTTCCAAGAACTAGTTTTAAAAATCTAGTCGTTAATTATAACTATAGCAATAATATTCAGGCCCCAATTGAGATTGGCCAACAAATAGGAACACTAGAAATTGTCAATAATGATGAAATAGTATTTTCTACAGAATTAGTAGCTTTACATAATATAAAAGCTAAAGGATTTTTTGGTAGACTGTGGTCTAAATTTGTTTTGTGGATACTTAGCTTATTTGGCATGACTGATAATGGATCAAATTAAAGCTGTATTTAATGGTAAGTTTGATTACATAGATAATATAAAAGTTTCTCCTTTTTCAAGGGCATATACATTTTCAGATAGTGTTTACGAGGTTATACCTTTTTACAATAAGAAATATATTTCATTTGAAAGTCACATTGAAAGGTTACAAAAAAGTTTAGATGCACTCTCCATAAAGGAAGATTTAAAAAAAGTTACAGATGAGATAAATCAGCTTTTATCTTCATCTGCTTATGATAATGGTTATATTTACTATCAAGTTACTAGAGGACAGGATATAGTTAGATCGCACATGTACTCTGATAAAATTAATACAGAGACTTTCGGCTATATTACTCCTTGCTCATTTGAAACTAAAAAATTAAATGTAATGATATGTGATGATATAAGATGGGGAAGATGTGATATAAAATCTACCTCGTTATTAGCCAATGTTTTGAATATGAATAATGCCAAGTTACATGATTGTGATGAAATTATTATGCATAAAGATGGAATCCTGACTGAGGCTGGTGCTTCTAATTTGTTTTTTATTAAAAATGAAACTGTTTGCACACCATCTTTGTCTAATAACATCTTACCAGGTATAACCAGGTCAATTTTAATTAATGCCTTATCTAATAAAGGTATTAAGGTTCTTGAAGGAGATTTTAATTATTTAGAATTGAAAACAGCGACATCTGCCTGGCTTACAAGCTCCACTAAAGGAATAGCTCCAATAGAAAATATAGTTAATTTTGACCACTCTTTAAGTATTGATGACTCTTTTTATATTTCATGTAAGGAAATTTTTGATTCTAAATTTTTTGGTTAATATTTTAATTAGTAGTCAAGCTTACAATCATTCTATCGACATCATCCCAGAAATTTTTTTTAGATAAACCTTTGCTGGTCAAATCAAGTTTATAAACATTTTTTTGCATTGATATGAGTTTTTGTAAAGAATGGAATTTAATAAAATTAAGGTAACCTGGAATTTTGTTACTCCAGATACCCGATTTTTCCAAACTTAATCTAGGGTTTGTGTTTTGTTTTGCAATAGTAGAACTGGTAATAATTTTACTAATTATCCATACTAACAGAGGAGCATAATGTGCTTCAGAATCTTTAATTGAATTAGTAATTCTTAAAGCATGTTTTACATTTAAATTCACTAGAGCATCTTCAAGTTCGAATGGAGCAAATTCAGCTGAATCCGTGTAAAAAAGATTAGAAATATCCATATCTTTTTTATAAATTAATTTGAGAATATTTATTTCATTTTGTTGAGCAACCAAGTTTCCAGCATTTAATTCGTTTATGTTCTTTATTACATTTTTTTTGTCTTTTTCAGGAATAAATTCTAATTTAGCCTTTAGCCATATTTTTTCTTCAAAAGATTTTAATTTTCTACATTCAACGATGAGTACATTTTTTTCCATAGCTTTATAAAGCTTTGTTTTACTATTTAATTTTTCGTTATGAGAGTTAATAATGATTGCAATATTTTCATTATTAAAAATATTTTCTATTTTAAATATTTTTTCTAATTTATCTGGCAATCGCCCTTGATCATGACTTATATCAATAATTAATTTAGAGCCAAAAAGAGATCCACCGGAACTCTCAAAAATAATTTGCTCTATTTGATCAAAATTTTCTTTGGTGATCAGTCTTCTTTCATCAAATCCTTTTTTGGATAAATATTCTTTTATTAAATCTTTTGAATCATTTCTTAAGACAACTTCAGAGCCATATATAAAAAAAATATTTTGAGATTTTTCTAGATACTTGCCTAGTGACAGTGATTCACATTTCAAAGAAATTAACCTCTAGCAGTATTTGATTAAATATTTCGTTATCAATAATTTCTTTTAGACTTCTGATTGCTTCTTGTTCAGCAAAAGGATTTAGCTCGCTCGAATTGTACCTTTTCATTACTTTAATGTTTTTATTATTTGTTTTTGATTTACTGATAATTTCAAGTTTAATGCTCGCAGTCACTTCGCCTTCTAGGGACCTAAGTGAAGGTCCTGCATATATATTGTAGTTAGTGGAATTAAAGTCTCTTATGAAAATATGAGTTTTATTTTTATCTTTAGTAGATGAATGATTAAAAGACATATTTATTATTTCTTTAAGAGATTCAGGAATGGAATCATCATAGCTGACTATATAGTTCTCAACATTATCCGGACCATATGCTATTTGATTAAAACTACAACTTGAAACAAGAAATATAGAAATGAATAAAATTAAAGAATAAAGAAGCTTCATAAAATTTATCTTAACTAGCAAATAAAAAATATTAAAGTATTAAGAAAAATTAATTAGCTAGATAACAAAATTAATGATTTTTCCTTTGATATATATTACTTTTTTAATATTTTTTCCTTCAAGATTAATGGCAACATTTTCAATCTTTTTTGCAATTTCTTCTATTTTATTTTGGCTATCTTCAATTTTAGCAGTTGTTTTACCTCTTACCTTCCCATTAATTTGTATTACTAATTCAAATTCAGATATTTCTAATAAGCTGTCCTCAACTTTTGGCCATGAAGATTCTATTTCTTCTGGAGCATTAGATTTATAAAAATGATTCCATAAGTGCTCTGAAACATGTGGCGCAATAGGATTAAGGGTTTTAAGAATAATAATTATTGTTTCATTTAAACAATATTTTTTTGAGTCTGAAGCATCTTTGTTTTTAAATTCCTCAGGTATAGCATTTAGAAGCTCCATTATCGAAGCTATTGCAGTATTAAAGGAAAATCTTGTTTCAAAATCATTGGTAACTTTTTTTAATGTTGTGTGTGTTTTTCTTCTTAGTTCTAGCTCTTCTTTTGAAAAGTTATTTGGGATACTAATTTCTTCGTAACTTTTGTTAATAACTAAATTCCATATCTTTTTTATAAATCTTGATGCACCTTCAACTGAAGATTCAGACCATTCTAAACTTTGTTCTGGTGGTGCGGTGAACATCATGTAGAGTCTTACGGTATCAGCACCATATTTATCAATATAAGACTGTGGGTCGACTGTATTGCCCTTTGATTTAGACATCTTTGCACCATCTTTAAGAACCATGCCTTGGGTTAGTAGTTTTTTAAATGGTTCATTGCCCTCAACCATACCCATATCTCTTAGGGCCTTATGAAAAAATCTTGAATAAAGTAAGTGAAGTATGGCATGTTCAATGCCGCCAATATATAAGTCTACAGGAAGCCAATACTTTGTGTTTTCATCAAAAATTTCACTATCATTATCAGCAGAAGTAAATCTAGCATAGTACCAAGATGAATCCATAAAGGTATCAAAAGTGTCAGTTTCTCTTTGCACGTCATGAGATATTTTGAAGAAATTTTCATTTTGACTTAAAGGGATCGGTGGAGAATTTTTTGGTAAATCTGGAAGAATTACAGGAAGTTCATTTTCCTTAACTAATTTAGCATCACCGTTTTCATATATTACAGGTATTGGACATCCCCAATATCTTTGCCTACTAACTCCCCAATCTCTTAATCTAAATTGTATAAGTCCTTCACCAAGATTTTTTTCACTTAGATTTTCAATGATTTTTTTTGATGCTGAATCTGAGTTCAAGCCATCATATTTATCCGAGTTAATCAAAATGCCTTTATTGAGAACAGGTAATTTATCATCTTTGCCAATTGAAATAACTTGTTTTATATCAAGATTATATTTAGAGGCAAATTCAAAATCTCTCTGATCATGTCCAGGAACACCCATAACAACTCCTGTGCCATAATCAAGAAGTACAAAATTCCCAATCCATACTGGGATTCGTTTATTTGTAAGAGGGTGTATGACTGCAATTCCAGTATTAATTCCCAACTTTTCTGCTTTAGCCATGTCTGCTTCAGCAGATGATGTTTCTTTGCATTTGATTAAGAAAGATTCAATTGCCTTATCTTTTTTTGAAAGGCTTAATGCAATTTCATGGTTTGGAGAAATAGCTACAAAAGAGACGCCAAAAATTGTATCAGGCCTTGTTGAGAAAGCAGTTAGGCATTCTTCCGAGCCTTCAATTTGATATTTAATTTCTGCTCCATGAGATTTACCAATCCAGTTTTCTTGCATTGTTTTCACATTTTCTGGCCAGTCAACTTCACTTAATGATGAGAGTAGCTCGTCAGCATAATCAGTAATTTTTATAAACCACTGATCAATTTCTTTAATTTCTACTGGCGCGCCAGACCTCCATCCTTTTCCATCTATTACTTGTTCGTTTGCCAGCACAGTTTCATCCACTGGATCCCAATTAACCAGTGATTTTTTTTTATAAATGAGACCTTTCTCAAAGAATTTTTTAAAGATTAATTGCTCCCATTTATAATAATTTGGTTCGCATGTTCTTAGTTCTTTAGACCAGTCATATCCTAATCCCAAAGATATGAGCTGTTGCTTCATATGTTCTATATTGTCATTCGTCCATTCTTTAGGGCTGACTTTATTAGCAATTGCTGCATTTTCTGCAGGTAGTCCGAATGCATCCCAACCCATTGGTTGAAATACATTAAAATTATTCATTCTTTTGTATCTAGATATTACATCGCCAATGGTATAGTTTCTGACATGACCCATATGGAGTTTGCCTGATGGATATGGAAACATTGAAAGACAATAGTACTTCTCACGATTATCAGGCTTTGCTTCAAATCTTCCATCCTCAATCCACTTTTTTTGAGCAGATTCTTCAATTTTTTTTGGATTGTATTCAGTTGTCATCTTTCAAAAATTCATTTTCTAAATAGTTAATTGTATGCTTATTATCAACAAAAGTTTTGTCATGAAGAATTCTTTGATGAAGAGAATGATTGGTTTTAATTCCATCAATAAAAAACTCATCTAATGCACTAATCATTCTTTTTATGGCAGAATTCCGTGAATTGGCTTGAGTTATTATTTTTGCTAGAAGAGAGTCGTAATAAGGTGGAACAGTATAACCCCCATATATATGTGAATCATATCTAATACCAAAACCACCAGGTATATGCATTTTTGTTATTTTTCCAGGAGAAGGTTGAAATGTTTCTGGGTCCTCTGCATTAATTCTACACTCCATAGCATGCCCATTAAAATTTATAGATTCTTGTTGTAAAGTTATTTCCATACCAAGGGCAATTCTTAGTTGAGCCTTAACAATATCAAATCCAGTTATCATTTCTGTAACAGGATGTTCAACTTGAATTCTTGTATTCATTTCAATGAAGTAGAATTCACCATTTTCATATAAAAATTCAATTGTTCCTGCTCCCTCATATTTAAGTTTTTTACAAAGGCTGATAGAAGCTTCATATGTTTGATCGAGAGTATTTTGGTCGATATTTTTTGCAGGTGCTTCTTCGATAATTTTCTGATGTCGCCTCTGCATGCTGCAATCTCTTGTTCCCAGATGGATAGCATGACCCTTACCATCGCCAACTACCTGAATTTCAATATGTCTTGGATTAGGAATAAATTTCTCTAAGTAAATTTTTTCATTACCAAAAGCATTTTTTGCTTCTTGCATTGTTATTTCTGCACTTGAAATAAGGTCATCTTCACTTTCGACAACTCTCATTCCGCGACCACCGCCACCAGCAGTAGCCTTAATCATGATTGGATAACCTATGTTTTCTGCAATTTTTTTAAATTCTTTCGGATCTTCTGGAATATCATCTTTATAACCTGGAACAATTTGAATACCTGAGTCTTCAGCTAATGTTTTTGCAGTTATTTTATCTCCCATATTTTTAATAGTTTCTGAGTTAGGCCCAATAAATTTAAAACCACTTTTTTCACACATCTCTGCAAAATTAGAATCTTCAGCAAGGAACCCATAGCCAGGGTATATTGCATCCACTTGAGTTAACTCAGCAGCAGAAAGAATTGCGGGTGTATTCAGATAGCTTTCAAGTGGAGAGGCTGGACCTATGCAAACTGTTTCATCTGAAAACTTCAAATGTTTGAGGTCTTTATCACCCTCTGAATAAACTGAAACAGTTGAAATATTTAACTCTTTACAGGCTCTTATAGCCCGAAGTGCTATTTCGCCTCTGTTTGCGATAAGAACTTTAAAAGACATGATAATTTAGTTGATCGTTATAATATGTTGTCCATATTCGACTGGTTGCCCATCCTCTATGTTAATTGAAACTACCTTACCGCTAAAATCAGATTTTATTTCATTCATCATTTTCATAGCTTCAATGATGCAAAGAACATCACCTTCTTGAACAACGTCACCAACTTTAATAAATGGATCCTTATCTGGACTTGGTTTTCTGTAAAATGTGCCAACAATTGGCGATGTTATTTGATTGCCTTCAATCTCTTCTTGATGAACCACTTTTTCTGAAGCAACATTTGCTTCATGCACAACCTGTTTTTGTATTACTGGTTCGACATATGTTTGAGATTTATTGTCTCTTGAAATGCGAACCGACTCATCTCCTTGGCTAACCTCTATTTCTTTGAGATCCGAGTCCTGTAACATTTCTATTAATTTTTTAATTTTTCTAATATCCATCTAACTCTCCAAGTTATTATTAATAGCTTCATTAAGTGCTAGTTCATAACCTTTAAAACCCTGTCCTTTGATAACTTTTATTGCTATATCAGAAAGGTATGAAAATTTTCTAAAATCTTCTCTATTATCAATATCAGAAATGTGCACCTCATAGAATGGAATTTCTACACTAGAAAGAGCATCTCTAATTGCAATACTAGTGTGCGTATAGGCTCCAGGATTTATAATAATTGAATTTATATTGTCTTTTAATTTTGCATCATGAATAGCATTAATTATTTCATGTTCAGCATTAGTCTGCTTGCAATATAATTTGCAGCCTTGCTTTTTAGCAAGAATTACAAGACTTTCTTCTAGCTCGGACAATGTTGCCTCACCATATATGTCTTTTTCTCTCATACCTAATAGATTTAAATTAGGCCCATTTATTAATAAAATGTTCATTTTAGAGATTTTAACAGAAATTAGAAGAATTTATAAAGTTTTTTAAAGAAGTTTATGTACTTGTATTGGGTAGCAGATACCTATATCAGCACAGCCTTGGTATTTTATCAATATATTATTTAAATCCAACCCTATCGTATTATTTAATTTAATTAATGCTTTATTCCTGAGGATTCTACTTTCTCCAAAGAATTCATCTTTATGAATATATTCTTCAGATTTTAAAATTTCAAACTTAAATGTATCATTAGTATTTTCAATTTTTATACTATCAAAGTATAAGTAGTACCCCTCTTTAATGTCCCATGAAATTAATAGAGCCTCATCAATTATGACTGTTTCTATATTAAACGCTTTTATTGCTGGCAAAACGTCACTTTCTTTATTTAAAAAGTCTAGTGTTCTCGAATTTGAGTATAAATTTAAAGATAGGAGTATAATTACAATTAATCTCATCATTGAGTTTAAAGAATAAACTTCTAAGTAAGCAAAATAAAGCACAAAATTATTTAAATAATCATGAGAACTATATTTTTAAAAAATTTTTTTCTAATACCATTATGGTTTTTTAATATCTTTATAAAAAAGAGACCTCCATATAGAGGACATATTTTTGATCAACAGTCTCAAGCTTTAATTAGTCTTCAGCCATCAATAGATCTTACGACTGTTCGAGATAATGAAATTTCTGATATTAGAAAATTAATTACAAAAAATAGAATCAATAACAAGCTATCACTGAACACAAAAAATCCTGTCATGAAGTTTGATCACTTTGTAGGTATTGATAAAAATGTTTTACTTCGTGAATATAATCCTGATTCTATAAATACTGATAAGGTTGTTTTATTTTTTCATGGTGGCGGCTATGTATTAAATTCTGTTGAAACGCACGACGATACAGTTTCTTATATGGCTGAAAAATTAAAGGCAAAATTTTTTTCTTTGGAATACAGACTTTCTCCAGAGAATAAATACCCAGATTCACTAGATGATGCATTATTCGCTTATGAATGGTTAGAGAAAAATGGATATACGTCGGATAAAATTTCTGTATGTGGAGATAGCGCAGGCGCTCACTTAGCAGCTTCACTGGTTCATAAGCTTATAGCTGATAACAGCGACAGACTTCCTGACAGTCAGTTCTTGATTTATCCTATGTGTGATCCTAGCTGTAAATCTGAATCATATGATGACTTGGCAGAAGGTTATTTGCTTACAAAGAAAACGATGATTTGGTTCTGGAAAAAATTCGGCAAAAGTGAAGAGAATATAAAAGACCAAGCGTTTAATTTACTGAAGCTAGATACTGATTTGGCAATGCCCAATACCATAATTATTACTGCTGGATTTGATCCATTATGTGATGATGGAGAAAAGTATGCATATTTGTTGCATGAAAAAGGAGATAAAGTAAAACAATTGCATTATCCTAATATGTTCCATGGCTTTGCATCTGCAACACGAATCAAAGCTGCTCAAATAGCTGTGGATGATTTTTTAAGTGAATATAAAAAAATACTATGAGTAATATATTAGAAATTAGCAACTTAAGTATAAATTTTGCTACCAGGGATGGAAGTTTTAAAGCAGTAGATGATATAAGTTTTAATATAGAAAATAATAAGACTATGGCACTTGTTGGCGAGTCAGGGTCAGGAAAATCTGTTACAGCTATGTCTATTCTTCAATTGCTACCGAGACCACAGGCATCATATTCACAAACCTCATCAATAAAATTTAAAGGTGATGAAATAATTGATGCTCCTAATGATAAGTTACTAAACATAAGGGGTAACATTGTATCAATGGTTTTCCAGGAGCCAATGACATCATTAAACCCATACCATAGGGTTGGTTATCAAATAACAGAGTCAATAATACTTCACACAAATACCACCAAAAAAGAAGCCATTGATGAAGCTAAAAAACTACTTGAACTTGTGGAAATTGATGATGTTGATAGAAGATTTTATGCATATCCTCATGAATTATCTGGAGGTCAGAGACAAAGAGTTATGATTGCAATGGCACTTGTCAATAAACCTCAATTACTAATAGCAGATGAGCCTACCACTGCATTAGACGTAACTATTCAGGCTCAAATTTTAGATTTGATGTCTAAATTAAAAAATGAACTAGGCATGTCAATTTTATTTATAACTCATGATCTTGGCTTAGTTCAGCAGTTTTCAGATAACGTATGTGTAATGAAAGATGGGGTTATTGTTGAACAAGGGATAACGTCAGATGTTTTCAATAATCCAAGCCATGATTACACAAAAAGACTTTTAGACGCTGAACCGAAACCCAAAGAAACAAGGGCATTAAATAATAATCCGATAATTGAAGTAGATAATTTAAATGTTTTCTATAACATCCCATCTGTAAACATTTTTAAAAAAAATACCTTCCATGCTGTAAAAGATGTTTCATTCAAAATATTTGAAAATACTACTATTGGATTGGTGGGTGAGTCTGGATCTGGAAAGTCAACTCTTGGTAAAGCAATAGCTCGATTGGTTGCTTATGAAGGAAATGTATTCTTTAAAAGCAAGAACATTGATTCTAATTATCATAAAAATAACAAAGAGTTAAAAAAAGACATTCAAATAGTCTTTCAAGATCCTTATGGTTCACTTTCACCAAGAATGACAATTGGAGAAATTGTAGGAGAAGGGCTAGGAGTGCATTTTAAACTGTCAAAAAAAGAAAAAGAATTTAAAATAGATAAGGTTCTCTCAGATGTAGGAATCGAAATTAACGCAAAAAATAAGTATCCACATGAGTTTTCAGGAGGACAAAGACAAAGAATTGCTATTGCCAGGTCATTGATAATGAATCCTTCATTTATGATTTTGGATGAGCCTACTTCTGCATTAGATAGATCAATACAGATACAAGTAATCAATCTTCTTAAGAGTATTCAAGATGAATATGGCTTGACCTATCTTTTTATCAGTCATGATTTAAAGGTTATAAGATCAATGTCGGATTATATTTTCGTAATGAAAAATGGTGAGATTGTTGAGTCTGGAATTTCAGAGGAAGTTTTTGATGAACCAAAAGAAGAATATACTAAAAAACTATTAACAGCTGCTTTAAGGTATGCTTCTGAATAACAATTATGACAAATAGAAAATTTTCAAAAAATCTTGTAGATGGTCCAAATCAAGCTGCCTCAAGATCTATGCTAAGAGGTGTTGGGTTTACGTCTGAGGATTTTAAAAAACCATTTGTGGGCATAGCGTCTACTGGTGCAAAGGTCACTCCATGCAATATGCATATAAATCAATTAGCTGATGTAGTTGAGCATTCTATTGATGACTCTGGTGGTAAGGGAGTTCTATTTAATACAATTACTGTCTCAGATGGAATATCTATGGGAACTCAAGGAATGAAATATTCCCTAGTTTCAAGAGAAGTTATAGCTGATTCAATTGAAACTGTTGTTGGATGTTTAGGCTATGACGGTGTCATTGCTATAGGTGGATGTGATAAAAATATGCCCGGCTGTATGATTGGTTTAGCAAGGCTTAATAGACCTTCTATATTTATATATGGAGGCTCAATAAAACCGAGTTCTGAAAATACTGACTATGTTACTGTCTGCGAGAAGACTGGAGAATTTTCAAAAGGTGAATTGGAAGAATCTGAGTTAATCCACGTTGAGAAAATTTCAGTCAAAGGTCCAGGTTCATGTGGCGGTATGTATACAGCAAATACAATGGCATCTGCAATTGAAGCTCTAGGGATGAGTTTGCCAGGTAGCAGCAGTCAAGATGCAACTTCTGAAGATAAGCAAAAAGATTGTATTGATTCAGGTCAGGCAATTATGAACCTTCTAGATAAAGATATAAAACCTTCCGACATAATGACTAAGGAAGCATTTGAAAATGCAATTACTGTGGTTATATCACTTGGGGGTTCCACAAATGCAGTTCTGCATATGTTAGCAATGGCTCATGCTATCGGAGTTAAACTAGATTTAGATGATTTTACAAGAATTGGTAAAAAGACACCCGTTATGGCTGATTTAAAACCTTTCGGCTCTCATTATATGTCCGAGTTAAACGCTAACGGAGGCATACAACCCTTGATGAAAACATTACTTGATAAGGGTTTGCTTCATGGAGAATGCTTAACAGTTACTGGGAACACTCTTGCTGAAAACTTGTCTAATGTTACACCTTATAAAGATAATCAAAATATTATAAGAAGCTTTGAAAACCCAATTAAGTCAACAAGTCATCTTAGAATACTTTATGGCAATCTTGCATCAGAGGGTGCTGTGGCAAAAATAACAGGAAAAGAGGGAACTTCTTTTGAAGGAAAAGCCAGAGTTTTCAATTCTGAAGAAGAAGGTGTGGAAGCTATATTAAATAAATCTATTGAAGCTGGTGATGTGGTGGTTATTAGATATGAAGGACCAAAGGGTGGTCCTGGAATGCGTGAAATGTTGAAACCAACATCTGCAATCATGGGCCAAGGCTTAGGAGATAAAGTAGGATTTATTACAGATGGAAGATTTTCAGGTGGTACACACGGTTTTGTGGTCGGGCATAT
>MDSV01127591.1_pt1 | contig 22840 bp, 17 predicted proteins | sample 810851 | NCBI WGS metagenome assembly MDSV01 (sample SAMN05326640, study PRJNA326480) | marine metagenome | isolation source: seawater | place: Atlantic Ocean: North East | collected 2012 | reverse complement strand
TGGGAAGTCAATGACCCTAACATGCCAAATTCGGCACGTGAAAAGTGGCGTAAGATCGAGGTAACGCTTGCTAGAAGCTACTATTTGTATCCTCCAAAATGAGATTAGTCTAAACCTCACATCTAGATTTCAATGTCGTTAGTGTTGAAGGCCTATCTGTAATACAAATCTTAGTATCAGATTTTTATGTTGTTTGAAATTTTGCGAAGAGTGGAATATATTCCTCTGAAAAAACCACTCAATAAAAACGCACATAGTACTATTGTCATTGACCATCCCCAAATGTTGGTTATCGCCCTAGTTTCACCATCACTAAGCATTAGAGATAGTGTTGTAGCAAGCCCTATTCCAATGGAGGTTTTGATACGGTTTTTTACATCCATCGAAAGAAGAGTGCCCACTTTAGACTGACTTGTAAGTAAGAACAATGCCCATATCGTTGTACCTATTGGCCAAACAACTGCTTTAGCACCTAGGCCACTGAAAGCGACGTCATTTTGTTCTAATTGGAAAGTAACAGCAATCAAGATAATTGCCCAAATTACAGAGAAACCCAGTGTTATCAATATTTGATTAATCGATTTATTTACCTCGCCAGAAAGTCCCTTTTCATCAGCGTTTTTCCCTTTTCCAGTGTCTTTGTCATTTGTACTCTCTGAGTTTTGATCAATAGTTTGAACAAAATCTCCAGCTTCTTCCAGATTTGTCTTTAACCGCTTGACTTCAATCTGTAGCGCGTTAATTTCATCCAAAATTTGTTTATGTTCAGTAACAGGAATTGTTACCATAGGTGGAAGTTTTTCATCATTGAAGATCTGCTTGTATTTCTCATCATCTTTTAGGGACTCGATGAATTCAGCCTTCTGTTTTTTGCGCGTTTCGATTACCTGTTCTTTTTTCTCTCCAATTTTCGTACCCATGTCTGAAGCAAATTTTGCTGCAGAGTCTACGGCTTTTTTTGATGTATCTGCGATGACCTTTCCAGACTTAATTGCGCCCGATTTTACACTTTCAATCGACTGGTCAATTTTTGACTTAAGGTCGCTTGGTTTAGTGGAGTCTTCACTAGACATCTACTCTCACCGATTACTCACACCAACTTGGAGATTTCGGAACATATTCGCTAGCATCTTCTGAATAAGAATTTGAATCTTTGATTAGTAGAATACAAGTATTTTCTACTTCGGAAGTAGAATCTTGACCGTCAATACTCAGACCTATCCATTTAATCCACATGGCGTCTTCGTCACTGGAAAATTCTTGCTTCAAAGTTTGAATTACTTCGACAGAATCATCACCATCTCCAATTATTGAGGTTATTGTTAGAGTGTCGCCGTCGATTTCCCATTCTGCATCGTTACCTGTGCCGTCCTCAAAAGATCCATCCATATTGAAAGTGAATACCTGGCCATCAGATTTTGTCCAAGATCCTTCAATTGGGTGTGTTGATGCAGGGATTTGTAAAACCATGTAAATTACGAGTAATGCTACAATTGCTCCACAGATCGAATAGACCACTTTTTTGTTTTCCTTTACAGCTAGTTTAGTATTATCAAAAAGTACACCTGCTTTGAATAATACTTTGTCCAAATTAAATGAAGTCTGAGGTGATTTTTCTGTATCCTCTTTATCTGAAGGAATAAATTCGAATCCTGGAGGTGGAGCTGGATCTGGTTTTTTCCCATCTAGTGAAAATTCCGGAAAATACCTTAGAGTATGTTCAACAGCCTCTTCTTCGGAATAGCCTTGTTCAATTAAATCATCGTGATAGGAAAGAGCTTCTGACATTAAATCACCTCAAGAATCGCTTTTGTTGTCACTCAATTCCAAGATTTCATCTAATGAATTATCCTCATCTTCCAGTTTTTCATTACCTTCATCTGGGTTTTCATCATCTTCTATGTTCCAGTGTAAGAATCCACTGAAGCCTAACATTCCCCACAAAAGAAGAGGTGGTGCCAGTTCAACATTTAGAGAAATACTGTAAATGAAAGGAGGTGCTAATTCTGCTTCGATATTGAAACCGCCGCCTTCAGCAAGCATCTGTACAAATATTATCCACAAGAAAACGCTTGTTCCCAAGAAAGCAGTCATCCTTGCCAGAGATTTACCACTACTGAATAGATAAATGCTCAACAGCATTATTGCTGTCACTAGGCCATATGATGCAGCACTAAATTCATTTGAACCGTAGGATGTTTGGTACATTGGAACCAATGCGCCAAATAATGTGTGAGGAATTGCAACAATCAGCAACCAAATGTTTGGGTTTAGTATGCTTTTCAAATCAGTTTTCAAAATACGTTCAATCTTCTCGCCCACACTCTAGACCTCCTTTTCCACTTCTTTTTCGGATTGCTTCTTTTTAACTCTCCAAAGGAATGTTATAGTCACGGCAGATGAGATTGCCAGCAATATGGCAATATCCTGAATGCTAATGGTGATGACGCCACTTTCTTTTGATTCAGAAGAATCGCTATTTTGGTCTCCAGGTTGAATAATTGTTACTCCAGAGTCAAGAGGCCTTGTGTCTAAAATGTCTATCACGCCATCACCATCATCGTCGCCATCCCTATTGTTGCCTACACCGTCTCCGTCAGTATCTTTCCATTCTGAGGAATCTTCTGGGAAATCATCCTCAGAATTTTTGTAACCATCTCCATCAATGTCCAAGTCAATAGTGTCCGGAAGTCCATCATTATCTAGGTCCGAGGTGTATGTTGAGTTGTAAGGGAAGGCATCTTCAATATCAGGAATACCATCGTTATCGTCATCTAAGTCAGCGTTGTTTCCAATTCCGTCTTCATCATTGTCTAGCCATTCTGAGGCATTAAATTTGAATGCATCGAGAAGATCGACAACTCCATCGTTATCATCATCGATATCTGAGTTATCACCTTTGGAATCACCATCGAAATTGTACTGTTCTTGCGGGTCAAAGGGGAATGCATCTAATGTGTCATCAACGCCATCATTATCGTCATCAGGATCATCTGCGTCAGGAGTGCCATCTCCGTCATTATCTGCAATTATCTCGACATAATCGGTTTCAGAATCTTCACTATCAGGGGTTCCGTCATTGTCGTCATCCGGATCAGTATTATCTCCAATCCCGTCTCCATCGTGATCAGCATGTTCAGTAGGATCTAATGGAAAAGCATCTTCAGAGTCGGTGTATCCATCTCCGTCATCATCAACATCAGCATTGTTACCTAGGCCGTCATTATCGGTATCTAGGTATTCAGAAGCATCTAATGGAAAAGCATCATCTTCGTCAGGAACTCCATCGTTATCATCATCAGGGTCGGCATTATTTCCGATACCATCATTGTCGCTATTGTATTGTTCTGAACTATCCTTTGGAAACGCATCTTCTGAATCCGAAACATTGTCTCCGTCATCATCATTGTCAGCGTTGTCTCCTATTCCATCGCCGTCGGTATCTTCATGCTCGTTTTCATTGTAAGGAAAAGCGTCTTCCTGATCGTCATAACCGTCGTTATCGTCATCGTCATCAAGATTGTCATTTTCTCCATCATTATCGTAATCAGATCCTGAGGACCCCCCGCCAGAGTTACCGTTGCCATTGCCGCCTCCGCCTTGGTAGTCATCATTGTCATCACACTCGTGCTCATCATCATCATATTCTGATTCACATCGTGGATCGTTAGCGCAGCCTTGGGGGTTATTGTCATATTGCTCACAATAATCCTCGTCATCGTCGTCATCATCGTCGTCGTCATCAACATCTTCGCACTCATGCTCTTCTTCACCGTCTTCGTCTTCGTATTCGGATTCACACTGTGGGTCATTTGCACAACCTTGAGGGTCGTCTTCATATTGTTCACAATAGTCATCACCATCTCTGCCAGATGTATCGAAACTTTGGTCATCAAAGCTTAACGATTTCATGTCAGAAGTATTTATTGGCGATAAAGCCATTATGGAAATGAGTAGCCAAACGGCCAAAACTTTGTTCTGCACAAACGGCGGTAATAGTTTCCTGTTTTAAGGGTGCCCTAAATCTTTTAGGGTGCCCTAAATTAACAAGTAGCATGCGCGGCATTGATGATTGTGCACAATGCGGCAATGTGCTCCAAAATACTTGGATAGTTTGCCCTTTTTGCGGCGCAGATAAATCGAACATTTTGGCTTCGAGTATATCCATTACCGAATTGGCACGTAGATCTGCTTGTACTGGATGTAACAAAGATTGCTCGTCAAAAAAACTGAAGTCGAAATGCTGTGGTAAATTTAAGAAAAAGAAAAAGCATTGCAAAAGATGCCCAATATCTGCAGCTAGAGCAGAAACAAGGACTCCATCCTTCACATTGTAATTTTTGTTTGGGGCATTGAAATGATTATTGAGTCCTGATGTATGGAGCAACTATGGGAAAGAGAGTATTCGTCAAATTCGTTTCTGAGCCAAAGAATGATACAATAAAATCAATCGTCGGAATTGCGTGCGCAGCACAAGCAATTGATGATGGCCACGATGTAAGCGTGTTCTTTGCGGCAGCAGGAACCAGACTTCTCGATGGTGCATACATCGACGAGTTGAACAAAGAAATGGGGCCAGATTCTACGATGGTTTCAGACATGCTAAACAAGATATTCAATAACGCTGTGCTATACTGCTCGTTTGCCTCGGTAAAAGCAACGCTCGGTCATAGCGAGGGGGATAAGGCATTGAATGTTGCAGACGATAAAATCACTTGGAGCGGGCCGCCAGGAGTAATCAAACTCGCTACAAACTCAGATGTTCAACTCACATACTGAACCACAGTCCAAAAAGATATGCTGAGATTTAGAATGTGGGTAGAGCAAGCCTTGCGAAGGGTATTCATTTTACTGAGAATTATTCTTCTTCGGCTGTTGAATTCGTCCAATCAAACAAACTCAATCGTAGAACTGAAGTGGCAAGAAGCGCAGAGAGTATGAACAGAACGGCTCCAGTATAGCCCGGCGTTCCAATACCCACACGGATGATGACAGTGGAAAGTATGAATCCCGTATTCCTCGCGAGTTGTAAGAAGACTGTGATGTGCTTGTATGATGACAGTAGAATAATGATATCAGATACGATTAACCATGTGAAGAAGTCTAGGAAAAACACTGTTCGGCTTAGGTCATTGTCTCCATCAATGAATCCGAATGTCCACGAGGAGAATGAGTAACTGGCTACCAATACGTAAACCACCGCAAGCGAGCAGGCCAACGTTTTCTTCTGGTTTATGAATCTCTGAATCGCAGGATCTCTACTGCTTGAATCACCAGATGAATTGGTCATCTTCCTGAAGTATAGTGCGGTTGCGAATAGTATCGTGAAAGCAAGAGCCTCAACTGCAATGAATACAACATCGGAATCGATAGCGTTTACATTTGAGTCGTCAATTTCTGCTAGGTTCTTGAATATGTCACGAACTACAAGCAAAGAGATAACTTCGAACTGTTTTCCGATAGAGTTGGAGAATGACTCTGGAATCGCTCGTATCAGTTCGTATACTTCGTAGGCCAGTATTATCGAGAAGGGGGTGTAAAGTGAATCTAGATATGAGTCAAAGAAGTCATTAGTGTCTGACATGTCTAGATATTCAAATCGGTAAAGGACACACGCTAATAGGTGCATTAAGAACCCAATGATTGCTAAATTAATCGCCAATCGCCTGAGGAGGGCATCGGTTTTGTCACCGAGTATTAGCTCGTTATAATCGAATGCCATTGCCTATTAGCAACAATTACTTTACTAAATAGAGTTGTTATTTTTCTTCTCGGTGTTGAATTATTCAGTATCGATATTTACGACTAGCTGTCGCACGTTAGTTGCCTTTTGATTCGAAGTGCGGATAGCGGGAATCGAACCCACGACATGAGGTTGGAAACCTCAGGTGATAACCACTTCACCATATCCGCGTCGTATTCACTCCGAGGACGTCCACTTCTTAGCCAATTCGGTCTTAATTTGGAGGGAATCTGCCTGGTCTATATTCTTCATCCATCGTGAACACACTCGCCATTCTTTGCTGCAGGTGCCTTCTTCTCTCTTCCTTCTTCTTACGGGAATTACGGCGTGCATTGAACGTTAGTAACAGGGCAAGAAGTATTGCTACACCAATTGCAATTATCTCTTGCGTATGTACAACATCTTTTGCTTGGTCGAGTAGATCATCGAAAGTATCTCCGTCTTCTGAATTAATCGCCTTGATACTCAAAGATGTGAAAGCCATAGATGAAAACGCACCGGGCTCTCGCGCTTCGATTACAGAATTAATATCTCCCTTTTCTAACATGTATCCCGTGAATGAAACTTCCTTAGTATCATTAGGTGGAATTACCAAAACATGCGTCCTCACGCCGACATCAATTGCATTGATTGGCATCCATTCGACACGAACAGTTAGATCGTTTTGAATTAGATTTGTAATATAACAAATGAATCTAATGCTCGAGTTTGTAGCTATGTCAATTTTGAAGTTGGTTGGTTCACACACAAGGATAACTTCAGCAGTATTTCTAGCAGGATCTAATGGCCAATGGTCTGCTAATTCTGCTCCTGGAGAGTTATTGTCTCCATAACCGTCACCGTCAGTGTCTTGATACTGGGTATATCTCTCGGGGAAGGCGTCTCCTTGATTGGACCAACCATCTTGGTCATCATCGGGACAGCCAATCAAATCAAGGAATGCATAACCCTCTTCATTGGGACAATTGTCTCCATTTGTTCCAGCTGTGTTGTCACCATAGCCGTCACCGTCAGTATCGAGCCATTGTGATGGGTCTTGTGGTAGGAAATCGCTGTTATCAGCCCATGTGTCGCCATCGCTGTCAATGCATCCAATGTTTCCATTTGAGGCATTACCTGGGGTTTCAGGACAATAGTCGATGTTATTTCCAAATCCGTCAGAATCATTGTCAGCCCATTCGGTTTCATCGCTAGGGAATACATCTGTGGCATCATCCCATGTGTCTCCATCAGAATCAGTGCAACCCAGTAAGCCAGAGGTGCTGTTTCCAAACGTAGTGGGACAAGCATCAGGGTTTGTTCCGTTTGCATTATCTCCGTATCCATCCATGTCGGTATCATTCCATTGGCTAGCATCCATCGGGAACGAATCATCACCATCTGCCCATGTATCTTGGTCAGCGTCGAAACAACCTATTGAGCCGTTCGTGGAAGAACCTGCAGTGTTTACACAGTCATCTTCGTCGTCATCATAACCGTCACCGTCAGTGTCTAGATATCGTGTAGGGTCGGTTGGGAAGTCGTCATTCAAATCAGAATGCCCGTCGCCGTCTGTATCAACACATCCTAACCTGTCAATTGTTGAGTTTCCATGGGTAATCGGACAACTATCTGGACTGTTTCCAGACATATTATCTCCATAGCCATCACCATCTTGGTCAGAGTATTGGGTGTCATCTGCAGGGAATGCATCGATGATATCCGCCCAACCGTCACCATCTGAATCAGGGCAACCTAGCATGTTACCTTGTGTTGAGTTACCTATTTCATTTGGACATGAATCAGGATTTGTTCCACCAATATTGTCACCGAATCCATCTCCATCAATATCTCTCCATTGGGTTTGGTCATCATCGAAACTATCCTCATTATCAGACCAACCATCGCCATCTGCGTCAGGACACCCTAAGGTTTCATTCTGCCAAGAATCTCCGAATACAGTGGGGCAATCATCCGCATAATTTCCGGTTGGCTCATCTCCGAAACCGTCACCATCAGTATCGTTCCACTGTGTGCCATCATTAGGGAACGCATCGTCGCTTGCAGTCCATCCATCACCGTCTTCATCTAAGCATCCCTTTAGGATTTGAGTCGAGTTGCCCCACACCGTTGGACAATCATCATCACTATCAGCGAATCCGTCACCGTCAGTATCAATCGACCTTGTCGGATCATTAGGCCAAGGGTCGTTTGTATCTGACACCCCGTCTCCATCGGTATCTAGGCAACCTTGTAGGTCAATGGTAGAGTTACCCCAAACCGACGGGCAATCATCCCAATTTGTTGCAGGATTTGCATTATCATAGTAGCCATCACTGTCTGTGTCAAGCCATTGAGTGTTATCATTGAGTAGTGCATCGTTAATGTCGGATTGGCCATCACCGTCCTCATCTAAACAACCGTTTCTGTCAAGACTTGAATTGCCCCATGTGCTGGGGCAAGCATCGGCGCCTTGTATCGCAGCCCAACCTCCATCAGGGTCAGACCAAGAATCAGAATCAGAATCTGGACAGCCATATCTATCCGAACTTGAAGTTCCAATAACAGAGGTGCATGCATCAGGATTTAGACCACCAGGGTTGTCACCAAAGCCGTCACCGTCTGCATCCGACCATTGTGTTTTTTCATTAGGGAAATCGTCACCAACGTTTGACCATCCATCACCGTCTCCATCTGGGCATCCTGATTTGTCTTGAGTAGAGTTGCCCCAAACAGATGAACAATCATCCAGAGTGTCAATGAAACCATCTCCATCTGCATCTGCTGACATATTGATCATTGTATATGGTGCATCTATCACCATAGCGAAATGTTGTGGTCCGGTTGGAATATTTGTTCCATTAACGTGAATTTCCCATTGACCAGCAGCAGGGCTGGAAATTGTTGTTCCAATTAGGTTGTCCAAATTATTACCATAATTCCACCACGTTCCAGAAGGATCTTTGACAGCAAAATCGATGTCATTGACCAAATTTACTGAAGCGATAGGAGTGCTGGCAGGGTCGGTCCATGACACTGCAATCCTTAGGTCAGGCGCTGCGCTGGGGACTGTGAATTTCCAACTTCGAGAATCACCTGTGCTGACAGATTCGTTGTCAACCCAAGAAGTATTGACAGCTCTGTCTAAATCCAGTAATCCCCAACCTTCGTGATAGTTAGGTGCAGTCTCGCCAGCACCGTTGGTAGATGAGCCATACTGGCCAGCCATATCGTGAGCGCTTGCTGAGATTATGCCCTTCACTAAGGCACTGGTTGGGTTTGAATGCCCTAAATTGGCATCAAGGTGTTGATACAACAATGCGGCTGCGCCAGCCGTTAGAGGAGTAGCCATGCTTGTGCCGCCCATGTAGGTATAATCAGAATTGGAATGTGCTAGCCAACCTGTGCTGGTAGTTGATCTGCTCTTTGCTGATAGAATGAAAGTGCCTGGAGCAGAAACATCTGGCTTCAACCTTCCATCATCAACAGGTCCTCGACTGGAGAAGGCTGCCATTCCTTCGGTATTGTTTGCAATCCTGTCAGAGTGTATAGGGTCTGTGGGAAACTTGCTTGACCACCATTGTCCCCATTCATTTGTAATTTGAGTGCCTCTGCCATTTTCAGAGGCTCCTACAGTCAGGACATTCTTGCTAGTAGCAGGCGAACCAATACTATCGTCATCAATTTCTCCATCACTGTTTGAGTCTATTCCCGAATTCCCTGCAGCAAAAAGAATCAACATCCCACTATGATTTCTTGCAGAGTGGTCGGCTTGCATAGAATTGGTATTGTATTGTCCGGCGACCGAAGCCCCCCATGAGTTTGTGTGGACATGCGAACCGTTCTCAGCAGCAGCATCAAACATGTAGGACAAATCATCTGGAATGCCCATTAGGGTGTAATCATCAGTGTAACCGTAGTTGTTTTCGACAGTTGTAGTCCAATCTGTCCATACCTCTGTTGCTTGCATGTATAATCTCGCTTCTGGTGCAATTCCAGTGATGGCTCCAGACGATTGAGTTCCATCACCTAAGACAGAACCAGCAACGTGTGTACCATGTCCTGAATCTAAATCAGATGCACCGTCGTTGTAAGGAGCATTTACCAAACTCTGTGATGCAGGCGGTATACCAAATGAATGGATATCTACAATGTGGTCCTTGAAATCTGGATGCATATTTGTGTTGTTAATCCCGTTGTCTAATCCTGTGTCTGACACTGCGACAATAATTCCTGTACCGTCCAGAGCATTCCACGAGGCATCGATTCCAGCCATCTGAGTAGCATTACGTAATACGTCAGCGGCCACAACTCCATTGGCAACGTCGTTGAACAGAATCCGCTCAAATTTAGGCTCAATCCATTCAATTTCTGATTGATCAGCTAGCCAGTGCACTCCGCTAGTTTTCACTTCCAAAGTTGCCCAACGCCAATTGTGTGCTAATACTTCAACATCACCTCGTTGGTGTATGTCTTCTGGCAATTCATTTCCTGATAGAACCACGCTTACCATTCCCATTCCCTTTGTCATGAGCCAGGATTCCATCTTCCCGTCAAGTGAAGGTAGTAGGTGAGGGTGTAATTTTGCTGAAGGTGGCATTTTTATCATGCCGTTGACCTCAAGCCCCTTCAATTCAGCAGGGGTTTGTCCATCCAGTTCACAATGGAAGGCTGAATTAGGTAAAAATGACCAACACTCCACTCCCGAATCAGCCAAATTGTCAACCCAATCTGTTGGAACAGGATATTCTCTTGTTAGTATCCAGAATCCGTATTGCGGGACCTGTGGAATTTGTTCGACAGGGATGGAGTCAATATCTCCATTGAACAGCCCGATAGTCTCTCCGTTGCTGGTTTGAGGTTGCCATCCGGCAACAGTTCCTAGTGAAGATAAGATTAGCAGACCGGCTAGAGCAATTGCGCGCATATTATTACGTTATACACAGAGGGGAATGAATGTTATGATATTACGCACCTTCATAATCTCAAGGCTAGACGGACAAATATGGGAGCAGGTAATCCTCGAGCGGCTCAATACGACCATCTTTCCCCAGAAGACTTGAATACAGCCAAAGTTGAGATACTTGGCAAGCAAATCTGGAGAGTTATTCCCTATGGTATGCAATACAAAAAACGTGCATTAACGGGGATTTTAGCCAACGGTATGGCAAGATTTGCGGACCTACTTCCTTTCGTATTCATCGGTTTCGCTGTCGATTATTATGCAGGTAATGAAACTGAAGGCACTTTTGGAAGCATGAGAGACTTGCTCGATGATACGATTTTCCCATTGGTTACAGACAATCTTGCAGTTGGTTACGGACTTCTGATTTTCCTTGGTTTCGCCAGTTTAGCGGTATTCCAGGGAATAAGTGAGTATTGCTGGCAAACTTTGGGTTACAAGGTTCAGCATGATTTGCGTCTAGATGCAACAAAGTCACTCATAGATATGGAAGCCTCATACTACGATTTACGTCAAACTGGTCAATTGATGAGCGTTTTATCAGCGGATGTAAATCAATTGGAGGACGTAATTAGCGATGCTTCAACTTCGATAATTCGAATAATTGTCACATTCGGAACAGCGTTTCTAATTCTAGTATTGATGAGTTGGAAATTGGCTGCAGTGTTGTTCGCACCATTGCTGCTAATCATCCCACTGGTCTACCTATTTTCAACAAGAGTCCAACGGAAATACCGCCAACAAAGGGAGTCAACTGGCGATATAACTGCAGTTCTAGAGAACGTTATCTCCGGTATTTCTGTTGTTCAAGCATACAATGCACAGGAATGGGAAGCAAACAGGGTTGACGAGGAATCAACAGCCTACAGAGATCAAGCAATTGGTGCAAGCCGAGACAGAAATCGATTCTTGCCCGGTCTATATGGAATAGCAGGAATCGCATTCGGATTGCTAGTAACAGTCGGTGGATATCTAACAAAATCTGGTGACATTACAACTGGACAACTGGTAACATTCCTCTTAATTTCAACAAGGATGACCATGCCTATGTTCATCTTCGGTATGCTGGTGAATCAATTGCAGAAGGGTGAAGCCAGTGCTCGCAGAGTATTTGCTTTGGTAGATTTAGAGCCTACAATCACTGACAAAGAGGATGCTAAGGAGTTGGATGGACCAATCACATCAATTGAATTTAACAACGTTCATTTCACATACCCGGGAACTTCAACCAAGGTATTATCTGGAATTTCATTCAAGGTGAATGCAGGTGAATTCCTAGGTGTAATGGGGCACACAGGAGCAGGTAAAACTACCATTTTGAAATTGTTAATGCGATATTATGAGCCTCAAGAAGGAACTGTTCTCGTCAATGGAATTGATGTTCAAGATTTGACATTAGATTCGGTTAGGAATGGAATGGGATTCGTAAGCCAAGAGCCATTCCTCTTCTTTGGCACTCTAAAGCAGAACGTTGCCTACAATAGAGTATCTAACGATGAGGAGATCCTGAAGGCTCTCGAACTTGCTGGTGCAGCTGATTTCGTTAATGACTTTGAGGATGGTCTAGAGACAATGGTCGGTGATAGAGGAACCAAATTGTCTGGTGGTCAAAGAGCAAGAGTCTCTCTTGCTAGAGCACTATTGAAGAATCCAAGTTTGCTAGTTTTGGACGAAGCATCCAGTGCACTCGACGCTGAAACAGAAAAGAGGATTCAAGAGAATCTAATCGCAAGTGGAGGAAATAGAACTACTATCGCTGTTGCACATAGGCTTTCGACAATTCGTAATGCTGAGGAGATCATCTCAATGGTAGATGGTGCGATTGTCGAGAGAGGAAACCACGAGGAATTGATTGCAAACAACGGTGTATATGCAAGTCAGTGGCAGATTCAGACAGGACAGCGTTGATTAGACATCTTTCATGCGTATGCGTCGCTTCTCCTCTAAATCAGGAGCGAACCGCTTGTCACCTTGAATGATAATCATTGAAATTAGAAGGAATAGTGGGAATCCGATTACAATCGCCCAGACAGATAATGAAAAGTTGAGGTAGTTAACTTCTTCAAAAATTTCAGCAACTATGATTATTCCAATGACCAATAGGACACGAAAAATAGTCAACCAACTTCTGATTAAAATCCAGATTTCTCTTGCGTCATTGTTGTCATCATGGACATTGATTCTGTCACGGAACCTCTGCGCCATAGACAATCCTAAGTCGGGAACCGAATAAAATTAGTCAAGCGGTTCGAATTCTGTCGTCAATTTGTTCACCGACTCCAGCACTGCCACCAGTCTTCCTGATTTCTTTCCATGCTTTGTTGACACCAGCACCGTATGCCCAGTGTGCTAAGAATACGAATAACGGTGCAAGAAATACAGTTCCTATGCTGCGATGTGGACTTGTCCCAATCGCTGCACCTAACCAGGAGATTCCGATGTAGAGAGCTCCCAATCCTAATGGAATGTGGAAAGCGATTCTAGAGATGTCCCAATCACCAGAAAGAGTAAACCATGTATCTGCTGCTGCACCACCGGTTGCTGCCCCAAAGATTACGCTGATTGCCGCTGCAACTACGATCCAAGGGAAGAAACCGATTGCAGTATGGGACCATTCTGCGATTTCTGGCCAACGCTTGTTCGCCACCATTCTCGTATACCCATAGTTTCGCATTTGCTTCATGTAGGGTCTGAACGGCCTGCGACGACGATGTGGCATGACATTTTCAGGGTCGATGAATAACTTGTGGCCTGCACGCTGAATCTTAGCATCAAGCACGACGTCTTCTGCACCAATGCAACCGTCCTCGAAGAATCCAACTTCTCTGAGATTAGCCATTCTGTGAGCGCAGTTAACTCCTGGATTGTGTGTGATAGGGACCAACTTTCCTTTTGGCTGTGCACCATATCTTGTGCCTGCAGTCATGAATTTAGTGCAGAATGCAACGTCTGCACACTTTGCTCCAAATGGATCTTCATCCGGTGCAAAGTTAGGTCCTCCTACCGCTCCTACCTCTGGGTCTTCGAACCAGCGAACCAATTTTTCAACCCAATCCAAAGGCGGAATCGTATCGTCATCAGTGAATAAAACAAGGTCGTGGTCCATTTGTTCCAAAGCGAAGTTACATGCGTTTGCACGGTTACGAGATGGATCGTCAATCCATGTTGCACCATACTTTTCACAAACTTGTTTGGTGTTGTCTTTTGACTTTGAATCAGATATTACAATTTCAAAATCGGGATAGGTTTGTTTGGATAGCCTTTCCAATACTACCTCCAATTCCTCAGCATTGTTGATTGTTGGAATCAAAACGGCAATCTTGTAAAGTTCTCCGTCTTCCTTGAGCAGCGGTTTTACATCTGCCATACAACTGCCACGAAACACCCCTTCATGAAACCATCTCACCAATATGCGAATCAGTAAATTTACCTCAAAGGCGCGCGTTTTCTGCGTTTTGCGATTAGAAGGTTCATAAGCCTCCCAACTCGCAAATGAAACATAGGGGTGCTCTCATGTTGAACGTCACAGCCCGACAAGAACTCATGCGAACGATTGTAGAAACACTTGGTGTCGTAGTTGAGGAGGCAAGACTTGACTTTGGAGAAGATGGACTATCTGTTAGGGTTGTAGACCCTTCACACGTTGCGATGATTAAGATGGACGTGGATAGTGCAGCCTTCGAAAGTTGGGAAGTCGATGAAACAAAACTCGGTCTAGAAATGAGAAAAATGCACCAGTTCCTGTCAGTGGCAGGCGCTGGTGACATGGTCGAGTTAGCATACAACGATGAATCCGGCCAAGCCACAATCCACATAGGAAGGATTGACCTAAACCTAAGGCCTCTTGACAATTCTACCCTAAATCCTCCAAACGTTCCATCTCTGGAATTACCATGTGGAGTCACTATCGGTGGTTCTGAACTTTCGCAAGCTCTCAAAGCGGCAAAGTTGGTTGGAGATTTAGTCAACCTCTCGTTAACCGAAGATACATTCACAGTCAACGTGAAGGGCTCAACAGATTCAGTTAACCTAGACTTCTCAAAGGATGACCTACTAGCAATCGATTGCAAAGCAGCAGCCCGTTCTCAATATTCATTGACTTACCTAACTCCACTAACAAAGATTTTCCAAGGCATCGAGAACGTCAATCTAAGATTTGGTGAAAACTTCCCACTGAAGTTGACATTTGACTTTGCTGATGGTGCAGGCCACGTCGAATACTTCTTGGCTCCAAGAGTTGAAGGCGACTATTGAGGCTGATTCACAGTTTTGTGTGTAATCGAATGTTTCATTTGAAACATTTTTTCTAGAGTCTAGGTTAACCAACAAGATTAGCGATTAAGATTATATTCGCGCTTTGCTTACTTAGGCTCATGCAAAGAACTTCTCTATGGATGGCATTTATTCTGGTTTCATTGTGCTTCGCTAATTCCTATGCAGTATCTGCAGAAGATTCTGAAACAGATGAATGCTGGGTAATTGTGAAAGAAACCTATGAATGGATTACCGATAATGAAGAAATGGCAGCAATGCACTATGTAGAATCAAATCTCACATACGATTCAGAGTGCAGATTGATCGAAAGAACCGATGAAAGTTATGATTCTTTAGATCATGATTTCACATTTTATAATGAAGACGGAACGATTTCAAACACTTCCCGATACATGCACTATGACGGGGAAATAGTCTACTTATGGCAAGAAGTGTATGGATACGATAATGGGGTTTTGATGAACAAGAATTGGGCTGAATTGTCTTATTACGATGGTAATTATTCGGTCAACATCGAGTGGAATACCGCATACGCTTATGATAGCCAGGGTAGAGAAATTCTTGCTAACGCTACAAGTGGTAATTCATCAAATGCAGTGGTTACAAGCTATGATGAAAATGGAAATGTTATGCAAGTTGATACATCAATGAATGATGAATTGAAAAACACCATGGAATACACATACTCCTCTGAAAATCAAATAACTACTCAAACAATCACAAACTACTACGGATCTACTGTTGTAGCAAAAACAACAAATTACTCCTATGATGAAGAAGGCAAACTCGTTTCAATGGAACAGTATGATGAACCAAATAATTGGACAATCTATTGGAATTATACCTACGATGAAAGAGGAAACAAAATTACAGAGGAATTTACTAGAACTGGAAACTCACCTTGGGAAACGATCAAGACTTTCACCTGGAACAACGTTATTGAAAATACAGAATCTTCACAAGAGTCAAGTTCTGATGATGATTCTTCTTCAAATACATGGTTGATAATTTTATTTGCTGCTTTGATTTTAGGAACTGCATATTTGGTTTTGACACGTAGTAAAGTCGATTCTGTAAGGACTCTTTCAAGCCTAGATACAGACAAGGTGGTCGAAAAAATTCTAGAAGAAGAATAGGAAAAGCAACAACGCCCTCGTTTGCAGGGTGGCGATACGAATGGCCCACGCAAAGCCCATTCAAACATGAATTGCATTCGCATGGGTATTCGGATAGGCCCCTGAAACAGTCCATCTTCGATTATTTCATTCTTGGATTTCTCTGAGGTATAATTGAATAGATGTGGCTCTACGGAAAGTCATGGCAAAGTGGGAGTATGCTGCAATTGTTAAATCGGGTGTGGTGTCAATCGGGCCACCAAAACATCCGGATATCCCGCGATGGGTTTTGGTTCAACCAGGTAAAGAAAACCATTTCATCGCGAATTGGGAAAAGCTCGGGAACGCTGAATCGCAAGTTGTGCATCAACACCCGTGGCGGGATCCAACCGGGTTTGAACAGGCTAAAAAGCGATTGAAGCCCTCATTTAACAGTCCAATCTTTACGTATTTTAAGACTAATAATGCATCTCCTAAGATTCTATACGAATCTAGTGATTTACTTCATCTTGTTAATTTGGCAGGAGCAGATGGATGGGAAATTACCGGTGGGTTGGGTCTTAGTGATGGCATCCCTGGCTCATATGAAACAAAATGGCGAATGATGCGCCGCGAATTGTAACTAATCGCAAGGGGTACCATTTGCATTGAAAACTGCTCAAAACTTATGTCATCAAGGATTTTACAATCATCATGGCCGTTATTCAATGCCCTCATTGTGAGAACGGCATTGAATTAGAAGACGGAGTTTCAGGATTATTTAATTGTCCTTATTGTGATAATGAATTCTCATTTGGTGCTAATGAATTATCTGCTCCAACTCTATTTAGTCGTTCACAACTTTTTATGACCAGGGGGATGAAGATTGGACTGGCAATTATAGCATTAGGAGCAATTACATTCATCGGATTCCTGATTTTTGAGGATGGAGGTGGTGGAACATGGAACAACTATGCTGCAACTGTTATCCCTTGCGGAATTATTAGTATTGGAATACCAATAGTTGTAATTTCATTCTTCAAAAGAGGGTATCAATTGAATTGGGAATTTTGACCGAATTCAATAATCAAAGTAATGTGAAAGTGAAGGTTTGAGTGACCCCTATCTTCAAAAGCCTTTGACAGTGATTTTCGAACATGGTTCTGAAGGCATTGCCAGGGGTTGGGGCAGGATTAGCAAGGAAATTAACAGATCATTTTGGCACAGAAGACAAGGTGCTGCAACTATTAGCAGACGGGCAGACCGAAGTTATCGCAGAGGTAGATGGAGTCTCTCTGAAGCGTGCAGATAGTCTTGCTCGTTCACTAAACGGAATGGAAGATTTTCTCGCCACGCCGGAATCAGTAAGGTTGCACAAAGAGTTGGTTACTAGCATTGCTAATTATGCAGTAAATGCGTCTACCCGTTCAAGACTAAGAAGCCTAATGCCAGTCAAAGAGACCGATTCCAGAAGAGAAATCATAGCACAAGCAATGACATGTGATTTTGTCATAGAAGGCCTTCGCATACCAAGTGAAGTGGATGGGAATTATGACAGAGTGGTTGTATCAAAAAATCCGATAGATGAATTGAAGAGATTTTGTAGAGTATTAACACCATCTGAACAAGAAACTTGGAAGGATTACAAGGTTTTCAAATCGGTAACATGGGTTGGCCCTGAAGGGCCTGCACAAACTCCAGAAGGATGGTTAGTATTGCCAGAGGGTTCGTCTATTGACATGATATTGCCCGAGAAGTGCGTTGGTTGGTTTGAGCATAACAGAGAATCCCTAGAACTTCTGACAAATCTGCCAGAGGGGAAAGGATTCTATTCTCACTTCAATCAAATCAGAATGCCACAACTTAGAGAGTTACTAGATGAAATGGCAAATGAAGCAGACGCAGAGGCAATTGCAGATGTACGTGACAAATTGTGGCCAATGGCAAAAGAACTCGAAAAGCGAATTCATGATGAGGTAGACGAAGCCATGCAAAGTGTCAAACTCGATTTATCTGGTTCTGATATGTTAGAAGCATTAGCTGATGCTGCTTCACTACAAAGGAAATTAGCGCAGCAAACCAGCGATGCAATTGAACAAGCGATTGAATCAGCAACTGATGAGTTAGCAAATCTGCTCTCAGAGGTCGGAGTGAGATGCCCTCGCACTATCTTCAAAAGTGAGTGGCCAACTAAAGTTGACAGAACTACTCTTGATGGAATTGATTCACAATTGGAAGAATTGTGGAAAACAACACAATCCGACAGATTAATTTCACTTGCGAGAAGACTTGCTCCTCTGAAGTCAAAATCTGAGAACGCACTACGCAAATTAGTAGAATTAGACCAGTGGTTAACTATCGGGAGGTGGGCTAGAAGCGTTGAAGCCATAATGCCAGAAATATGTGAGCATGGAATCTCAATAAAGTCTGGAAGACATCTACTACTCGATGGAATTGCAGATCCTGTTGACTATGGGTTAGGGAATTGTGCCGACAATGGAGACCAGCAATCAATCGCTTTGCTAACAGGGGCAAATAGCGGTGGTAAAACCACCATGTTAGAACAGCTCGCACACTGCACAATTTTGGCACACATGGGGCTACCTGTGCCCGCCAAATCAGCCAAGATTGGTAGAATTGAATCATTGCACGTACTAGCTAAAGCAGGTGGGACACAATCTGCTGGTGCGCTTGAGCAAACATTGCTACAATTAGCAGAGGTGGTTTCCAACAGTAATTCAAAATTAATTCTAGCAGATGAACTTGAAGCGATAACAGAGCCTGGTGCTGGTGCTAGAATCATTGCTGGAATGTTAGAGGCTGCGCAATCTCATTCAGGAACATGCATGTTGTTGGTAACACACCTTGCTCCAGCAATTATTGAGGCTGCTGGTAAGGAAATGCGAACAGATGGAATTGAAGCAAGGGGACTTGATGAAAATCTGGAACTAATTGTTGACAGGACTCCTAGAAGAAACCACTTGGCCCGCTCCACTCCTGAACTAATTGTCAGAAGATTAGTCGAACGTTCGAATGGAGATGCTAGGGACGTATTTACTTCGATCTTAGGAAGATTTTGATTAACAAATTCTGCCAACATCTTCGCCGTATTCAATCATTGGAACTTGGAATAAATCATCACAAGAACGCTCGACTAGTGGCAGTGTCAATGTGCTAGCAGCCCAATTTACTGTAAAGTGGCCTGTTGATGCAGGACTTGGAACATAATCTTCACCAGTTTGTGTTACAGTAAAGTGAATTGATTCACCTGCAGCTAAGAATACGTCCAATGGCATGAATTCCATTTTGGCTACCACTGTTGAAAACGGAGTAATCTGTATGACTCCATCTCTACCACCTGCGTGGAATCTCAAATCCATCACAGCATGACCTAAGTGGATTCCATTATCGTCTGTCATTTCCACAAACACGTGTCCATTTTGAGTTGTATGTGGCGTAGCCGACAAGTGTAGTGTAGGCATTCCTGCGATATATGTATCGTTCTCAAAAGGACCATAAGAGAATGTGATAGGACCATATCCTGGACCAACAATTGCATCGGTTGGTCCCAAACTATCGACTGATAGTTCCATGAATTGTGTGTCTTCTGAAGGCCAGGTAGACTCGAATCTCCAACCACCGCGATTATCTTGCATCTCGACACCAAGTACTGGTGCATCTCCTTCACCCTTCAGGTACCAGTCAAACCAGTATAGCATCTCATCAGCCCAATCCCAACGCAGAGTGTAGGGGTATGCTTCCGCACCTCTACCAACTCCTTGTGAGCTGTGTCCAGATACACGGTCCGGATAATCGTGAGCCCATTGTCCTGCCAAGGTTTTGATTTCGATTCCAGCATCTGCAACCTGTTGGTGGATTGGGAATGCCATGTGCGGGTCGACATTCCAATCTTGCATTCCCTGAATGATGTAAACAGAACCGTTGTAATTTTCTAAGACCCTACCCATGAACGACCTCTCAGTCCAGTAAGTGTTCCCTGCATAATCGACCATGTTTCCAAGCAGATATGCTGCAGGGCCATTTGCATACCCCTCAGCATATCCTTCACAGGCATTGTCAACATCATCAGCATCACCATCGATACCGAAGGAACCGTAGACACCATTGTGCATGATTGCACCTCTAGCCTCCATACTTCCGTTGCGCCACATCAGTTCGTGGACACCGACTAAACCGGACATTGGAACGATTGTAGCAAGGTAGGGATTGCCAAAGGTTGCAGCCTGCCAAGGAGTGCTTCCATCATACGACTTTCCAATAATTCCGACCTTGCCGTTAGACCAGCCTTGGCTGCCTAGCCAGGATACTGCAGCATCGATTCCTCTCTGCTCATCGGTTCCCATCAAGTCCATGCAGTGGTTAGATTCACCAGTGCCAAAGACACTGACCTGTGCAACACCATACCCGTGTGGCACATAATTCTCAATCAAGAAACGGCCTAGTCTATCAGCAGGAGTGAGAGCATCTACATCTCCATCGTTGTAGTATGGACCGATTTCTGCAATCACCGGTACACGGCAATCCTCAGAGAGATTTCCGGCTTCCCAATCACACCCTTCGATAACAGGTAGCCAAAGGCCAAGATGGACTGTTGCATCTCCAGTTAATCCAGCTCCTCCGTCCGCTGCGGTGATAGTAGGAACATCGACATAGACACTTCTCACAGCATCAATTCCATGAGTTCCGTTTACCGTAACTCGGCTAAATACATCGCTGGGATCGTATATCTCATCAGCTCTTTCCCATGGTTGAAGATAAGCAGGGTCTGCAACTTCAGGATCTGATACAATCTCTTCTTCGCCAAAGCAGCCTGAAAACATCGCAGGCAAGAGAATTACCAGCATCAGGACTGCTTTGCGCATGAACGAACGGCATATGGGGTTGGTTTTGAGGCTATCGTTTTGTTGTAAATTTTCTTTTGTTATGGAATAGGTTACTTCATGTGCTGAAACACTCTCGTCGTGACATGCGCAAACTATTGATTGCTCTCCTTCTCATCATCGCAACACTACCAACTGGTCTTGTTAGCGCAGAAACCGGTAGTTGGAGCAACAGTTCTGGAAATTTCCAAGGTGTAATGATCACTGAAATCCTGGTATCTCCAAACAATGAAAATTACAATGGAACTGATTGGAATGGTGATGGAAATTATGGACCAAGTAGCGACCAATATATCATGATTAAAAATAACGCATCACAACCTGTAAATCTCACAAATTGGACCATTGACGATATTACAAACGGTGGCAGTGCACCATGCTTAATCATAAACCTCACCCTGTCTGCGGGAGAATCGGTTACCTTCTATCGAGCAGATACCCAAATTGAATTGGACTATCATGATGGAGATTCAGCAAACTTGATCGATGCAGACGGTACAACTCAAAGCCAGTTTAATTATCCAGGATACGATTCAGATTGGGACAAAGTGTACACACCAGGCGACGGTGGAATTCTTGTGAAGGCCGACCCTAATCCAGCCACTACTCAAGGAACATGCACCGTAGAAGAGGATGATAACGGCGGCGGTGGCAACAACGGCGGTGGCAATAACGGCGGTGGCAATAACTCGGGAAGTGTTGGCGAATGGTCAATCAGTGAAACCAATTATCTCGGAGTCAAAATCTCAGAAATTCTTGCATCTTCATCAGGAGAAGAATATGGAGGAGTCGATTTAGATGGTGATGGAGATGTTTGGACAAACAGCGAACAATACATTCAATTGACTAACGATGGAACCACTGATGTTGACATATCCGATTGGACTTTGGATGACAATCCAAACGGAGGCAGTGCGCCATGTTCAATTGGTTGGGACACCACAATTGCTGCAGGGGAATCAATTACATTTTTCCGCTCAAAAACACAAATCGAATTTGATTACTTCGAAGATGATTTTGCAGTTTTGAAAGATACTAGTGGTGAGATACAAAGTATGCTCAAATATCCAGCTGAAGATTCATTCTACGACGAAGCATACATTCTGAACGATGATGGAACCTTAGGCAATGCAGATGCTAACCCTGCTGAAAGACAGGGAACCTGTTTCATACAAGGTGATTCCTCAGAATCCAAGTACATACTCAAGGGAAGAGTCGTTACTATGACTGGAATTAACAATGTCCTAGAGAATGGTAATGTTATGATTGATAATGGCATGATTGTTGCGGTTTGGTCTGACGGTGAAATACCTCCAATCAATACTGACGATGTAACAGTTCACGACACAGGCGCTACTATCTATCCAGGACTTATCGACCTACACAATCACATGCACTACAATCATATTCCGGTATGGGATTTCGATGTTCACCTTTCTGATTCACAAAAGTCAGAAGAGGGCGGATACACAAATCGCTACCAGTGGGGCAATAATTGGGATTATGGGCCAAGTATTACTTGGATGAAAAACAACGTTCAAGACCGTGACAGGTGGGATATGTCTTCTGAACAAATGAAGTATGCAGAAGTACAAGCCGTTGCAGGAGGAGTTACTGCCGTCCAGGGCTCTCCAAGCAGTAACACTGATGCATGGGATAGTATGCTTTCTAGAAATGTTGAGATGTACAATTTCGGACAGGATGGAATGTACACATGTGCAGTATGTGGACCAACTGATGACGACTATAATGCACAGTACATTATTGACAAAAATGTTTCAGGTTCACTTAATGCTTGGTTCGTACACCTTTCCGAAGGCGTAGACTCAAGCAGTAAAGCTGAGTTCGACATACTTTGGGAAAAAGGACTGATTATGGATGAAAC
>MDSV01087762.1_pt1 | contig 22840 bp, 13 predicted proteins | sample 810851 | NCBI WGS metagenome assembly MDSV01 (sample SAMN05326640, study PRJNA326480) | marine metagenome | isolation source: seawater | place: Atlantic Ocean: North East | collected 2012 | reverse complement strand
GGGGCGTCGAGCGCGCCTCCACGCGTCGGCTCGCCGTCCGGGTCCGCCCCCGGGACCGCCGGGTCCGCCGAGTCCGGAAGCGCCGCGGACCCGGGAGCGGTCCGCGACGCGCGGCGCTCGTCGCGCGCGACCTGGTCGAGAATCGCGCGCGCCGCCGCCGCTTGGTCAGAGTCGAGCAGCGCGAGCAAAGACGCGGGGTCGGCGAGCGAAGTCTGAGGCGCTTCGAAGCGACGGCGGCGCGCGCCGAGCGCCGGCGCGGCTCCGCCGCCTTCGGCGTGCGCGCGGATGAGCGCTGCGGCGGCGGTTTGCAGCACGCGGAACGCCTGCGCGAATGAATCCAGCAGCGCGGGGAACGTGGAGCTCGGCGCGGTCGGCGCGGTCGGCGTTGACGCGCGGGACTTGACGGGGCGCGAGCGGGCGGCGGCGGCGGCGGCGGCGGCGACCGCGTCTGTGCGCGCGGCGAGAATGCGCGCGCAGAGGGAGTTGTCGTCGCCGCCGGGCTTCGAACCCGCGCGCATCTGGTCGGGCGCATGGACGCTCGGTCGGGGCAACGCCGCGCGCGCGGCGAGGCGCAGGGGCGCCAAGGGAGCGTGTTCACTCGGTGTGGCGGCGAGGGAGGCGAAAACGTTTGACGCCTCGCCGCGCTCTTCCTTCACGAGGTTGGGTCCCGTCGGAAGTCCGAGGGCGCTCTCGCCGTCGCCCGCGCCGCGCGCGACGCGCGGGTCGACGCCCCCCTGGAAGTCGTATCCGTCGCTCGCGGCGCGGCGGGAGGGGACCGCGATCGGGTCGCCCACGAGCACGTGTCTCCTCGCCCCGATGGGTTCGGAGTTGGCGCCCGACGGGGCGCCCCCGCGGCGCGTGTTCGGGTCGTCGAGGCGACCCTTCGGGGCTTCCCCCTGGGGGGCGAGCGCGTCGCGCGACGCGCTCGGCGGGACCTTGCCGCCGAGGGCGAGCTGCAGGACGAGCTCCGCGCCCCATCGCATCTCCGCGTCGGCGTCACCCGCATCGCGAGCGGCGTGTCCCCCCGCAGCCTTCGAGCCTGGAGACCTTTTGGCGGGCCCCTTGGTCTTCCTCCCTTTTTTCGCGGGGCGCCTGTCGAGGTCAACGAGTGCGGGGACGCGCTCGTGGCCGTCCGCGTCCCGCGCGGGCCCAAGCCTGTGGCGCATGCGCGGCATCCGTGACTACCCCGCGCCCCGCGTGCGCGGCGTCGTGCGTTGTCCGAGGGGAGACGCGCCGGGGGCGCTCCAAGGTTTTCCGCCAAGGTCAGGTCGCCTCGTTTTCCTTTCGGACGAGCCAAGAACTGACTCTCAACTCGGCGTCGTCCGATTGACGACGTGACGAGGCGGGTTTCGGCTTGAACCGCGCGTTCGCTTTTAACGTTCGTTCGCGCCCCAACCCTTTCACGTCACGCGCGCGAAGGAGCGCGCCGCCCGTCACGATGGCGACCGCCCCCGCACCCTCGCAGCAGGAGATCACCAAGTTCTCCCAGATCTGCGACAAGTGCAAGGTCCCGACGGCCATCATCGAGGACCACCAGCAGGGCGACCTGGTGTGCACGGAATGCGGGCTGGTGCTGGAGTCGCGCGTCATCGACGAATCCAGCGAGTGGCGCACCTTCTCCGACTCGGACAAGGGCGGCGCGGACCCAAGCCGCACGGCGGGCCCTACGAACCGCATGCTGAGCGGCGGCGGTCTAGGCACGTCCATCGGCAAGAACCCCGACGGGACGTACAACCAGACCCTGACCCGGCTGCACAACTCCGGTCGCAACCCCGACCGCCCGATGCTCGCCGCGTTTGGCAAGATCAACGAGCTCGCCGACCACCTGGGCATGACCAGCGTGGTGAAGGACGGCGCCTGCGACATCTTCCGCATGGTGGTGAAGCCCGGGCAGCCTATGCTGGGTAAGTCCTTGAACGCCATGTACGCGGCGTGCCTGTACATCTCCTGCCGCCAGGAGGGCACGAACCGCACGTTCAAGGAGATTTGCGGCGGCGCCACCGGCACCACCGTGAAAGAGATCGGCAAGTGCTACAAGCACGTCGTGAAGGCGATCGACGGGCTGAACACGCAGATGATGGAGCAGATGATTACGCCGGAAAAGCTCGTGAACCGATTTTGCGGCAACCTCGGCCTCGCCAACCTCGAGTTTCTTAAGCTCGCCACCGCCGTCGTCGGCGCGTTCCGCAAACTGCGCGACTCCGAGGGGCACACCTCGGAGAAGCAGCCCGCGTCCGTGGCGGCGGCGGCGCTGTATCTGTGCGTGCAGCTGTACGAGGGCGAGGCGGCGGAGGGGGTGGACATCACGAAGATCGCGGAGGTGTCAGGGATGGCGGAGGGGACCATCCGGGTGAGCTACGAGGACATGTACCCCTACGCGGCGCGCATGCTCCCCGAGGCGTACCGAGGGCGAGTCGAGAACCTCCAGGCGCCGGCGTTGAACAAAGAGGAGCGCGACGCGCTCGAAGCGGGGCTGGACGCCGACGCGCTGGGAGGGCTATTGTTACCGCCCATTTAGAGATCCATTTGGATCGAACCGGTAGCGGGAGAGAGCGCGCGTGTGATTCGTCGTGAGGACAGCGTAGACTTGGGAGACGGAGTCGCGGACCGACGACGCGGCGTCGCGCGTCGCGGAGAGCGCGTCTCGGTCATCACACCTCACACGGCGGACAGCGGCTCCCAGTTACTTCCGCAAAAGCACGTCTCGCTTTCTCCGGGCCTTCGCGGGAAACCTTTCGTAGACCCGAGGGACGCGCCGGCGCGGCGCGTGGTCGGGACCGGCATGATGCGCCCCGAGCCCCCACGCGCGGAAGGCGGGAGGATGTCCTTCCTCGAGGCGTGCGGCGCGCTCGGGAAGCGTGCGACGCGCTTGAAGAGCGCCGACGCCGCGCTCGCCGCGTCCGACTCGTCGATGAAGAAGTGCCTGACCGCCGCGGACCTGCTTCTGCTCGGCGTGGGCGGGGTCATCGGCGGCGGCGTCTTCGTGCTGACGGGCGCCGCCGCGCACGACCACGCCGGTCCCGCGGTGGTGGTCTCGTACGTGCTCGCCTCGCTGACCAGCATGATCACCGGCCTGTGCTACACCGAGTTCGCGGTGGAGACCCCGGTGGCGGGCTCGGCGTACAATTTCGTGAGCATGGCGTTCGGCGAGTTCGCCGGGTACCTATGCGGGTGTAATTTGGCGCTTGAACTCACCATCGCCGCCGCCGCGGTGGCGCGGGGCTGGACCAGCTACGTCGCGACGCTGTTCCACGCCCCCCCGGACGCGCTCAGGGTACGGGTGGGGCGCGGCGGCGGAGGCGCGGACGACGGAGGCGCGTCGAGTCGATCGACGGAGCTCGATTTCGCGGCGGCGGCGCTCGTCGCGCTCGTCACGGCTCTGCTCGCGTACGGCATGAAAGAAACGGCGCGCTTCAACGCGTGCGTCACGGCGCTGTCGTTGCTGGTAATCTTTTTCGTGATCGCGCTCGGCGGGTCCTCGGTGGACACCGCGAACTGGGTTCCGTTCGCGCCCAACGGGCTCGAGGGCGTCCTGGCGGGCGCGTCCGTCGTCTTCTTCTCGTTCGTCGGCTTCGACACCGTCGCGACGTGCGCCGAGGAGACGCGCGACCCGGGGCGGGACCTGCCCGTCGGGATTCTGGGCTCGCTAGGCATTTGCGCCCTCCTGTACGCGGCGATGGCCGCGGTGATCACCGGCATGGTCCCCACCGCCGACATCGACGTGCAGGCGCCCTTCGCGGTGGCGTTCCGCGATCGCGGCATGCCGTGGGCGGAGAGTCTCATCTCGTTCGGCGCGCTCGCCGCCATAACCACCGCGCTGCTCTCCTCGCTGATGGGCCAGCCGCGCGTGTACATGGCCATGGCGCGGGACGGGCTGTTGCCACGGTGGTTCGGCGAGGTGCACGCGACGCTGGGGACGCCGGTCAACGCGTCCGTGTTCACTGGCGTCTCCACCGCCGCCCTCGCGCTGCTGGTGGACATTGAGACGCTCGCGCAGCTGGTGTCCATCGGCACGCTCGCCATCTTCGCCGGTGTCTGCGCCGGGCTGCTGGTCCGGCGGCACACGCCGCCCCGAAGTGGCGGCGGCGGCGCCGACGACGACGACGACGTACGGATGGAAGACCGAAAACCGGCGTTAAAGCGCGTCGCCGCGCTGATGTTGGCGTGCGTCGCGTTCGCGGCGTCCGCGTCGTCGCTCGTCGCGCGCGGCGTCGCACTGGGCGGCGCCGCCGCGGCGACGGTTTCGTTCAACGCCCTGCCCCGCCACCACGACCCGCAGAAGGGTTTCGCCACGCCGCTCGTGCCGTACGTGCCCGCGCTCGGCGTGCTGGCGACGACGCAGCTCATCGCGAGCCTCGGCGCGCTCGCCTGGGCGAGGTTCGCGGTGTACACCGCGCTGTGCTCCGCGCTGTACGTGTGGTATGGCGCCGCCGGCATCCTTGGAGGCTGGGGCCCCCCCGGCGCCGGCGGGCGCGGCGCGTTCCGGGTCATGGAGGAGAGCGACGACGACGACGAGAGCTTCGCGTCGAGGCAATTAGAGATGACGCCGGTGTCGGCGAACACCGGGAGCGGGTAGGGGCGTCGCGAACTCGGCGGGTGGGGCGTGATGGCGCGCGCGCGCGTAGCGCTTTAGGTACTGTAGTCTACGATGGATTTCATCCGTCGCTCTGTTACGCTCGCGCGCCGAAATCGCCGCCGCACCCTCCTCGGTCACTTCCCCGCGAGCTTCATGGCGCCCTCCTTGAGGTGCGCGACGATGGACGGGTCCGCGAGGGTGGATATGTCCCCGAACTCCCCCATGTCGATCCCCGGGTTCTCCGCGAGCTTCCGCAGGATGCGGCGCATGATCTTCCCCGACCGCGTCTTGGGCAAGCCGTCCGAGAACTGAACGGCGTCCGGCGTGGCGATGGGGCCGATTTCCGCGCGCACAACCGCCTTGAGCTGTTTCGCCAGGTCGTCCGACGCCGTCTCGCCGTCCTTGAGCACGACGTAGCAGTAGATGCCCGCGCCCTTGATGTCGTGCGGCATGCCGACGACGGCCGCCTCCGAGCACGAGGGGTGCAGCACGAGCGCGGACTCCACCTCCGCCGTGCCCATCCGGTGTCCCGAGACGTTGATCACGTCGTCGACGCGTCCGGTGATCCAGAAGTACCCGTCGGCGTCGCGGCGGCACCCGTCGCCGGCGACGTAGTACCCCTTGAACATGGAGTAGTACACGCTCTCGAACCGCGCGTGGTCGCCGTAGCACGAGCGCGACGCGCTGGGCCACGGCTTCTTGATCGCCAGGAACCCGGACGCCTCGCCCTCGAGCTCGTTTCCGTTCTCGTCCAGGATCACAGGCTGCACGCCGAAAAACGGAAAGGTGGCCGACCCGGGCTTGAGCGGCGTCGCGCCCGGGAGCGGCGTGATCATGAAACTCCCGGTTTCCGTCTGCCAGTACGTGTCCACGATCGGGCAACGACCCTCGCCGACGACGTTATGGTACCAGCGCCACGCCTCGGGGTTGATGGGCTCGCCCACGGACCCGAGAATGCGCAGCGACGAGCGGTCGTGCTTCGTGACGTACTCGTCGCCGGCTTTCATCAGCGCGCGCACGGCGGTGGGCGCGGTGTAGAACTGGTTCACCTTGTGCTTCTCCACGATAGCCCAGCACCGTCCCGCGTCCGGGAAGGTGGGCACGCCCTCGAACATCACGCTCGTCGCGCGCGCCAGCAGCGGGCCGTACACGATGTAGGAGTGCCCCGTGATCCAGCCGATGTCCGCCGTGCACCAAAACACCTCGCCCGGCTTGTAGTCGAACGTGTACTTGAACGAGGCCCACGCGCCGAGCATGTACCCCGCGGTGGTGTGCAGGATGCCCTTGGGCGTCCCGGTGGACCCGGACGTGTACAGCATGAACAGCGGGCTCTCGGAGTCCATCCACTCGCAGTCGCACTCGGCGGAGACGGCGTCCATCTCGTCGTGCCACCAGGTGTCGCGGCCCTCCGCCATCGGGCACTCGCCCTGTAACCGGCGGAACACCACGACGCTCTGCACGCACGCCGCGGAGCCGTCGCCGGATGTTTCGCCGCCGAGCTCCAGCGTGGTGTCCACCTGCGTCTTGAGCTGCACGGGCTTCGCGCCGCGCATCACGGCGTCGCACGTGACGATCACCTTGCTCTGCGCGTCTGCCAGGCGGCCGCGGATCGCCTCGGGGGAGAACCCGCCGAAAACCACGGAGTGCACGGCGCCGATGCGCGCGCACGCCAGGCAGGCGACGGCGAGTTCGACCACCATGGGCATGTACAGCGTGACGGTGTCGCCCTTACCGACGCCCTTCTTCTTGAGCACGTTGGCGAACTTCTTCACCGAGTCGAGCATCTCGGCGTACGTGTGTCGCGACTGCTCCTCCGGGGAGTTGCCCTCCCACAGCACGGCGACGTCGTCGCCGTGCCCCTCGGCGACGTGCTTGTCCAGCGCGTTGTAGCAGATGTTGGTCTTGCCGCCCTGGAACCAGTCGATCGCGATCGGGCCCTTGGTCATGTCGAAGTTGTACACGGGGCCGACGCTGTCGAACGGCTTCTCCCAGTAAAAGTTGGACCGAGCCATCTCGCCGAAAAATTTTTCGGGGTTGTCGATGGACTCCGCGTACATCGCCTTGTACTCGTCCAAGGACTTGACGTGCGCGTCCTTCGCCAGCGCCGCGGGCGGGGGGTACACCTGCTGCTGCGTCGCCTCGGTGGGCTCGGCGGCGGCCATCGGGATCGTCGGCGCTCGGCGGGCGGGCTTACGGGTGGTGGGAACCTGCGGTCGACGCGCGGCGCGTGTCGATCCTCGAGCGAAGCGCTTTTCGGCGGATGGGAATTGGGAGACCTTGGAACGATCGACGGACGATGCGATTCCGCTCCGGAGCAGGAGTGACGCGATCTTGGCGTGCGCGTCGCAATAGGCTGACGCCGTGAGCTCGATGACGCGCGAAGGAAGTGCGCGTCCGGGGACGAGTGCGCCTCTGAGAGTGACGGTAAGGCGATCGCGGAATTCACCATCCGACGCAGAGCTCGAGGGTTTTTCGACACCGCTGGCCGAGATTTTTTCCGAGACTCGCATTCAGCGCAATTTCACATCACAACGGCGGGCACACGACGGGGCGACGACGGGCATGGCAGACGACGCAGCCGAACGCGGCGGCGGCTCAGCTCCAATCTCGACCCGAAGCCGCGAGCTCCTCGCGGTGGAGCACGTCGCGGCTGACGCGCCCGAGGTTTCCGCGTTGATGGTCAGCACGGGCTCGAAAAAACCAGCATCCCGCGCGACCGCCGCCCCGCCGACGAAGCCTTCGTTCGCTCCTCCGCCCCCCAGCGCGCTCCTCTCGCGGCTGCAGGACTTCTTGCCTCAGATGGCCGCCGCGAACGATGACCTCGTGGAGGCGATGCGGCACCGCCCCGCGGAGGAGTTTGACGTCGAGCACGTCAGCGAGGATGAGGACGCGCGTCGCGTGGAGATGGACGTCGGGCTCGGCGTGGTGGACCTGAAGACGCGGGCAGCGGCGGAGGCGGTTGCGAAGTGCGGCGGCGTGGCGGTCGTGGACGCGGAGCCGGACGCGGACGCGTCCGGCGACGCTTCCGCGTTCGCGAAGCGGCGGAAAAAGGTGGCAGAGGCGCGGGAGGACGCGACGATTCGCATACCGGGACTGGACGCGGACGCGGCGCCGGGGAAAAGGGCGGGCATCGAGGAGTTGTAACTGTAGACGTCGCGGGACGTTCGCGCGCCGCGTTCGCGCCCGTTGCTCGACGCGCGACCTCGATCGCTCCCGTTCACACCGCACACCAGCTAGGCTCACGCTCGCTTCGGCTCCCCGCGAAACGCTTCCGGGATCACGCGGCGCCCCGTACCCCGAATCCACCGTCAAAGCCTACATCCCCAGCTCGGCGAGCTTTTCTGCGATGGCGCGCTCGGCGATTGGCCGCAGATCCGCCGCGACGTTGACGCTGGCGACGACGCCGACGCCGGCGCGCTTCGCCAGGCGACTCGCGAGGTGGTCCGACGCGCGGTCGGCGTCGACCGCGCTCGAGGCGTCGGTGTCGCCTCGACCGGTCAAAGCGGCGACCGAGGGTCCGGCAGTTCCCCGGTTTCCGGGCAACGCCATGCTCATCTCGCCGTGGTGCGTCGACGCATCCGCGCCGTCCGCGCCGACCCACACATAGAGCTGGTCCTTGAGGCACACAAGCTGCACCTTGACCACCGCGCCGGGGGCCTCCACCGAGAACGTCTCCTCGCGCACGGAGCCGTCGGGCGAGACCGGCGTGATCACGGCGCCGTCCGCGGCGGGGCGAGGGGGAGGCGCGAACGAGGGGGTGTCGTCGTCGTCGGAGTAGTCCGACATCGCGAGCGGGGATGTACGCGGGGCGCGTGTCGGTTCCACGAAGCGATCGAACGGACGCTCGCCTCCGTTCGTCCCGAAACGAGCGCGACGCCGTGGCGCGCGCTCGAAGCGCCGGGATCGCCGGGTCGCCGCGAGTCCGCCGGCCGTGTGACGCGCGGCGCGCCGAGCGCGCGGGCGTGTGAAGGCGGGAGGAAGACGTTTCGCGGAAGAGGCGCTCGACGACGGTCGTACACGTGCGCGCTGACGTTTCGGCCGCGCGCAGTGGCGCGCTCGGTTCCGCGAACGAGAGGGTCGCGTCTACGTCGTCGCTTTCGCGTCCGCCGCGACGAACAAGGTGAAGGGGCTGCGTTCTGTATATACAGCTAAAGAATCGGGATGGAGCGCGTGTCGCGCACCGTCGCGCGTCATCGCGCGCGTGGTGTGCGTCATCAGTCGAGCCGCCTATGGCTCGACCTCCCTTTCGTCCGCGGCGTAATCCTTCAGCTCTTTCATCGCCGGCCCGTCCTCGTCCGCCGCGCGCGCGTCTTCGCCGGAGCCCGCGTTCCCGGAGACGCGCGGGGACGCGCTTTTCGAAGACTGCGACCCGTTCCGCGTCCTCGAGGGCGTCGGCGGCGATGCGGGGGGGGCGGATACCGCGCCCGCGCTCTCCAGCCGCCTCCGCCGCGTCTCCGCCAGGCGCTTCTGCCTTTCCATCTCCGCTGCCATCTCGCGACCGCGGTTCTCTGCCTCCACCGCGCGCCACCGGCTCTCGGCGGCGGCGACGTCGTTTTCCCCTCGTTCCCGTGTCGCGTCCTCCTCCCCGAGCCCGAGCTCGAGCAGCGTCAGGCACAGGTCGCCGTACGTCACGGAGACCTTCTCCGCGCTCAGGTCCAGCGCCCACTTGAAGTCCACGTACCCGATCACGGCGGCGCCCGGGTTGGCGACGCCCTCAAACACCTCTCTCGCCGTCTCTTTGGAAAACTCCTGGAAACCAAACAACCCGGCGTCGCGGCAGAGGTGCTCCCACGCGCGCGCGCCCATGGCGCCGAGCCTGCTGCCATCCTCGCCGTCGGCGTGCGCGGCACAGTACGCGTCGAAGACGTTCTCGACGCCGTCCACGGATTTGGGTCGCGGGCGCTCGTGCTTCCAGCCCTTGCGGTCGGTGATCCTCTGCTGCAAGCCGAAGCGCGCGGCGTGCGCGCCGGTGAAGGTACTCTTGTCGTCGTGCCAGAGCACAAACTCCGCCTGCGTGCCCGAGCTCACCGGCGCGTGCGAGGCGACGCGCTCTGCCACCTGCTGGAAGCTCTCGCCCCGCTCCTCGGCACAGAGCGCCAACATCCACAGGAAGTCGCGGTACTGCAGGAGCTTGTTCCCCTCCGCCACCTTGGCGAAGATGATGTCGGCGCTCGTCATGTTGAACTTGCGCCCGACCAAGCCGGTTTCGTTCACCAGCTTGGCCCACACCTTGATGTTCATGTCCACGCCGTTCCCCGCGGCGAAAGAAGTGTAGCTCTGGTACTGCTGGCGCAGCCCGGGCACGTCCGCGTCGCTCGGCCGCGCGCGGCCCTGCTTCCAGTGCGGCTTCTGGAACCGAACCTTGGACGCCCGGAGCTCGTCCGGGACGTGGTGCAAAACCGCGTACGCGCCGGTGTACGTGCTCTGGTCGTCGTGGAACTTGCTGTACTCGGCGCGCGTGCCCGTCGAGATGGGCCCGCCGCGCAGCACAGTCTCCACCACGGCGTCATACGTCGTGCCGCTGGTCTCCGCGCACAGAGCGCACGCCCACCGGAACTCCAGGTACGAAATCTTGCGCTCCCCCTTGGTCTTGACGCGCGCGAAAACGAGGTCGGCTTCGGTTTGCGAAAACGCCGGCGACAGCAAACCCGAGTCGCGCACGCACTTGATCCACTTGACGTTGTCCATGGCGCCCGGCGCGCCGCCTCCGAACGTGCAGAAAGCGTTGAACATGGCTTTCAGACCGGGCGCGTCGGGGGGCGCGCGCTCGGTCCGCTTTTGCTCCTCGCGCCACTCCTTGTGCTCGCGCGGGAGCTTCTGCACGCCGAAGTGCGCGGCGTACGCTCCGGTGTACGTGTCCTTGTCGTCGTGGAAGCGGTTGTACTCGCCGACCGTTCCCGAGCACGAGGGGTGCTCCACAGCCGCCACCGTCTCCGCGATGACTTCGTACGGCTCGTTCACCTCGTTCGCCACCAACACGAGCGCAACGACGAAATCCTCCAGGCCGATGAACCGGTCGGGGTGCCGCGTCGCCTTGACCCGCGCGAAGATCAGATCGGCGGCGGTTTGGTCGAACCGTCCGCGCCACGCGCCGCCGCCGATCAGACCGCAGTCCCGCAACACCTTCACGAACGTCTTGCTCTCCATCTGCGCGGGGTTGCCTTGGCCGAACGCGCAAAACTCGGTGAACACGCGCTTGACGCGCGCGTCGACGGCGGGAACCGCCAGTTTCGTCTTCCACGCCAAATCGGCTTTGGCCCTCGGCTTGATCTCGAAACCGAGGTTCGCCGCGTAGGCGCCGGTGAAGTTGGAGGGGTCGGCGAACTTGACGTACTCCGCGCGCGTCGTGCCCTGCTGCTGCGGGCCGCCAACGCGGGACACGCGGTCGCTTATGTCGCGGAAGCGCTCGCCGCGCATCTCGCCGACCATCGCGACGGCGTCCTTGAACTCCTCGAACGTGATGCGGCGCTCGGTGCGCGGCTTCACCTTTGAGAAGATGATGTCCACGCTGGTGCTGTCCAGCCGGCGTCCATCCTGCAGGCCTGTCTCGCGGCAGAACTTGGCCCACTTCGAGCCGTCCATCGTGTCTGAGCGCTCGTCCCCGCGAACGCCGAAGTTGGCGAAGTCCGAAAAGACGTCCCGCAAGCTCGCGAGCGCGCCGGAGCCGCGCTTGCGCAGCTTCGTCCCGCCCGGGGAGCGAAGCGAAGCTCCGCCGTTGAACGAGGCGTTGAGCGAGTCGTTGTCGGGGAAGGAAGGAAACCCGCCGCGGTCGTCCTCATCGTCGCTACATTGGTGGAGTGAAGGGGAGGAGAGTTGAGCGTGTGTCGCGTGATGCGCGTCCGCGCGCGGGACGCGCGGGTCAACGAAGCCGCGCATGTGTGATTCTCTCGGGATCGCCAAATTCGCCAAATTCGGGAATTGGAGAAAATGTCTGCATCTCGCGCGCACAGGCAGGCGCGCGCGGGTCATCCGGCGCCGAGCGCGGGCACCTCGCGTACCTTCTTTCCAAGTCTCCAGCCGCCGCGCGGTTGGACTCGGCCTCCGCGAGGATGGCGTCGTAGTTGGACATCGTCGGCGCGCGACAATTATCTGTCGCTCGCTCCGCGTGCGACGGACGTTTCGTGCTTTCCCGGTTGTTTCCCCTCCGGCGATTTCTTGGTTCGAGAAACCAGAAAAAGCCCAGCTTCGAATTGAAGCCGAGGGTTTCAATCCCGGGATCTCAAAAGGCATCGTCGAGCGCTGACGTGGTCTTGTTCAACCTTCGGCGTTTTCGATCGATCCGCCCGAGAGGCCCTGATGAAGCGGCAAAAGTTTTGCCAAAAGTTGAGCACGCGCGTTGTTGAATTTCACGGGCCACTCCGAGCACGTCCGAGCGCGACTCCGCGTCGCCGTTCTTCCCTCGCGCGATGCTCGCGACGGTGCTCACCGCCCTCGCGGGGCGCGGCAGGCGGGGCGCGCTCCCGAAGTGGGTGCTCCCACTGGTGTTCGGGTTCGCGGTGGCGATGCGGCTGGCGGTGTCGACGCATCCGCACAGCGGCGAGGGCGTCCCGCCCATGTTCGGCGACTACGAGGCGCAGAGGCACTGGATGGAGATCACGATACACACCCCTCTGCGCGAATGGTACGTGAGCACGAAGGCCAACGACCTGAAGTACTGGGGGCTGGATTACCCGCCCCTCACCGCATACCAGTCGTGGCTCTACGGGAAAGCCGTCGCGGCGGCGGAGCCGGAAGCCGTGCGCCTGAGCGCGTCGCGCGGCTACGAGACGGACTCCAGCAAACGGCTCATGCGGTACTCTGTGATCGTCTCGGACGCGGTATTCCTGCTGCCCGCGGCGTACGCGGTCGTCCAGGCGTGGTACGCGAACGTTCGCGGCGGCGCCGCGCGCGTCGACGCGCGCGCGGCGTGGGCGATGGCGGCCATCGCGACGTCTCCCGCGCAGATCCTCATCGACCACGGACACTTCCAGTACAACGGCATCTCGCTCGGTCTGACGCTGTACGCCGCCGCCGCCGTGCTTCGCGACCGAGACGTCCTCGGTTCGATCCTGTTCGCGTGCGCGCTGAACCACAAGCAGATGGCCGCGTACTTCGCGCCGGCGTTTTTCGCGCACTTGCTCGGGAAGTGTCTCTCGCAACGGAGAAACCCCGCTCGCTCGGCGCGGTTCGCGGCGGTGGCCAAACTCGGCGTGGCCGTGGTCGGCACGTTCGCGATCGCGTGGGCGCCGTTCTTCCTCACGGTCGATCCGAAGACGAACGAGCGGGACGGGGCGCGGGGGCTCCGAAACGTCGCGGCGCGGCTCGCGCCGCTCGAGCGCGGTCTGTACGAGGACTACGTCGCCAACTTCTGGTGCGCCACCAACCCGCTGTTCCGGTGGCGGCAGAAGATGGCGACGGGCGTCGCGGCTCGAGCCGCGCTCGTCGCGACGGTCGCCGCGATCGCGCCTTCCGTGACGCACCAAATCAAAAACCCGACGAAAGAGGGGTTCCTGTGGTGTCTGTTCAACTGCGCGTCGGGTTTTTTCCTGTTCAGTTTCCAGGCGCACGAGAAGTCGGCGCTGCTCCCGACGCTCGCGGCGCTCGCGCTCGCGCCCGTCGACCCGGACCTCGCCGCGTGGTTCCCGATCGTGGCGTCTCTGTCGATGTGGCCGCTGCTCAGGAAAGACAGGCTGCACGTCGCGTACGTCTCGACGGTCGTCGCGTTCGCCGCGCTCGCGGACGGGGGGGCGCCGGGCGCCGAGGCGGGCGACGCGACGCGCCGCGAGCGGAAAAGAACGAAAGGACCGCGTCTTTCCTTCTTTTCGAACGCTTCTTTTCGCGCCCGGACGCGGCGCGAACTCTGGCGTCACGCGCGCGTCGCGACGTTCGTCGCGGCGTCGGGACTGCACAGCCTGGAACTCCTCGTACCGTCTCCCGCGCGATTGCCGTTCCTGCACGACCTGTTGGTCACGTCCTTCTGCTTCGTCCTGTTCGCCGGCGCCGCCGCGTACGGAAACCGAAGGCAACGGCTCGTCGCGACGGAGGGGAACGCGAGCGGCGCGCGCCCGGCGAAGCGCGCGGCGTTTCCCGAAACGAACGTCTCGCGCGCGACGCGAGCCTCGAGGCGGACAACACCACCGGATCTGGCGGATGAGTGGTCGCTGGTGCGGATCGCGGCGACGCCCGAGCCGAAGACGACGAGACAGCGGAAACCGGCGCGAAAAAGCGGCGGGGGGCGATGAAGGATCGTCGAAACGCGCTCACGAGCGTTTAACAAAAGTATACGGTAGTCTACCTGCGAATAGGTTCACGATACACCCTCATCGACGTGTTGTTCACGTGGTGTTCGCGTTCCACACGTCACGTTCGTCGTCTCGCGCGCGCCGCCGCCGTCGCGTCGGGCGCTCCCGCGCGAGTACCGGTACCCGTTTCACGGAGACGCAGTCGCGCGCGACTCTTTTTCCGCGGCCCGCTCGAACTCGCGAAAAAACTGTGGTCGAAGACGTGGAAGTCTTCGCCGCCGACTTTTGGGAACGAGTGGACAGCGGGCTCACTTACTGGAGCGCGGGTCATCGAGCGGACGATGTCGCCGACCGGACGACTCGCGGTCGTCCAGCTGACTGCCGCCGGCGCGCGGGGTTGCGCGGCCAGAGAAGGGCGGTCGTTCCGCCGCGACGACCACGCGCGAGTCCCCAGGCCGAGATTCGTCGCGCGACGACGACCGAGGCTCGTCGCTTCGTCCGGCGGCGACGGGGACGTCGTCGAGGGCTCGGGCGAGGACACGGCGGGGACGCGCGACGGGTCGACGGGCGATGGAACTGAGCTGCGTCACCCGTTCGAGGATTCTGGCGAACCCCACGCCGCCTCCGCTCTCCTCCCCGGCGGTGATTTCGGTTCCGCCGCCGCCGACGCGTCCGAGGACGCGAGTCTCCGTCCGCACCCGTCGCTCGCCTCCGCGGACCCCGCGTACGGGTCGGCCGTCGGCGTGAGCCCCCCGAGCGCGCGCATCACGCCCTTCCAGAACGCGGTGCTGAACGTGGGGCTCGCGAGCACCGCTGTTCTGTGCGCGCTGGGCGTCAAGCGACTGGTCGCGTTCGTGAACGGCATCCCCGATCTCCCGGAGGAGGAGCGCCTGCGCCGGATGGCCGCCTTTTGCGACGCGCAGCTGCGTCGCGTGCGCGAGTCGCCCGAGTCGCCCGGGTCTCCTGGCGCGGACCGCCGAGACGCTGAGCTGGCGCGGCTGACGGAGGTGCGCGCGGACATCGCCACGAAGATGCAGAAGTTCCAGGAGGCGGAGCGGAGGCGCCGGGAGTGGAACAGGCGGCTGCGAAGGCTGGACGAGCGCGGCGCGCCGATCGGAAAAAAGCCGGGGTCGCACCCGGGCGAGCCGGATGTCGTCTCCGCGCGCGACGACGCCGCGGACGCGCTGACCGCGGACGCGCCCGCGGACGCGCCTCCCGGGCGCGACGCCGACGGGTTCGACGCGAACGGGTTCGGCGCCGGGCTCCGCCGGCGCGGCGGCGGCGCTTCCGGCGGCGAGTCCGAGTCCCGCGAGTCCCGCGAGTCGCGCGAAGCGGCGCGCGGGAGGGCGGAGGAGGAGCCTTTGCTCGAGAAGAAAGCCGCGCTCCCCGGCGCGAGCGCGCGGTGGGTCAAGGCGACAGATTACCTGCAGAGCGCGGTGGAGAAAACCGCGGAGGGCTTCAGCGACATGGAGGGACGCGCGCCGGACGCGCCCCCGCCGCCCCCGGGCGCCCCCCGGCCCGCCCCCGCCGGAAGCGCGAGCGGCGGGAAGGCCCCGGACGCGGCGGACGCGGCGTCGGCGGGGACTTCCGCCGGCGTTTTTTCGCGCGAAGACGCGCGCGAGGAGACACACTCGCGAGAGCGACCCGTCGGGCCCGCGCCCTTCGAGACACACTCGCGTGAGCCTACGCGTCGTCCCGATGCGCGTGGTGACCGTCCGCCGACGCCGCCGACATCGCGAGGGACGACCGCGAGCGATGACCGGGTTCGTTCGGCGGCGTCCGCGGCGCCGCCCGCGCGGCGCGCGACTGGGGGGAAGATCACGCACCCCGACGCGATCTTCGACGGCGGCGACGATTTCCGGAGCGCGCCCGGCATGACCCCCGCGCGCGCCGAGGCGGTGGCGCGCGAGATCGCGCGGCTGGAGCAGATGTACGGGGACGATCGCTCCCTCTCCGCGGAGGCGCTGGACGAGATGTGCCAGCGGGTCATAGACGAGTACGGACTGGCGGATGGGAAGTTCACGAAGGATGAGCTCTACGACCCGCGCGGCGACGCCGGGATCGGCGACGACGGCGAACGCGCGCCTCGGCACGTCTCCGAGGACGACCCGTTCTACTGGCGCGGTCTGAAAGCCGTATTCCCCATCTTCGAGGCGAACCCGGCGACGCGCGAGACGCGGGTCATGACCATGCTCATGACCCATCCGGGTTTGCCCGCGTACCTGCCGGGCGAGGACGGCGGGCCGCGCGTCAAGCCCGAGCCGCGGGCGCACGCGGTGGCTTTCGAGTCGCGCGCCGACGCCGAGCGGTTCGTGTGGTTCATGCGCTCGACGCGCGGCGCGGACTCGGAGGAGGGCATATGCACCATGCATGCCATGCCGCCCGCGCTGATGCAGAAGACTGCGGACGCGGAGGGGCTGGGGGTCACCGTCATCGGCGAGGGGCGCGTCGACCTCAGCCCCGGGCGCGCGGACGTGGACGTGCTGGGCGACATGCGCGAGATCGGGGGAGAGCAGAGCCTGTGGGAGTTTGCGCAGTGGACGCGGCGCGAGCTCGAGGAGATGCGGAAGCCGCCCCCACCCACGGTGAGCTATTAGTCGCCGACGGCGCGCGCGACGGCGCGCGTCACCGTCGTTGGTTTTTTGAGCGTGTCTTTCGTCATGTTCGTCGGTCGAAGACATTTTTGCGTCGCCACTTCAGCCAGTCATGCCAGTGCGCCTCGACGGATTCCCGAAACGCCAGTCGATCTCGGCGCGACCCCACGCCACGACAGTGAAGATGGGCGGCGGCGGCCAGGGCCCGACGCCCCCTCGTCCCCAGGATGACTTGTACCGGCACGTCAACGCGCACTGGCTCGCCGAGAACCCCATGAGCAAGTTCCCCGCGTACGGCAGATGGGGCGTATTCGAGACCCTCGCGGACGAGGCTCTCGCCAAGACTCGAGCCTCGATGGAGGCGGACGACGGCAAGGCCAACGCGTGGTTCGAGAGCGGCATGCGCGCGAACGAACAGGACTCGCACGCGGCGTTGGCGCCGACGCTGCAGATTTGCCGCGAGTTCGCCCGCGCGGTGGGCGCGCGGGACTTCGCCGCGGTCGCCGCGGCGACAGCCGAGTTGCATAAAGAGGGCGTGTCCGTTTTGTTCGGCTTGGGGGACTCGCCGGACAAGAAGAACTCGGCGTGGTCGCTCGCCGCGATCAGCCAGGGCGGCCTGGCGCTGCCGGACCGGGACTACTACCTGTCGGACGCGGCAGACCGAGTCGCGCTTCGCGAGAAGTGCGCGGCACACGTTCGCGCTGGCGATGCCGGAGACGTACCCGGACGAACCCGCCGCCGCCGACGCCGCGCGCGAGGTCCTCGCCTTCGAGACGCGGCTGGCGCGGTCGCACCTGACCCCCGCCGAGCGCCGCGACGCCGAGCGCACATACAACAAGTTCTCGTCGCTCGAGACGCTTCCCGGCGGCGGTCGCGAGATCAGCGGTGTCGAGGGGGACGACGGCGCATTCGATTGGCGCGCGTACTTTCGGGCGTTGGGCAAACCCGACCCCGGCGAGATCAACGTGTCGTGTCCGCTCGCACTTTCGCGCGCGGCGGGCGCCGTGTCCTCCCGCGTCGTCGCCGCTGACTCGATCTCCGCGGCCACCGCGCTGGCGTACGCCGCGTTCCACGCCGTGTGCCGCGCGTCGGACTACCTGGACGACCAGTTTGTGGACCTGGACTTTGAGTTTTTCGGGAAGGAGCTGGACGGGCAGAAGGAGCTCAAGCCGCGGTGGAAGCGCGTCGTGAGGCACGCCGACGCGCTCATCGGCGAGCTCGTCGGGAAGGCGTACCTGAAGGCACACTTCCCCGAGTCCGCGAAACGTGCCGCGGAGGCGCTCGTGCGGAGCGTCACCGCCGCGGTCGAGGCGCGCCTGCGTGAACTGCCCTGGATGAGCGACGCGACCAAGGCGGCGGCGCTGGAGAAGATGGCGGGCTTCCGCGTGAAGATCGGGTACCCCGACGCGTGGATCGACTACGAGACGTTGGTCGTCGAGAAGGGCGACCGTTCGTATTACGCCAACGTTCTCGCCGCGAAGCGGTTCGCGCACGAGCGGACGCTGAAACGCATGGACCAACCCGTGGACCGAGAGCGGTGGTTCATGGCCCCGCAGCAGGTCAACGCGTACTACCACCCGATGCTGAACGAGATTGTGTTTCCGGCGGCGATCCTGCAGCCTCCGTTTTTCCACCCCGACGCGGACCCGGCGATCAACTTCGGCGGCATCGGCGCGGTGATCGGCCACGAGATCACGCACGGCTTCGACGACCAGGGCCGAAAGTTCGACAAAGATGGGAACATGAATGACTGGTGGGCGGAGCGCGACGCGGCGGACTTCGTGAAGCGCGCGAAGGTGATGGTGGACCAGGCGGGGGCGACGACCGTGCACACGCAGGACGACGCGTGCGAGGAAAAGCGTCGCGGTCCTTTTTCGCTGACCAAGCCGGGCATACGAGCGGTGGCCACGAACGCGTGCCAGTGCCGCGTGGTGAACGGCGAGCTCACGCAGGGCGAGAACATCGCCGATCTCGGGGGGCTGCGCCTGGCGTACCGTGCGTGGCGCATGTCCCGCACGGAAGGCGATCCCACCGACGCGCCGGACAACTTCCCACCGGAGCCCGAGAAGCGCTTCTTCTTCTCGTGGGCCACGGTGTGGCGCCAGAACATCACCGCCGCACTGGCGGCGAAGTACATCGCGGTGGACCCGCACGCGCCCTGCAAGGTGCGTGTGAACGGTACGGTGTCGAACATGCCGGAGTTTGTCGAGGCTTTCGGCGTGCAGGAAGGGGACGGGCTGTTTCGCGCGGAGGCGGATCGCGTCGACATCTGGTGAGCGGCGGCGCGCGCTTTGAAAGAAAACGCCCCGCGCTCACGGTTTTCGCGAACGCGCGGCTGTCGGCCCGTCGGCGGCGTACGTCACCCCTATTTCCTCTCTGATGGCGTCCATCCTCCGAATCAAGCGGCGCGAATCGTCCCAGCCGAACTCTTTGAACTCCCGATCCCCGCGTCGCAAGCACTCCGCCGCCGCGTCGGCTTCGTATATCAACCCGCGCGAGTTGACGTAGTGGTAGACGTCGGCCGGTCGCGCCGCCGGCGGAAGCGGAAACGTCTTCGCGGTCGACCGCCCGGACGCGTCCGTCACGACGACCGTGTCTGGACAATGCATGGGCGACATGATCTTGATCGAGCCTTCCGTGCCGGCGACGAAGCACGCCTCTTCCGTGCGAGCCGCGATCCCCCACGCGCACGTCGCCAATCCCTCGTCGGCTTCGTCGCCGACAACATTGTCGTCTTTGCCGTACGCGAGCAAAGCTCCGCCGGCGACGTCGACACCGTCCGCGACGATCGCGGAAGCTTTACACCTTTCCGAGCGCACGACCGCGCGTGCACTCGCGCGGAAGCACATGTCCACCATCGCCAGGGTGTAGCATCCGACGTCGAGTAACCCTCCGCCGCCGAGGTCGTTGCGCCATAACCGCGGGGAGTCTTCCGGCGTCGAGGCGAAGGAAAAGTCGCACTGCGCGGAGACGACGTCGCCGATCGCGCGCGACTCCATCAGCTCCCTCGCGTGTATCACCGCGGGGAAGAATCGAGTCCACATCCCTTCGCCTAAGAACACACCCGCCGCGTCAGCCGCTTTCAGCATCTCCTCGACCTCCTCAAAATTCACGCCCATCGGCTTTTCGCACAGCACGTTCTTCCCCGCCGCGATCAACGCGAGCACTTGGTGACGATGTTGATGGTTCAGGCTCGAGACGTGCACGATGTCGCACTGTTGCAAGGTGTCGAGACACGACAGAAACGACTCGTGCGTGTCATGTTGGTACTGATGAGACACACCGTGCGTCTCGCCGAACGCACGCGCGCGTGAGGCGGACGCGGAAGCGCACGCTCGCACGACGTGTCGTATCTTCGTGGGATGGGTCGAATCAGCCGTTCCGAGGGCGGTCGCGAAGTCGTGGGCGATTTTACCGCAAGACAAGAAACCCCACCGACACGTGAAAGGTGCGTCGCTAATGGAGACATCCGAGGATGCCATCTCGCGTGCGTTGGCGCGGATCCGCTCGGCGCGCGGTGAAGCGAATAACGCGTAAGCAGCCCGGTCCGTGGTTTTTCTTTCCTCAGTGAGAGTCTCCGAGCGGGTGCGGTTCGAGCGTTTTCGTGACATCGAAGAATCGCGCTTTCATCAAGGGTCTGTTCAGGAGTCATCCGTTCCGATCGACCAAATCGTGACAAATTTCGCCGTCATACGCTTTTTCACGCGTTTTCCTCGTGTAACGGCGCTCACATTGCGTCACAACGCGACGCGCGCGTCTCCGTCACGCCCGACCCGTCCGTACGATGACGTCCAACGTCATCGACCCGAACTCCATCAAGGCGATCATCAAGGCCAACGTCCCCCACTCCTTGGATGAGCTCTTCCCCGTCATCGGTGTCGTCAAGAGCCTGTCCAGGGAAGACCTCAAGAGCGATGTCGTGGCTGGCCTGACGGTCGCGGTCATGGTGGTGCCGCAGGGCATGGCGTACGCCGCGCTCGCGCAGCTCACGCCCGAGATCGGCCTCTACAGCTGCATCATGCCCATCCTCGTTTACGCCCTCTTCGGCTCTTCGCGCCAGCTCGCCGTCGGCCCCGTCGCCATGGTGGCGCTCCTGACGAGCGCCGGCCTTTCCGAGATCCAGGATCCAGCCGAGGACCCCGTGCGGTACCAACGCTTGGCCTCGACGCTGGCGCTGGTCGTCGGGCTGCTCCAGGCGGGCATGGGCTTCCTCAAGCTCGAGTTCATCGCGCGTTTCCTGCCGCACCCCGTGCTGAGTGGGTTCACCAGCGCCGCCGCCATCGTCATCGGGTGCTCGCAGCTCAAGGACATCTTCAAGCTCTCGCTCCCGCGCAGCGAGCGCCTGCAGGACATCCTCGACCCCTTCTTCAACAAGCTCGGCGAGACGCACGGCATGACCTTCGGGGTGGCGGTGTCGTCCATCGTCTTCCTGCTCGCCGCGAAGCGCGTCAAGCGAAAGTCGAAGGCTCTGAAGCGGTTCCCGGAGGCGCTCTTTCTGGTGGTCTTCTTCATCCTCGTCTCGCACTACGCGCGCTTCGCGGAGAAGGGAGTGAGGACCATCGGGGACGTGCCGGCGGGGTTCCCGGCGCCGCAGAACGTGTTGTGGGGCGAAATCGGCGCGGTCATGGGCACCGCGGTGTCCATCGCGCTGGTGGGCTTCCTGGAGTCGTTCGCGGTCGCCAAGACCATCGCGGAAAAAGAGGGCTACCGCATGTCCGCGCAGCGCGAGCTCGTCGGGCTAGGCCTGGCCAACGTCGTGGGCGCCTTCTTCAAGTGCATGCCAACCACGGGCGGGTTCAGCCGCAGCGCGGTGAACTACCAGGCGGGCGCAAAGAGCACGCTCGCGAGCTTAGTCACCGCGCTGTTCATGATCATCACCGTGCTCTTGTTGACCCCTCTGTTCACGGACCTCCCGAAGCCCATCCTGAGCGCCATCATCGTGGTCGCCGTCGCGACGCTCGTCGATCTTCGCGAGTTCGCGCACCTGTGGAAGACGGACAAGCGGGATTTCGCGCTCGTGTTCGCGGCGTTCCTCTGCACCCTGTTCTGGGGCTTGCTGCAGGGCATCCTCGTATCCGCCGGGCTCGCCGTGGTGATCCTAGTGCAGTGGGTCGCGTCGCCGCACAGCGCCGTGCTAGTGCAGATCTGCGAGGACCCGCCGACGTTCCGCAACCGCGAGCGGTTCCCGGAGGGGAAGCCGGTGCCGAAGACGCTCATCTACCGCATGGACGCGCCGCTGTTCTACGCCAACGCCGAGAGCTTCAAAGACGAGCTCGCTCGTTTGACCGCGGAGCTCGACCCGCGCGTGATCATCGTGCACGGCGGCGCGATGCCGCACGTGGACTCCTCGGGCGCGGCCGTGCTGGAGCAGGTGCGCGAGCGATGCGCCGCGCGGGGCAAAGCGCTCGTGCTGTGCGAGTTCAACGGGCCGACGCGCGACGCGCTGCGAACCGCGGGGCTCACGGGGGATACGGGCGGGGAAGCGTCGTCGCCGTCGCCGTCGGATGACGCGACCCCGACGCCGTCCGGGAAGACAAAGCGAATCGACATGTTCTTGACCCTGAACGAGGCGGTAGCGCGCGCGAAGACGCTCGTGCAGATCGCCGCGAAAGAAGACGTCGCGGTGGACGTGGACGACGACGCGGCGCGGCAATCCTTCGACGCCGAGGCCAGGACGGCGGTGTCCGCGCGCGACGCGTGAAATACGATGAAAGAGAGTTACCCGAACACCGTCTCGACCCGCCCGCGCGCCTCACGACGCGAAGGGGTCCATGGCGGCGAGGTCCTCCGCGGTGACGACGTTTGCCAGAAACGTTTCGTCGTTCGATTCGCGCCGGTCCGTCCCTCGCGCCTCTACGAGCTCGAGCTTCTTGGCGCGCGGCATGCGCTTGATGGTCATTTCACGCTTCGTCGCCTCGGAGCGGTCCGCCGCGGTCTCCGCGTACCGAAGACGCACGGGTGGGTCGCCCCGCAACGCCTTCGCGCCACCGACGCGCACCCCCGAATGCTGTTCGATGCGCCTCTTCACGTCCACAGTGATGCCGCTATACAGTTTGCCGCTCTTGGTCTCCACCACGTACACGAACCAGCCGCCGCGCTTCGCGCCGGCGGACACCGCTGAGACCGACAGCGCCGCCGCCGCGCGCGCGAGCGACATGTCACGTCCCGCGCGTGACGGAGTGAAACGCGGCCGGGGAGAAATACTGTACGTGGACCTTTATTTTCTGGGAGCGCACGAACGAAACTCTCGAACGCGTCGTCGCCGCGCACACACTCCGCACCGCACACGAAAGCATGTCTCGTCCTGGCGTCCGCCACGACGGCGAGCTCGAAGCGGGGCTGCACCGCGGCATCTCCAGCGCGTCGTCGTCCGGCGCGCGTCACCACGGCCACCGCCACCATACTCCTATTCCTCACGTGCAGTGGCCAAACTTTTGGCCAGCCTCCTC
>MDSV01186830.1_pt1 | contig 22847 bp, 21 predicted proteins | sample 810851 | NCBI WGS metagenome assembly MDSV01 (sample SAMN05326640, study PRJNA326480) | marine metagenome | isolation source: seawater | place: Atlantic Ocean: North East | collected 2012 | reverse complement strand
GCCAGCGAGGAAAGCTTCCTGGGCATCGGCATTGCGAGTAGACGTGGGGAAATCGTAGGAGCCAATGCGGCTGAAATCAGTGTTTTGCGCATGGGCAGTAGTGGTGCTGAGGAAAGCCACCAGGATAAAGCCAAGCAGATTTTGTATTGGGCGAATAGACATGTCCAAACCTCTTAAAGTGTGGTTCTATTTATTAGTAATTCTAGGCATCAACTGCTCTAGGGTGCCAACTCTACTGACGCTTTGCAAATGCTTCTTGGACTGTGCCGGTGTCCTCCGTAGGGCGGTTGTAGGACATTGATTTAGTTATGAAAAATCCATCAATTAGCAACCCTTGTTACGACTTTAAATACCTGCAAGCACACCGACAAGCTCGGTATTCCTTAATCTGGCCCGCTGGACCTAACCCCCGAGATTCAACTAAACACCGTGGATTGCTGCCACCCGTGCAACCGCCGGTCGCTCCCGCATACGCCGGTTATGGGCCGCAATGCCCGGGAACTCATCGGGGTCCACACCGTCACCTTCCAGCCAGTTGCTAACAGTAAACAGGTACGGATCACAGATCGTATACTGCCCTCCCATTACCCAGGGTCCCCTGAACATTTCCGCCTCCAGCAAGCCGAAGCATTCGCCCATGGTTTGTGGCACTTTTGCCTGCATGGCTTTAATTGCTGACTCATCATCTACCCAGCGGGCGCCGCGTACCCGATGCGCGTGTGCCACGTGCACAGTTGCGCACAGATAGGCATTGAACTCTTGTAGCTTGGCTAGAGCAAAAGGGTCGTTCAAGGGCGCCATCCTGGATTCAGGAAAGCGCTGTGCCAGATACAGCAGGATGGCTGGTGTTTCTGTCAATATTCCGCCTTCGGTGGCCAATGCCGGGACTCGACCCTTGGGATTAATGCCCAGGTAGGTCTCGGAGCGCTGCTCGGCATTGCCAAAATCGATGGGCCTTTCTTTGTAGTCTGCTCCGACTTCTTCTAGCGTGATGTGTGATGCGACTGAAACTGTCTTAAGGGCATAGTAGAAAATCATTGTGCTTCTCTTTGTAGATGCTTTTTCTATCTTTTTAGTATGTTGATTTCTGACTTCGGTCAGCCTAAAAAATAAGTACTGGCTATCGGTTGTAGAATGAGCGACCAAATACAGTGAGCAGCAATCGGTTGAGCAAAGTATTACTCTGTCGCTGCAGATAGCGGGTAAAAACGTGATTGATCAGGAAGGGAAACATGAGTGACAGTTTGCGGCTGAGCCATTCATAGCCCAGGGCTATGGAAGTTGTCTCCCGCTTGTCTACATCGATGCCCTGCAACTCCGCCAGCAGAGGTAAATCGTTCCGGTGCGCGATCTTGTACTGAACCGCCAGGCGTTGCGGGTCTCTTGATATTACCCCGGCGTGCAAAACGTCGCAGTGAAACAGCACCGCTTTGGCCTGGGTGGAATCTATGACCCTGGGGGCACCCCAGACAAACGGCACCGAAGCCTGGCTGCCCGGTACCACGCTCAGTAACTTACCCTCGCTACCATAGCTGATCAGTGTGTAGACCGGATGCCTGGTCTTGAACAGAAATGGGCTGCTGGTGACGTCGCGGTGAAACGTGGACAGGGAGCAGCCGGTGATGGAATAGCGGTAGTCCAGAAACTCATAGCCCACAGGTAGGCGCTGCAGTACCGCCTGTTTATCGAAGATTGGAAACAGTTCAACCCCGTCGGCACTCAAGGTGAGCGGCCGCGCGAGGTTCGGCTCTCTGCAGGTGTAAAGCAACAAGCCGAAAACAATTGCGGTAAAAATCCAGATCATTGAAACTCCGGTTTATGTCGAGGCCTTAGTCTTATCACGCGACTACACGCCCAGCTGCGTACTTAATCATCCAATTGCTGAAGCAGGTACACCACTTCCATGGCCTGGGTGACCGCCAGCTGACCGAGATTGGCACCACCGCCGTGTCCACCTTCGGCGTTCTCGAAGTAAATCAGCTCATGCCCCTGCTCCAGCATGCGCGCCGCCATCTTGCGCGCGTGACCGGGATGGACGCGGTCATCCTTGGGGTTAGTCCAAAGGAAAATCTCTGGATAGTTAGCGTCAGCTCGCACATTTTGATAGGGGGAGTATTCAGAGATGAAATCATAATGCGCTGGAATATCGGGATTACCGTATTCCGCAGTCCAACTGGCACCAGCTAGCAGCAAGTGATAGCGCAGCATGTCGATGAGAGGCACTGCGCTGATAATCGCATTGTAGAGATCCGGGCGCTGCACCATGGCGGCGGTAACCAGCAGCCCACCATTGCTGCCGCCGGATATGCCCAGATGTGCGGGGCTGGTGAGTCCACGTTCTATGATGTCTTCCGCTACCGCAATAAAATCGTCGAATACGCGCTGGCGGTTCTCCAGCAGAGCAGTCTGGTGCCACTGCGGACCGTATTCTCCACCACCGCGGATATTGGCCAGCACATAAGCGCCGCCCTGCTGTAGCCAGACCTGACTCTGGGCTGACACATAAGCCGGCGTGCGTGACAGTTCGAAACCGCCGTATGCCGTGAGTCGGGTAGGTGTTGAACCATCCATCGGCGCATCGGCGGCGCGCACGATGTAATAGGGGATTGAGGTCCCGTCGGCACTGGCCACGAATTGCTGTTCCACCAGATAGGGCTCGGCATCAAACTGCGGTGCCAGCGCCTTGATGGCTTCGGGTTGTTCATCACCGTTTACGAGATACAGTGTTGACGGGGTCAGGAAGCTCTGATAACTGACCATCAGGGTATCGCTGTAATCATCGGCGCTCACCAGGCGAATCGCGCCGTTCTCCGGCAACTCAATGGTGGCGACAGACCAGGCCGGCTCGGCGCCTGCGCCTGAACGCACCCGCAGCAATTTGCCGGAAACATCCTTCAGGGCGCTTATGTAGATCGAGTCGCGAGTCATGGCGACGGCACTGATGGCATCCAGCTCGTCGTTAACGTTAGGGTCGAGGATAACGCTAACTTCGGTGGCAGCACTGTTGCTAATGCTGCTTGCAAGGTCCATGGCGATCAGGCTGCCGGCGGGGTAGGGGACATCTTCTGTCGGTGACCAGTCACTCCGCATAAGCGCGATCAGTTTGTCTCCAAACACCCCCTGTAAATTGACGTCGATGGGAAAAGGGATTTCCGCCAATGCGCCATCGGGTGTCACCAGCCAGTTCTGTTCGGTAAAGAAATCAGGGCGGCGCGTCACGAAGCTGTAGCGCGCGTCGTCTTCGGCCACCGTATTGATGCCTACACTCATATCCTCCAACCCGACTTCGATGATCTGCTCGGCATCGTTGATATCGGTGCCGCGGCGCCACAGGCGCAGGGTGCGGGCGTAGCCGGAAGTGGTGACGGAACCGGGCCCGAAGTCGGTGCCAATAATCAGCGTGTTCGCATCGACCCAATCCACGTTGGTCTTGGCTTCGTCGACGCTAAATCCCCCATCGACAAAGTTTTTGTTTTCCAGATCGAACTCCCGCAACACCACGGCATCCTTGCCGCCATCGCTTAGCCGCAGCAGGCAGTGCGAAGGGTTACCCGGCAAGCAGGTTCTGCCCTTGTAGACCCAGTTGGCATTTTCCACCGTGGCCAGAAGATCAATATCGATCACTGTTTCCCACCGCGGATTATCGGAACGGTAGCTGTCCAGGCTGGTGCGCCGAAGCAGTCCACGAATATGTTCGTCGTCCTGCCAGTAGTTATACACCTGACCATTAACTAGGCCCGGCGTCGGGATACGATCGTCCGAGGTCAGCACCATCTCGATGGCGTCCCGAATGCCTTCGAAGCGAGGGTCTCCCTGCAGTCGTGGTGTGGACAGAGCGTTTCGCTCGGCAGCCCAGGTCAGCGCTTCCTCCCCTTCAACTTCTTCAAGCCAGATAAAGGGGTCCTCCAGATTTGGTTCTGACTCAGGCTCGGCGGTAGTCAGTGGGGTTGTTTCTGGCTCGCTGGGGTTTTTAAGAGAACTAACCGCACTGTCTTCAGGAGAGCCGCAAGCCGCCAGCAGGGCAGCGAGGGTGAACGAGATCGTTAATGGCCTGATGTTGGATAACATTTCATACTCCGTAAAATATTTGCTTATTCGCTGACGGCAATAGCGAAACGTTTGGCAGCGACACGAATCTCGGCACCGGTGGAGGGCGGCTCGAAGTTAAACAAGGTTTTTATCTTCAGGCACATGGTCACCTCTCGATTGGTAAGTGCGATTGGTAAGCGAGGCTGATGGGCGCCAGGTGCCCATGCTAGAACAAGCGCGGCAAAGATGAAACTATGGCCAACTGGCCGACTAGGAAATGCCTAGGAGAGCGCTATCACGTCCGGGCTGTAGCTAGTCACCATGACCACCTTCCACTGCCCATCCTGTTTCATGACGAGGTAAGTAGCACCCAGTTTTTCCATCTCCGCCACAAACTGCTTGCGGTGTTCCAGCGCTTCCGGACCAAAGTTGGAGTAGGTGTCATGCAGATATTCTTAAAAGCCACAGCCAACCAGGAAGAGCTGAGTTAATTCGCGATTAGCCACCAGCTGCAGGGCCTTTTTGACCTCGGTTGGCTGATGCTATGGGTTGTCGCGAAAATCGTTGTATACATCCAACACAATGAGTATGTTCTGAAAATCGCTCATAAGCGGTTTCTCCTTAAAATGCCTCTGATTAGGCGGCTGTTTCTGCGCGGGATTACGGCGAGAAAACAACGATATAATGGATTCAGCATAGCATTACTGAATGGGGAACACCTGCCAATTCGGTAATGACATTGAGGCAGATCATAGGGTGTCAGGCAGAGGTCAGCATGGAAAACGATAACAGCAAACAAACAACTGAATCACACACCGAGCAAACAACAGAGAACAAACGCCGTAAACACGCAGCCGTAAAATTCCCGCCCCCCGCGATATTTGTGCTGCTTATTCTGCTTGGCTTCGTCTTGAGTTTTATCATGCCTCTGGATACTGGCTTGCCGCTCGCGCTTGCATCGCTAGGCTGGGTGTTTATTGCTGCGGGGATCGCTATCGCCCTCATCGTGGCCGGTGTATTCAAGCGTGCGAATACCGCCATCGAGCCCTGGAAGCCAACTACCGCGCTGGTCACCGATGGCCTCTATGCCTGGTCCCGGAATCCCATCTACGCAGGATTCTGTCTGTTTAATTTTGGCGTCGGTATTGCGGCCAATAATCTGTGGATCGTGCTGTCGATTTTTGTAGGTGCTTGGCTTGTCTATAAAGTGGCGATTGAGAAAGAAGAACGTTACCTGGAGCAGGAATTCGGGCAGGAGTATCTGGACTACAAGGCCCGGGTTCGACGCTGGCTCTAGGCCATTCTCTGGAACCTGCTTTAAGCTCTGCGCTAAACCCGATCACAGGCGAGAGAGCATTCGCTGATTGTCGAGAATCTCGAACGTAAAACTGCCGCGCTGGCGCTGGCCGAACTCATCCTCTGTCGTTACGATGACATGGTGTAAGCCTGTGGCCATATTATTGGGAAGCGCGAGCTCCCAGATATGTGACGACAGGTGGGGGCGACCATAGGCGTCATCGGTGTCGGCAAAACGGCGATGTGCCCTCTCCACATAGGGGTCAGTGCGCACTGTATAGATCATCGGTGTAGGAGCATCACCATCAAGTGCAGCCCAGACTTTATCACGCAAGCCGCCATCGAAAAGGTTAACCACTAATCTAGTATCAGACTGTAGCTGGCCGCGATTCACGCTACCTTCTGCAGGTGATTCCAGCAGAGGGTCGAGGGTAATGCGCAGGCGCTGATTCGCATCGGGGCCAAACGGGAAGGGGATGAATTCTGGGGACAGGTCAGTACCGGCGAAGTGGAACACATAGAAACCATTGGGGTTGCCGTCTTCCATCATGGCATCACGTACACCGCGCAGATCTGCTGGACCACGGGTCCAGCCGTTGCCACGCACTTCCGCCAGGGTGTGCGCCAACCAGGGTTGGCCACTCCAGCCGTGCTGGTGATTCACTTCTACTTTCCAGCTGCTGCTGGTGTCGTGGCCGGCAATGCCATAGATATTGGGAAACGGTGCCAGAATATCCAACAAAGCCTGAAAGTTTTCCGTATTGGGGCCGGTAGCGCGGTTGCCGAATTCATCTTCTGTTTCAGCGACCAGCGGGATATGGGTAGCAATCACAATGAGCTTATTCGGATCGATCAGGGCCAGGTCGGCAGTCAGCCACTGCAGCTGATTTTCAGTAATAAACCCACGGTAGCGACCGCTGGCAAACTCTTCGCCCAGGCCGGCGTATTCTACGTTGTTCAGAGCCACAAAGTGGGTATCGCCATGGTTGAACGAATAGTAGGTCGGGCCAAAATGGCTCTTGTAGGTTTCATTGGCGAATCTTGCGTCTGGCGAGTTGTAGTTCACGTCGTGATTGCCCGGCAGGTACCACTGAGGAATCTCCATCAGCCCCATCATGACCTTGTGGCGATCATAGATGGCGAGATTGTCATTGGCGACATCTCCAACTGTGATGCCGAAGTCGACTCCATAGGGATTACCAATCAAGGGGTTGATCAGGTCTTCTCGCAACATATCCTGGCTGAGATCGACACGCGCCTGGGTATCGGCGAAACCATGGGCGGTAAAAACACCGCTGTCGCTGCTATCGGGTAGCAGGCCAAAGTTGATTGCATCAGGCAGAGGGCCGGTGGGCTCGATCACGGGAAATAACCACTCTACCGCGGTGCCGCGAATCTCGGAGGGTGTGCCTTCGGGGTAGTGTCGGTAGAAAAACTGCGGTACCTGGTTGGCATCAACCGGCACGGCATATCCCGCGGGTTTGCTGATGAATAGAATCTCGGTAGGGGCCAGGTCAATTTCATAGCGGCCATTGCTATCGCTGGTCACAACCCGGCAACCATTACTAATGGCAATGTCCGGGACACCGGGTTCGCGCCGATCAAACCGTCCGTTGCGATTTAGGTCAACGTAGACCGAGCCGGTCGCGGATGCCACGTTGATTCGATTGCGGTCGCATTGCGCAGCGGCATCAGGCACAAGCACTGCCACACTGAGCAGGGCAAGGGTGGTGGTTTTTGCAATCCAGGTCGCTTGTGACATCATGAGGGCTTCCCTTATTTTTTAGCTCAGTATGCCTGAATCAGCTGACAGTACCATGACAGCAGCGCAAACTGTAGCGCAGGCAATCTCATGAAAGATGAACCAGATAAGACTTTACCGCCCTCTACTCCAGTGTTGATAGGTGCAGGACAGTTCATGGAAAAAGGCAAGTCGCCGTCTGTGAGCCTGCCACCCATGGGCATTGCGGCGGCTGCGGGACAGCGGGCATTAGATGACACGGGTGCTCCAAAACAGGTCGCAGCGGCTCTGGATGCACTGGTTTCGGTGCGAATCTTTCCGGATTCCTGGAACCGGCCCCGAGATCCAAACCCATTCGGGCGTGCGGAGAACCCGCCTTTTGCCATTGCCAGCAGGCTGGGGGCAGAACCAGAACTGGGAATCTACGGCAATGTCGGCGGAAACACACCGCAGAAGTACATCAATGAGATGGCAGTTCGTATTGTCAGGGGCGAAATTGAAATGGCGATGGTGGTCGGTGGTGAAGCCCTGAAAACCGCACAGCTCGCAGTGCGCGAGAGCATCGACCTGGATTGGCAGGAGCAGGACAACCGGGCATTTGAAGATCGTGGCATCGGTGAGTCACTGTCGACTCCCCATGAGTTTGCCCACGGCCTGGGCGTGCCGATCCAAACCTATCCCCTGTTCGAAAATGCGCTGCGCCATCGCGATCAGCACAGCCTGCAGTCCCACCTTGCGGCCATGGCCAGCTTGATGCAGCCCTTTAACGCTGTGGCGAGTCAAAACCCTTATGCAAGCTATGGTGAACCGCGCTCGGCACAGGAATTGGCGACCGTTACAGCGGAGAATCGCTTTATCTGTCTGCCCTATCCCAAATGGATGAATGCCATGGATGGGGTGAACCAGGGAGCAGCAGTCATACTGACTTCAGTGGCCAAAGCCAGGGAGCTGGATATAGGGGAAGACAAGTGGGTGTTCCTGCACGGCTGCAGTGAGGCCAACGAGCGGCTGTTGGTGTCGGAGCGCCTGAACTATTCGAGTTCACCAGCCCTGGGTATGAATACTCGCCAGGCCCTGGCTATGGCGGGCAAGACCCTGGCGGAGATGGAGTATTTCGATATCTATTCCTGTTTTCCATCCGCAGTGGCCATCGCCTGCGAAGAACTGGGTCTGGCTTGTGACGATCCCCGCGGCCTAACGGTCACTGGCGGTCTGCCGTTCTTTGGTGGGCCGGGGAATAATTATTCCCTGCATGGCATCGCCAGCATGGTGGAAAAACTGCGGCGTAAACCCTCCGCATTTGGTCTGATTACGGCCAACGGTGGCTATCTGACAAAACACGCTTCCGGCGTGTATTCCTGTCAGCCGCTTGCTTCAGAATGGCAATTACCTGACAGCGACAGCATACAGCGCGAAGTGGATAGCTTGGATTATCCGGTTTTTACAGAAACGCCGCAGGGCGATGCCACTATCGAGACTTACACGGTATGCTTCAAGCGAGGCGAGCCTGTTCGCTCGATCGTCATCGGAAGATTGCTAACCACGGACGAGAGGTTTGTGGCGAACACGGCAGCAGAACCGCAGCTGTTTGACGATTTGATCAAGCACGATTGGATTGGCCGCCGCGGCCAGGTGCGCCAATGCGGTGAACTGAACCTGTTTGAACCAGTCTAGCCTGCAAGCTGGTCTGGTAATTGCAAGACCATAGTTACCCTGAGCTTCGGGCATCAGGGCGTTTAACGGTTGTAAGATAACGTGCACTCGACCTGACACTCCCTCATTGCCAGCTTCAAACCAAAGCTTTAATCAGGAGAAAAGACAGAATGTCTGAAAGAGTACAACAGAAAATTGGATCTGGGTTTGGGGCCAAGTCCGAACCCGAGGCGGTGCTGGCGGGGATGGACTTGGCAGGTAAGGTCGTCGTGGTAACAGGTGGCTATTCTGGAATTGGGCTTGAGACTACCCGCGCGCTGGTGAAGGCCGGCGCCAGGGTCCATGTGCCGGTCCGCAGCCCGGAGAAAGCCCAGGCCAACCTCGCAGAACTGGGTGCGGCGGTGATTACCGGCGAGATGGATCTGGGTGATCTGGCCAGCGTGCGCCGATATGCCGGGGATCTCGCCGAGGCAGAGCCGGTGATTGATTTGTTGCTGAACAACGCCGGCATTATGGCCTGTCCGGAAACCCGCGTTGGCAATAACTGGGAGGCCCAGTTCGCAACTAACCATCTAGGACATTTTGTGCTCACCACTCAGCTGCTTCCCAATTTACTGGCGGCAAACGCGCCTCGTGTGGTCTGTCTTTCTTCTATTGCACACCGCCGCTCAGACATCATCTGGGACGATGTGCATTTTCAAAAAAATCCTTATGACAAGTGGACGGCCTATGCCCAGTCCAAGACCGCCAATGCGCTGTTTGCTCTGGGTCTGGACATGAAATATCGGGATCAGGGCCTGCGCGCGTTCTCCGTGCATCCGGGTGGCATCCTGACACCGCTGCAGCGACATCTGCCCAACGTGGAAATGCAGGCGCTGGGTTGGACCGATGCCGACGGCAATCTCTCGGAGCAGGTTAAAGATTTGTTCAAATCAACTACACAAGGTTGCACAACGACCCTGTGGGCCGCCACCAGTCCCGCGCTTAATGAAATGGGTGGGCTATATTGCGAAGACTGTGATGTGGCAAATCTGGCCACGGCGGATTCAGCGCGCTTCTTTGGCGCAGAGCCTTGGGCAACTAGTGAGGAGAGTGCGCAAAGACTCTGGGGCATGACCGAAGAAATGGTCGTCGGGGCCTAGTGCGATAAGTTTTTAGTAGTTATTTGTGCAACTGATTGTGTAGCTAAAGAAGTCTTACTGTTTCTTAATTAGAGAGGAATTTCCATGGTGCTGCCACGTATTGCAATCAATGGTTTCGGTCGTATTGGGCGCACCATCATGCGCATTGCCAAGCAGCGTCAGCATTACGATGTGGTGGCGATAAATGATCTGGCCAGCCCGGAGCAACTCGCCTACGCGTTCAAGTATGACAGCATTCACGGCACCTTTGATGGTGAAGTCAAAGTGGATGGTAGAAACATGGAGATCGCCGGCGATCCATTCGTGGTGCTGAACGAACAAGACCCGGCGCAGCTGCCCTGGGCTGAACTCGGCATCGATTACGTGGTCGAAAGCTCTGGTGTGTTTCGCAAGCTGGAGGATCTGAACAAACATCTGGAGGCAGGTGCCAAGCGCATCATTCTCACTGTGCCCTCTAAGGATCCGCTGGAGGCGACCCTGGTGGCTGGGGTCAATGATCACGTGGTGACGCCGGACTCTCGCATCATCAGTAACGCCAGCTGCACGACCAACTGCGCGGCGCCACTGGTGAAAGTGTTGCATGAAGCGTTTGGTATTCGACGTGGTTTGCTGACCACCGTGCATGCCTACACCTCCGATCAACGTTTGATTGACTCGCCCCATAAAGATCCGCGCCGCTCGCGCAATGCCGCAACCAATGTCGTTCCGACGTCCACTGGCGCGGCCCGGGCCATTGGCCTGGTCATTCCGGAACTGGCCGGCAAGCTGGATGGCATGGCCATGCGGGTGCCGGTGCCAGACGGCAGTCTGGTGGACCTCACCGTCGAAGTAGACAAGTCCACCGATTTGGCTGGCATCAACGCCGCCGTGGCTGCGGCAGCAGCGGGCGAGCTAAAGGGCATTCTTGCTTACTCTGAGGAAGCCATCGTTAGCAGCGACATCATCGGTAACTCCCATTCCAGCATCTTCGATGCGCCTCTCACCCAGGTCATCGAAGGCAACCTGCTGAAGGTGATCAGCTGGTATGACAACGAATGGGGCTACAGCACGCGGGTTGAAGAGTTGATCGGTCGCCTCGCAAGCATGGATGGGCTGCAGTCCAGCGGCAGCAGTTAGGTCGCCTCGCAACTATGAGGCTGGGAGCTAAATACCTGTCTGAATTCAAATGGCTTCGCCTCCATGGGTACAGCTGTTCCCGAAGCTGCCCAGCTTGGACATACAAACCTACAGCAATCAGGGCCTGATCAAATGGCGCCAGAACAAGAAGTCCAACCGCGATGGATTTGTGGACTTTAACAATCCGGACTTTGTAAAGTACGCTGAGAGCTTTGGGGCCATGGGCAACCAGGTGTGTCCTGTCTGGACTACGCAAAACGATATAGAGGGGAGTCAGGTGGAAGAATTTAATGTCATGGTGCCGGGAGCAAAAGCTACGGGTCGCGTCGAGGTGACTTCGCCATTTGATGGCAAAGTCGTTGGCAGTGTGCCCACCATCGATGCCGCAGGTGCTGAGCGGGCGCTGCAAAATGCGGATGTGTTGTTTCGAGACCGCAGCTGCTGACCTTGAAACTATGTTGCTTCTGCTGGTGAAGGGTGGCTTCTACCATGCTGGGCAAGTCTGCGTGTCCGTGCAGCGCGTCTACGCCGAGGCGGCCATAGCCGAGGAACTTGCGCAGCGTATGGCGACTATGGCAAAGACGCTTAAGGTGGGCGATCCAGCCGATCCGGAAACAGATCGCGTGGCCGAATGGGTGGACGAGGTTGTGGCCGCCGGTGCCAAACTGCTTTGCGGCGGCCACAAAATTTCCGCTGCGCTCTATGCGCCCACGGTGTTATTGAATCCGCCCGATGACATTACCATTAGTCAGAATGAGGTATTCGGGCGGCTGGTGTGCGTCTACAGTTATGACACCATTGAAGAGGCAATAAGTCGGGCCAATGCCCTGCCATTCTCTTTCCAGGCATCTGTGATGACCCGTAGTATCGACAAGGCGCTAGTAGCCTACAAGCATCTTAATGCAGCTGCCGTCATGGTAAACGACCACACTGCGTTCCGGGTTGACTGGATGCCTTTCGCCGGATTGAAGCAATCGGGCTAGGGTGTGGGCCGTATTCCTTATACTTATGACGATATGCAGGTTGAGAAAATGCTGGTGATGAAATCAGAGAGTCTCTAGCGAGGCCTCGCTCCGTCGCTGCAATACCTGGCATTGCCAGACCTTTTTACGTCGCTCGGAATCACGTCTACGCTGGCGGGCCTAACGGGCTCTCTGCGCATCCTGTTCTTTCTACAGTCCAGCTCAGATTGGTTAGCAGCCAGCGCTCATCGCGTTTGATGAGCTGGAATGAGTCGATGCCGCAGTGGGAGAATTCGCCGTTAACGTGAAAATCGTAGGGTGCCCAAAACACGGCGATGTCGCGCTGAATCAGCACCGTGGGATCCCAATAGCGTTCCAGTAAGGCTGGCCCATCGCTGCTCAGGTTATTTAACAGTTGGGTATAGTTCTGGATGCGAATTCTCTGATCACCGCCTGTATTTATCGACGTGGAAATATTGAGCGACCCTTGCACTGAAATGCTTGCCAGCAGCTGGCGGTTACGTTCGGCCAGTGCAGTAAAGAATTGATCCACAGTGTTGAGAATGGCCTCTTCGTCTGCCGTGGATTGTGCGAATGCCGGTTTGCTGATCAACAGAAGTATTAAAACAAGGGTTTTGAGCAGAGTGTGAGTTTGCATAAATTTTCTCCGGGCATGGATGGCGGCACTAAATTTCCAGATAGCAATTGGATTGTTTTCTCGAGGTGCGATTTGATCCCAAGTTAAATAGCCATCGCAAGATACTATCGCCGGCGGAAAAGTGCTATAAAGGTAAGCCTGCAAGTGTATTGATAAGAACTCTTCCATCCATGTTGCGCCGCTTTTTTTGGCAATCCTTTCTGGTTTCCTATCTGTGTTCTCTGGCAGCGGTTTCTGCTCAGAAGCTGGAGCTCAGTCCGGCCGAGATTCCGCCGGGTCTGAGCACCGTTGAATTCTTCAGCTCAGCGGTCAATCGCACAATGAAGTTCGATATCGTCTTGCCCCAGGACTACGAGACTTCGACTCAGCGCTACCCCGTGCTCTATTTGCTACATGGCTATATGCAGAACTACACCATCTGGGGTCGCAATCTTGCCGCCAGTTTCTATGCCCGCAATCTGGACGATTTGATCCTGGTGCTGCCGGATGGGGGTAATAGCTGGTACGTGAACTATGCCAGCAATGAGGCAGGGCAGCTGAATAATTGGGAAGATCACATCATCGAGGATGTCATTCGTCATGTTGACGAAAATTTTCGCACCGAAGCTCGACGAGAAGGTCGAGCCATTGCCGGGCTGTCTATGGGCGGATTTGGTGCGTTTGCCCTCGGTTTGCGCCATCCGCAGATGTTTATATCCATCGGCAGCACCAGTGGCGCGCTGAGTTACGCGCGCACCGAGGCGGCGCGAATCGAGGCGGGTGTCGAAGATGCTCCAGCTCAGCGCAACCCGGAAAATCAGGCGCGGTTTGAACAGGCCGATGCCTTTATCGCCGAGATTGTTGCCATACCAGGGTTCAGCACACAGGAAGAGCGAACTCCTTTGGGTAAAGCCTTCGACACGGTGGAGCAGGCTAAAGCCTATGATCCCTTTGAAACCATTTACAATGTGCCGAAGAGCCAGATGCCACACATTTATCTGGACTCCGGTACCGAGGACGGATTGATTCAGGAGGCGCGAGAGCTGGTGCAACTCTTGATGGTGAACAACGTACCGTTTGATTATATGCAGAGCAGGGGGCAACACAATTCAGAGTACTGGCGCCGCTCCATTGGACACATGATGACTATTCAGCATGAAGTTATGCAGCGCGCCCTGGGAAACCGACCATGAGCACCGAGGAAACCAAAGCGCTGAGTTCCCAGCAAATTGAATCCTTCGCTGAGCGCGGCGTGCTGAAACTGGACCTGGGGGTCTCTGCGGATTTTCTAAATAACATCGTCGAACAGGTACAGCCACTCTATGAGCCTTCGCATCAGCAAAACCCGCTGCTGGCCACCAGGGTTCAGGATGCCTGGAAGCAGCTTGATAGCGTGCGACAGCTCGCAGTGCATGCGAAAGTGCTGACTGCGCTTGAACAACTTTTGGGTCGCAAACCGCTGCCGTTTCAGACCCTCAATTTTCCGGTGGGCACCTCACAGTATCCCCATTCCGATTCAATTCACTTCAATACGGTCCCGGCCGGTTATATGGTGGGCGTATGGGTTGCGCTGGAGGACATCGATGCCGAGAACGGACCGCTGATCTACTACCCCGGAAGCCACAAGCTGCCTTACTACTCCATGCAGGACCTGGGGTTGGAACCGGGTTACCCCCAATATCAAGCCTACGAGCGGCGGATTCAGGACGTAATTGCGGAACATGGATTGCAGCCTGAGCTGGGCTTGGCCAGGCAAGGTGAGGCTATTATCTGGCACGCCAATATGCTGCACGGCGGTGCTGCCCGCAAAGACGTAAATCGTAGTCGGCATTCCCAGGTTACCCACTACTTCTTCGAGGGCTGTGAGTACTACACGCCAATGGAAAGCGATCAAGCTAAACGCAAGAGAAGAAAACCATTCTGGATTCCGAAGACCTCGGATTTTCAGCTGCCGCCTGAACCCTGGGAGCGACCCTTGCCGGTTCGCGCACTGCGGAAAGTGCTGCGTGGACTGGGTTTGGCTGACGAATAGCGGCTGCGATGACGACAAGAGAAATGCTGATATCCTCACTACTCCAGGTTTCTGATGCGCTATGTCGGATCAATCGTCAGGCGCTGCTGCGGGTACCCCAGTTTTCTGTCAAGCCCGGCGAGCACTGGTGCTTGTTTGGACGTAACGGCGCCGGCAAGTCGGTATTGGCGGCGCTGCTTGCTGGCAAGCGGGTAGAGTCTGGCAGCTATGTGGCTTACCGGGACGGCTTTGAACCGGCGCGGGATATTCTGCTGGTGTCATTTGAGGAACAGCAGCGGCTGTGGCAGCGGGACAATCGGCTCGATATGAGCGAGTACAGTGATCGCGCTCAGGATAGCGGTACCCTGGTGCGGGAGTTGCTGCACTCTGGTCTGGAGGCCGATGCTGAGGCACCGCCTGAGACCGAGGTGATTATTGAACAGCTGGCGCTGCAGCCGCTGTTGGAAAAAGGTATTCGCTTCCTGTCATCCGGTCAGATCAGGCGAGCTTTGATTGCGCGCGCCCTGGTTGCCGCAGTCGGCAAGCCAAATAAACTGGTGGTGCTGGATGACCCGTTGGAGAGTATTGATAAAGACTCCAGGCAGCGCATCAGTGGGTGTATCGATACCCTGCGCAGCTCGGGTTTTAGCAGCCTGTTATTGTGTCGCCGGCAGCAGGATATATTGCCCGGCACGACCCATATCGGTTTGATGATAGACCTCGAGCTGCGGATACAGGGAACTGCCAGAGATGTATTGAAGGATGCAGTTTTTCAAGCTCATGTAAATAAGGTGCCAAGGCTCCCAGAATTATTACCTGGTGTAAATCTGAAAGATGCGTCTGCAGATGCCAGTGAGGAGGTGCTGATAGAGCTGGAGCAGGTGCAGGCCAACTATGGCGAGCAGCTGGTGTTGGAGGCGGTAAGTTGGCGCATGACCTCGGCCAATCACACGCTGATCGAGGGGCCAAACGGCTGTGGTAAGTCCACCTTATTGAGCCTTATCAATGGTGAGAATCATATGGCCTATGGCCAGCATGTGCGTCTGTTTGGCAAGCAGCGAGGTAGCGGTGAATCGGTCTGGGAAGTAAAGGCCAGGTTTGGTGTGGTCTCCAACGAACTGCACAATAAGTATGTAAAAGGTTGGAAAGTGTTGGACGTGGTGGTGAGTGGCTTCTATGACTCCGTGGGCTTGTATGATGACAGCGGCGCCACGGAGTGGGCGGCAGCGCGCGCCTGGCTTGCCTGTGTGGAGCTGGCCGAGGCGGAAGCCAGTTACTATCATGAATTGTCTTTTGGTCAGCAGCGCCTGGTGCTATTGGCCCGCGCTATGGTGAAGAATCCATTGCTGCTGGTGCTGGATGAGCCTTGCGTGGGCCTGGATGATTATCACCGCAAAATGATTCTGGGCATTCTTGACCTGGTGGCGAGCCAGACTCGCACCCGGCTCATCTATGTTAGCCACGTCAGCGAAGAATGGCCGGCATGCATCAACCAGCGCCTGGAGTTTGTTCCCGCCAGTGCGACGACCCACACGCTCGTGCAGCGTGCGTGCTAACAGCCGGCTTGATTGTTTGGCTAGGGTTTCGGCTAGCAATTTGGTAGCTAGTTGAGTCTTGTCAGCGCGATGTTGGCGGCGCCCATATTATTGCCATAGAAACCAAAGGTATCATTGACGTACAGCGTGAGTTCGCCGCTGCAGTTGACGGTAAAGCGATAACTGCGGCTGTCTTCATCGTAGCTGAGGTCAGACACCCCGAGCAGACTTTCTCTGGGGCAACGCGATTGCCTGATCATCAGTTCGAACCACTGATGCGAGCGGGAACTGCGGGTTGCGCCGAGCAGGGCAACTGGCATTAGCTCGTTAGAAAATCCTCTCTCGTTCAGTGCCTCCTGGTTTTCGTTCTCTGCGATGTAGCTATCTGCCCAGTTACTGAGGATGGTGATGCTCAAGCGGTACTCACTGCCGCCCACCAGGCCAATATCGGTCTCAAAGCTGGAATCAGAAGTAAAGAAAAACACGTTCTGAGACTCGCCGCCGGCGAGGGTCATGGCTGGTTCATCATCACCGAGCAAGTGAATACCGGGCAGCTTGCAGCCTGCAAGCAGAGTCGCCAGGGTCATCATGCAAGTCATTCGGGGCAGGTAACGATTAAAGATCACCAGGCAATTCCTCGATGGCTAGCATTTTGAGAGCCATCACTCTATTGGTGGCTGCGCGGCATTGATAGAAAGAAGGCAGAGTCGGTTATCGCATTTGTATTTCCTGTACTCAGCAAAATACTGCATTTTTGATGAAGAGCTAAGCTGGCGATAACTCCTTGGAATGGGTCTAGCCACAGGCACTCCTTAAATAGCTATTAGTGCCCTTGTTTGTGGTCAATTCCATGCTCCAGCCCCCAAACTTGTTCTCGAAACGAAGCTGTGGCCTACTCTCCACATGTTCACGAACTGGCGATTTATACGACACGCACGCAAACTGGCTGCGGGCAGAGATCGCGACGAGATTGCCTGGGCTTGTGCGCAGCTCAAGGAAGGGGACCTCGCAATTGATGTCGGCGCACATCGTGGTGCCTATACCTGGTGGTTTCGGCAGAAGGTCGGCCCGACAGGGCGTGTGATTGCATTCGAACCTCAGGCCAAATTGGCAGCAAGTATAGGAACAACGCTGAGAAAGCTCGGTTTCGACAATGTTGAAATCGTGCCTAGCGGGGTTTCTTTCAGAGCCGGTGTTCATACTTTGCGCGTGCCGCATAACAGCAAAGGTTATTCTTCAGGCGCTACCTTCGAAGAGAAAGCAATCGGAGGCAGGGTTGATAAGCGCAGTACGGATGTTATTTCGCTAGACGAGTTTTTTGCAGCTAGCAGTCATCGTCTTGCCCTGCTAAAAATTGATGTGGAGGGGCATGAACTGGAAGCGCTGCGCGGCGCAGAACAATTGCTCCGGGAATTCCATCCAGCCATCCTGCTCGAGGCCGAAGCCAGACACCGGGCAGAAGGCACGGTCAAGCCTGTATTTGATTACCTTCTAGAGCTGGGTTATGAGGGACAGTATTTCAGTGGCGGAGAAATGCTTCCACTCTCCGATTTCGACCCGGCCCGTGACCAGTGTTCTGAGGGGCCAAGATTTTGGGAATCGCCCTCTTATTGCAACAATTTTGCGTTCGTACACTCTGGGTCGGAATCAAATTAGGATGTTTGGAAAGGCTTGCTGAATTTCGCGGCGTTTTTAGTCGGATATATCCTGTTGCGGACCAGGAATTCAGGAAGCTCTAAAGACGGCAAGGTCGGTTATTGCGTTTATACTTCCTTTACCCTCATTAGTCACTGCGTCAGGATCTGATACACTGGAATCGAAAGAGCGAGACGATTCAGGCATGATGAATTTCATGTCTATTCAGCAAATAAACCAAAGCCAGCCAATGAATTGGAAGCCCACATTATGAGCGACTCACAAATCACGCTGTGGGGTGCCGGCACCAGTCGCACCATCAGACCCATCTGGACCGCGGAAGAACTTGGCTTGCGTTATAAATTGAAGCCAATTGGACCCAGAACCGGTGAAACTCAAACTGAAAGCTACACCCTGTTAAATCCCAAGCAAAAGATCCCTTTCCTTGAAGATGGCAGTTTGCAGTTATCTGAAAGCGTCGCAATTAGTCGTTATCTGGTAAATCGTTATGGAACAACAGCCACAATTGCCCCGCCAGCTTCTATTGAAGAGCAGGCGAAGGAAGATGAATGGCTTAGTTTCATTTACGGTGAACTGGACGAGACGAGTCTTTATATCATAAGGCGCCACGATGCGCTGGCGGCCATTTACGGTGAATCAGCAACTGCAATCGCAGCCGCAAAACAGTATTTTCAAAAGCAAATGGCGGTAGCGGATTTGCATTTGCGTGAAACCCAGTACCTGGTCAATAACAAATTTGGAGTAGCCGATGTTTTTCTGACTACTTGCCTGGTTTGGGCGGGGTCGAGTGGCATTGACTTGTCCGAGACCTTGAACAGCTATTTACAGCGCATGCTTTCAAGAGAAGGCTATCAAGCAGCCAGGGCACAGAACACTCAACAGACATAGTTTACTGTTACGGCTAACAATCACAGAGAAAAGGCGAATTCAATGGGTCCTTTGCAGGGTATCAAAGTACTGGATTTAACTAGCATGGTGTCGGGGCCAGTGGCTGCCATGATGCTGGGTGATCAAGGCGCTGACGTCATCAAGGTCGAACCCACCCATGGTGAGCAGTTGCGGTATTTGGGTGAGAAACACAATGATATTACACCAACCTTTTACTCCTGTAATCGCAACAAGAAATCGCTTGCCATTGATCTAAAAAGTGATGCCGGCAAGGAAGTGCTTTGGAAGCTTATAGATGATGCTGATGTTCTGCTGCAGAATTTTCGTCCGGGTGCTATCGAGAGAATGGGTTTTTCTGAGGAGGTCGTCAGAAAGCGCAATGCGGGAATAATTTTTGTATCCATCAGCGGCTTTGGAGAAGAAGGGCCCTACGCCCACAAGCGCGTTTATGATCCGATTATTCAGGGGCTTTCGGGCGCTGCAGACATACAGGCAAATCGAGAGACAGGTCGACCCGGAATGTTCCGCATAATCATCGCCGACAAGATTTCCGCCTTAACCGCAGCTCAGGCCATTTCGAGCGCGCTGTTTCACCGAGAAAGAAAGGGCGAAGGCCAGCACATTAAACTGTCCATGCTGGATGCGACAGTTGCCTTCTTCTGGCCGGAGGGAATGAGTGGGTTAACTTTCGCCGAGAAGGAGGCAGACCACAAGAAGTCATTCTCCTCAATCGATCTGATCTATGAAAGCAGTGATGGCTATATCACTATGAGTACAGTCTCTGACAAAGAATGGGCGGGTTTCTGTACTGCTGTCGGTCGTCCTGAGCTTGTCAACGATGAGCGCTTTGCCACTGCGCGTGCCCGCCGCCAAAATATTGTAGCGAGACGAGAGATCGCTGGCGCTGAAATAGTAAAACGTCCCACCCAGGAACTGCTGCAAATACTGGATGCACAAGATGTGCCTTGCGCTCCCATACTAAGCAGACAGGAACTACTTGACCATCCTCAAATAGAAGAGAGTGGTACAGTCAGTCGCCAGCAGGTGGAGGGTTTTGGCGAAGTGCGTCAAGCTATTCCCGCCGCGCGATTTCAATTAACAGAAAGTACGCTTAGATTGCCAGCACCAAAGTTAGGGCAGCATAGCCTGGAGATACTTGCCGAATTAGGTTTCGGCGAGAGAGAAAGCAAAGAGTTAATTGACGCTAATATAGTGCGGCAAGCAGAATAGTGCGGAAAGCGAAGGGCTGAAATTCCAACTGTTCTAAGTTGGGTCTTTTCGAGCGTCCCTGAAAATGAATTAATCGACTCATACACAAATCAAACCAAAAACAACACCAGCGGGAGCGGGGTTAGAGGACTATGGAAACTAAGATAACTAGAATGTTGGGTATCGAGCATCCGATCATACAAGGCGGAATGCATTATGTGGGCTTCGCTGAATTAGCGGCAGCGGTATCCAACGCAGGAGGTCTGGGAATAATTACTGCTTTAACCCAGGGAACTCCAGAAAAGCTTGCTAATGAAATAGATAAATGTAAGGCGCTTACCGATAAACCTTTTGGCGTAAACCTTACATTTCTGCCATCGCTCACCCCGCCCGATTACCCCGGACTGGTTGATGCGCTCATAAGCAAGGGGGTAACTGTTGTTGAGACGGCGGGAAATAATCCGAAAGCATGGTTGCCCATCTTAAAAGAGAACAACATTAAGGTTATCCACAAATGCACCTCGGTAAGACACGCACTCAAGGCCCAGGAAATTGGCTGCGATGCCGTCTCTGTCGATGGTTTTGAGTGCGGCGGCCACCCGGGTGAAGATGATATACCCAACTTTATACTACTGCCTCGTGCCGCCGATGAATTAGAGATTCCTTTCGTTTCATCGGGCGGAATGGCCGACGGCCGGTCCCTGGTTGCATCATTGGCAATGGGTGCCGAAGGCATGAACATGGGTACGCGGTTTATCGCTACCAAAGAAGCGCCGGTACATGACAATGTGAAACAGGCATTACTTGCAGCAACAGAACTCGACACGCGATTAGTCATGCGACCACTTCGTAATACCGAGCGCGTGCTTACTAATGCTGCCGTTGAGCGCTTGCTGGAAAAAGAAGCAGCGTTAGGGAAGGACATCAAATTTGAGGATATCGCATCTGAGGTAGCTGGCGTCTATCCAAAAGTGATGCTGGATGGAGAGGTTGATCGCGGCGCTTGGTCCTGTGGCATGGTAGCTGGCTTGATCAATGATATCCCGTCGGTGCAAGAACTTATGGATAGAATCATGAATGAGGCGACATCCATAATGAATGATCGCTTCGCGGCCATGCAATAGGATTGATTAAAGGAGAGCATTAAAGGGCGTTAAAGGGGATTAAAGGTGACGGAGGGAGTTAATTCTGATCACTATTCAAAAATAAATCTCTCCGTCCTCTTGGTCGTTAACTGGAGTATAGAGGCCTGATCAAGAGGTAAGATCGCCTAATAGTGTGTCCGATGGTGATCAATACGGCTTTCGTAGCACGCCGACCCCGACAGTAGAGCAGCTCTATCGCCTGCTACACCGAATCAGTGACAGGTTTATCCATTTCCTGGAACGGCGAGGTATCCTAGAGCGCGATGAAGAATGTTACACGCCATGACAATAGCTTATGTTTAGAGCAGCGAAATTTGCTTGTTCTTGGACCAACCGGGGCATAACCTAGGCTTAAAAGAGCTCGTAAGTGAGATTCTATAATGAACTCCAGATTGCTGCCGTTGCACCTCATTGCTATGTTTGCCTGCCTGTCTGTCGCAGTACGCGCAGCAGATTCGCCCATTGAAGCCATCTCTGATCCCTTACCGGAACCAATTGAATTCGGCTCGATCACTGTGACCGCCACCCCCTTCGTGCGAGTGCCGCGCAGTGAAGACTCCAGCGACGTGGCCATGACCAACCCCGCGTACGCCCGAATCCAATACATGTACCCGATTCCTGATGGTTCGGATCGGCTTGTGATTAATGATTTGCGCGGACTGCTTTACATCACCGATTCAAGTGGTCGTGAGCCAGTGGTTTTTCTGGACATCAGGGAGCAGGGCGCAGGCTTCGATGACTCCATGTTTCCAAACGAAACCGGCCTGGCGGGCTTCGCCTTCCATCCACAGTTTGCCGCTGCGGGCACACCTGGATTTGGCAAGTTCTACACCACCTTCAGCGCCAGTTCGGATAGCGGCACGGCCAATTATCTCGATCACGACGCAGAGAACCACGAAAGTGTCGTTCGCGAATGGAGCGTGGCCGATCCGTCTGCTAATCGGTTTCAAGGCAGCAGTCGCGAGATATTTCGCATTGGCCAGTTCGCCCAGAATCATAACATCGGCAACATCGCGTTTAATCCTGCTGCGCGTCCGGGCGATGCGGATTTTGGCATGCTTTACTTTAGTCTCGGAGATGGCGGTGGCGCCAACGATCCCAATGAGAATGGGCAGTCCTTGAGCGAGCCGATGTCCAGCATCGTGCGCATCGATCCTCTCGGCAGCAGTGCAGGACGGGCCTATGGCATCCCGGCTGATAATCCCTTTGTGGGTCAGCCTGGCGTCGCGCCGGAAATCTGGGCCTATGGTCTTCGCCACCCGCAGCACTTTTCCTTCGATCAAGATGGCACGCTGTATATTTCAGATATTGGCCAGGCCCAGATTGAAGAAGTGAACATCGGTATCCGTGGCGCCAACTATGGCTGGCGTTTGCGAGAAGGAACCTTTGCTACGGCCTTTGGCATAGGTGGCGTACGACCCAATCCGGTTTATCCCTTGCCCGTGGTGGATAATGGCTTCACCTATCCAGTCGCGCAGTTCGATCATGACGAGGGCTATGCCATTAGCAGTGGCTTTGTATATCGTGGCTCTCTGATTCCTGAATTGCTGGGTAAATATGTTTTCACAGATATGGTGACTGGGCGCATCTTTTATATCGACACCGTAGGTCTGACACCAGGAGGGAACGCACTGATTTCGGAACTGCGGGTGACCAGGGCGGGAGAAACAATCAGTCTGCGTGAAGAATTTGGTTTTGCAGACACCTACGGGCGTGAAGTCCGCGCCGGCTTGCGCCTGGGCATCGATGGAGTAGGGGAACTCTACCTGCTGAGCAAAGGTGACGGCTGGATCAGACAGCTGCGGTCCATGCCATAATTGCAGCGAG
>MDSV01176521.1_pt1 | contig 22852 bp, 22 predicted proteins | sample 810851 | NCBI WGS metagenome assembly MDSV01 (sample SAMN05326640, study PRJNA326480) | marine metagenome | isolation source: seawater | place: Atlantic Ocean: North East | collected 2012 | reverse complement strand
CACTTACTGCAAAAGTGCAATAGAGTTGCAATAGAGTTTTATTAAAATTCGTTGTATTACTTGGGATAGTTGAAGCGAGTGAAGTATTCGAATCCCTTCGCCCGCTCCAAATCTCAATCCTACCTTCAAATTTTAAAATCCATTTGCAATGTACTTGCAATAGAGTTTTAATTGGAATTATTTTTATGAAAGAGTTTTAGAGTTTTAGTATGTTGTTAAAATATAGTTTATTACCATCATTATCAATTTTTATTATTGGGTGTTTTTATTTGTATTTAAATAGATACGAATACACAACTTTGACACTTGATGTTTATACAAAAAACAACATTGAGATAGTTATAAGGACAGATAAATTCCCTTCCTTTTTTCGTAACACTATACATGCAAGTTGTGTTTATATAGCGCCAGAAGAATTTCTTACTGATTTAACTTCTGAGTTAATGATTCCGCGGTGTCGCTATTGGTAATATCTAAAAAATAATAACTTAATTTTGCAATGTACTCTCAATGTACTTTTTCAATTTTTGGGACCCCATAAGGCATAGATTAAGCGGGTCGAGAATTCGAATCCCTTCGCCCGCTCCAAATTTCAACCCTCCCTTTTTTTTTAAAAAACTCTTCAATATACATCAAATATAGTCTTTAGTATTTTTGTAATTATGGATAATCAATTTTCAAATACAAATATTGAGAGAATAAATTATTATAAACAAAAATTGCTTATTAATGATAATGATTACGAATCTTCTTATAATTTAGCAGAAGTTTTTTGGCAAAACCTTCAGCTTGAAGAAGCTATTTTTTATTTTAAAAAATCTATAAAAATTAATCCTCAATTTAAAAAATCTGAACAACAGCTAAAAAAAGCAATAAAAGAAAAAAAAGACCTAATCACATACTTATCATACAAAAACCCAAAAGAACAATCTTCTAATGTGATAATAAGATCTAATCAAAGAATTAATAATATCAAATATAATATCGATTTAGAGAAAAATATTTCAGATGATTTTGTTTATTCCACAATAAATAAAACACAAAATATTATGTTAGAAGAAAACTTAGACACTGAATGTAATTTATCACAAGTTTATAGAGTTGGAATAACTGAATATAATGATTGTAATAAATACAAAAAAATTTTTAATACTTTCAATATTATACCAGAAAATTGCTTTTCATGTTTTAAGATTCAAATTGAACCAAGGAATGTTATAGAGTTAATAAAGCTTTATTTTGTGTTTAGTGAACTTGATTTTAAAATTAACTTAACAAGAAAATGCATGATAGAGCTTAGAAAGTATGTAAGTAATGGTGCATATAAGGGCTTAATTTACTGTATTGGGTTAAATCAAGCAAATGAAACCTTGGAGATTTTAAATGCAATATTAAATAAAACAATCAATAAAGAAGTCCCTAGATTTATAAAAAGAGGGTGCACAGAGTATGCGATGGCCTACCCCGAGTATAAGGAAATTGATCCAACTAATAAAAATTTTATGAATTACAAATCTGAATGGAAGATTAAAGAAGAGGTTTTTGATAAAAAAAATTTTAATGAGAATCCATCATCAAACAACAAAGAAAAAATACTAAAAGGAATATCTTTAAATGATGCTTTAATAATTAACAATTGGCTATTTTATGCAAAATTAATTGGAGACAATAGTTATAAAAATATTTGTGATCAGCCTATTTTTTCAAATTACATTGATAATATGATAATTAAAAAAAACACATAATATCTTTTATTGACTGTTTTTTAAACATACATAAAAAAAATAAAAGAATATAAATGAAACTATCGAGCATAAACTATATAAAAAAATACTTTTTAATTTTAGGTTTATCCACAATCTGACAAACACTTAATTTAAATAAAATTAATAAAACAAATTATAATTAAATTTTTTCATCATATACTTAAAATTATTCTCAATTTTTAAAATTTGTTTTTTGTTTAGTTTTTCTCTCCATTGATTTTTTCTTCCTTCTGAAAAAAAGTTGTTTTTATGTCCACTTTCAACAAAACCCTTTTCTTCTTCTTCTTTTTTAAGTTTTTGAAAATCAGTTGAAGCTAAAATATTTTTTAATTTGTTATCAAGATCTTTAAAATTAATTTTATAGTTATCAATTAGAAAATTTATTATTTCCTTGATAGTTTTTTCTTTATTTTCAACTAAATCTTCAAATTTTATTATTTTAATTGGCACATTCCAATTTAAAGATGTCCAAGATAAGACATGTTTATCCCAACTGCTTAAAAATGATTTTGGTCTATTTAAGTTGTTGAAATATTCTTTACTTTTTGGTTCATTCCAAAATATGCTTGAACTAGTATTAATCATATTTTCAATGCTTTCATCAATTGTTAACCCTAAGTGTTTACTCCATGATATACAAATATCTCTAGGGTCTCTGACTAAATAAATAATGCCCCTAGTGTTATCACTTACTGTAAAAGGGCTACCTAATATTTCGAATAAGCCACTATGGGTTTTAAGAAATATAAAATCTTCATTAAATTTTAAAATATTCTTAGTTTGTAACTTTAAAAGATATTTATAAAATATTGGAGTCTCACCTATTTTATTTAAATCATCTCCAAATATATCTTTATTTTTATATGCATGAACTGTTCTTTCAAACTGATTTATATATTTAAGCTTTTCAAAAGAAAAATTACCATCATTTGTAAAAAAAAGTGAAGTTAAAATACTTCTTAATAAAGTGTTTCCACTTTTAGGAAATGATGCAATCCAAAATATATGCTTACTCATTACAAATTATCATTAATTACATTTAATCTATTTAAGCTTTATAATCTTATACATCTCATTTTATATTTTATAATAAAAGTTTTTTCTCAAAACACAATTACAAGACATACAACAATTTAATGGCTCTTTAAATACATTCGTTTTAATGTTAATTAAATAGGTGATGAATAATAAAAATAATTTATTTAGTAAAGAATATCAAGACACTCTAGAGGTTTATAAAAAATTACATTCAGAAGGTACAGATTTAGATAGTGCTGAAAATACATTTGATGGCAAGTCACTTAAATTTTTTTTTCATCCTATAAAACAAGTTATAGATCTTACAAAAAGTAACTCAATTATTGATTTTGGTTGTGGAAAAGCAAAATATTATTTTGAAGAAGTTAGAATTAATAATAAAGCATATAGCAATATTAGTAACTATTGGAATATTAAAGATGTTTATCTTTATGATCCAGGTGTTAAAAATTTTTCTGCTTACCCCTCTAGAAAAGCAGATGGAATTATTTGTATTGATGTTGTTGAACATATACCTGAGAGTGATGCTATAAGCTTTATTATGGAACTGTTTAAACTTGCGAAAAAATTTATTTTTATAGTAATAGCATGTTACCCTGCAAAAAAAACCTTACCAGATGGAAGAAATGTTCACTTATGTATTAAGAGTGCTAACGAGTGGAAAAAAATTATCAAAGATATAAGTCCAAAATTTTCAAACATATCTCCATATGTTGTTTGTGCAACAAAAAGGAAACAATTTATTGCAGTATCTTAGAAAAAAATAAAAACCTCTAAACCTATATGAAAATGATGCTATAAATATTGCAATGAAAAATTTTTGGGATAAAAATTATTTTTTATGCGAAGGGTATAAAACTAAAATATCTAAAAAAAAAATCATCTATTATCATGTGCCTAAAAGTGGAGGAACAACAATCAGTAATCTGTTTCTTTCTCTTTTTGAAAAACCTTACAGAATATTAGGAACACAAATAAAGTATGATAATGCTGTTAGTTGTTATGAAAATTTTAAAAAAGATTTTAATAAAATAAAAAAAAACAACTATGATTTTATATCTGGTCATATTCAATGCTTAGATTTTTTTAAAGACAGAACATCAATTACAACAATTAGAGATCCTATAGAAAGAGCAATATCTCATTATAATATGTTAATTGAAAGAAAATTAATAAATATAAATACAGATATTGAAGAATGTTTTTTAAGCGGCCTTATTCCAAGAAACCCAATTACTCAAATGTTTAGTTGTAAAAACTCTTACAATGAAGAAGTTAATTTTGATAATAAAAAACTAGCTATAAGTAATTTAAAAAGTGTAGATTTAATAATTAGTGTTGAAAAAATACACAGTTTAATAAACTATTTAATTTCAACTTATAACTTGCCGAATATTTTATATCAAAAACTTCAAATGAATAAAAAAAATTATTTTAAAAAGAATAAAACAAATATTAACAAAATAAAAAAATACAATAATTTTGACATAGAGATATTTAACTTATTAAAAAGTGAAAATATTTTTTTTAATTTTCCTACGTCAAATGAAAAAAGATTTAATAATGATTATTTTATTTATTCAATTGACTTTAAGATCAATGGACACAATAGTCTAATAACACAAAGATCAAAGTACAATGCTTTTGTTAGCTTTTTAGAAAAAAATAATTTCGTTATTAATAAAGTATAAGTTAAAATATTTTTAAAAAAATTATTTAATATATTTTATAACCAGTAAGCTTGTTTGATAAAGAAAATGCCCTGTAGATAATTTCTTTTTCTTTTTCAGTAATTTTTATATTTTCTCTAAATCCAGATTTTGCTCTGATATTAAGACCATTAAAATTTATACCAAGTAATTTAGTTGTTTTAATTAATTCTTCATTTAGCTTTTCAAATTTAAATATCTTATCAACACAAAGTTGGTTTTTTTCATCAGTATATTTATTTGTGTCAATTGGAAAATTGCCATTTCTAAGATAACTCTCCCACGTTATCTTATCTTTTTTATGATATGCGCTATTTTTGTACATAGAAAAATCACTAATACATTTATCAACAGGCTCTCTTTCAACACAAAATTTAAAATAATTATTTATAATCTCTTTAGGAAAAATTTTTTTTAGATCTGATAAAGTAATATGATTAAATAATTTATGTCCTTTATATATATAGTTACGAGGTTTGTGATCTGGGTGACTTGGTTTTATGGGTGTCACAATATCATCCTCTGACATTATTTTGCTGAGCTCTATTTCAATAGATGTACCAGCAGTTTTTTTAGTTTTAATAAAAATAAATTTATACTTGTGACTTATAAGCATTGGTTTAAATTAATTTACTTTAATGCATTTCATAGAAAAAAAACATATAAACTAATATTTCTATAAATAATATATTTATGAAAAATAAAAATTTTGTAATAGTTTCGAATCAAAGAACTGGCAGCACATGGTTTATTACATCTCTTGGAAATTGTAAAAATGTTAAAACTGATTTTGAAGTAAAATGGTCAAAAGAATTACTAATAGGCAAACCCTCCCCTTATCATTTTTTTTTGAAAAATAATAAATTTAAAAATATTTTTGATAAGCTTAATTCAATTGAAGATAATACAATTTATGGAACTAAATTTGTTTTTGATTTTTATAAATTATTTCCTTTTGAAGATTATATTAATTTTTTTAGTAAATTTGATGATTGTAAAATAATTCATTTAGAAAGAGATTATATTGATATTTTAAAATCTAAATTAGTTGGAAGGGTGACACATATTTTAAATAAAGAAAATTTAGAGAAAAATAGACTTATTGATAGAACTATTTTAGAAAAACAAAAACATTATTTAAGTATTCAAAAAAATTCAATAAAAAATAATAAAGAGATACCTTTTGCTGTATCAACTAGTTATTTATATAATTTGTTTATAAATGATGTTTTGGCTTTATCATTACAAAAAAAAAATAATTTTATAAATATTAATTATTTAGAAATTAAAAATAATTTAAAAGAAATATCTAATTTTTTAAGATTGCAAGAAAATGATCTAGAAAAAAATTTTTTTCGATTTCCTGTTTTAAAAAAAAATAAAATAATTTTTGAAGAAAAATTCGAAAAAATTACTGAGTTACATAAAATTAATGACAGTTTAAAAAACAAACTAAGTTTTTTGAAAAAAAAAGAATTCAATATTAATGATATATTTAAAATTGATCCTAAAACTAAAGAAATGAAAATATTAATTTAATCTAATATTTTATTAATACTTTTTAACACTATCTCACAAGATATCAAACTCATACATTCTTTGCAATGATCACAGATATTTTTAGACCCACAAGGAGATTTGTCTATATCGATGTATAGATTTATGTGGTCTTTATAGCCTGTAATATTTGGACTTATGTGTCCACCGAATATAACTACAGAGTCCACTAATGTTGCTGCCGCTGCATGATGCATTCCACCTTCAGTTCCAATAAAAAGATCGCATTTTGATAAAATAGCAACACTACTTCTAAAATTTAATCCGTGAATATTTGTTGCTCCCTCCAAGACTTTATTATCGCCATAAGTTAATTGCAAAAATTCATATTTGTTTTTTAATTCAAATACTATTTTTTGCCATTTTTCAAATCCCCAATCTCTATTTTGGTACCCTAGTCTTTTTTTAACATGTGGTTCTATAAAAATTATTTTTTTATCATTTATTTTTTTCCTGATTTGAGAAATAGCTAAATTGGATAAATTTTTCTCATTTTTATTAAAAAAAATCTCACCTTTTTTTGGGCTGTAATTTTTTTTCCAATTATAGTTATCTTTTGGAAGATTTTTTCCATAATTTCTATAAGGCCTATTACCTTCATAATTATTTATCCAAATTATATTTTCAAATGATTTTATTTGGTCACCTTTAATTATATAAGGATTATTATCAAAAACCTCATTCCAGTAGTACTTTATGCCATCACCAATAATAAATTTTGATTCAGGGTTTTTATTTCTTAGTTCTCTAACCTCTCCCGTTGCCATTATAGCATCGCCAACACCCATTTTATTTCTTTTCTAAAGATATATTAAAACTAATAACAATTCTTTTTTCTCCAGACAGATTAGGTTGAACTGAGTGCTCAAGATAACTTGGAAATAATACTAATAAACCCTCTTTAGGTTTAATGGAATTTACAGAAGCATTAAGGATGTTTGGTGACTTTGATTTTGGATGTTTATATACAGGGGCTGGTCTTGGATCATAAAAAACAATATCACCACATTTTTCATGTGCGCTTACATAATATGCTGCACTAAGGTCGCTGTTTCCATGGTGATGTTTTTGATTGAATGCACCTTGTTCGTTTATAATTGCCCAAATACTGCTTATTTTTACATCTTGTTTATTTAAATCCCAATCCATGTCATTTAATGCTTTATTGATATTTTGTTCAACAGCTTTTATAAAATTCTTAGGCGCTTCATCGTTCAAATTAAAATCATGTGAGTGCCAACCATGAAAATTACTTTTAACTATTCCAGTAGGATCTTTTTTTTGTAAATTTAATATATAGTTAAGAATATCTTTATTTACTTTATTATAGTTCTCAATCTGAGAAGCCCAAACTGGTGTTGAAAAAAATAGATGCATATTTTAATATCTATTATAATTTTTATTAAAATAATATAAAATTATTGATTATTAGTAAGTCTTTTTTTGTTTTGATATTTTCTAGTTAAATCAAGGTTTTTTTTTATTCTTTTTTCATAGAAATCAAAGTTTTTTCTACCACTTGCTATATGTGGAAAAATTTTTAATATTTTTTTAATATAATTTTTTTTCATTAGTAAAGCCTAGTGTTTAAAAAATCTATTATTAATAAAATATAGAGGTAGTCTATTTTTTTTTGAATAATCAATAATTTTATTGTCGTTTATTGAACCACTAGGCTGAATAATTGCTTGGCACCCATTTTTATTTAAAATTTTTATACTATCTGTAAAAGGAAAAAAAGCATCTGAAGCACATATAAATTTTTTATTTTTAAAATAATTATTTAGTTTCATCAAAGCAATTTTAGTTGCATCTAACCTACTCATCTGCCCTGCACCAATTCCTAATGTTTGTTTATTTTTAACAAGAACTATTGAGTTTGATTTAACATGTTTTGCAACTTTCATTGCAAATATTAAGTCTTCAATATTTTTTTTATTTGTTTTTTTATCTGAAACTGATTTGATTTGATATCTTGAAATTTTTATGGAGTTTGTATCTTGGTAGAGCGTCCCTGAATTAACAGTTTTAAAACTTAAACCCTTGAATTCTTTTAAGTTTTTTGAATTTAAAATAATAAGGTTTTTTTTTGACATCAAAATATTTAAAGCTTCTGCATCAAATGATGGTGCAACAACCACTTCATAGAAATTCTTATTAATTATAGTGGCTAGCTCCTTTCCTATTTTTTTGTTTAATAAAACAACCCCTCCGAATGAGCTAATAGGATCAGATTGGCAAGCTTTAACAAATGCTTTAGAAATATTATTAGATGAAGCCACACCACATGGATTATTGTGTTTAATAATTACACAGGTAGGAGAATCAAATTCTTTTAGACAACTAAGACCATCACTTATATCTACAATATTATTATATCCAATTTCTTTTCCACTTATTTTATTATTAATAATATTAAACTTGGAGTTGCTTATGAAAAAAGCTTTTTGATTAGGGTTTTCCCCATATTTAATTTTAAATCTATTTATTTTTTTTGATTTATTTTCTTTTTTTAAAAACCATTTATGAATCTCTAAATCATATTGACTAGTTAATTTAAAATTTTCTCTAGCCATTTTTTTTCTATAATCTAGTGTTGTTTTACCTTTGTTTTTACTTAATTCTTTAATAAAGGATTTATAATATTTTTTTGAGCTAATTGTTGTTACAAACTCATAATTTTTACTTCCTGATCTAATTATTGAAGCCCCCCCTATATCAATCATTTCTATCTTCTTTCTTGAATCACTGTTTTCTTTGATTTTGGAGAACGGGTATAAATTCACAATTATAAAATCTATGATTGGAACATTTAATTCCTGAAAAGTTTTCTGATGTTCTAATTTGTTTCTATTAAACAATAAAGACGCATGAATTTTGGGATGTAATGTTTTTACTCTACCATCTAGAATCTCTTTAAATTTTGTCAATTTAGATACTTCCTTACAACTAAATCCAAGCTTTTTAATTGTCTTTGATGTTGATCCAGTTGATATTATTCCAATATTGTATTTTTTTAAAACACTGCAAATTTCTTTTAAATTAGTCTTATCAAATACAGATATTAATGCATTGCTTCTCATATTTTTTCAAGAAACCATTGTACCTTATTTTTCAACATATTTGTAATTCCATTAATTACAATTTGAGATGTTTCTATTGCTTTATCATCATCAATATAAATACTTTTTTCAATTGAAATTTCATTATTGCTCCTGAACATCCATATGTTATTTTTCTTTGTTTTAATTATTATATTTTTTTTATTTTCTGTTATAGTTGTAGATAGTCCTGGCATTAAATGAAATCTAATATGATAAACGGTTTTCTCAAAATCTGATTTAGTAGAAATTATTGTGTCATTACCCATAATTATGCTTTTTTTGTTGTCTATTTTTAATTCTCTTTTACATATTTTTTTATAATTATGTAAATATCCATTATGACTGCCTGTAAATTTAATAAAATTTTTATATTCATTACTTTCGAAGATTACCTGTTTTGGATACAGTTTTTTTACATCTTCTTCATTAATTTCACTTATATTAGTATTGTTTATAATTATAGTTGAGTGAGCCGCACTGTACTTGAGGTATGTAGGGTTTTTGCCGCTAATTTCAGCCCCACCACAGTTTGTTATAATTTTTTCTCCATCAGCGCTGATCTCTAAAGACAATGAACCAGCGTTCAAGTTTTTATTAAAATTAAATTCTGTTGGTTGAACAACATCAAAAAAAATAGTTTTATTATTATCTTTGTAATGCGCTATACCATTTGCAACATTTGAGATAGTTTTTGTTTTTAAAAATTGTTCCTTGTTAATAATATTTTGAATTTCTTTAATATAATTATTATTAGCCCCATTAAATAGCGGTATTGAAAAGTCTTCATGTCTATATCTAGATAGCAAAGAAGTCATTGCTAAAATTTTATTATTAAATGATTCAGGTATTTGAATATTATAAAATAATAAAATATTTTTTATTTCATTTAAATCATTTAGAAATTTTGCATGATAAAGCAAGTTGTAACTTTTATGCATTGTAGTAACGTCTAGTTGTAAAAAAATTATTTTTTTCAAATATTCCATAGTGTTATTATCAAAGTTTTTATTAACACAATTAATTAGGACAAACGCAACCATATCTGTAGACGTAATATCCTCATTTTTTTTTCTTTTAACATCATAAAGAAACCTTTTTATATGAAAGTTAATTATATTATTAAGTGATATGATTTCCTTATCAGTAGAAATAGAACATATAAAATCATAATTGTATACAATATTAATAAACCTTTTTGCTGGCAGACTGTGAGTCCATGGAAAATTTTTGTAATACTTATATTTATTAAACCATAAAAAAATATTATTTTTAGCCAAACTTATTCCTTGCTTGCCTCCTAGTTTTTGAAAAAAATATAAAAAATTTAATGTATGAATGTCTTTTATATCTTTGTTTACTATAAAATTTTCCTTTAATACATAGTGTTTTATAAATTTATGATTAATAAAATTATGTTGTTTAAAGTTTAAATCTTTAAAATCTGTTTTATTGATTTTTTTATAATTTAACTTTAAAGCAAACAAGAACAAAGATTTAGAAATATAATTTAAAATTATTTTAATCATTTTTTATAAATTTAGTGGCATAAAATCCATCTGTCATATAGCCCATGTATTCTGATGGAAAACAAGAAATATCTCCGTCTTTATCTATGAAATTGTGAAGGTTTATTATTTTACTTGAATCAAATTTTTTATGAGAAAAATTTTTGTGTTTATTTAAAAATTCTTCTTTTATTTCTTTTGTTTCTTTATGAATAAATGAGCAAACGATATAAATTAGTGTTCCTTTTTTATTTAAAAATTCTACAGCTTTATTTATTAAAAGTTTTTGATTTTTAATCAAGTGGTTAAAATTAGGAGGATTTTTTTTAAATAAGATCTCTGGATTTCTTCTCATTGTTCCTATTCCTGAACAAGGTGCGTCTAAAATTACAACATCATATTTATTTTCATTACTTATATTTAGTGCATCAAAATTAGTCACATTATTTTTAAACTTTAATCTTTTTAAATTATCTTTTAAAATATTTATTCTTTTTTTACTAATATCGTTAAGCTTAACCTTACAGCCCATGGAAAGAGCTTGAAAAGCCTTGCCTCCAGGTGATGCGCATAAATCAATAACTGTTTTCTTTTTAATTTCTTGGCTTAAGTAAATTGGAAGCATAGAAGACAAATCCTGAACCCACCAATTACCCTTAATATATTCATCATTTTTAAAAATTTTATTTCCTCCTTTAACGAAACCAGATTGATCAGTTGTTGTTAATATCTCTTCGTTAAAAGATTTAAGATAGTCCTTTTTTTTAAAAACTAAATGCAATGAAGGCTCAATACTACTTTTTTTTATTATTTGTTTAATTTGCAATATAGAAATGTTTTTTTGATAACTTATGAACCAATCAGGAATATCTGAAAACTCCAGTTTCTTTTTTTTGATTATTTTTCTGTTTCTAGTAATATTTTTTAGCAATGAATTGATTAAACCAGGGTTTATTTTTTTTATTTTTGCTACCTCTACAGTATCATTTGTTACTGCATAATCTTTAAATTCTAAATAAAGTATTTGAGTTATTGCAGATATAAGTAAAATTTTAATTTTAAAACTAGTTCTTTTTTTTAAATATAATTTTAGTATATTTTTTATATACAATGCATTTCTCATACTGTTTAGAGTTACATTATAAATCATTGATCGCTCTTGTTCGTTTAAAGAAATCTTTTTTGTAAATAGTGTTAGACTTTCATCATAATTAATGCTTCTTTTATGAATTTCATAAAGAATTTCAAAAATTATTTTTCTAATTTTTACACTCTTTCTCATTTTCAGATATATAAAACAAATGGTTTATTTTAGTTTTTCATTACTTGATGACACCTTCAACAATACTGCAAAGCAACTTAAGCCTAACAAAACCTATTATTCTAAAGACCTTACCTTATGGAAAGAATTAAACAATAAAAAGAAAAGCATAGGTTTGAATTTTATTAATCGAGAAAAACGAAAACAAATAAAATCTTTAGGAAAAAAAATATTAATTTGTCTTCCTCCAAATTTTGGTACAGGTGATGCAGTTGAATATTGTATCTCTATAAAATCATTAATTAAGAGCAGAAATTTTTCAAAAGTTGGTATAGCTTTTTTAAGCAAACATTACTTTATTTTTAAAAACCTTTTCTCTTTTAATAATTTGTATCCCTTAGTAATTTCTAGTGATGAAATTAATTCATATGATACAGTTTTTCATATAACACTTGAGATCAATGCATTAAAATTTCAAAAACTTAAAAGATCAAATATTGCTTTAGAAATTTGTAATTATTTTAATATAAAGCTAAATAAATACCAACTTAAAAAAACTAATTTTAAAAAAAATAAAAGCAACAAAATTTCAATATTCCCTATATCAACATCAGTTATAAGAAGTTTACCTGTAAAAGTTGTAAATGAAATAATTCTAAACTTTAAAGAAAAATATGACATTGAAATTTTTATAGATAATTCTGATTATTCTAAACATTTTTTAAATGAAATTTATTCAAATGAAATTATAGTTAAAAATCCAACAAATATTGAAAATTTAACCAAAAATATATCAAAAATAGAGTTTGGTATCTTTGTAGACTCAGGCCCTTTGCATTTAGCTAAACTTTTTGATAAATCAGGAATACTGATTGAAACAAGTGTATCAAAAAATATTCTTTTAAAAGATTCTCAGAAAATAAGAGCTGTTAGAAATATTTATAAATCTAATTATTGTAGTGGACCATGTGGCTTGGTTGATCTTTTTTCATTTAATCAAAAGGTTGGTTGTTACGAAATTCATAAATCAGCTTTTGATATTATAAAAAATGTTAAAGATCCAAAAAAAACTCATAGATGGGAAAAAAAAGAAAATAATTTATATTTTATGCAAAATCCAGTCGGGTGTGTAAAAGAAATTAATGTAGATAATGTTTTAAAAATGATTAATTATAAATTAAAAGAGATATAATGAGAGGGTCTTTAGAAACAATAGTTGGCGCTATGTTTGCCGGTAAAACAAGTGAGTTATTGAAGAGAATTCTATGGGCAAATCATCAAAACAAAAAAATAGTTGTAATTAAACCAAGCATTGACAATCGATATTCTGAATCAAAAATCATAACACATAATGATTTAAGCCACGAATGTTTTGCAATGAAAAATTGGGATGATGTTAATAAAAAATATAAATTTATTAAAGAAAAAATAGATATGGTTTTTTTAGATGAAATACAATTTTTAGATACAGATGAGACACTCGAAAATGTAGAATTAATTTTAGATGAAGGTATAGATGTGGTCTGCGCAGGATTAGATCAAGATTCTAGAGGAAAGCCTTGGGAGACATCTTCCATGATATTAGGATTATCAGATAAAATTTTAAAAATTTATGGGTTTTGTAATGTTTGTGGAGTTGAAGCAACTAAAACATATAGAAAGAAACAGGGAGGTGACAGAACTCAAGTAGGAGCAGCAAATATATATGAACCAAGGTGTTTAAAACACTGGGTCCCGCGTTAACTATTTATTCAGTCTGTTGTTTATTAATTCTTCAACTACACTTGGATCAGCTAAAGTTGTTGTATCTCCAAGTTGATCATGTTCGTTTGCAGCAATCTTTCTAAGAATTCTTCTCATTATTTTACCTGATCTAGTTTTTGGCAATCCAGCAGTAAAATGTACTAAGTCAGGTGTAGCAATTGGGCCAATTTTTTTTCTAACAACTTGTTTTAATTCATCTTTAAGCTTTTCAGAATATTCTTCACCAACTTTAAGAGAAACGTAACAATATAATCCATTACCTTTTATATCATGCGGATAACCAACTACTGCAGCTTCTGAGACTTTAGAGTGACTTACAAAAGCACTTTCTATTTCTGCAGTTCCTAAGTTATGCCCAGATACTATTATCACATCATCTACTCTTCCTGTTATCCAATAATAGCCATCTTTATCTCTTTTACATCCATCGCCTGTAAAATATCTCCCATCGAATTGTGAAAAATATGTATCAACAAACCTTTGATGATCACCATAAACTGTCCGCATTTGTCCAGGCCAGGATCTATTCATACATAGCATTCCTTCACATTCTCCATCTAAAACCTCACCTTCTTTATTTACTATAACTGGCTCAATTCCATAGAAAGGTTTTGTTGCTGAACCTGGTTTTAAATTAATAGCACCAGTTTGTGGAGATATCAAAATACCACCAGTTTCTGTTTGCCACCACGTATCGACAATTGGAGACTGAGAGTTTCCAACAACTTCATAATACCATTTCCATGCCTCTGGATTTATTGGCTCACCAACTGTTCCTAATAGTTTTAGTGAAGATCTTTTTGTTTTTTTTACATGGTCATCACCCTCTCTCATAAGAGCTCTAATCGCTGTTGGAGCAGTGTAAAAAATACTGACATCATGTTTATCAATAATTTGCCAAAATCTAGAAAAATCAGGATAATTTGGAACCCCTTCAAACATCAATGTTGTAGCACCATTACTAAGCGGCCCATAAATTATATAACTATGACCTGTTACCCAACCAATATCCGCTGTACACCAATAAATATCATTTTTTTTGTAATTAAAAATATATTCATGTGTCATTGATGCATAAACCAGATAGCCTCCAGAAGTATGAAGAACCCCTTTTGGTTTTCCAGTAGAACCTGATGTGTAAAGTATAAACAATGGATCTTCAGCTGACATTATTTCTGGTTCACAAGTGTCCTTTACATCCTTAATTAAATCATCATAAAAAACATCACGCCCCTCAACATAATTAACATTTTCTCCAGTTCTTTTTACAACAAGACATTTTTTTACATCAGGACAACTTTGAAGAGCTGTATCAGTAATGCTTTTAAGAGGAATTTTTTTTCCACCCCTTACTCCCTCATCTGCTGTTATTATAAATTCTGACTTACAATCTAAAATTCTACCAGATATAGAGTCAGCAGAAAAACCTCCAAATATTATAGAATGAACTGCTCCAATTCTTGCGCAGGCTAGCATCATATAAGCAAGCTCAGGAATCATTGTTAAATAAATTGTAACTCTATCCCCCTTTTTGACTCCAATTTTTTTTAGAACATTTGCTGCTTTAGAAACATTAATTAACAATTCCCTATAACTTATTTTTTTTACACTGTTTGGGTCATCGCCCTCCCAAATAATTGCTATTTTGTTAGGATTATTTCTTGCATGTCGATCTATGCAATTATATGAAACATTAAGCAAACCATCATAATACCATTTAATACTCACATCTTTTTTTGAATACTTTACATCTTTAATTTTGGTATATTCTTTTATCCAGTCTATTCGTTTACCTTCATCTTTCCAAAAAATATCGTTTTCCTCAATTGAATTTTTATATTTATTTTCATAAGTTGTTTTATCAACCTTAGCTTCTTTTATCCAATTTTCTTTAATTTCCATTATTTAATAAACTAATTCTAAAAGAGTAAAAATTCAATGTTTAATTTTAATTGAAAGAATAAAAAAAGTATATTTTTAATTTATTTTTCTGAAATTTTTATAATAATATCCCACTCAGTTTTTTTAAGAGGCATAACTGATAATCTGGATTGTTTAATTAAAGCTATGTTTGAGAGTTTAGGTGTTGATTTAATTTCTTCGAGTAACACTGGTCTTTTAAGTTTTTTTTTAGCTTTTACATCAGTAACAACAAACCTCCCAGTTTTGTCTGTAGGGTCGGGATAATGTTCTTTAACAATTTCAACAATTCCAACAATCATTTTTTCTGAAACTGAGTGATAAAAAAAACAAAGATCGTTTTTCTTCATTTTCTTTAAATTATTTCTAGCTTGATAGTTTCTTACTCCATCCCACATGTCTACACCCGCTTTAACTTGGTCTTCCCATGACCAAGTTGATGGTTCAGATTTTAACAACCAGTAATTAATACTCATTAATTCATTCTAAATTTTTATAATAGCTATGTCAAAAATTACTTTTCTAAATAGAGAGCCTTGGATTAGCTTTAAAATTGATATCATAATTATTAAAATGTTTTAAAATTGTTGCCCAAGCAATCATTGCTGCATTGTCATTCATCATATATTTTGGTGGATAAACAAATTTAATATTTTCTTTTGTTTCTAAATTTTTAAAATATTTTCTTAAATAATTATTATTTGCAACCCCTCCAACAACTGAAACTGAAATTTTTTTACTACTGTTTTTAGATAATTTTTTAATTCCTCTATCTAGCTTTGAAACGAGAATGTCCCCCACACATTTTTGAAAAGAAGCAGCAATGTCTTTAATAAAACTATCATCAATTATATTTTTTTTTGCTATTAAATTTATTGAAGTTTTAAGTCCCGAAAATGAAAAATTAAGATTGTCATCCTTAACTAAAGGTTGAGGCAGATCAAAGGCATTTTCATTACCCTTTAAAGCTTTTATTTCTATTTCATGTCCACCTGGATAAGGCAGACCTAATATTTTAGCAACTTTATCAAAAGCTTCACCAACTGCATCATCTACTGTCTCACCAACTAGATTTATCTTATTTAGATTTTTTAAAAAATATATCTGGGTGTGACCCCCTGTTATAAGAAGACACAAATGTGGAAATGTAATTTCATTATTATAGAAACTAGACAAAACATGTGCTTCTAAATGATTAATAGGGACAAATGGTTTACCACTTCCAATTGCAAGTGATTTAGCAAAAGTAGAGCCAATTAAGAGACCACCAATAAGCCCTGGCCCACACGTAGCAGAAAACAAATTAATTTCCTCTAATTTAACACCTGAATCTTTTAACGCTTGCTTTGTAATATTTTGAAGTATTTCTAGATGGGCTCTAGAAGCTAATTCAGGAACAACACCTCCGTGTTTTTTGTGAATTTCTTGTGAATAAACAATGTGAGATAAAATTGTCTTATCTTTCTTCATTATACAAACAGAAGTTTCATCACATGAGGATTCAAAAGAAAAAACAAGCATATTTTTTTGGTATATTAATTTCTTCTGTTAAACAACTGAGTAATAATGTTAAAAAAGTCTTAATGAAAAAAACACTTGAATATTTCTATATTTTTTCAAAACTCAGCACATCTTTTATATTATTGTTTTCACTTTTAATACTCGGATATTTTTTCTATATCAGCTTTAGGAATCAAGGAGTATCTAGTGATGATCAAGCAAACCTTATTAATAAGCTTAGTCAGAATGAAAAAAAACTATCTAATTTATTCAACAAAATTGAAATTACAGACGCGTCACTTGATGAAATACAAAAATCTATTAAAAATATTACCAATGTTGATAATTCTGAAGAATTAAGACTATTAAATCAAAAAATTGAAAAACTATATTTAAGTTTTGAAAATCTTTCAGTTAATCTTAAAGAAATAGAGACAAAAAACGTTACTGAGACAAATAAAGCTTTAAATGACAATATTTCAAGTGAGGTTATAGATAAAAATAAATTAGAGATAGCTAAATTAGTTATTTATAAATTTGAAAATAATTTAGATTATTCTGATGAGTTAAATATATTGCAAAACTTTAATGACAATAACACACAACATATTTTTGAAAAAATTAATTTAGTTAAATTAAAAAATTATAGAGGTAACACTTTTTTAAAAAACATTTATTCTCAGGAATTAGATTTGTATTTAAAAGAAAGATTTAATAAAAATTACAATAATTTTATTTCAAAATCTTTAATGAATTTTGTTGCAATTCAGCCATCAAAAAAAAATATTATAAAAAACAATGAAATAAATTTATTAAATGAAATAGGAGCCCTTATAAATGAAAAAAATTATAAAATGTCTTATACAAAAATCATTAATATAGATAATTATGAAAAATTTTTTCTAGAGACAACTAACCAAATCCAAATTGTGAATGAGTTTAAAGATCTAATTAATAAAGTACACTAAATGTTAAGATTTATAGCAATATCAATTCAATTAATTTTATTATTATCAATTACTTTTTTTTTAATATCAAATTCATTCAATATATCCTTTGATATCGGTGACCTAAGTTATAATTTCAGCTCAAATCTTTTAGTTGTTTTTTTTATTATTCTAACATTAATAATAGTTTTGGGTAACTTTATTTATTTTAAAACTAAATTTGTTTTTCAAAAATATTCCTATGTTAAAAAATTAAATAAAAAACAAAAAGGTTATGATTATTTTGTTGAAGCAATGATTTCTCTTCTAAATAAAGATAATAAAAGTGCCACCGTTTCAGCAAGAAAGATGAAGGGTTTATTAAAAGAAGACACAAGTTTAAATCTACTTTTACAATCAGAAATTCTTAAAATAGAAAAAAAGTCTGAACAACTGAATACAGTTTATGATCTAATGATAAAAAATAATAAAACTAAAACACTCGGATATAGAGGATTGATGGAGGAGAGTTTAAAACAACAAGACTATCACCACGCCTTTATTTATGGTGAAAAATTATTTTTACTTAATCCTAAAATCGAAAAACTTTATGATACTTTAATAAATATTATAGCTAAAACAAGAAATTGGAATCAGCTAACTGTTATCACTGATAAGGCTTACACAAATAAAATTATCAATAAAGAAGAAGCGTATAATAATAAATCAATTGCATTATTTGAAATAGCAAAAATTAAAATGAAGAGTGATGCTAAAGAAGCGATTAAATTAATAGAAAAAGCTATTTCAATTAAAAAAAATTTTCCACCTTATATAAAGCTTTACCTTGAAATTTTATTTACTACTAATAATTTAAGTAAAATTAAAAAAGTTTTAAAAAAACAATGGACTGAATCTCCTAGTTCTTTATTAAGATCATCAATAACAGATGTTATAAAAAATAATAATGTAAGAGAAATCGATTTTATAAAAAATTTTATTGTAAGAAATGCAAATAATGAAGAATCAAAAAAGCTTTTAATAGACTTTGCAATTTACTTAAACGAGTGGTCGATTGCGCGTGAGGCTATAAAAGGATTAATAGGTCCCAAACCTTCCAAAGAACTATGTTTATTTATGTCGGCAATTGAATTAGGAGAATTTAACGATATTCAAAAAAGTGAAGGTTGGAAATTGAGAGCTAATAATGCAGATTTAGATAATTATTGGGTGTGCAAAATAACAAACACACCTCAAAAAGAATGGTCAACTTTGTCAGATTCTGGTCATTTTAATTCTCTTGAATGGCGGCAGCCAAAAATGTTAAGCGTATTATAATTATGAATAATTTATCGTGTTTTGTCGGATATGACTCAAAAGAAGATATTGCTTATAGAGTCTGTAAATATTCATTGCTTAAAAGAGCTTCAATAAATATAAATATTTTTTCTTTAAAATTAGATGAACTTATAGCAAAAAAATTTTATAAAAGAGATGTAGACCCTCTTGCTTCTACAGAATTTACTTACTCTAGATTTTTAGTACCAGCACTAATGAATTATGACGGATGGGCTATTTTTTGTGATTGTGATTTTATTTTTTTTGAAGATATAATTAAAATTACTAAGAATCTTGATGAAACTAAAGCAGTATATTGTGTCCAACATGATTACACGCCTAAAGAGAGACATAAAATGGATGGTCAAAAACAAACTATTTATCCAAGAAAAAATTGGTCAAGCTTTATATTATTTAATTGTTCACATCCAAAAAATAAAACTCTTTCAGTTGATTTAGTAAATAAAGAAACAGGAGCTTTTTTACATCAATTTAAATGGTTAGATGATAATGAAATTGGTTCTTTAGATGAAAGGTGGAACTGGTTAGAGGGTTGGACATCAAATCACAATAACAATAAACCATATGCTGTTCATTACACAAGAGGGGGGCCTTGGTTTGATGAATGGCAAGATGTCGAATTTGCAAAAGAATGGCTTGATGAGAGAGATGAGTATCTATCAAAAAAATTTAAAATTTAATTAATTTTTTTAAAAAATTTATATCTTTTAAATTTTCTTTGGAAATAATTTTAGTTGATTTATACCAAGGAGTTTTACTATCTTTATAGTCCCAATAATGGAAAGAAGCATGACTTTCAGGTTTTATTAATAAGGTTTTAACTCCAAGGGCGCTAGCTAAATGGGCAGTACTATTACTAACAGTTACAAAAAAATCTAAACTTGTTAATAAATTTGCTATTCCATAAAAATCATTAAAAAGATCTAAATTATTTAGTGTTATAATTTTATTATCATTCAATTTGTTAAAGTTTTTTAGTTCATCTTGTATGTCTCCATACTGTAAATTAAAAATAGTTGCGTTTTTTATATTAATAATATTTTTAAAATCTATTATTGTAAGAGATTTTTCAGAAGCATATCTGTTTTTAAAACTTTTCCATGAAATACCAATTTTAATGCCATTAAGATTTTTTAGTATTTTTGTTAATTCGTTATCTTTATGCTCTTCTATCTTTTTTAGATAAGGTTCTTGTTCAAAAGATTGAAGATTTTTTCTAAAATATTTGCCAAGACTTCCAGCATATATTACATAATCAAAATTTTCGATCAAATCTTTACTATTAGAATATGTTCCTAACTTGACAAATTTATTTGAATGAATATTTAAAAATGAGTTTTTAAAAAGTCCCAATAATCTCTCATCGCACTCAATTTTTACATCATTAAATTTACTTAATAAATCTCTATACATTGTGCCATATAAAATTTCATCTCCAACACCTTGTTCTCTTAAAACCAAAATTTTTTTATTTTCTTTTATATTTTTGTTCTTTGGTATTTTGTTTCTTACCAAATCTAATGTTGAGTTTCTATTTGCAAAATCAGATAAATTTAATCTGCCATCAAAATATAACCAAGCATTTTCAAAATCATATTTTTTTAAAAGTATAAGAGATAAGGTTTTTTTAAACTCATCATTATTATTATCAATAGAAATAGCTTTTCTGCAATATACTTCTGCTTCTTCTAATTTATCGATGCATATATAAGTTTTAGCAATATTATTTAATAAAATAGGATGTTGTTTATTTAAGCTTTCTGCTTTTTTAAAAAAATTAATAGCTATAAAATATTTAGATTCTTCAAGATAAAATCCAGCTATATTATTTAATGTCTCAAAAGTATCTGGAGATAATTCATGGGCTTTAATGAAATAAGATTCTGCCTCTTCAGATTTACGAAGTTCATGATTTAATCTTCCAATTGAATTTAATACTTTTATATTTTTAGGGTCAAGATCAAGTGCTTTTAGAAAGACTTTATTTGCCTCTTCATATTTTTTTAAATCAAAAAAACATAAACCAAGTGTGTTAAGAGCACTTATGCTATTTTTATTTTTATTTAAAATTTCACTACATTCTTTCTGGCACTCTTGATATTTTTTTAATAAATACAATAAATAAGCTTTGTCTTCATTAACTTTATCAATATTTACTTCATTGTTTTGAATATCAGTTGCAATAATTAATGCTTCATTTAGCAAATTTTTATTTATATATAAGTTATAAAGATTAATTTTTGACTTTATATCTGAATGATTATCTATCAATGATTTATAGTTTTTTTCAGCCTCTTCTAAAAAGCCTAACTCTTGTTGCATAACTGCTAGGTTATATCTAAGTTTAATATTTTTATTATTTTGAAGATAAAATTTTTTATATTTTTTATATGCTGAGTTTTTATTTCCAGTAGAATACTCTTTTAGTATCCTGTTAAGTGTATTAGATAAGCTCATTACAATCTATCAATTAAATCATTTACTAAACCCATAGTTCTTTCAATGGAGTCTTTAAATTTAACTATGTATATACTTTTATACCATGGGGTTTTTCCGTTTTCATAATCCCAATAGTAATATGTGGATGATTTTTTTGGACAAATTAAAATTGTTGGAACTCCAAGTGCTCCTGCAAAATGTGCCGTTGAATTACTTACAGTAACGAAAACATCTAGACTTTTAAGAATACTCATTAAGGAGTCAAAATCATTAAATAAATCTATATTGTCAAAATTATAAATTTTATTACCATTTTTTCTAAATCGACTAATTTCATCTAAGCTATCACCATACTGAACGTTTAAGAATATTCTTTCTTTAGAAAATAATGTTTGAAAATCTTCAATTTTTAATGATTTTAATCCTCCATAAATATTAAAAACACTTTTCCAAGAAACACCTATTTTTTTTTTATTTAACAAATTATTTAATTCTAAACTAATTTTATTATCTAATGATGAAAATGTTTTTAAATAAGGCTTAATATTAAAATCTTTTTCATTTCTTCTATAATATTTTGTTAAGCTGCCAGAATATAAAATATTATCAAATTTTTCATCTACATTTTTTGAAGACGAGAAATGCCCAAAAGGAAAAAAAATATTTTTTTTAAAAGATCTTTCAAAAATTTCTAATAACCGAGGATCACACTCAATCAATAAATCTGAATAATTATCATTAATTAAGTCATTATACATGCTACTAAATAATATTTCATCACCAACACCTTGCTCTTTTATAATCAATATTTTGTTATTTTTTTTTAATTCTTTTTGGTCTTTTAATTTTACTAAGACATTTGAATGATAAATATTTTTAGTTGGGAAACTTTTTGTATTAAGTCTAGAATCAAATAGTTTAAAACCTTCCTCAAACCTATTTTTACTTAAAAGTAAATATGAATATCCAAGGCTAATATTGTAATTTACTATTTCAGTATTTTG
>MDSV01190825.1_pt1 | contig 22854 bp, 37 predicted proteins | sample 810851 | NCBI WGS metagenome assembly MDSV01 (sample SAMN05326640, study PRJNA326480) | marine metagenome | isolation source: seawater | place: Atlantic Ocean: North East | collected 2012 | reverse complement strand
GTGTCATGCCATAGTTTGTAGTTTGTATCTATGATTGCTTTGTGATAATGAAACACTTCCATTTCTTCTGTGTCAATAGCATCTGCTATACAATCAAATGCACCTGCGGTCCACTGTTCTACGTCCATGGACGGATTAGGATCAAGTGTTACCCATACCATACCTCCATGCTTTACTTCGCAATGTAATTCTGTACCTTCATACGAACAACTTAATGTTCCTGATACTTGTTGTATTGTGTCATTTAAAAATGCTCGTACACCATAATAGTCATTTACTACTATAACATTCACGTTTGCAATTTGTGTTGTTCTAAAGTTTCCTGTTTCGTGCATTTCACTTATATGGCAAACAGGTACCCATACCTTTGAAAAGATACGTTCTATTTCTTGTTTAAATATTTCTGGACAGTTGTAGGCTTCGCTACTAATTGATTCTACGTTAGGCTTTGCTAACCAACTCTTGTGATTACGTGGTGGCATGAACTGCTCTCCTTCTACTATATTTAAACTATAATAGCACAGAAAAGCAGTACAGTCTAATAGTTTGTACCTATGTACTAATAGACTACCACTGTAATATGAACAACTTGTTCTTTTCCCAGTGTTCTTCTGAGAAACAAGCATAGGCTTTGTGGTCAGGGTGTAACTGTTCTGCAATCTTCATTCCGTTATCACAGTTTTCTACATGCCCTATTAATACAGGTTGTTCATAGTTATATCCCAACCATACTATAATCATAAATTTACTTAACATTGGTCGCTCCTGGGTTTACAGGTTCAGGTGCAACTATTGTTTGCTCGTCTTCTTCCATTGACTCTGCAATATAATCATGTATCTCTACAAATATATTATAGGCAAGCCAACCAAATAAAATTATTTCGAAACCAAATGTTTTCATCGACGGTCCTTTCATAAAAAAAGGAGCCTTCTCATTACAAGTCGGCTCCAAGTTAAAATTATATTATATGTTCTTAATAATCTAAAGTCAACCTAAATTTCTGCACAAGCGTAACAGTTTATTTCTAAACCTACTGACACTTCTACAATTTGTGGAGTAGTCCATTGCATCGTGTTTCTCCAAGTTAGAGTTACGTGCCGGTTGTCTTATGACCGCGGTCCACAGTACAATTAATGTACTGTAAATATTTATGATTTAGAACATTAACACAGTATGAATTGGCTCTGGGGGAAGGACTCGAACCTCCACGATAAATAATTTGCCGTCATTCATCACACGAGAAACAATCGTGCGTGTCTACCAATTTCACCACCCCAGATTATTGTTACTTCGTATCTAAGGCCGCAATCATACGTGTCATACCAATACCACCGCCTACTCTTGGAAAGAAGTCAAACTCTAAAAACTTTTCAAGTTCTGCTTCTACTCTTTCTTTACCAAATAAGTCAAACAGTAGTTTGCTATATGCACCGTCTGTAATTGTGTGGAATGTATCACGCATTTGTTCTACATCTGTTGAACGCTCTGCACTTCCTATTGTTTCCATACCGCCAAGTATAACGTCAATCTTCTTACTTGTTCCGCCACCTTCATGTCTACTCATGTTCCAGAAAGGTGATGTCATTTCAGGAAAGTCTGTAATCATAGTTGATACATACTCGCTGAACATTGCTGTTTCATGATCAGCAGTAAGTTCTTCTGTATAACCTAAGCCATAATGTTCTTGCCATTCTCTATAAGTCTTTTCCATTGCAACTGGCATACCTAAGTATTCACATAGTTCGTATTCCATCTTTTTAAGATCATCTATGTTGCCTGGCATCTCAAATTCAAACATTGGAAATATTATATCATGTCTACCTGGTATTGCATTAGGTTCCTGTCTATAGGAAGTGGAGACACAAAAAAACCCCTTCGAAGAGGGGCTACTTAATAATTCGTGTTCAAGCCACATTTGGCCTGTTTGCGGTAAGGGCCATGTTTCGCCGGCGTACTTGTATGTTGCTACGTTAAATGGATCTTCGCATGCCGCCAGTATGCTTAATCTATTTTGTGTGTGGACTTCGAGAAATCCTTTTTCCAAAAAAAATGACCTTAAAAGGCCAACTGTTTCTGTAAATTTACTTGGGGATATTATTTGCGTCATTTCTTTTCCTTCTGAGTTATGTGTCAAAAAAAATTTGCCAGTGAGCACCGGCTTAACTTTTCTTCTCGTTATTTATCATTTTGGCGCACCCGACAGGACTCGAACCTATTACCTTATGTTCCGCAAACATACGCTCTATCCAGATGAGCTACGGGTGCATAGTTATTATTATATAAGATTGCACCCGTATTGTCAAGTACTATTTTGGTTACTTGTTGTCGTGGTTGATAGATATATGTTTTAAGACTTTACCAGAGTTTGGTCCAGTTGTAACAGTATATCCAGTAGTACCATTTCCATACACGTTTACTTCTTTACGAGTAGTCGCAAGAATTTTCTCTTTGCGTTCTCTCATTTTTTGCTCTCGGTATGATTTAAGTAGGTAATCGTATCTGTTCATTACACTCTCCTTTTTACAGTTAAGTGCGTTCCTTCAGCATAGATGCTTACTTCCGGCCTATAATCGGCTGAACGTTGTATAATTATTTAGTCAAAAAAATAGGCGACACAAAGGCCGCCTATCTTAGAAAATAACAAAATTGCTATTAGTTGTCTAATAGACCTTTTGCTAATGCTTTGTAACCAGCACCGATAACCGCTTTAGGAGCCTTAGTTCCCATTACGTATCTTGATACTTTTGTACCTCTGCTGTTTTTTCTTGTGTTTAAGAACACTGGGTGACCAGCAAATTTAAGTGCTTGGATTACCGCTTGTGGGTTACCAGCCTTAAATCTGTTCTTAAGATCTGCACTTGTAAGTGCTTTACCGTCTTGGAGTGCAGTAAGTACTCTTTCTTGAATTGTAGTTTTAGTCATTATAACTTCTCCTATATATAATTAAAGTTTACTCAAGTTTGCGATAAAGATACTATCCTTACCAACTATTACATTATACACTAATTTGCAAACAAAGTCAAACACTTATGTAACCAAAAGTTGTATTAGTTACCCAAAGAACACTGCCGAACAGTGTCTTTCGTTCTTTCTTAGTCGTTGAAAGTAATTTTTTCAATGTCTACGACCTTAGTTGTAAATGTAATCATATTCACAGGCTTCTCCGATTTATTTGGTGTGATACTTCTTACCAAATGTGCAGGAGTTATAATACATCTTCCGGTGTCAATTATAAACTTCTCGCTCGGTGCTGTGTAAATGCTCACGGATTTATCTGCCGGAGCCGCGATTGGATTCTTGTAAGGTTGTTCAAGAATCAAATCAATACTATCCTTTATTGCTATCGGAAAGTAGTAACCAACAAACAGACTGTTATCATAAGATTTTGAATCAACTCCTTTACCAGATTCAATTACCTCGTAAAATGATTCATTCACTTCATGATAATCTACACCATACTCATTAGTATATGCTTTGATACAGTCATTAATGGACTTCTTCAATAACGGTAGTGTATCTAATACATCCGTTGGTTGTTCATTTTGAATCAAAGACATAGTCTTTGGTTCTTCTGCTGGGTGGTATCCTTTAATATCATACATACCAATACAGGTAGGAAAGACACTAAAGTATTCGCTTGGGTGTAACGTATCTGTTTGATGATGCATTATTTTGCCTCTTCCAAATAAGCCATCATGTTTTCAGGCGTAGTTTCAACATACGGATCATCATCTTCACCGTCATTGTTAATACCAGGTTCTTGCCACCACTGCTCAACAACACCATCGTTGATCACAGCCATGTAACGCCAACTTCTGTTACCAAAACCTCTGTGGTTCTTACCAATAAGCATACCCATGTAACGTGTAAAGTTACCACTACCATCTGGTATTACTTTTACGTTGTTTACTTTAAGTATCTCAGCCCATGCATTCATTACAAATGTATCATTAACTGAACAACAGTATACTTCGTCAATACCTAATTCTTTGATTTTAGCATAGTTTTCTTCAAATGAAGGTAACTGTGTGCTTGTGCAGGTTGGTGTAAATGCACCTGGAAGACTAAACAACACCACACGTCTACCTTTGAAGTAATCGTCTGTTGTCATTGTTGTCCACATTCCTTCGTCAAAACTGCAACCATCATCTAAGACTGAGTCGCCATTTCTAACTTTGAATGTTGTTTGTGGAATTTTAAATCCTTTGATCATAAAGTTTTTTCCTCGTAGTTATGTTGATAATGAATTAAGTGGCTTACATTGATAAGTCACTGATGTCCAATTATTGTCCGGCGGAATAGCAAGGTACTCAGGTAACTTTGCTTCACACTCTTCTCTTGTCTCAAACCATTGCACATCTTGTTCGACACAAGAATTTCCTAAACATGCAGTAAGCAATATATGCCAAATCATATCCATTATCTTTCTCCTTAATGGTGCTGGCACACAGATTCGAACTGCGGACCTACTGATTACAAATCAGTTGCTCTACCAACTGAGCTATGCCAGCGTAATATTATTAGTTATCACTGGCCGGCGGCACTGACCCTACTTCTTGGACCCTGTCGTAACGAAAACTGCGCCAACCCTTGGCATTCACGTCCCAAACTGTAACAGTACCTTCCTTAGGTTGCTTGTCAGTTTTTGGTTTATGTTCTTCTGGAATAACATCATAAGACTTTGTGCAATCCATAATACGTTTGTCGCCATCTAATTTTAAAAATGTAACTTGTAAAACTTCCTTACGAAGTTGTTCATTCAAAACTTCAATAGTTGGAATGCCTTTCATGTCTGCAATTTCTTTTTTAATATCCATTTAAAACTCCAATGATTCATACCAGTACTCAGCAATACGTTTATGTGTTTTTGGCCCAGGGTGCTGATGGTCCCGAGCATGATCAGTTTCTACAATTTTTGGATCAATATTTGCAAATACACTTTCAGGCATAACTTGTTCAATTATGTTATTGGTTGCTTTACTCCAACTCCATATGCTTAAAGTTTTATCTATAGCAATATCGTTAATCCAATTCAAGTAATTAATTGTTCTATTAGTTTCTAATAGTTCGTTGTTGCTTTTAAAATAATCTAAATGTTCTTTGTTATCAGGATCTAATCCAGGACCTGGTAATAAGTTTGTGTGTTGCCAAATTGGGTGATTGTATACTGGCCAACAAAAACGTCCATGGTCTGGTAATAGCATTAATGCAAAGTCAAATTCTATAACACGTTTTGCTACACTATAACATTTAGCAATGTTCTCTATGCTACTTCCTACCATACCAAAGTTTAACAATGAATAACTTGGATACATCTTGTTAAGGTGTTGTACGAATGTATCTTCTTCATCTACACCTACACCAAATGTGCAACTGTCACCAAATACTGCAATACGTACTTTTCTGCTTAGGTCAAGATTCCAATCTCCTCTAAAGCCATACTCATTAATGTTATAACGTGTAGGACCATTAGGGTCTACATTCCATTCTTCACTGTCTTTGAATGGTCCGCATGTAAAAGACTTGTTAGGTTTGTACTCCGGACAAGTTAACATATACTCGTGAAACTTCACAAGGTCGTGCTTGTCGTTCATTAGTGCTGGACTTAACTGTGATAGATTGTCTATGCCGTCCATAAAATATTACCTGGTTTGTCTTGTTTCACTTCTGGCACGAATTGATCTGGACTTGGCTCGTAATATTTTTCGTCATACTCTTTAGGTTTGTCTACAAAGTCTGTGTGTGGATTACCACACAATACAAACGGGCCTCTTTGAATATCTAATTTAATGCCTAATGTTTTATCCTTAGGTATATGAAAACCTAATTGACACCAGTGATTAAAGTTATCACTGCTACGTCCTGGATTGTTATTTACAAATTCTGATTCTTCACTGTATGCTTTCCAATGGAACACCATAAAGTTATGTCCTTCTGGCTTTGGTACTTCCATAATAAATCTAAGATCATCATCTTTAGGATAGTTCTTTAGATCAAGACTAAACATAAGTGTTTCGTTGTCTAACGGATGATCGTCAATGCGTGTAGGACGTAATCCTGGTAATGGATATAGCATACCCATCTTTAAGTTAATAGGAAACTGTTCAATGTAACGTTTTTCCTTTTCAACTTCTTCTAAAAATAATGTGCTTTGATACAAGTTGATCTTGTCTGGAATAGCAACACAACCTTTTTGCCTTGCAATCAAGTCGCTATAGATACGTGTAAAATTTCTTTCAATACCAATGTCACCAAGTGTTTCACTAATAACTAAATCAAAGTAATTTGATGGAGCCTCGTTAACATCTGCGATTATTTTATAGTTTGTAACATTGTTTAGTTTACATAGTTCTTCAATGGTTCCATGTAAACTTGTTTGATTCTCACAGAACCATACTTCTTTTGCACCCTGCATTGACGCATAGATACCAAGCAATCCTGTGCCTGCTCCAAAGTCAATTACAGTTTTACCTTCTGCGTGTTTTTTAATTCTACTAAAGAAACCTTGACAACGAGCCTTGTCTTTGATCATACACATATGACTGGCATGATCAGCAAACTCGTGATCAAATAAAGCAAAGGTATGGTCGCAAAATTTATCCACGATTAGCGACTACCGTATCTGCAAGTCCATACTTAACTGCTTCGTCGGCACTCATGAAGTTATCTCTATCCATATCTGCTTCAAGTGTAGCATAACTTTGTCCTGTGTGCTTTTCATACAGTTTAGTTAATGTTTCTTTCCAATGTTGTAATTCTTTGTATTGGATCTCAACATCACTTGCTTGTCCTTGTGTTCCACCTAATGGCTGATGAATCATGTGTCTTGCATGTGGCAATATTTTACGTTTGCCTGGCTCTCCTGCCATTGCAAGGAAACTACCCATGCTGGCCGCTTGACCCATTACAATAGTGTTCACAGGTGATTTAATAAATTGCATTGTGTCATAGATTGACATACCTGCGGTTACACTACCGCCTGGTGAATTAATATAAAAGTTAATTGGCTTACTTGGATTTTCACTTTCCAAGAAAAGCATCTGCGATACAATCAAACTTGCTGATGTACTATTAACATCTGTATCTAACATAATGATTCTATCTTTGAGTAGACGACTATAGATATCATAACTACGTTCGCCACGTTGTTCTTTTTCGATTACTACTGGTACTAAATTAGGCATGTCGCCCCTCCCTTGTTCTATATACTTCTTTTGGTCCTGGTGTGGTAAACTCGTATCCAAACTGATTTCCTATGTAGATACTTCTACCATTCCACTTCATATGAATTTTGTTTGTTGCAATGAATACATTCAATGATTCTTTTTCTCTGAAGTTATCAACTTCCGCTTGTACAACTTTATCGTTGTCTGTGCATGTAACCATGCAAGTCTTTTCGTAAACACTGCTATTCGCCATCGTATATCCTTTTTTTAATATTATAATATTCTAACACATCCCATACTACAAAGTAAAGAAAAAATGTTGCCAAACTTCCGAACCATCCTCCAAATAATAAAATAGGCAGTATATAAAAGAATACAAAGATCTTAAAAAGATATGCCTTTACCATTCTTGCTGGAACATAGTAAAACGGCCATTGCCCTATGTCTTCTGGCTCTGGTCGCTTTCTATAATCTTCAAACTCGAAGTTCATAGTTTATACTCGAAATTCTGTGTTTCATCATTAATATGGACTTGCTTTGCTCCATTCTTAATATGAAAATGTGTTGCCATAGGTGTTAATGGCGATAGTGTAACAAGTCTACTAAACTTGTTTGCAATAGTCCATTCTCTTAATTTATTAATAATCTCTTTACCTGCACCACGCTTACGTGACCAAACAGTGTATGCAACAACAATCTCGCCTCGCTGGTCCTCTTGGTTAGCCGCCTGTGACATGTAATCCATTTCTCTTACAGTGTAAGGAACTTCAGGACATAGTGCAATACAAACGATTGCTTCAATTTCATCGTTGTATTTTAATCCAAATATCTTACGTCCATTTGTAATTCTAAAACCTAATGTAAGTTCCGGTCTAACAGGATCCTCGCTTACATCAATATCATCAAGTTCAACAAGTTCTGTGCCTTTGACCCACTTGAAGAAGTCATCAATATTATCTTTAAACTTTTTCATGCTCAAATTGTGTTCCTTTTAATAATCTTTAATACTTTTTGTCGCATACGAGCATTGTCAAAGTATTCATATGCCTTATGTAAAGGTGTAGGTGGAAGTTGATTCTTTAATGTAATACAAGCATTGATAGGACTATGAAATCCTAATTGATCTAACTCGTGTGCGTCAAACTCAACAAGATTAATCTTTTCATCTGTGTTAAACTTAACATACATTAATGGGTCACCTTCATTGATGCTAATACGTGTTGCATCAGGTTTCTTTTGGAACAGAGGACGTACACCTGGACGGAACCATCTGCCAATGTCATAACTACCACATAAAGGATTGACTGCCTCTGTGTACCCGTTGTTATGATAATACGGTGGTAAGTTTGTAGCCATTAAAGGCTTGTCTGCAAAAAATATGTAACCAAAGCCAAGTTGGTGAACACCGTTCTTGCCTTGTGGATCTCCAAAGAATATTGCTCCAAACTCTGGATCTTGTCTGTATACTTTTAATTGTCCATCATCATTGTATTCAAGGTCAACACTTACTGGTGACTTGATAACAACTGTTTTAGTCATTTCTTCTACCATGCCAGGACAATGTAATAGTGCCGGGCCAAGGTATTCTTTGTAATCTATATTCTTGTGCAGGAACTCAGGCTCTTGAAATCGTAGTGGACTAATGAAATGTCTTTCACCACTACCAGGAGCAATCGCTCTTGTCCAATATACATTAACGGTCATAATCGTTAAACCACATTTTATAAGGTTGCGTTATATTTCTGGTCTTGCTAACAAAACCAAACGAAGCAATATTGAAACTCAAAGTAACTCTTTCAACATCACTCTTATAAGGATATACTGCATGACGCATTGCGCCTGGAAAGAAAATACAATCACCTGTTGTTGGTGTGTAGTTTACTCCACTGCTTTGCCATATATCATCAATCAATCCTCCAGAAAATGTAATGTCTCCTGGTACAGGTTGATTTGTAAATTCTTCTACTTCTTTCTTTTCTTCTTTGATCACTTCAGGAATGTCAATGTATAAACTTGCACTGATTAAACTGTTCGGGTGTGTATGCATAGGATTAAACTCACCTGCTTTAGTTACGTTAACCCAAGGATAACCTAATAGTTGTATTGCAAGATTGTGATCTTCTTCGCTTGGCATTTCATCAAGGTTGCTTACTTGTAATCCACTGCGAATATAATTGTTGCAGTGTTCTGCCATTAAGTCGATAAATTGTTTTTGTTCTTCTGGTGTACCAACATTCTTCATATCATATTGGCCGGCGATGTTACCGCTTAGACTTTTGCCCATAGGGTCTTTCATAGAACGTGCATCGTCAGATAGTTTTCGTAAAAACGTTACTTCGTCATCTGTGAACTTTCCAAAATAAAGGCAAGGTCCAAAAGGCTTACGTATTTCATATCCTTTTGTTTCTTCAGTCCACCCGTGACCGTTATACTTAAATCTTCTATCTGTTGAGGTCTGCAATTCTTTGTTCCTTTTTACGTCTGGCAATACCACGCTTCTTGGCTTCACGTCTTTTCTCGCTTGGCTTCTGATAGTACTGTCTATCTTTGAGTTCTTGCATCATGCCATTCTTTTTCATTTTACGTTTCATAAGCCTTAGTGCTTTTTCAACGTTATTATTTCTTACGATTATTTCCATTTATCTCCTTTATAAGTTTTAGTGTAGTGTTTTATTTGTGTTATCATCGTCTGTCAAATCTACACCATAAAAAGTCTGACAGATTTTGATTATTGATTCTGGAACCATTTGTTCCTCTTTGCCTTCAGGAATAAACAATCCTTTCAATTCTCCATCTGGACCAAAGATTAATCCCCAATCTCCGTCCTCTAAACTATCCTCGAATACTACCAAGTCTGCAGGGTCAACTTTTTTAGACATATAGTTCTCCTCTTCGAAATGTTTCATATTGTACTGCATATACTTAACTGAATCTAACATAGTTTAATTGTGTTTCTGGTAACTTTGTAATAAAGTTTTCGCCGTGTCTTTTTACTTTTGCTTTTACTTTTATTACATCATTAACTTTGGGCAGTACAGCCTCAGGTTTAAAATCCTTAAAGAACGAAACAAGGTTATCACCCATGTTGCCGTTAATAACATGACAACCAAATTTGTCAACCCATTTAATTTCGTTCACTGTTAGTTCGCCAGTAATTACTTCACCTGGTAAGCCAATATGTTTGCTTTCACCAAATGATTGTTTAATTGTTTTCTTATAGTTCTTCTTATGCTTTTGTTCAAAGTACACTTTTGGTAGCAGTGCAACAACACCAAACTCACTTGCTGGTATTGATTTACTATTAATATGTGCTACAAGTGTTTCCATAAAACTACTTAATGTGCCTGCAATCTGTTGTAGTGCGGTATCTTTGTTTACAAATGCAACAGCCTCTTTAGCATTATCATAATCTTCTTGCAATGACTTATAAGTTCCTGCAATAAAGTCTACAGGTCCGGCATTGTTTGCTACTTTAAAAGTGTATGACATAATTTCTTTGTTAGAAAACAATGTAGGTGTATCTTCTGAAAACCTACGTGTTTCTTTAATCACTTCTTTGTTAACTCTGTACGCCGAAAATGCTCTTGCTAATACTTCTGTTGTATCGAATAAATGTACCATGCCTATATTTGCCTTTCAAGTCTAAATTATAACAATAGTATACTACCTTGTTATCAAAAAGTCAAGTAAAAAATTACCAATTATAGTATGTGATCTGCGACGTGTAAGTCAACCAATTGTTTGGCTGTGTAGTATTGATCTGATGGGTTTTTGATGAACTTGTTGCGAACTTCTTGTATAGTCATTCCAGTTGCTTCTTTCATGATCTGTAAGCATCTCATTTCACAGTTTTGATTCTCTTTCATTTGTGCTTTCATATCATGCATTTTGGAATTCATTTCATCACTGTGTTGGTGATTCATGCTACCTGCATTTTTACCAATATATCTTTCGCCTTCTCTTCCACTTGCAAAGATTAAGAATCCTGCACTCATTACAGCACCAATACCAATTGTGCTAATGTTGTGGTAACTATTCTTCATTATATCAATAAGGGCAAATGCTTCATATAGATCTCCACCATAAGTATTCACGTATAGTGTAAGTGTACGTTTTGGTTTCTTCTGTAGGTTAGCGGCCAAGATCCATTTGATTGCTTCGCTGACATTATCGTTTGTAATATCACCATGTAGGTAGTGAATATCGTTATCAAGTAGATGACGATCAATTGCATCTGAGGCTGAAAATAGTTCGTTGTGTTTACTCATAGGCTTCTTTGTACTTATCCATATCGTCCCACGCCCATGGCTTTTTCTGTAATCCTTCCTTCTCTACCCACTGTAAGAAAAGACCCACTTCACGCCCATGTGCTTCTATCTCCCAAGGACGGTCCCAATAATTTGGTAACTTTTTATATTCCTTACCATCAAATCTTGTAGTTTTTGTGGTCTCCAATTCTACCCAACGTCCTGTTGCAAACTGTGAAACGTGTACCATTTCGTGTGCTATTGACTCTAACATTCTACGCAAAGAGTAACTCTTATCAACACGTATTGTGAATTCCTTAGGTCTGTGATTACTATCCTCATATACTACATCAGCAAGATTACCTTCAGTTTTGTACAGATTGTTTATGAGTTCTATGTCTATTTCTAACTTGTCAGCAGTTGCGTCTGTCATTAGGTAATAGCCTGAAAATACAGTCAAACTTTCCACTAATGCACGTTCTTTCTTTGTGCCGCCTGTGATGTTTAAGAACATTTTGTAACCCTTTTATTTACGATCGTTATATGTATTATATAGTATTGTACACCAAATGTCAAGTATTATCCGAGTACTTAAAATACTTATCTACTCAATAAATAATAGTAGTTGGAGCGTGAGGGCAATCCAACTACAGAATTCGCAAGTTGGGAGAAGGCGCCAACATGTTCGTCCACTTAGAAATAAGATGGGCGGTTTTTTTTGGCTCAATGATCGTATATGTAAGGTCCGTCCTGGACTTTTACAGGCTTACAATAAGCAGTTATTCTATGCTCTGGAGGTACATAACTTGTATATGAATAGTTTCCATACTGTCTTGGTATGCGTTTAGCATAGTATTGACACACATCAATACTTCTAAAATACATAGGTGCTGGTTGTAAGTCTCCACCAATCAATACTACTAATATAAATGCATGTATCAACGTATTATTCTACCTATATCACGTCCTGGGCGTCTAACTACTGGCTTCTTCTTTGGCTCTTCTATTACAGGTGGTTCTGGTTCTTTTGGTTTCTTTGCTTCTGCTTTTAATTTGATTTCTTCACGTTGTTCTAATTGTGCTCTAAACATCTCAAGGACTGGTTCTGCACGAGCCGTATGACTTATAAACATATTAATACCTGTCCAAGAGTTTCCGTGAAACAGTAGCAGTCCATTTTTATACAATTTACTTTTACCGCCACCATGTTCGAAAACATAATCCTGATAGGTGTATTTCATTTACTCTATATCATTCCTTTCGCTTTCGCAATAAAGTATAATAAGCCGCCTAACATAAGAAGACAAAATACACATAAGCCAGCGATTGATATTGCTTCTATCAATGCTTTCCTACGTTGCATTTGTTTATAAACAGTTTGTTCTCTTTTCTTTCTTATGCTTCGACGCATTTCTTTGAGTTCGTCCATAGTACCATGACCAAAACGCAAATTGAGAAGTATGGCAAGTTCTTTTTCTTGTTCCATAATTTTCTTTTCTTGTATTAGTAAATTAAGTGCTTCTTCTTCAACACTGCCAGCGGCAAATAATTTTTTGAATATTGGAGGTTTCTTTTGTTCTTGTTGTGCGTGACGGAAGTCACTGACTGCTGTGTACCATTTGCCAAGTTGGCCTGCTACTTGTTCAAACTCTTGCCCTGCGGCAACAAACTTCTTTACGGTGCTGAACGCTGTTGTAGCGGCCATCACTGCACTTATTGGATCTATTATAACGCCCTACTTTCTACAGGTGCCCTATCCCTGCTACTTGTATTTACCACAAATCTGTATTACACCAGTATTGTTCTGCACCAGGTTGGAGAGATTCACAACCACGTATTAGTAATTCTAACATCTCAGTAAGGTCTTGTGAAATGCCAGTAATCATTGCAAGTAAAATAAACAAGATAAAAAGTATAAAAGGACTTAATAAAATTAACCACCAGTAGGTTCTAAATATTCCGTGACCATGTGCTTTACGATATTCACGTTTACGTGCAAACCAATGTACTATTGCTCTTGCAATACGTTTTATTCCGCCTACAAACCAATCACCTATAAAGTATCTAATGATTCTAACAACAATAAGAACAGGACTTGAAATAACTTCCCATATCAATAATAAGGCATCGACACAAAGATCAACAACATGATCAATAGTCCACCATTCTTTAAATCGTTGCCAACGACTTTTTTGTTCCATACTATATTTATTACTGTTGGTTTACAGTTGTTGTGCCACAACCATTTGCGTTAAGGCAGTTTTGATTTAATGAATATGTTTGATTTGTTGAACCAGATTGATCAAGGTCAAGTGTTGCACTAAACCCTGTCATAGATACTGAAGTGTTATGTTGTCCACTGCCGTCTTGTGTGATGTCAACAGTTTGATCACTGCCAACAGCAATTTCTGCATAGTGTGAACCTGCACCCTGTTGTATTAGGTCAATGTCGTTGTCGTCACCTTGTACACTTAGAAATGCTTTTTTATCTCCGTCATTGAGTTGACTTGCTAAAACATTGTTGTTGTCACCATCTAAATCTAATGCAAAGAAGTGTCCATTATTACCTATACCATTGTTGTGGTTTTGTGTGACGCTTAATACATTAGTGTCGCCATTAATATCAAACTCAACTCTATTATCATCTGCACCTGATGTACTACCTTGATCAACAGTTGTTGTATTATAGTTTCCTGTAATATCAAACAACATAACATTGTTGTTACCTTTTTGTTTTAGTGTAGTAGTGTTGTTGTTTCCTGTAATATCTGCATCAACTAAACTGTTTGTTGTACTACCAACACCTGCTATTAAGTTATCATCGCCGTCTTGTACAATAGTAAGTGAATTGCTGTTACCTACTTGATTAATGTATACACCATTGCCACTATGTGTAACTGCTCTTGATGTTGTCATTTGTGTGGTCTGTGCATTGCTTATGCTTGATGTGTATGATGTTGTAGCATACAATCCTGCTTCTGTCATTGCACGAGTTAGGAAGTCCACCATATTATTACTATATTGATGTGTTGATAGTAACTGTCCATAACCAAATGAAACAGTGATTGATCCACCATTACTACCATATTCCCAATTATACCAAGTGTTCCAACTACTGCTTGAACTGTTTTTAGCCATTGCTGTACCACCACTTGCTGTAAACACTTTGTCTGGTCCTGGCAATGTGTTTTCACTTGATGTGCTTGAAGCGTAATCTCCTACTGCAACTGAACCATAACAGGTATTACATCCACCTGCTATTGACATACTTCCTACACTTAATTTACTTTCAACCAACGATTCAATGTTACCTATTCTGTTTGTTGCTCCGTTAGGCGCCAGAATAACTACATGGCCACCGCCGCTAATAAAACTTTCGTAGTTTGTTTTACAAGTACTACCACAGTTTGAAGTTCCTGCAATATCAATTACAAGTTCTTTGCCTGATAGAGAACTTGAACTTACTGTGCCACTTGTACTTCCTGTCACAGTAAAACCTAAATCTTCAAGTTCGCTTTTTAAATGATTGTAGTGTGAACTTGTGTTTGTACCGCCTGTGCTGTAATATATAAGAGCATCATTTGCGAGTGCCTTAACAGGTAATAGTATTAATAATAAAAGTAATACACTACTGAACTTGCTTAATGTCGATTGCATTCTGTCCATCTCCAAGTTGGTAATCATAATATTCGAAGTCTTGTTGTTGCATGTTTACATTGTAACCATACTGTTGGTCAAGTCTTAGTTCAAAGAAGTTACCTAACCCATCATCACGTCTAATAACCCAATCCGGTGCTTGGTTATATAATTCTATTCCTGTTTCTGGATCCTTACCAAACTGAATACCTTGATTTCTTTCATCCATTGCACCACGCATTAGTCTTGCCAATGCCTGGTTAATTTGCTCTAAGATATCTGCAAGAAAGTTATGACCTAAGAAGTCTATGTCCAGGTCAGTCATCCAAAGATCTCTTTCACTTTCTGCAAAGTAGTTTGTATTGAGTTCATCAAAAGATAAAAAATCAACGCCTAAGAAATCGCCCAACTTTCTAACTCTTTCATATTCCATTTGCTCATCATCATACACAGGTTTGCGTATGATTAGCAGGTTGTTAATGATTAAGTTTGTTGGATCCAACAATAAGGGTTTCAGCGGAGCACTCTTGGGAGTGTTAACAGAAGTTACTTGGAAGGCCTTATTGAGTATTACTATACCCACATCTGACTCCACTGAAATTTCTCCTACTACACAGATCCCATTTGTCGTACAACTTGGTAGTAGGATTACCATCGTGTTTCCGGTCTCGTCAACAGTCATGGTAAAATCGGTTCCTCTAACACCAATAACAGCAGTTGGTGTTTTTATTAAGACATTCTGTCTTGAATTCTTTGCTATTTGTCCACTTGCGTATCTAACGGTTCCCAGCGATGCTTTCAACGACAAAGCACCTGTCTTAGAATTAGGATCGTAAACAAATTCGTCTATAACTAATTTGGAGTGAGGAGTTACATCTACACGAGTTTCATCTAAGAATTGTATAGCCGTACTTCCTTTCTGTGTTAGTACTGTGTCCATACTGAACACATCGGTATCTTGTTCACTCGTTACGATCTCTCCAGCCTGCCTTTCAATGACAGCGTTACCTTCCTGTAAGATAACATCGCCAATCGAATTTGCGAAGGCTGGAAACGATCCTAAGAAGAGGAGTGATACTATAATACCTAACTTCAACATAATCCTTAGTCGCTTTGTGTTATGTTGATTTCGGCGCTATCTCCACTTGTTGTCAAGTTAATGATATTATCATATACACCTGACTGTGAAATAACAGTTAACCCACCATCACCTGTATGACTGTGTGTTAATGTGTGCCCATTGATATCTCCATCTCCTGTTTGCGTGTAAGTAGCCGTGTTACCTGCACTACCTGACGAGTTGGAAACGTCTATGTCTGCTATTGCACTTTTACCGTTTGCTGTAAGTGTTATAGTTTCATCTGCCGCACTTGCTACATCAATAGTACCAGTGAAGTTTTCTGCATCTGCACCTTCACCAACGCTTACATTGATGTCTGCACTTGATCCAGTAACGTCAATACTCATACTTACAGTGTCACAGTTTCCTGTTGATGAACTACTACAAAGTAATGCCACATCGTTACTGTTACCAGTAAGATCAATATTACCTGTATAAGTTACACCTTTTATTATTGCGGATACTACGTTAGAGTTACCTACTTGGTCTATGTTAAATGTCATAGCATTACCTTGTAGAGTTATACCTGTAGAACTTGTACCTGCAATGTTGTTTTGTCCATCTTGTGTTATGTCTAAGTCTAAGTTGTTACCGGACTGTTGAATATAGATATCATTCGCTTGTACTGGTGACAAAAAGAATAACATAGCAACAAAAAGGATACTTCTAATTGAAAACGATTTATTCATTGTTTTCTCCCTCATTTGTTTGTTTATTTTCTTGTCGCAATCTTTCATACTTGTATTGATCTACTGCTACCTCGGATGGTATGCATAAATTACCCTCTGAACAATACAAGGTCTGACCCGGCCACTTTTTAAACGCCTCAACGTCTGGCAACGGTCGGAGATGTGGCACAGCCATATCAACATTAACCTCGGTAGAAGTACCCTCTTCATGTACTATTCCACCCTTCAGGACAATGTCTTTTGAATTTGGCTTATGCTTAAATTTCCAAAGACCACTTGCTTCCCCACTGGTCACCAATTCCACTATAGCGGCTTCGATAGCCGCCCGAACTGCGTAATTGGTTGGTTCATTGACTGCGGCACCGGCTTCTATTTCAAGCGCCTTTGTTCCTAAGTCAAGAAACCTAAATACGTCTGCTCCAGACGCATATGATGCAATCGTTTTTTCAGTTGCCACACTCAATAACACTTCACCAGTCTGTACACTCACGATACGCATTGCAACTGTTACCTTATCTGTCCGATACTGCGTGTTAGCACCTATACCAAAGTACCTTGCTCCAGCACCGCCACTCGTAATGTTACTGTCATAACCAATAACACCACCTTCTAATAGTAACCCTGCAAACTTCATAGGTTTTAACCTATTCTTTCCATCTTTGCCTTCATATAACTCCCTTGTTGATCTAATTAATTGCCTTTCTTTTACTAAATTTTCTAAGCCTACTCTTTCTAAAACAGTAAAGTAAGTCCCATTACCTACTTCCTGCAATCCACTAATAACCCAAACCTCAGCACCTTGAGTAACTGCTGAACTTAATTGTGAAAAACTTTCACTGGGTTTACGTTGTCCTGTCTTGTCTGTAAAATTATAAATTGCTATTGTAATTTTAGGACCGTCAAGTTCAGGAACATTCTTTAAAATGCTTTCTATTGGACTTCTTACAACTTTAGGATTTTCAATCATGCTGGAAGGCATAGTTGTCGCACAACCTGTCAGCAAAATCACACCTATCGCTAAAGTTAATATTTTTAACATCTTTTCTTAAAATCCAAATCCGCTTAATGGCACTACTATCTCGGTAAAGGTCCCGTCATCTTCTGTAATCTGAACAGTGATAGTATCACTTGTTGCATCTTTGATCCAGTATATCTGGGCGCCTTCAATGGTTGCTGTGCCTGTGTTTGAGCCGTCTTCAGTAAACATATTGTCTACCAACTGTTTACTTAACTGTGCGTAAATTCTTGACTCCACGTTATTGAGAAACTTCGCAAGAGTCGTGGATTCTGCTTCACGTTTTGCCTTAGCCGCGTCAGCCGCCGCTTTTTCCTCTGCTTCTTTCTTACGTTGGAACTGTAATTGTTCTATAGAAAGTACGTGGTTAGAATATCCGTTGCCTGAAAAGGACGGATTTTTAAATTCGTGAACCAACTCACTCGCTACAGTATGAGGTGATCCGATTAGGTTGAGTAATCCCACTATAAGAATTACTCTCAGTTGAGTCAGTTTTAGCATTAATTGCCCTCCACTATTATTTACCGTATCACGGCCACAAATTCACCAGGTACAAAATTTTGACGGTCACAATAATTTGTACAGTTTAAATGTTGGAAATTTGACGGTTTGAGTAATTAAATTATACTATAAATATGTATATGAAATACTTAACTCATTGGGCAACTGCCTTAATCACACTTGCAGTTCTTACTATCTACGGATATTCAGACCCATACGTTAAACAGTTATTACGACTAAAATCATTTGATGTAATTCAACAGTACGATACACCAGTTTTAAGTGAGGATATTGCCATACTTGAGATAGATGAGAAGTCTATGGAACAGTACGGACAGTGGCCTTGGAAAAGAACTGTACTTGCAGACATCATATGGAAGTTACGTGAGTCAGGTGCAGGTGTTATTGTACTGCCTATACTGTTCTCAGAAGAAGATAGACTTGGTGGAGACATGGATCTTGCACAAGCAATAGCCGGTAATGCTGTTATTATAGCACAGGTAGGTACAACACAGGCTAATAAAAATGCTGTACCAAGAGGTGTTGCTAAAATAGGTGATCCTATGCCTTGGTTGTTTGAATGGCCAGGTATGTTAGGACCAATTGAGTTATTAGGTTTAAATGCAGACGGTGTTGGTGTTGTAAACACTGTACCAGAGATAGATGGTGTTGTACGTAGAATGCCACTTATACTACGTGTAGGAGATGAAACATATCCTGCTATGGCAATTGAAACTATTAGAGTTGCTGTAGGAGATCCAAGTTATCAAGTTAAGACACAACAAGGTGGCATAACTGCTATGCGTATTCCTAAGTACGCAACAATACAAACAGACGCAAATGGACGCATATGGTTACGTTGGAACAAAGAGTTTGAAACGTACAGCCTAACAGAAAAAGATTATACAGTATTTGCAGGCAAGACAGTTATTATAAGTCCAACAGCAGAAGGACTCAACAGTATCATTGCTACACCTAACGGAGAACGTTATTCTCATATGCTAACTGCAACAGCATTGCAAACAATTATCAACGGCGATACTATTGTTAGAATGGACTATGCTACGTTCTTAGAGTGGGCAACAGCAATATTACTCGGACTTATTATTATCTTAATGGCTCTTAAAACACCTTATTGGCTTGTAGGGGCAGTAGTAGTTGCTGTACCGGCAGGCGCTATGTACGGTGCTTACTACGCTTTTACCAAGCATTTACAACTATGGGATTGGAGTTGGCCAGTGTTTGTAGTCGTGCTTGTAGGCTTCCATGCAGTGTTTAATAGATTTGCAAAGGAGTTCTTTGAGAAACAAGCAATTAAGAAACAGTTCGCAGGATATGCATCACCAACGGTAGTACGTTTACTACAAGAGAATCCTGCACTAATCAAAGAAGGTATGAAGAAAGAAGTTAGTATTCTATTTTCAGACTTACGTGGCTTTACACCATTAGGCGAATCATTCGGCGATGATGTTAAGGGCCTAACTAAAATTATGAATGGCTACATGGACGCAATTACGCAACCTGTACTTGATGCTGATGGTATGATTATTAAGTACATTGGCGATGCAAGTATGCATATACATAATGCACCAATAGATGATCCTGAACACCCTAAGACAGCAGTTCGCACAGGATTAAATATGTTAACAGCAGTGGAGAAATTTAATGAAAAAATCACAGCAGAAGGCAGGCCGCCAATTGGCATGGGAGCAGGCATCAATACAGGACTTGGCTATCTTGGAGAAATGGGTAGCACCGCAAGACATTCTTACGATGTACTCGGAGACGCAGTCAGCACCGCCGCAAGAATCGAATCAAAATGTAAAGAATACGGATGTCTCCTCTTAGTAGGTGATGCTACGTATCAGCAAACCAAGGACGACTTCTTTTACTTAAAGGTAGATGAACTACAGGTAAAAGGTAAGAGCGTTGGTATTGTTATATGGACAGTGCTTGATGGTATGAATAACAATTCAGATCGCAAGAGTCAAAAAATGCACCAAGACATGCACGAAGCATACAGAGCCCAGAAGTTTGATGAAGCAATATGGGTCTGTGAAAAACTAATGAGACACTTTGATGGCAAGATGGAAGGCTATTATAAGATGTGGATTGAACGTTGTGAGTTCCAAAAAACACAAGACCTACCTAAAGATTGGAATGGTATAATGATTGCTACTTCGAAGTAATTATTTTTGTCTGATAGAATCAATAAAATTATATACTCTACCAAATTGTTTATCAATACTTACTAAATCTTGTTGTATCATTGCCACCAATAGTTGTAACTCCATTAATGTGACCAATGTCCATGTAGCAAGACCCATCAGTATTGTGCCTAATAAGGCAATTAACATTGTATTAGTTTTTCTTGTCACTTTTTCCTTTTTTATTTTCTTGTTCTTCTTTGCGTTCTTTTGCTTGATGCTCAAGAACCATATTTAATTTTTGATTTAATCTAATCATATCGTTATCTAACATACGAATACGATCAATTAATGCTATTAGAGTTGTGTTGGCTTGTCCAAGCACAGGTTTAATTTCTGTTGTTACCCACTTCCATACGTAGAACACAAAGTAACCCATGCCGACTGCCGCAACAATCGGAAACCCAAAGTCTTTAATCACGGTTGCTAATTCTGTCATTTATCCTTTTATTCCTGTGGGCGTAAACCCACTTAGGTCTGGTGCTCCTACACCAAAGCCTAACATAAAGCCTACAGCAATACCAACGATCAATGCAAGTAACCCTGCTTTAATTAAATCGCTGTCGTACCATACGCCTTGTTTTTGTAAGAACACATCAGTTGGTTTATGTCCTGTTACTGTTCTATAAAAATTCTTCATGCTTCTACTTTCCTTAAAATACCGTTGTTGTCAACAACAAACTTGTCACCGGGTTTGTAGATAGCATGTTCTTTCAAACTGCCATCTTTTTGTTTTCCCATAACTTCACCGTCCCAGTCACCTTTAACAGTAAAACTTCCATCCGGAAAACTCTCTACAGTATAATCTAACCAAAGCATTTAATCTCTCCTTGCGTCTTCCTTGCCTTCATTTGCGGCAAGTCTATCTACATTAGGCTTCACGCCGAGTGCGTAACTTAACAGTGTATCAATCTTAACAAGATCATTGTTCATAGTTTGTACTCTGTTGTCTAATGATTGTATAATTGCTTTCAACCCTTGGACTGAACCAGTTACTGAAGCAAGTATAAATTTTAATGTGGTGAAAACAAAAAAGCCTGCCGCTATTGCCCCTGCGATAGGAAATCCAACTTCACCCACAAATGCCATAAAGTCCATTTGTGCCCTCCTGTTGTTATGTATGTATTTATCGGCTAAATATGATTATGGAACCGTTACTTTGGTTGCTCATTAAGCATAGCATAATCGATTTGGGACTTCAACCATTATCTTATCCAGCCGGAAAAGGTAAGGCAAATTACTTTGGATCCTTAGGACATTTAGGTCATTATGTGCCACACGGAGTAGGCACTGTCATTGTACTATTATTCTTTGTAGACCCACACACGGCGCTCTTAGGCGGTTTAATCGACTGGTTTTTGCACTGGAATATAGACTATGCTAAAACTACAATCCGTAATAAAAATGGGTGGACTAATAACGATCGTCAGTTTTGGTTGCTAAATGCATTGGACCAAATACTGCATTATCTAACTTATTTCTTGATTATATTTTGGTTAGTATAGAGGACCCTAAGGTCCCCTATATTATTTTGATTTAGAATTTATATCTAATTGAACCTACGATTTGTTCAGTTGAAGCATAGTCAACACCTGTCATAGTTGATGTACCTGCTTTATCGTGGAAGTAAAGACCTACTTCTAAGCCGTCCTGTTTGTCAGCACGTTTAGTAGGATCTCGGTCTGCTACTACGTTATAAACAACACCATAGTAATTACCATCATAGCCTAAGTCATCATTCTCAGTTCTATGTGCAGTAACATACACTGACTCATTTACAAAATACATTGCACCTACGTCAATTCTGTTATCACTTGCAAGACCTGTGTCCTTGTCGTCCCACATCTCAGCACCCCAAGTCATTGGAACACCAAATCTAAATAGTGAGCCACCAATGGAGTAACCTTCTTGCGTTGTGTCTACAGTATAGTTTGCACTACCATCTGCTTTTGTATCAATCATCATATATGATACATCAGCATAACCCATTAGGCTTACTGTTGCACTTGCATAAGTTGATTGTTCGTTGGCATCATAGCCTAATACAAAACCGTATGGCTGTTCTTTCTTAAGTCTATATGTATCAAAGTCAAACTCTGAATCACGCTCAAAGCCACCAAGTGTAATAACTGTTTTATTGTTATGATCTAATCTATTACTTTTTTCAGTAATAATGATTGGAGCACCAATTTTTGCAGTCTTGGCAAAACCCAAACGTTGTGCGTCTGTTTCACCTAAGTAGATTGTTGCAAAGTCATTACCAAGTCCAAGT
>MDSV01109142.1_pt1 | contig 22854 bp, 22 predicted proteins | sample 810851 | NCBI WGS metagenome assembly MDSV01 (sample SAMN05326640, study PRJNA326480) | marine metagenome | isolation source: seawater | place: Atlantic Ocean: North East | collected 2012 | reverse complement strand
TTCAAAAAAACACGGTTTCGATTCAAAAGACTGGTGGTTCTTGACTGGTAAAACTAATGAGCTAAATGATTACATGATGCAGGTTTTTTCTCTGTCGGCACAAGAAAAAGAGGATTCCGAAAAAGTTAATCCAGATGATCTTTTTGCGCACAAGCCTATGGTAGCATTGGTAGACCATGAACTTAATATAAGGGGTTGGTTTAATCCTTTCGATAAGAGTTCTAGTAAAGCGTTACGACAGCAATTGCTTTTAAGTCTAAATGAGTCAAAGTCTTAGTTAGAATTACCGCTAATGACATTACAGGATCTTCCCGCCGTTAACGCAAGTCTCAATGCCACTGCTACAATCTTTATAGTTGCAGGTATTTTTTTTATTAAAAAGGGAAATAAACGTGCTCATATAATTTGTATGATCACTGCGCTTTTAGTCTCTGCTGCTTTTCTTACATGCTATTTAATATATCATTATTCGAATCTAACGACTAAATTTACATATGAAGGATGGCCAAGATTGATTTATTTCATCATCTTGTTTACCCATATTCCATTAGCTGCAATATCTCTACCGATGATAATTATGACAGTCATTCCAGCCATAAGGACGAGATTTGACAAACACAAGCGCATAGCTAGATGGACATACCCAGTTTGGTTATATGTCTCTGTTACTGGTGTTCTTGTGTACTTTATGCTTTATCAGTGGTTTCCTCCATCTGGCTAGTAGTTGAAGAACGTTTCTTGTCATTCTCAAAACTATAGTAGATAATTATAATATGAGAGTCCTAAGCATTTTCATAATGTTATTATTTCCTTCTTTAGCTTGGAGCCAGATCACATTTGATAAAAAAGAAATTGAAATTACTGCATCCGCAGACCAAGAGACTGTAACATTTGTTTTTCCTTTTAAGAATACAGGAAAGGAATTAGTAGAGGTTCTTGATGTTAATCTAACGTGTTCTTGTCTGAGTGCAAAAACAGACAAGGATGTTTATGCTCCCAGTGATAAGGGAAAACTTGAGGCTATTTTTTCGATTGGAAGCTTCACCGGAGTACAAAGAAAATCAATGACGGTCATTAGCCAGCAAAAAGGCAAAGACAAAACTAGAGATGCGTTATTGGCAATACTAACGATTCCTGATGTTATTACAATAGAGCCTGAGCTAGTTAAGTGGAAGGTGAATGAAGAGCCATCAGAAAAGGTGTTCTTATTGAAGGTTCCATACAGTAAACCCATAAGAGTTCAGAATGTTATCTGCTCTAGGGATGGCTTTGAATGCTCTTGGAAAGCATTGAAAGAGGGTAGGGAATATGAAATACGAATTAAGCCCTTGAGTACTTCATCACCTATGCTTGGAATGCTTAAAATAGACACCGATTCGGAGCTTAAAAAACATAAAAGAAAGTTGGCTTTTTTCAGTATTGCTCGATCAAGATCACGGAAGTAAATGAGAGTAAGCTTTCAGATACTGATCATTTTAATAATTGTTGCGATTTCAGGACTCGTTATTTATTTATGGCACCCAGATCGACCCCCTTTTTATTTAGTAGCGGGGCAATTGCGAAATGATGAAGTTGAGTTAGAGCAAGTCTTGAAATGGGCTAATGGTAAAGGTGTTGTATGGATAGATGCTAGGTCTAGACAGGACTATGAAAAAGCTCATGTAGATGGGGCTTTTTTATTAAACGAAATGGAAGACTTTTATAAACTTCTCGAACCGATATGGTCCAAGATACAGAATAAGGCAGATCTACCTTTTATTGTTTACTGCTCCTCGGAATCTTGTCTTGCTAGTCGAAAAGTGTCTGAAAAACTTAAAGATACTGTTGGTATAGCAGAAGTTTATATCCTTGAAGGGGGTCTAAAATCATTAATCGACAGTGGTCTTATCAATTGAATCTCGCGTCTTGGTGGAGCTAATATTTAAAGCCTGACCTTTTGGCGATATCCACGTTTTTTGGATGAACTCAATAATTTTCACATAAGGTTGACCTTGTTCACCATTTATCCATTCCAGGCGAACGATAGGGAAATAGATCTCTCCCCATTCTAATTCTTGTTCGTTGTATTCGGCTATAGGTGATGCTCTTTCTGCAAATACGTATCCTTCACTGCTTACTATTGGATCGATTTTGAAGCAAATTTTCGATCCTAGTTTGGGAATTTCCGAACCAAAGTAATGAGACCTTTCAATTTTCACGTAGAATTCTTTTTCACCGGACTGAGGTTGTTCAAGAAACTGACCTAGTGAATTTGTATTATACTGAACGAACGATTCCCAGTTCACTTTCCAACCCTTATTAGTGTTCTCTAAGAATACAGGGAATGGTAGGCTCTGCGTTTTGGTGACAATGTCAAAGATTCGAAAGTTAGATTCTTTGTTAGAGCTCACTTCATTTTGATCTATAGGTAAAAACGAGTAGGTTAAAGGTTCAGTATGCTTTTGGTAGTATTCAATGATTCTTGGTAGTAACTTTTCTGCATTAAGAATATACCGTGATTTTTCATTCACTGTCTCAGCTTCAAGAAATTTTTCGAGGTTAATCTTAGCCTCATCCAAAACTAAAGTTTTATTTTTCTGAAGAGTATTAATTTCTTTATCAGGTTTTGGCTCTGAAATAATGCTTAAGTTACCAGCAACACTTTTACTGACCATCTGGGGAGATATTGTTGGGTTAGTGTCATTGGTCCATAACTTGTAACTTATGAATGCCGAGCCAATTACAATCAGTATAGATATTGTATACATCAAAGCTTTGCTATGTCCCTTATTTGAGGATTTCGGTATTCCATTCTCAGCTTGTTTTTGAACTTTATCAGGCTCAGTGTTTTTATTATTTCCGGAAGAATCTTTTCGAATTATTTCGTTTGGTTGAAAGCCGGTTGACTGATGCCTTCTCCTATATGCCCTTTCTAATTCAGTCTCATCTTTTGTGTCTTTTTGAGGAGACTGGATTTCATTTCTACAATTTGGACAAGGTCCTGAAATTCCTGCTTTTTCGAGAGGAACTCTCAACAATGCATCACACTCAGGGCATTTGAATGTGATTGATTGTTTAAGAGCGGTTTGCATTTTATTGAGCTGCTATATTGTTGAATTTAGTTAAAATTAAATTATTTGCCTAGTGACCAGTGCATAAGTTTTTCAGAATCTTTCCAGATGTTGCTTGAGTTGCTTCCAAGCACGACAACAATGACTTCCCTTCCAGCATTTTTTCCAGAGCTTATCAGGCAATTTCCACTGGCGTTCGTGTAGCCTGTCTTCAGTCCATTACAGTAGGGAGATCTCGATAAGAGTTTATTTGTATTGTTGAAGGTTTTTCGTTTTCCATTGGCAAATCTAAAAGGTAATTTTTTTAACGAAGTAATTGATCTTATTGTTCTGTGAAAGTATGCAACCCTTGCAAGTTTACTCATGTCACGAGCTGTTGAGTATTGACCAGAAACAGTTAGCCCATGAGGGTTTTTAAAGTTTGAATTATTCATCCCAAGACTTCGTGCCTTTTGGTTCATGGCAAAAGAAAATGAGTTTTGTGAGCCAGAATGATGTCTTGCTAGGCATCTAGCAACATCATTTCCGCTCCTTACAAGAAGCGCTGCAATTAGATCAGATTTTCTATATGATTGGCCAGCTTGAATATAAATCTTCGATGGTTCAACCTGAGTGTCAGTACTTGCAACAGTTACCCTCTCATTCATGTGCCCTTTTTCGAGAGAAAGTAGAGCAGTCATTAATTTTTGAGTACTTGCTACGGCACGTTTTTGGTCAGCAGATTTTGAGTAAAAAACATATCCAGTCTTAGCATCAATAACTATTGCAGATTTCCCATAAATTTTTGGTGGGGCGGTTTTCGGGCGATATATTCCAACCGCTTGTGAGGAGCTTCGGTTAGCTGCAAGCAATGACTTGCTTGGAGACCTATAATTTTGAGAGAAGGAATTAAGGCTAAAAGTAGAGTGAATTATATAAAGAATAAGAAATGATCTTCGAGATGGCACAGTTAATTATTAAGAATTATTAAATATCTACGATGCTGAATGATAATAAGAACGAAATTAAATTTGCAATAAATAAAAAAAGAAAGATACTGTTCTAAATAACACTGTTCATATGCTTACTGAAAGACAACAACAATTATTAGAATTTCTAAAGGAATACCATACAAATAATGGGCTTATGCCCTCAACGAGGGAAATACAAGAATTCTTTGGATTTGCTAGTCAGACGGCAGCAGTGAGTCATTTGAGAGCTCTAGAAAAAAAAGGAGTGATTCAAAAGGTGCCTGGTAAGGCGAGGGCATTAGTTTTCCCTGAGCAGCTGGATAGGGAAGAAATTATAGATGTTCCAATTTATGGTCAGATTGCCGCAGGAATGGCATCTGAAACTGAACAATCGAACGAAGGGTGTTTATCAATTGATATTGCTTCATTAGGAGTACCAAGGTCGGCTAAGACATTTGCTCTTAAGGTTAGAGGAGATTCCATGATAGATGCTCACATAATGTCCGGGGATTGTGTGATACTAGAATTAAAAGAACCTAGGAGAGGGGATATTGTGGCGGCATTGATTGACGGTGAAACGACTTTGAAAAGATATGTCATCAATGATGGAATGCCGTACCTGCAAGCTGAGAATGAATTATATCCCGATTTAGTACCTGTTAGAGAACTTGTTATTCAGGGTGTCATGGTGGCCCTTCTTCGCAGGGGCGAAGGAATGGTTGCTTAATTAAAGTGACTACTAGTCTATTTTTATAATTGCCTTTCGTTTCTTTTTTGAAGGAGATGAAGTTATCAGTATTGCTGAAATTAAACCTCCTAAAAAACCAAAGATGTGCCCATGCCAAGAAATTCCATCTTGGTTGATTAAAAGTGTCAGCAGTAGGGTCCCGTACAGTGTAATGGATAATATTGCGAGGAATCCAGTAAGAAGGCTTCGAACTAACCATGCTTGAATGAGTAGAAAGCCAAGATAGCTAAAAATTAAAGTGCTAGAGCCTGTGTGGATACTGCCTGTAGCTCCAAATATCCATATTCCAATTCCAGCAAAGAGTGCAGAAAATATACTAGTAAAAATAAATTTTCTCCGTCCATTCATGAGAACCATTCCCGCTAATGCCATAAATGGCAGAGTGTTTCCAATGAGGTGAGAGTAATTGATATGAATTAAAGGTGCCGTGAATATACCAAGAATTCCTGATATAATCTTTGGCTTTATACCATAATTAAGAGTTAAATTCCAATTAGGTGTGTTTTGATCGATAATGGTAATTCCCCAAAGACAGAATGTAATGCCTAAGAGTAGTAAACTATTATCATAGAAAGGGCTGCGTTTTTTGTTTCCCATGCAAATGTATCTCTAAGGTATACTATCAATTAAGAATTGAAAATGACTGTCACTAGATTCGCTCCCAGTCCGACAGGTAAACTACACTTAGGTCATGCTTATTCTGCATTATACTCAGAAAAGATTGCTAGAGAGAATAATGGAAAATTTATAGTTCGGATTGAGGATATTGATAAAACGAGATGTAAACAGCAATATGTTGATTGTATTTTGGATGATCTTAATTGGTTGGGGGTTAAGTGGTGTGATGAGGTGTTAATCCAATCCACTCGTATAGAGCAATATCAGCTAGCTTCAAAAAAACTTTTATCTTTAGGAGTGTTGTACCCTTGTTTTTGTACACGAAAAGAAATTGCTAGTAATTCTGATGTTGCTAATCGGAAATTACATAATGAAAACAACTCTTTGTACCCTGGTACTTGTAGGAATCTTTCGGATGAAGAGGTGTCAGAAAAGATTAGAAAAAGAATACCGTATTCACTTAGGTTAAACTCGGCCAAAGCTAAGGAGAAAGTTGGAAAGGTTTATTGGAGTGATCATCTAAGTGGTTTGCATGAAGTCGACTATGATGTAATGGGTGATGTGGTTATTGTCAGGAAAGATATTGGAACCAGTTATCATTTGGCTGTAACAGTAGATGATGACTTTCAAGGTGTTAACCTTGTGACTAGAGGGCTCGATTTGTTTGAGTCAACGCATGTCCATAGAGTCCTGCAATCTTTATTAGATCTAGATATTCCAGAGTGGTCCCATCATGAATTAATAAGAGACTCTGCTGGTAAAAGGTACTCTAAAAGTGATCAGAGCTTATCTCTGGAGAAATTAAGGGAATCAGGTGTCAGCGCTAAAGATATAAGAAAAGACCTTGGATTTGATTAAAATCCACCTTTCTTTTACCAAATAATAGAGTAAAGCTAAGATCCACATTCAAATATAAATTATTCATGATAGAAGACGTTAAAATTACAATTAAGACTAACAAAGGAAATATTTCCCTTACGATTTACGCTGCAGATACGCCCATAACTTCTGCTAATTTCCTTAATCTTGCCTCTCGTGGTTACTATGACGGTATAACTTTTCATCGAGTGATACCTAATTTTATGATTCAAGGTGGGGACCCAACCGGTACTGGATCCGGTGGCCCAGGTTATCAGTTTGAAGATGAGTTTATTGCGTCGCTTAAACATGATAAGCCGGGTATTTTATCAATGGCAAATGCTGGTCCTGGTACTAATGGAAGCCAATTCTTTATTACTCATGGTCCTCAGCCTCACTTAGATGGAAGGCACACTGTTTTTGGGCATGTCACCGAGGGTCAGGAAGTAGTAGACTCCATTGAAGGAGGAGATGAAATTCAAGGAATAGAAATTCATGACTCTACTGAAAGTTTATTTGCAGAGGAATCAGAAAAAATTGAAAAGTGGAACTCAATATTGAGTGATTAGACATGGCCGTTGAGCGGCAATTTATTTGTAACGTTAATGATGTCCCTGAGAACGAGGGTAAGTCATTTACTATTGATGGTATTCCCGTAGCTTTATTTAAAGTTGCTAATGAGTTCTATGCGCTTGAAGATCGTTGTAGTCATGTCAATGTTCCTATATCGGGTGGTTATGTTCACCAGAGGGAAAAGTGCGTAGCATGTCCTTGGCATGGAGCGCAGTTTGATTTAAAAACAGGAAAAGTTGTAACTCCACCCGCATGTGAAGATATTAAGTCATTTGAGGTGTCCGTTGAAGAGGGTAAAGTGTTGATCGTACTGTAATCCACAAATAGTTATTGTTTCTCAGATGTAGTTTTCTTTGGTAGAAAATATTTCAGAGTCATGCCCTGAACAGCAATACTGAAAATAACAACAATATACGTGGCGGTAAGAAGAACATCTCTTTCAAAACCCTTTGGAATTGATAGTGCTAAAGCTAGTGATATTCCACCACGTAATCCTCCCCATGTTAGTGCTTTAATGGTTCCTTTAGTGAATTCTCTTTGTTTTTTCAAGATGAATACAGGAAGTGAAACAGCAAACATTCTGACTCCTAGTGTTAATGGGATAGCAATAATTCCAAATAGAAGGTGACTAGTTTGAAATGCAAGAACCAAAATTTCTAGTCCTATCACTAAGAAGAGAATGGCATTAAGAATTTCATCGATTAGCTCCCAAAAAGAATCTAAGTGTTCTTCTGTTTTTGGGGACATAGCAAGAATTCGACCATGGTTTCCGATCATTAAACCTGCAACGACCATTGCCAGTGGTCCGGATGTATGCAAGTGTTGAGCTAAAGAATAGCCGCCAGTGACAAGTGCTAAAGTAATTAGGATTTCTACTTGATATTGATCAATGGATCTAAGCATGAGGAAGGCAACTAGACCCAGAGCAAAACCTATTCCTAGTCCGCCGAGAACTTCTATAACGAATAGATTTGTAATAGCTGACACCGTGGGCTCATTTTGGCCAGTGGCGATTCCAAGAATTGCAATAAAGACTACAACTCCCACGCCATCATTAAAAAGTGATTCACCTGTAATTTTAGTTTCTAAAGACTTTGGAGCTCCTGCTTTTTTTAGAATTCCTAAAACGGCAACTGGGTCGGTAGGAGAGATCAGCGCGCCAAACAATAAACAGTAAGTATAATCAATTTTTATACCGAGTGCGCCTAGTATTGCATAACTAAGTGTTCCTATAATGAAAGTTGATAGTATGACTCCGACCGTGGCAAGGATTGCGATGACCCACCTTTGACTTGATAAGTCTTCAAGCTTTACATGTAAGGCTCCTGCAAAGAGGAGATAGCTCAGCATGATTCCAAGTAAAGATTCATCTAGCCGGACCTCAGTTACAAAACTTTGAGCAAATTGGTAAAAGTTATCGTTGAACTGACCGGTGATAATTATGACTAGTGAGAAGATTAATCCCAAAAGCATCAAACCAATGGTTGTAGGCAATTTTATAAACTTGTAATTAACAAAACCAAAGATAGCAGCTAAGGTTAGTAAGATGCCAATGATGTCAAATGCTTCCATATTCTATTCACTCTAGATGTAAATTATAATTAATTGAAGATTCAAAATGTTCAAGTCTCGGTCTAGTATATAGCTTTCTTTAATTATATTTCCTAATAAAGTTATAATTATTTTCTATGAAAGGTCGTTACGAGATTCATGAAAGAATAGGTCAAGGAGGCCTTGGTGCGGTATACAGGGCCACAGATAAGCAATTGAATAGAGAAGTTGCGATCAAAAGGCTTCTTCCAATTGAGAATCAGGATAAGATGTATGGAGGGTCTTCCCAAAATAAGCTTATCAACGAAGCTAGGACGTTGTCTTCTCTTCAGCACCCTAACATTGTTACTGTATATGATGTCGGGGTTGATGATGAGGGTGCTTTTGTTGTTATGGAGCTGATCAAAGGGGAGGCCTTTGATTTAACTGTCGAGAGAGGTGCTCTAACTAAAGATGACTTTAATGTCTTCGTTGCCCAGACAATGGAAGCCTTATTAGTAGCGCATGATAAGGGTATTATTCATAGAGATTTAAAACCTAGTAATTTGATGGTGAGTTGGCTTCCCACTGGAAAGTTTCAAATTAAGATACTTGATTTTGGGTTAGCAAAATTAGGGAAGAAGCCAACAGTTCAAACTACGGATCAAGGAGACGGTATACTCGGTTCAATATATTTCATGGCTCCAGAACAATTTGAAAGAGCTGAATTAGATCAACGAACTGATTTGTATGCATTGGGAGCGATTTATTATTATGCACTGACCTCTAAGTACCCATTTGATGGTGACACTGGTCCATTAGTAATGGCGGCTCATCTTAATGGAACAGTTCGTAATGTTGCAGAAATCAGAGAAGACTTGCCTCACTGGTTAACAGATTGGGTCATGAATTTAATCAGTAGGAAACCAGATGATCGTCCTAAGGATTCTCGTGATGCTTATGACTCTTTTTGTCGAAATATTAAACCTGATGTATCTACCAAAGAGAATAATGATAATTTAAGTCAGCCTAGAATTAATTTTTCATTACCCAATAAAAACAAATCCATTTCCTCTTTTTCGAATGCTGAGCTTACGCAGAATGATAATTTTTTAAAAGATGTTCAAGAATCAATTGAAGCCACTAATGATCAAAGTAAACGACCACCTTTATGGCTACTTATTAGTATCCCTATTCTAATCGTTATTATAGTATCGTTTGTTCTCGTAAAATCTGGAGAGAAAAAAGTAATAGAAGAACGGAATTCATTAATTCAATCACTTAACGAAGCCGAGGAGCCTAAGGGAAATTCACTAACTGTTAAGGAATTTATGACTTTCATGAAGTCACAATCAGACACTGAAATTGGTCGAAATAATATCACGGCTTCGATTACAACTTTGGCACGATTAGGAGGTGAAGGTGTCGACAAGGAAATATTTAATCAGCTGTCCAATCTGGGAAGTGGATATCCTATTATAAGGGCAGGTCTAATTGGAGTCATGATCGATAAAAGCTATTGGGAAGGGTTGCCGGCGATAATACCGTTGCTAGATGACAAGAATAATCAGGTTGTTGATGCTGCTGTTTATGCGGTGGGTGAGCTTGGGAAGCTGGATGATGTAGATTTTCTTCTGACGAATCTTGAAAGTTCATCAAATGATAAGGCTAATGCACTAGAAAACGCAATTGTCAGAATTTGTTTAAGAAGCCCAGATCTTGAAATTCGAAATGCTGAGGTCCGTAGGGTTTTGGTTCAGGAAGCCCCAGATGGTATGTACCGTTTGAGGATATTAAGAATCTTAGGGTTCCTTGGTGGTGAAAAGGCTTGGAGCGATTTAAAAAGAATTCTTAATGGTAAGGATTCGGATGCGAAAAAAGCAGTTCTCCAAACTATTGGATCATGGCCTAATGGAAAACCCCTAAAAACATTATTCAAAATTATTGATACAGAAAAGGATGAAGTTCTTAAAAGGATGGCATTCAGGTCCTACGTGCTACTCTTGTCAGCACCTTCGGATCTTTCAGATGAAACAAAGGCTAAAGAAATAATGGATATTTTTAAGCTTAATTTTGGTCGTAATGATCAAATTGATTTAATTGGTGCTCTGGCAAATCTTGCTACTGAGAATGCACTTAAATTTGCTGATCAATTAGGAGATGAAAATGAAAGATTTAAAAATTCCGCCGATTTAGCATCTAAACAGATAACACTCAACCTATCAAAACGGATTGAGTATATAGGAGGGGAAGAAGAGTATTCAGCGAAGAGCGGCCTTATCTTTGGAGAAAGTCTATTTAATTATGATTCATCTCAAGAAGCTTTGATGGGATGGACTAATCCACAATATTATATTGCATGGCCAATAAATTTTTCTGATCCAGGTGAATATGAATTGATTTTGGATATTGAGAAACCGAAAGGAGGAGGAGGAGAATTTGAAGTCGTTTTAGGTCCTAATAGGGAAACGCTTAAGGTGCCCGAAGGTGATGGTTTTCAGAAGGTGATTATAGGAAATTTTTCATTAGAGAATTCTGGCACTTATCGAATAATCGTAACGGGTCTCAACTTGGAGCAGAATGAGGGTGAGCTTATGCGCCTTCGATCCTTAAAGTTGAAAAAGTCTAAATAAAACTATTTTTCTTGTTCCCAAGATTTCACTTTATTGTTTTCGAATTCTACTATTGCTGAGGTGTATGGAATGTATCCCACGTTTGTTGAATGGTAGAAAGGGGAACCATGTTCATAGTGCTGATAATAATGGTAATCATTGTAATGAAATCTCTGGCTCATGACTGGCATTAGAGAGGAATATCTCCATTTTTCCATTGGTATACCGTTTGAGTTTCCCTCTTTAACACCTGAGGGTCTTCCCCATGCGATGTAAACGGCATCTTGAGACATTCCTCTTAGTATGAGCCCATTAGAAACAGCTTTTTTTTCCTTGCCGGTTAAAGCTGAGTACAATTTAGGATTCTCCTGAATTCTTGATTCGATAGTCGATGTACAGTTACAAAGAAAAAAAGTTAAAAGAACTAGATATATGTGGTTTAACTTGATATTTTTCATAGCTTTTAAGTCATCAAATAATTTTTAATACATAGACCTATATTATCTTAAAAAGAAATACTCAAGTGGAAGATCAATACGGACATTTAATATCGTATTTACGTATTTCGGTAACGGATAGGTGTAATGAGCGTTGTGCCTATTGTATGCCGTCGGAGTTTCAAGAATGGCTTCCTCGCGAAAAAGTAATGAGTTATGAGGAGATATTAAGAGTTGTAAGAGTTGCGGCAGGTCTTGGGGTTAATAAAATTAGAATTACAGGAGGAGAACCCTTGACCAGGAGAGATGTCATTTCCTTCATTAAATCTGTTGCTAATACATCTGGAATTAATGAGGTGGGCATATCTACTAATGGAACGCTACTTTCAAAACCAATTGATGGATTTTCTACGGCTGCTGATGCTCTTGCTGAAGCCGGGGTCAAAACAGTAAATGTTTCATTAGATACACTTGATGAAAAAACCTATGTAGCCATCACGGGTAGGCCTTTCCTTTCGAAAGCAATTGGTGGAATTGATGCAGCTCTTAACGCTGGTTTTGAAAAGGTTAAAATTAATTCAGTTTTAATGCGTAGTCGTACTGAGGATGAATTAATTAAGTTACTTGATTTTGCTTATGACAGAAATCTACTTTTAAGGTTTATTGAGATGATGCCGGTTAGTACTAAGGATGTACTGAATGATTCTAACTTTCTTCCATGTGGTGAGGTCATTAGTTATTTGTCTGAAAGGTTAGGGAAATTACAAGTGATGCCTGATTTTAAAACAAATGGCCCCGCTTCTTATTATTCAGTTCCCGAAAGGGACCAGCTTATTGGTTTTATTGGAGCAATGACAAATCTGCACTTTTGTGACTCATGCAATAAACTTAGGTTAACATGTGACGGTAAATTGAGGCCTTGTCTTGGTAGTCATTTGGAATTTGATCTATTGTCAGAGATTAGGAAGGGAGTAGATGATGCTACGCTAGAACAATTCATTCGTGCAGTAGTATTAAGAAAACCGAAGGCACATGAGTTTAAGGAAAATTATCAACCTGACCGGAAAATGATTGCTATTGGAGGTTAAGCAAATGAGTAAGTTGTCTCATCTAAATGAACAAGGAGAAGCTTCGATGGTTGACGTTGGAGATAAAGATGTTGTTTCTAGAGTGGCTGTTGCTTCTGGTTTTATTCGATTAAAATCAATGACTATAGAGTTGGTCTATGATAAAGAGATTAAAAAAGGTGATGTTTTGACTGTTGCTAAGATTGCTGGAATATCGGCAGCAAAGAAAACAGCTGAAACGATTCCCCTGTGCCATCAAATTCCGATTTCACATATCAGCATTGAGTTTTTCAGAGAGGATCAGGGAATTTCAATTAAAGCTACAGTAAAGACTCAGGCCCAGACCGGAGTCGAGATGGAGGCCCTATCTGCAGTGAGTGTTTCCGCATTAACTCTGTATGATATGTGTAAAGCCGTTGATAAGGAGATGCGAATTGAGGATATAAGGCTAGATGTTAAAGAAAAGAGTAAGCCTTGATTGTAATGAATTTAGTTATCTTCAAAATAAAATATATAGCAGTGCGCTTTATGCGATCGTTTGTATTAATAGCATTAATTGGATCAAGTGTTTGTCTCGGTAGTGGAAAAGAGAATGATCCTCTTTTGATTCCTGATAGTGACGATGATGTGCCTGGGGTGGGGCCAATTAGACGAACTGAATGGTTTAGAGGTGTATGGAAAAATCGAAGAAGTTCTTGGCTTAAAAATGAAAATAAAAGTGAGAAAGGTGGTATTGTTTTTTTAGGTGATTCAATCACTCAAGGGTGGGGTAAGGATTTCAGAGGCTTGTTTGGTGATCTTAATGTAGTAAATCGTGGAATTAGTGGTGACACTAGTAGAGGGCTCCTCCTTAGACTAAAGGAGGATGTTATTGACTTAGATCCCTCAGCGGTGGTTTTGATGATCGGAGCAAATGATCTCGCCGAAAGAGCAAAAAATGAAATTATTTTTGAGAATGTGAAGAGCATTATAAATGCTTTGAAGTCTCACAGTACTGAGATGCCGATCATTTTATGTGAAACGTTTCCATGTGCACCTGATGATTACCGGCCTGTTAAGGAGATTAGAAAAGTTAATGAACTGTATTCTAAAGAGTGGAGTAAAGACTCTCAGGTTAGGGTCGCGAAGACATATTCTTTATACGCAGGGAGTGATGGGGCATCATTACCAAAATTTATGCCCGATCGGGTTCATCCTAATAGAGAGGGATATATAGTCTGGGCCAATGAGATGAGAAAAATCTTTTCAGATCTGGATTTAGGTGACTCATACCCTGACGCATTAGCGTGGATTCAATTTGACCGTTATGATAAGGAGGCAGTTCTTTATAACGGATTTTACATGTACTACACTGATCGGACTAAGCCTTTAGAGTTCTCCATTGATGTTCCTCCAGATCCAAAGCATAAACTTGCTTTTCAGTGGGTCACTAAATTGGGATCGGTTCGTTCTATGAGTGTAGAACTCAACGGTAAAAAAGTCGTAGCCACTAATGAGGCCTTAGGTAACGGCAAGCAGTCCTTTTTCTGGAAAGTTTTAAGTGTTTCGGATTTTGGAATTCGTAAAAATGAGGAGAATAAAAAATATAAACTTAAAATCCATTATCCTGAGGACGCAGTAGATGATGCAGTTATAGCCGGTTTTAGACTCATTGACAATGAGGCGCAATTGGAAAAAGACAATCTGAAAAGAACTAGAAGCAGAGTTGAATTCATTTCACCAGGCAGGATGTCGGATGTTCAGCAAAAGAACCTTCGCATAGATCGAGTTAAATTAAAAGAAAGGGTAAAAAGTGATTGGGTGGGAAAAATAAAGTTGTCCGACAAAGAAGTTAATCAAGATAAGTTCCTTTCGGCAGCAGCCCTTTTTGGAGATACCGTAATTAAACATGGTACGGATAAATATGGCCCAAAGAAGACGCCAATGTTTGTTAGGTTCTTGCATCGTGAATTATTGAAATCTCCAGCTACACTATGCTTTCAACCACCCTCATTAGGAGGTCCGGCTCACCCTGTTGAGCAAACTCAATTTGATAGGTCTCAGAATCTATTAAGGACCCTTGCTGGTATCAGTCAAATGACCGGTGACTCGAGGTATGCATACGCTGCAGCTGAGGCTGTAAGTTATATGTTTGAGGAATATTCGACCATCAATTCTGGTTTGGTAATTTTTGGGAACCACATGACAATCGACTTGTTTAACGATTGCTCTTATAGTGATGGAAGGTCTGGGGATATTTTTGAGCTAGGATCGATTTTCCCTTTTTATGAATTCATGTATTCAGTATCACCTGATAAAACTGAAAAATTTGTCAAAGGGTGTTGGGAAGCCTTTGTTAGGGATTGGAACACGATGCATTACAATCGGCATGCAAGTTTTCATAAGAATGTAGATTTTACAAAAACCTGGAAACGGCCTTTGCTTCCGGTTAAAGACCTTCCCGAAAAAATAGAAGTTTTAGGGTTTTTAGGTGTTGGTTTAGATCTTGCAATGGGAGGATATTTTCTGGGGTGCCTTCAGAATGATTTAAAACCCAGAAAATGGGCTAACCGCTACTATGATGTCTTATCATACCATAGAGATTCCAAAACAAATATTTGGCCAATGCTTTTATATACTCCAAGCATTCGGCGTAATCTTGAAGTTTACCGTGAAGCGTTTCCTGAAGCTAATGTTACAGAGCCTCGCGTGATTATATCGAGTTGGGTGCACAGTATGCCGGCATTCTTTTTAGGTGCGCTAGCGTCTGTTGAAATGGGAAAATTATATGGTAATGACGAGGAGATAGTTAATCTTCATCACCGCATAAATGATTGGATAATCGGCTATCTTGAAGCAGCATACGATAAAGACAACAAGGCTCTGAGGAGTATTATTTTGGATGGAACAGACGTAACCGATCATGTTTTTAAGGAAGGTAAAGCGTTACACGGGTGGGGGGCTAGAGAAGGGGATTCTTTTGCGCTTCAAGTTCCAAGCGCCTCATTTATTGCTGCGATTTCTAAGGCTTACCGTTTGGCTGACGATAGAAATAGAAAATTGTATTGGGCTTATCTAAGGAGTTTATTTATTGGAGCTGATTTTGGTGATATTGGTGAAAGCCCAAAGAATCAGCCTAAATTCAACTACGATAATTCAGCGTTTGAACCGGCTCACATTTTTTCTTTAGTCGATATTTACCGGGTTCATAAAAATCCTGAATTCTTAAAATTTATTGAGCATTTGGGCGTCAAACTGATCGAGTTGAGGCAGGATCCAAAATCAGGACTATTTTCTAGAAATCCAGAATACATAGATACATTTAGAACCAATAAAATTCATAAGGAATCTTGGGAAGGTATAACTGTTCGTGAGCGCATGAGAAAGGAATTCGACTATGATCGTCCCAAAGTTGTAGCACTAGACGTGGTGGAGCCTTTAGCTTTATTGGCAATTCATGCTGCTAGAACTAATCAGTTTGATAAGATTCCGAGGTGGCACAGTGGAGGACAGTGGGGAAGTGATGGTTCCGGGCATGTTATAAACAGTGATTTTGAAAGGTGGTTTGATTCACAAAAGCTCAAAATTTACTATGAGGAAAATAGATTAATTTTGCGACAAAGAGGATTTGAAGTTGGCGATAATTGGTTTCCTAATGATTAAAATATTTTTTATATTTAGATATCAGATGAATTTTCAAAAATTTTTAAAATTAATAATTCTCATTAGTTCTATTCTGCAATCCTCATTGTTAATTATCAATGCGGAGTCAGTTAGGAAAGTAGTAAAAAGTCCAAATACGGTCCCTTTAGAGCCTGCTGATTCTATGAAGCTAATGAATCTACCTAAGGGATTCTCTTTGGAACTTGTAGTTTCTGAACCTGAAATAAGTGAGCCTGTTGCTCTTACTTGGGATGGTAATGGAAGAATGTATATCGTTGAGATGCGAGGATACATGCAAAGCATTGATGGGTTAGGTGCCAAAGATCCAGTAGGTCGAGTAAGCCTTTTTGAGGATACAAATGGCGATGGCAGCTTTGATAAACATAGTGTTTTTCTTGACGGTTTAATTGAACCTAGAGCATTGCTTTACGTTGGTGATGGTTTGCTAATTGGTGAGCCATCAGATTTATGGTATTGCAAAGATTTAGATGGTGATGGAAAAGCCGACACCAAGGAAAAGGTTTATGATAAATTTTCCCTGAGAGAGAGTAATGTTGAGCATAAGGCTAACGGACTAATTCTTGGAATTGATAATTGGATTTATGTATCTCAGCATGGACGGCGTTATCAATTTGAAGGTGGAAAATTTAGGCATGAAGAAGTTCCAAGGCTTGGGCAATGGGGATTAGCTCGTAATGATGAGGGCCGTTTTTTGTTTTCATCAAACAGTAACCCTGCGACTGGTTTTTTTATTTCACCTGAATACCTAGTTTCAAGAAGAAATAAAGGACCTGAAAAATTAATTACTGGCTCTGTTGTGAAAACTAGCAAATACGATGAGGTCTGGCCTGCTATGTCCACTAGTGATTTACAGAGTGGAGTAGGCGCATCCCGAAGCATTGATGGTACTTTACGTGGTTTTACCTCAGCTTGTGGCCAAAGTTTTTTTCGCGGTGATCGATTGGGAGGCGATGTAATAGGCGATTATTTTGTATGTGAACCTGTTGGACGCCTCGTAAGAAGATCAACAGTTAAATATTTGGAGTCAGGTCACTTAGAGTTATCTAACCCGTATGAAAAAAGTATTGGTGAGTTTATTACTTCAAGTGATGGTAATTTTCGGCCTGTTAATACTTACACTGGACCTGATGGCTGCCTTTATATTGTTGATATGTATCGTGGCATAATTCAGGAAAAAAGTTTTATGACGCCATATCTTAAGCAGGAGATTCTGAAATATGAGTATGATAAGAATATTGGTAGAGGTAGAATTTATAGAGTAAAGAGAGAAGGTTTTTCGTCCGGCCAAAAGCCTAACCTTTTGGATGCTAAACCTAAGTATTTAGTCGCTTCTTTGAAGCACCCTAATGGTTGGTGGAGAGACACAGCTCAAAGCATAATAGTGAACCGACACCTTGTTCAATTAGTTCCAGATTTAGAAGAGATTTTAATAAGTGATACTGACCCTCTTGCTCGCCTTCACGCTTTGTGGACCTTACAGGGGCTGTCTCATCTTAGTGGTGAGGTCGCTTTAGGCGCTTTGAAGGATTCGGATGAAAGGGTAGTTTCTGCAGCTTTGCGATCCATAAAGTGGGAGCCTATTCATTATCCTCAGATTAAAGCTATGATTCTTGATTCTAGCCCAAGGGTAATTGCCCACATTATATTGGCTCTAGGACAGAATGATTTCAATGAAGGCAAGGATTTGATCTTTGAATGTATTTCAAGATTTCCGATGAACGAATTGGTTCTGCGCTCTGTGCTTGCTGTGGTTTCAATAGAAGATCTTAGAACTTACAAAGATAAAATTATATCAAATCGCGTTTTTAAGGAAAATAACAAAACTAAAGAATCTGAAGAGTGGCTAAGAAGATGGAATGAGTTTGTTTCAAATAAATGATTTTCTTGATATAAAAATATAGATATAGTCAGGTTATGGAAGTTGGAATAATTACAGTTTCAGATAGGGCGTCCTCGGGTGAATATGAGGATCATGGCGGGCCAGCCCTTAAGCTAGAGGCAGAACATAGAGGGTGGATTGTGATTGCTGATGCTGTTGTTCCTGATGATAGGGATAGAATTAGAGATGCTATTTTGTCATTTGAGGCTCAAGGTTGTTCTTTGATATTGACTACTGGAGGAACAGGAATAACAGAGAGAGATGTCACGCCTGAGGCAGTCAGAGATATTATGAGAGTGGAGATTGATGGGTTTGGTGAACTCATGAGAATGCGTAGTGTAGATATTACACCTAACGCTATATTGTCGCGAGGTTTAGCTGCCGTCGTTGGTCACTCACTAGTGATTACATTGCCGGGTAAGCCAAAAGGAGCTGTGGAGTGTTTGGAATTTGTTGAGGGCGCGATTCCTCATACAGTTAAATTGTGTATTGGAGAGCCTTCAACATGCTAATTTTGCTAACATTATAGCAAAACGTATCTATTATAAAATAAATATTATTTTATAATAGATTAATTATCAATGGGTTGTTATTGTTAACGAGATCGCTACTTTATAGCTTAACTTCCTATGTCTTCCCGCTGCTACCAAGCACTTGTTTGTGCTCTTATATTATTTCTTTGTTTATATATATCAAAATCTAATGATGAGGCTGTTAATTTAGGTCTAAGAAAAGTTGATCTAAGCAGTGATATGAACGGTTGGACAACTGCTTCTCAATCTAAATCAATTGAATATGGTGAATGGAGGACTTCCTGGGTAAATAGTCCTGGTGGAGCTTGGGGAGGAGTTGTTGATAATGTTACTACTTTAGTTTGGGAGGACTTTAAAACTGTAAGGTCTAATGAATTTCAAAGAGTTGTACTTGGGAATGGAGAGCATGGTTTAAGAATTCAATCCATAATGCCATTTGTTCCAGGTAATGCCACAAATTACACTCAGCAAGAAGTAAATAGTTTCCTTGTCAGCCCAAGGATAGACTTATCAAGGAGTGCTCAAGATCATTTAATCTTTCAATACAAAAGCAATCCAAGTTTTAACCTAGAGGTATGGATTGGCAAAAATGATGGGACATTGTGGAATGGAATATGGGAACAAGGGCAGGCTGCTAATTCTAATAATGCCATAAGCCGTACGGCTGAAGGTGGTTTCACTGAAGTAACTATAGATTTAGAAAATTCAGTATTGGATGTAAATAAATGGTTAAACGCCAATGGCTTTCCTGACAGTGTGATTAGTCCGCAAACTGATGAAATTTTCATTACAATTGTGGCTAAAGATGTTGCTAGCAGGTGGCTAGGAACTAGCGTTGAAACGCTTGAAATAAAATCAATATGGACGCCAAACTATTATGGCGATGAGGAATCTAATCAAGAGCTCATTGAGCCCATGATTGTTCTAAATCACAAATTAGAGACAGTTACTTTTTCTGGATCGATAGGCAAAACCTATGAAGTGGAGATTAGTAATAATTTAAAAGAATGGAGTGCCTCACATTCCTTTACATTGGCAAGTGATTCAGAGACTTACCCCATTTCTTATTTTCTTCAGAAAAAGCCGACAAGGTCTTTTTTCCGCCTAAAACAACAACAGCCATAATTTTATGCGTACTTATTATCGGACGAGTATAATCCTATTTATAATATTACTTACATACAATTCATATCTGAAAGGGAATGATCAAGCGATTGAATTAGGTCTTACAAAAGTTAATTTTAGTAGTAATCTTGATGGATGGACAACGGTCACCGAATCTGAGCAGATTAGATATGGTGAATGGAGAAATAATAACCCAATCAACCAAGTTGGTTGGGGAGGTGGATGGGGGAATTGGGGGCCAACCGTAGTATGGGAGAATTATAAAACAGTAACATCCAATGAATTTGAAAGAACTTCTTTTAATGGTGAGTATGGCTTAGTTATCCAATCAATTGATCCGTTTGTTCCAAGTAACGCAACTCAATATACCCCTAAACAGCTGGGTAGTTATATTGTTAGTCCTAGAATAGATTTGTCACGAAGTGGTAATGATCATTTGTTTTTTCAGTATAAACGTGACCGGGAATTAAAATTAGAAGTATGGCTTAGTAAAAATAATGAGTCTTATCTAGGAGTTTGGGAGGAGAATCCAAGCCGGTATATAAACCATATCAATGTAAGTTCACTAGGGAATGGCTTTAGCCAAGTAAGAATAGATTTACAAAACTTGTTAATAGAGATGGGGCAAATTTTGATTAATAATGATTTGGAGGATTCAGTAATAAGTCCAGAAAATGATGAGTTATACATTGTCTTTGTCGCATATGATAATGCAAATAGACGAATAGGTTCGCTACCAAATACAATCGATATTAAATCAATATGGACGCCTTCATATTATGGAGTAGACCACAATAATGAAGCCAATATTGAACCTGAAATTAGACTCGAACCTGGAACTGAGAGGGTTACTGTTTTAGGAAAAATTGGCGAAACTTATGAGCTGCAAAAGAGCCTAGATCTTGAACGTTGGGAGGTTTCACATTCTTTTACACTTAAAACTCGATCTGAAACTTATCCATTGTCATATTTTCAGGAAGATTCCAAGAGAACTCAATTTTTTCGTTTGAAACATAAGCCTTAACTTGACTGTTAGTACCTTTTCAATTCGTTGTGGGCTTGTGAGTTTTTAACAATCTTCGAGATTAACAATGTGACCAAAATCGTTGCAATTAGTCCCATCCCTAATAGTAACCATTCAAAGGATGACTTTTTCCCATTAATGAAAGCTCCTCCCATAGTACCCATAAGCACGTAGACAGTTGTTCCAGGAATCATTCCTACCCATGAAGCAAAAATGAAATGGATGAATCGAATTTTTGTTATACCCAAAGCATAGTTAAGTAAAAAAAAAGGTATGATTGGGCTTAGTCGTGCCAAAATAACAATTTTCCACCCCTGCTCGTCTATTTCATTGTCTATAGATTGAAATTTTTTATTTTTTAAAACTCTCTTTTCTATGCTTTTTCGTATCAAGTATCTCGAAACCATAAAAGCACAAGAGGCTCCTAGTGTTGAACCGATTGAAACAAAGATAAGTCCTTTCCAAAATCCAAATAAAGCGCCAGCAGTGAAAGTTAAAGGTGAGCCTGGTAACATCATTACAGTACTAACGATATAAATAAGAATAAACCCCAAATACCCTACAGGGCCGGAAGAGGCAGTTCTTTCTATTACGTTAGGGACTTTTTGTATGATCTCGAATTTAATTTGGCAAACTACAATTAGGCTTATAAAAAAAAGCAAAACGAACCACCTGTTTAGGAATAGTTTCTTATTCATTTACTTTTTCTGGCCTCAGGAAGTAATACATAATTACACCTAGCATTAAGCATACTCCTGCGAGGAAGCTCATTGACCTGACTGCTATAATGCCCCAATGGCTTTGTAGTGATATTAGTATGGAAGCAAGGAAGACGGCTAAACCATTTAATATTTTAACGACAAGATTAAATGCTCCCCAATAAGTTCCGACCGAATCGATATTCGAATTAGATTTGGCACAGTCAACAACTCCCTCGGCCTCAACTCCAAGGAGCACTGCAACCATTGGGCCACCCATACCAAACACGAAGGCTGCGGTGATTAATGGTGAAACAATTAAGTCGTTACCTAATAAGCCAGAACATGAATAGACAATGGCTAATGCTATTGACGCCCACAGCATGCATCGTAACCAACCGTATTTCATTTGTACTTTTGGCACAAAGAAGAAGAAAGGTATAGCTGCTCCAATGAGTGGACCCATCAAGGCTACGCTGTCTTTTTCAGAACCCCCTAATAAATCTATTGCAATAAAAGGAGCTGCTGCTGTCATAATAGCAAAGGACATCTGAGAACCGCCAAAAAGAGCGATCAATGCTAAGAATTTTCTATGCTTCAATGCTCCAATAATTCCAGACCAAATGTTTTCTTTTTTATGATTATATGTTTGGGGTTCATTGTAGCTTAAAGTCTTTGTTGGTGAGGCCCAGTAAGGCAACGACATTAGTAGTACTGATCCTAATGCAAAGGTTACTCCAGTAATGCCGTAACCATGAGCATCAATTAGAAATCCGCTGACTCCATTTCCAATTCCAGAACCTATTACGATTCCAAGTCCGAGAAGTCCTGAGAGTTTTGATCTGGTAGTTTTATCTCCTCCAGAATAATCATCGACTAGACTCCAGTATGGAATAGCATAAAAAGTGTACCCAACAAAAAATATTAGTAATCCTGTTGTTAATAATAGCCAATTAATGGGTTGAGCTAAGTTATGGCTACACAAAAAAGTTATGGCGAGCCCTATTGGAGCCAAGAAAAAAGTAAATAATAATAGGGTTCGCCTCTGGAACCCTTTGCGTTTCCATGTATCAGTTAACCTTCCAGCAATAGGGTCACTTAAACCATCAAAAATTCGAAATGCTACGAATGCTGTACCTAAAATAATTGGATCGAATAGAGGAAGGGTTGCTTCTTTTTGGTTACCGAATTTTAGTATCCATTGATAAAGAAACCTAGTGAGGCTCATCATCCCTATTTGTCCACAGAGGAATAGAATGTATCGATATAGAGACATGCGTTTCTTTGTTAGCTAGATTATTTAATTCATGTTAGCTCAGATTTTTGTTAAAGATAAATGATAATTGAGTTACTTTTTCAGGATTAGAGATTAAAAAATATATTAAAAATTTATGCAAAAATTAGTCCTTTCGTTTCTATGTATTCATTTTCTTGTAGTGTATGTGTTAGCAAAGCCCCCGATTATTACTCCAGAAAATGTTCCATTTAT
>MDSV01093739.1_pt1 | contig 22860 bp, 20 predicted proteins | sample 810851 | NCBI WGS metagenome assembly MDSV01 (sample SAMN05326640, study PRJNA326480) | marine metagenome | isolation source: seawater | place: Atlantic Ocean: North East | collected 2012 | reverse complement strand
CCTTTAAAAAATTTCCATTAGAATCTTTAGTGCTAATTTCCCATAACGAAGACCAAGAACCTGTATCTGCCCAGTCAGACTGAAGCGGAACAACACAGGATTTATCTGTATTCTCCATAACTGCGATATCTACAGACTCGTCAGGACATTTTTCAAAACTCTTTTCGTCAATTCTTAAAAAATCAAGGTCCTCTTGAATATTGTCGACAGATTTCTTACATGCATTGGATATATCTGGTCTAAATTTTATGAGTTCTTCTGAAAAATCTTTAGCTTTAAATAAAAAAATACCACTATTCCACAGATAAGAACCATCAGATAAATACTGTTTGGCTACTTTTAAACTAGGTTTTTCCTTGAATTCTTCTATATTGAAACCAATTCCATCTATATCACCTTTTTTTATATAACCATAGCCTGTATGTGGCGATGTTGGCTCGACACCAAAAGTTACTAATCTTCCATTTTGAGCTAGAGGAACAGCCTTTTTAATAGAATCTAAAAATTTTTCTGTATCACTTACTTCTATATCAGCCGACATAATTAACAATAACGATTCTCTATCATGATTTAGAGAAGCTAGCTCAATAGCGGCGGCGGTATTTCGAGAGAATGGCTCCAAAATAATCTTTGCATCTAAGTTCAACTGCCTTAATTGCTCTGCTACATAGAATCTATGGTCTTGATTACATACGATGGTTGGTTGTTGAGTGTTCAATTTCTCAAGCCTTTTAAGGGTTTTTTGAAACATAGTTTCTCTGTCTGTGAGTGAGATGAATTGTTTAGGATGTTTCGATCTAGACAGAGGCCATAAACGGGTACCAGAACCTCCAGCAATTATCACAGGCACAATAGAAGGTTTAAGATTTGGCATTATAATGTTCAAATTTGCGACTTAGTATTCATTTCTTCTTTCTGATTTATTCATTATATTTAAAATAGATTATTTATAAATCCACGAGAAGGCGATAAGTGTATGGCAATATATTCTGCATAGAATGACGTAGCTATGTTGACGGATCTTAACTCACTCATTAGAAAGAAATCTAGGTCTAAATTTACTTTTAAGTTAACTAAGCTTTAGAGTGATATTTTTGTAAAAAAGCTAGATATAAAGCTGTAGATTTTAAATTATTATCAATACTCTCGAATTATCACTTTAAAGATTATCTAAATCTATTATGAAGTCACAGCTTTCTAACGTTGTTAGGCGATGAGCAATCATGATAATTGTGATATCTTTACCATAATCAATTATAGACTGAATAACCTTCGCTTCTGTCAAGACATCAAGCGCGCTCGTAGCTTCGTCCATAATCAATATTTGAGGTTTTTTGTATAAAGCTCTTGCAATACCGATTCTCTGAATCTGACCTCCTGACAGAAGCGCTCCTCTTTCACCGACTTGTTCTTTATAACCCCTTGGAAGATCTGAAACTAAATTGTTTAATTGTGATACCTCAATAACTTGATCAATCCTTTCATAATCAATATCTTTCTCATCTATTGCAAAAGCAATATTGCTTCCTAGAGATTTATCAGAAATAAAGATTGATTGAGGAATTTCAGCTATTAAGCTTTGCCAGCTCCTTAGATTCTCAGAATTAATTGGTGAACCGTCTACTACAATTTGACCTTTATCGGGTTCAATCAACCCAACTATTATATCTATAAGAGTGCTCTTCCCGCTTCCTGTAGTCCCTTTTATACCAACTTTAGATCCTTTTGGAATAATCAAGTTGAAGTTCCTAAACAGAGGTTTAGTTTCATCTTGAAAAGTAAAGTTTATATTCTTAAGTTCAAATTGTTTATTGAAAACCAAAGGAACATTTTGTTCTAGTTTTTTAGGTACAAACTCTTGATCTAAATATTCTAGAACATCTTTTAAACTGAAGATAAAGCCATTTATCATCACCCAAGAGTTATAGATACCCTGTAAGGCTGGTAAAGCTCTTTGCGCACCTAAGGCTAAGCCTGCCAAAAGCGGAATAGTATTAGAAAAAGATTCGGAAGAAATTGCTGATAGATATGCTGCTACTGCAATAATCAACATGCCTAAGCCTTCTAGCAAAAACCTAGGTAATTCTGAAACAAATTTATTATTTCCTTGAGCTCTTCTTAAGGCTAAATCTGATTGTGTATAGTTACCTTTGAAAGCATTTTGAGTCCCATCTAATAAAACTTCCCTTATAGAACCTAAGCCATCTTGAATGGCTTCTACACTCCTTGTTCTTTCCTTAGCAATCCTTTGACTATCTCTCGAAAGAATCTTTCTCGTAAAGTAAGCAATTAAGGCGTATATTATTCCAAAACTAAAAAAAACTAAACTTCCTATAAAGGGCTCCAAAATAAATATAAAGATGATTATAGATAAAGCAAGAATGAGGGATGTCAAAAGTGTCAGCACTGGAAGGACTATTCCGAAAATAACATCTGAGCTTTTACCTATAATCGTAGCAATTACATCTCCTGTATTCCTTGAAGTATGAATACGATAGGGTTGATATAATGTCCTTTCATACATACTTATGCTTATATCTGCACCAAATGCAAAAGATAACCGCGTCCTTACCCAAAGAAGTAATATCCTAAAGCTTGCTGCAATAATCACAGCCATGGCAAAAAACACTGTCAGCGGAAATAAAAGTTCTTGAGAAGATGTTATTGATGTATATTTCAAAAAGGCCTTGGTGATGTCCATTTCAAAGATTCTTTCGGGGTCTGAGATAATTCCGATAAAAGGTATAACTGCTCCAATACTTAATAATTCAGCTAACGAAGCTAAAATAGATAGGAGAAACAAAAGATAGAATTGAATCTTTCTTTTTCTCGAAGCAAATTTGAATAATTTCAAAATTAATGAAAATTTACTGCCAGAAAATTGTGGTTTACTAATAAGTTTTTTCTCCTCTTTACTGTAATAAAGTCAATTCTAAAAGATTTGATGACAAATAAATAACAAAATAATAAAGTTATGTATAAATATACCTTAGCTTAGTGATTTATTTTAAGACATTAAATAACTAAATAATATGTTAAGAAAAGATATGAGATTGCTTCTAAATAGCTGATAATTTAACAACTAAATATGGATAGAAATAACAATATTGACGCTCTCTCCCAACTGGCTCTTCGTCATGGAACAGACAAATGGGGCAGTCACTTCTACACTCAACACTATAATAAATTTTTTGAACAAATAAGAGATGAAAAGCTAAAGATATTAGAGATAGGTGTAGGAGGCTATAAGCATTTGAACTTAGGAGCCCAATCTTTAAGAATGTGGAAGGATTATTTCATAAATTCAGAAATATATGCTCTTGATATTGAAGATAAAACACACTTTTGTGAAGACAGAATAACAATACTGAAAGGAGATCAAACAGATGAAAAGTTTTTGAGATCTTTGAATGAAAACCATGGCCCATTCGATATTATCATTGATGATGGAAGTCATATGAACAATCACATCATAAAAACTTTTAAGGTGCTCTTCCCTCTTTTAAATCAAAATGGAATTTATGCAGTAGAAGATCTTCAAACATCCTATTGGAAAGCATTTGGGGGCAATAGCTTCAACTTCAGAAATTCTAATACTGCTATGAATTTCTTTAAAAGTGCAACAGATTCATTAAATTATCAAGAATTTGATAACCCTCACTATAATTCTAACTATTTAGATAAAAATGTAAGATCTATAAGCTTCTTTCATAACCTAGTTATTATTAATAAAGGTAAAAATAATGAAGGTAGTAATATAGTCTCCAATAATAGAATATCTAAAGACACTCTTAAATCTAAAATTAAATATTCCATAATTAATTTACTTTACAGGCTCATTGGAACAAGAAATTTTTAAAGAGATATGTCTAAAATCTCAGTTTGTATTCCTACCTATGATCGTCATGATTCATTGAGAGAGATAATAAATGACTTCATTGATTCTAAGGCTTATGAAGTAGCTTCATTGATAATTCTAGATGACTGTCCAGAGGCAAAGAATGAAGATTTGAATGACAATCGACAAAATATTTTTTATCTCAAAAATATTACAAATATAGGCTATGCTTCCTCATTCTTAAAGTTGTTTGAAATTTCCGATGCAGAGTACCTATTCTTTTCTTCGGATGATGACAAAATTAATTTTCAGGGGCTGAAGGATTTCGTGAATAAAGAATTAGATCTCACTGATTTTGCATGCATCTCAACTACTTTCACTAAAAATGATCATGTTTACAGGGGTAAGAAATACTCAACAATAATAACCCAAGGCGAAATTAGGTCAGCTAGCAATCATGCACCTGGCTTAATTTACAATAAAGAATCAGTGTTTAATTATATAAATTTACTGAAATTAAAGGTTGAAGAAGATTGTTATTTTACGAAAACGTATCCTCAGGTAGCTCTTTTCTTTTTATGTTTCTTTGATAATAAAAAACTTATTTGGTCCCCAGCTAAGATAGTTAGTTCCGGATTTGAATTTGACTCAAAAATCAAGGATAAAAATGGTTATAGTTATTTTCACCCCGTATCACGAGTAAATGAATTCAAGTCTGTATCTTATTTTTTTAGGAGTCTCTTGGGACAGGAATCTTGGAGGGACAAAAAAATTCTTTGGTCACTGATAAAACACAAAATGAGTTTTCACAAATTTATTATTGCTCCATATCTCCAAACAGAAAGATCGAAATTTTTTGGAGTATTTAAAGGTATAGTTTTCTACTTGAAATGTTTTCTTTATGCGGCTTTCAATTATTTAACAATAATTTTTTATGCCTTAAATTACTTTTTGAAAACTAATGCCTGACCTGTTGGAAGATGTATCAAATTACTATCATCTTTTTTAAAGAAGAAATTGTCAACCAAGCTTCTAGTTTTCTCGTATCCTATCCAACCATAGTCATCAAAAATGATAATGCCACCTGATTCCAAACTGTCGTAAAAGAAAATTAAGGCTGCCTCAGTAGCTATAGAAGAGTTAAGGTCAATGTGCAACCAAGAGACTTGCCTTGGATTCTCAGAAAATTGAAATGATTCTGGAATAAATCCTTGGTTATATATTAAATTATTTTCACTTTCTCTTAAGTTCTTCTTAGTTTCCTCAATTTGAAGATACGAATATTCGGTAGCCATTCCTTTCTCAGAATCAGTTAAGAGATCATCTCGCATTCCTTCCCAAGCATCATATAAATAGCCTTTGTAATTAGAAGCATTGTTCTTAGCAGCACCAATCGCGTAGCTTATAGTCAGTCCATCACAAACTCCACATTCAACTAAAACTTTTGTTTTATTATTTGTATTTTTTAGTGCATAACTTGCACTCCAGTAAACAAAGTAATGTCTCCACATTAATCTATCCAGATGATCCTCAGACGAATTATTAAATTGACTAAGAACGAATTTCTTTTCAATTATCTTTTTCCTTAATTGAAAATCAACTTCACGGAACCCAGTAGAGTCTTCCTGAATAAAGTCATTATCAAAAACCCAAGGTGGGTTAGTTGAAGAGGTAGTCATACCCCATCCATGGAAAGTCAATGGTCTTTTATCACGAAGAGACAGATATAATTTGTACAATGATGGATATTCTCTTAATTTTCTAAGAATGAAGTTTTTCAATTATTATCCTTTAAGGTTAAGAAAAGTGTAAATTGGGAACATAATCGCGAAGGCCAAAGAGTCTGTAAAATCCTTACGTGAGATTTCTTAGACTTCAAAAAGGAGAATGAAGCTTTGAAATTTTTATTATAAAGAGACTTAATTAGACTATTAGGTGTGAACCATCTTAGGTGAGTTCTGTCAAAATATCCAAACTCCTCTAAAGGCATTTCACCTTTTAGGTATGCCCTCAAAAATCTTACTGAAGAAAAGTTAGGGCAGGAAATAATTATTCTAGAGCCAATTTTCATAAAAGTGGAAAGCTTATTTAGAAAATTCCAAGGCTCGTTTAGATGCTCGAGAACATCTAAAAAAAGAAAGACGTCTGCTTGGCTCAGATCTGTAGAGTGTTCGTTGAAGTCAAAATTATTCATATCGCATTTGTAAGGCTTGAAGCCCAGGTTTGGATTTACTTCGAGGTCAAAACCCAAAACCCTTTTTGAAGGGGAGATGTTTAAAATTTCACCAAGTGTTTCGCCGCTAGCACAGCCAAATTCAATAAAGAATTCGTCACTACTCTCAATATATTTGGATATGTCTTGAAACCTTGATGGAGATCTAGCTGAATATCTATTTATTTTATTCATAATTTTTAAAACTAATATAGTTTATTGTAGATCTTGTTGAAGATTAAGTTGGGTAGTATCTTGGTTTGTTCAATTGAATTAGCAGGTTTCAATAAACGTTTCATTTCTTCTGTACTTTTTTTGCAATAGATTCCTAATGAGTAATCTGCATATTCTTTTATCTCTTTATTATTACCAGTTAGCCGCATTAATGCTACTTTTTCATATCAAAGACAGTCTATTACTTACAAGAGATTATGCAAATGAGAATAATGATTAATTGTTTTTAGTTTATATTGAGCGCCATACTGAGATTCAATTTTATTAATTATAAAGTAAGCCTTAATCTATTTCACAAGAAACGTGCCCTAGATTTCTTATCAAATAATAGAGCATTGATTAGTAGCAACTTAGCAAAGGAAGTTTTTTCTATCTCTTCTTTTATATCTTTGAAATGATCTACATACTGAATACCAATTTTCTCGAAAGCTACCTTTTTCATCTCATCGAAACGTAGTCCAGAAAACTCCTTTATCTCAGACTCAATGAATTCATAATTTAGCACATGCTCTTTCATAGCACTCTTCCATGGCTCGATAAGTCCTTTGGTAGCAGCAATAACTTTAGCCTGTATTATGTCCTGACCAAATTTTTCATAATGTAATTCAAACTTACTCTCACAGACAACAGCATAATAAGGATGAGACCCAGCACAATCAGATACCAATGTTTGCGTTCTAGAAAAGATTGAAATTATCCTCTCGTAAGACTTAGCATCTCTTGTAGATGCACCCTTGAACACTCTTATTCCTTCAGAACTAATCCAATCTTTCTCTGTGCCAAATAAAAAAATGAATTGATCCCCTTGTAGACAAAGTGCATCACATTCAAATTCTTTTGCTTTAGAAATCATATCCTTCAAAGGATCGTCTCTTTCTCCTTTTATTGAATGTCTAGATAAAAATAATCTACTGATATCTTTTTCATAAGACGAATCATAAAAATTTTTATAAGCATGAGCATACGGAAGGCCCACTGGTATAACATTAGAAAATTTTGATGAAGCAAGATCTGCTTGAGCTTGATTCGTTACTAGATGAAAATCAAACACGCTATCTTCTCTGCTAATGATGCTATAGGGACTCGGAAAATATATAACTCCATGAGTCCAACTCGCATTGGGCAGCAAACCTCCCTTTTTCGGAAGATAGTTTCCTGCTCCGTAAAATTGACTACTTGAAAACATAAGACCTGAATATCTTAATGTTTATCAATCTTGAGAGTTAATAAAAACTGAGAGCAAAGCCTTGAAGGCCATATGCTTTGTATTATCTTGAAGGTTAATTTACCAGACTTAAGATATCGGAAATTATGATAATAGTTAGTTGATTCTATGCCTTTAGTTAAACTTTCAGGAGTTAACCATCTTAAATGAGTCTTATCAAAGAAACCAAATTCATCTAAAGGCATCTCCCCTTTTAAGTAAGCTTTTAAAAGTCTTAAGGATCTAAAATTTGGGCAGGTAATTATAATAGAAGCTCCCGTTTTTGAGTGAAGTATACATTCCTCTAGAAATCTCCACGGATTGTTTAAATGCTCTAAGACATCCAACATCAAAAAAATGTCTACATTTTCTAATATGTGCTTATATCCTTCAAAATTAAAATCATTCATATCACATTGATAAGCTTCAAACTTTAATCCTTTTGATAGAGCAAGATCAAATCCTATGGCTCTAACATCTTTACGAATACTGCATAGTTCATTGAGTGTTTCACCACTGGCACAACCGAATTCAGCCACAACTCCTTCTTTTGGAAGATTGACTATCTCGGGTTCGATAAGTTTTAATCTAGATGGTGAGTTATGTGAATATCTATTGGGCTGATTCATATCTATAAGAGTAAAAATTAAATATATTATCCAAGGACTGGTTTTCTACCGATGCAGAATATTGAAGTTGCTCGTCCTTTAAAAAGCGATGGAACCCACTTCGCACTCCCTGTAAAAGGAAGGTAAGCACATTTAGCAAATTTATATCTTCCTTTGTAAAACCAATCGGGTTTACATCGAGCTCCCGGGTAGACACTGACATTCTCAAAACCAAATAAGTTAACAGTCTGTTCTAGGGAAACATCTGTAAAAGGTCTCACATGAGTTGGGTCATTATAGAAACTACGATAGCAATATCTAAAATTTGGAGTTGATAAATAAATCACTCCCCCAGGACGTAGCACCCTAAAGCACTCACTCATAAAATGACCCACGTCACTTATATGTTCTATCACAGCAAGACTAAATAGTATGTCAATTTCTCCATCCTCTAAAGGAAACTGATCAATATTGAAGTTAAGATCATCTATATCAAGAGGTAAATAGGTAGATTCATAATCGTCGAGAGCATGTTTTAAAAATTGATCTCCTGCTCCTAGATCTAGGAATGAGGAATTTCTGATATTGGCATTAATACCTGAAATCTTATTTAACTTCTCAAAGGTAAGGATCTCTCTTTGAGCAAGGTTAGATCTCGCAGTCAAAATGGATTCAGACTTTCCCAATGAAATATTTCTATTCTCAAAATATTTTTCTTTTAGAGACATTTTCAAAAGATAATAAAGATAGTTAAAATTATCATTATTATTGATTAATAATATTCTCTAACATTCTAACTGATTCACTTGAACCACATATGTAATCATATGAAAAAGGATCAGAAGTTTGTTTAAGGGAAACAGTAGACCCGGCATTTTTACATATCGCTATACCTGCAGCAATATCCCAAATTTTTGCATCAAAACCCATACAAGCTCCGAATACTCCTTCAGCATGATGAGCAAGATGGAGTGCAGCAGAGCCAAGGCGAAGTATGCCACTAGATGTATAGTTGATTTCATTTAATATTTCAAAAATAACTTTTGATCTATGATGGTTACTCTGTCCAGGAAGAGAAACAGCAATCAGAGAGTCTTGTATTTCTTTATTTGGGATAATAAGCTTTTTTTGATTTTTAAATGAACCATGATCATCAACTGAATAGTATAGATCTTTTGAGTCAGGTGCATATATAACACCAGAAGTCATATCTCCATTCTCAACTTTACCTAAGCTCACACAGAAATAAGGGCTACCATTTACGAAATTTGCTGTACCATCAATTGGATCAATAGCCCAAAAATTTTTTTTGTCTCCGATCAGCTTATTTTTTTCTTCAGAAAGGTAAGATAGGGGCTCTAAATCTGAAAGAATATCTATGATTATTTTTTCCGAGATCAAATCTACTTCTGTAACTACATCTCTGAAAGACCCTTTAAATGATTTTGTGTATTTAGTTTCTTTTAATTCAGTAACAATCTTTCCAGCAGAGACCGCTGCTTTGATTGCTAGTTTACCTTCATCCTTCATTTCTTATCTCTTCCAAAAATTCTAAAGACTTATCCCAATGTTTTTGAAGTAATTCAAAAAGGACTTCATGACTACTCAGTCCAACAGCAATAGCCAAAAAATCTGTAGGATCTAAGCTATCAAAAAGCAACCTTATATTTCTATCATCATCATTTGGATCATCATAAGAAAAAGCAGCGATAATGCCAGTTATTGTTGCGTTTATAGAAATATTATTCGCTATCGCTTTCGTCGCAGCTCCGATCAATCTATCATTTAGTGCTAATTTCCTAAAGGGCTCACGAGCAATTCTAGATATAGGGTCAAAAAGGAGAGGGTTGCTGAATCTGGCAATTTCTTTATCTAGATAATATTTAGCAAATTTTTCATCCAATTGAAATTCTTTTTGGGTCATTTGTGACATCTCTCCAGCTACTTGCTTCACACAATTATAAACTTTTGGATTGAGCATAGCTTCGTGAAGAAATTCTTTTCCAAGAAGACTTCCAAGGTATGCAGCTATGCAGTGAGGAGTGTTATGAATATATAGCTTAGCAGCCCACTGCTTCCTTATTTCTTCCTCAGCTATATATTCTGCTTCACCTCCTAAGTCATGAGCACCTTTTTCAATAAAAGTAACTCCTTCTTCAGTGATGAGACAGTTTTTATAATCTCTCTCTAATTCTTTGCTTGAAGAGCTAGAGGTGATTACATCTGGAATGCCAAAAAAAATATTCGAACGTCCAGTTGCAGTTTTCATAAAACCAACTAAATTACGATCATTTTCAAAGCATATTATAGGAGTAGAGGTTTTTTTAAAAATTTCTGAGAGACCCATAAACTGTCTAGGGCCCACTGCAGTAATGACAAAATCATATTCATCAACGATTTCTGGAGTGACCATATTGATTTGATAGATTTTATTGATTGGTACATCTTTTTTTTCATAAGTACCCTCTTTTGTCATAAAGGTAGAATAAATTCCTTGAGATTCTAATTCACTAATTAATGTTGTGTCTTTTTCGACGAAATCTAGAGCGTAGACACTAAGATCAAAAAGCCAAGGAACATAACCTCTTCCTATGGCTCCGGCACCGAATACGAGAATATTTTTCATTAGGTTGTAGTAAATTTAATGAGTTTTTGGGCTTTTTTCAAAGCATAACTTGCATCATCTAAAGTAGGTGCAGATACAATTATAAAGCATGCTCTTTGTGCACAGTTATTATAATATTCAATTTTGTCTCCAACTTGCTTTCTAAGAAAAACTTGCTTTACTGAATCCAACTCTAATGCTTGCTCTACACCCTCTATTGACTTAATGACACCCTCATCCGGCCATACACTGCCTGTTAGGCCGACATTATTGATTGAAATAAGATTTAGGTTAGGATCAAAGCTCTCGCCCAAACTAGTTTGGATAGCCATCTTTAATATATTTTTGCCCGTTGCCAACGGCACTAGATATTGACAATCAAACCCTCCGGATAGTCTAGTGGTCATTTCTATTATACGAGGACCTTCACTAGTAAAAATCATATCGAACTTAGCTGCACCAATTTTTATTCCTAATTTGTTTGAAACTCTTTTAGCAAGGTCGTAACATTCATCAGCCTCTTTTTTAGATAATGAAGTAGGGTTCTTTAAGCCTGTCTCTACAGGAAAACCAGAAGACAGATCAAAAAATCTATCTGTGATAAAGAATTTGTGAAAATTTCCTTCTATATCAAAGAATGTTTCGACGGTATGTTCTGTGCCTTGCCAAACTGACTCTACTAGACAAGAATCGGAACGAGAGACTTTACAAGCCTCATTAAATATTTTTATTTCCTCTTCAGGATCACGGTCATAAAAAATTTTCGTTCCCCTGCTGGCGCTGCTATCAACGTTCTTGATAATGAAAGGTGTCTCAACTTTATTTAAATATTCTATCAATTCATCAGCCTCATCATTTTTAAACTCTTTAAATTCTGGCAATTCAATACCATTGACTTCCATCCATCTTCTGAAATCTCCTTTATTGTTAACTATTTTTGAAATTTCAGATGACACACACGGCAAGTTAAGATGTTCTGCTAGAACAGACATAGTTACTGGCGCATCTATTCCAGCAGCTAGAACTCCAATAATTTTGTTCCCTTGGCTTGTTATTATGTTGGCATGATCGATATGAGATTCTATATCGAAAATATCTATCTCTAGAAAGAGATCACATAAGCTCGAGCATATACAGTCTGGAGAAGCATCAGACACGATACTATTTATACCCATACCTCTTAGTGTCTCAACCAAAGGAACTTGAAGAAGTCCTCCACCAATAACCCAGAAATAGTTCACCTAGACTCCTTAATAGTTTCTATAATTTCTCTATTAATATCTCTTTTAAACTCTGGGAACGAATGTACCTCTTGATTACTTAATTCATTTAATAATTCAAATACAAGTTGGTTCATTTGTTTAGAACGAGATTCCACATGCTTAAATGAGCTGTACTCATCCCAAAAAATCTTACCCGAGCTTTCATGATCAGATTGAGTCGATATTATAACAGCTGGAATTTTTAAATAAGCAAGTTCGAAGACAGAAACTCCATAAGTTACGACAGCAATATCAGATTTACTCATAATTTCGATATAGTTTTCAGGATTTACATACAAATTTAATTTGTCGTCAAGATTAGCAAGTTCTTTTGGAAAACTAGCTAGAGGACCTACTACATAGTCGATCTCATAGTGTTTTAAAAATTGAGGAATTATGGAAGAAATTTTATTACCTAGATCAAAAGCGTCACTTCCTCCAAAACTTATAAATAATTTTTTATTACTTCTTATTTTTTTAGATATATTGTTGAGTGCTTTATTAAGAATATAATAATCCCATCCAATGCAGTTTTTTCCTCTGAAGTGTTTCCAATCTAGGGCACTCAATTGGGGGATGGGAGGATAGAAATTAATGTCAGTAATTAACCTTCTGGGAGTGAGATCGTCAATTGCAATCATAGTCACATCTAAAGAAGAAAGTATTTTGAGCTGAATTTCATCAAAATCTTGATTGAAATCAATTATCAATATATCAATCTGATATTGCAATAAAATCTGATCTATAAATTTAATATCAAGACAAATTATCTCTGAAAAAGGTTCTTTGATTCCTAGGAAATCACTTTCAGATATATTAAGTAGATAGATTTGAGTGTTATTTTCTTCTTGAAGCGATCGCGCTAAGTTTATGCACCTTGACAGGTGACCGTACCCATCTCTTTTACTGAACTGCGTCGCAAATAATATATTCACTTACTCAGCGAGATTTTTTCTTGTAGGTAAAAGAGGTCTCAGGCCGTCCTTAGGATCAGCTCGCCATCCCCTATCAAATTCTTCTGAAGAAGCAGCTACCTTTTCCCCATTTCCATCAATTTCATTTATATTTTTAGAGGCTAAAATAACCTTTTCTATTTCATGGGGCAACCAACAATGACCTGTTTTAAACTCTTCCCCTTTTCCTTCCAGATCAAGATGAAACTCTATTGAAGAAGCATTCCATTCATTAACAGCCCTAGAAACCACTATAGGATTTACAGAATGATCTGAAAAACCAACTTTCACACCATACCTCTTTCTCATGGTATCTATAGCAGATAGGTTACATTCTTTGATTGGGGTAGGATATCCAGATATACAATGTAATAACTCAAGTTCAGAAACATTATGTTTATGAAGATGTTCTACTGCCCTATCGATTTCTTCTAAATTTGCCATTCCTGTAGATAGAATCACTTTCTTGCCTGTTGAAGCAACTCGCTCTAGGAGGTCATTCCATAAAAGTTCATAAGAAGCAATTTTATAAAAACTAACGTAACTTTCTAACTCCTCAACAGCCTCTAGATAAAAAGGAGTACATGAAAAATCAATCTCATTCTCGTAGCAGGCTTCTTGTAGAGATGGTAAAAAAGATAATGGTAGCTCCCAAGATCGTCTCTCCTCAAAATCTGGGTTTGCCTTGATAGCTTCTTTAGAAAAAAGCTGATCTAGCTTGAATAGTTGAAATTTAACAGCATCACAACCAATACTCTTAGATACCTCAATAAATTTTATACATCTTTCCAATGAAGATGCATGATTACTAGATACCTCTGATATAAAATACATAATTGCTCCAAGTTTTTTATTATGTGTGAAAGTTATTCAATAAATATACACTAAGAAAAGTCTAGGTCTTATATCTTTTAATGTCTATCCTGCGAAAGGCTTGATATAAGATTTGAACATTAGTTCAGCTCTTACCCAATCCTCCTCAGTATCTATATCTAATGCTCTATGTCTGGGAATTATAACAGCCAAAGAATTCTCAGAAAAAGCAATACTCTCAGCATTGATAGCCTCCATCTTAGCCCAGTAGAATTGTCCAGCATCATGAAAAGATGCTTCTAAGTCTTGAGATCTAGTATGATAATGTTCTGGTTGAAACATTGTTACAGAATTATCTTTATTAAGCTTAAGAGCTCTTTGAATTGGAAAATTATAGCTAGTAACCGAAATTGCAAGTTGGTGAGAACTTTCAGAAAGCGATCTAAATCCTGTTACAAGGTCTTTTACTTCGATGAATGGTGCAGTTGCGTAGATGGTACAAACATAATTAACAGGGCCAATGTTTTCGGTTACCCATTGAGTTGCATGTCTAGTAACGGGTGTAGTACCAGTATGATCATCAGATAGAGATTTGGGCCTGATAAATGGGACTTCAGCGCCGCATTCTTTGGCAACTTTTGCAATAGAGCTATCATCTGTTGATACTAAAACATAATCAAATAGCCCAGAATCTATAGCTTTTTCTATAGACCAAGCAATCATTGGTTTTCCACAAAAATTTTTTATATTTTTTTTTGGTATACGTTTACTTCCGCCCCTTGCAGGAATGACAGCAATTTTCATATTTTTAATGAATTTTTTAGGTTATCTATAACGTAATCCTGTTCAACAGAAGTTAGTGTTGAGTGAAGAGGGAGGCTTATAGCTCTTTTATAGTAAAGTTCGGCAACCGGAAAATCTCCCTCTTTAAAACCTTTCTCTTTATAGTAAGGATGCAAATGAACAGGAATATAGTGAACATTCGCTCCTACTCCTGCCTTTAGAAGGCCTGAAAAGATTTCCTCTTTACGGCTCAATAAGTCTTCATCGAGATTAATAACGAATAAATGGTAAGCAGAGTAATTAGTTTCTGGGACCTGTTGATAAGAAATTGGTAAAGAAGACAATTTTCTTTTATAGCACTCGGCAATTTCATTTCTAATATTTAAAAATGATTCGAGTCTAGTAAGCTGGCTACTTCCCAGGGCTGCCTGTATATCCGTCATTCTGTAGTTAAAACCCAGTTCATGTTGCTGATAGAACCAAGGTCCATCATTTTTTCCAATAAAGTCATTAGAGTCTTTTGTTATTCCATGGCTTCTTAAAGTGACTAATTTTTTCTTTACTTCATTATCATTTGTAAGAAGGATCCCCCCCTCAGCAGTTGTAATTATTTTAACCGGGTGAAAGCTAAAAACAGTTATGTCACTGTACTTACAGGATCCGATCGGGAAATCTTTATAAGTACCTCCTATAGCATGTGAAGCATCTTCAATAATTTTAAAATTATATTTTTTTGATAAGTTATGAATTTCCTCCATATTGCATGAACTACCACCAAAGTGAACAGGCATAACAATCTTAGGTAATCTCCCGAGTTTTTTTGCTTCTACTAGTTTTCTTTTTAAAGATTCTGTACACATATTGTAGGTTTCTGGGTGAATATCAACAAAATCAACATTAGCACCGCAGTAAATGGCACAATTTGCACTTGCGACAAAAGTGTTGGGAGATGTCCATAACCAGTCATCTTGTTTTAGACCCAATGCAATACATGCTATGTGAAGCGCAGACGTAGCAGAATTTACTGCAACCGCTCCAGCTTTAGAATTGCATTTTAAAGCAATATTATCCTCAAACTTTTCGACGGAAGGTCCCTGAGTCAGCCAATCAGATTCTAGAACCTCAACAACTGATTTAATATCATCATGATTAATATCTTGTCTGCCATAAGGTATTTTCATTTATAAATTAACCGTTAATTAAAAAGTTCCGATGGTTTGTTTATTTTTATCAAGCCACTCTCGTAGCTGGTCTATTTGCATCCAGTCTTTATTATTATCAGAAGTATAGACGAAGTCAGATTTAACTATTTTTCCTTCATTAATTCTTTTTGGATCACTTGACCAACTATATATCGAGGGCAATATCTTATAATGATCATCGTATTCATAGGTAAAAGGGGCATCTTCGCTTCCAATCATCTGCTCATGCATCTTTTCTCCAGGCCTTATTCCTATAACCTCTTGTCTTTTTCCAGGTGCAATTGCTTCCGCAATATCTGTAACCTTCATAGAAGGTATTTTTTTCACATATATTTCTCCACCAACCATGTCTGAAAAGGTATGCCAAACTAGATCAACTGCGGAATCTAAACTAATCATAAACCTGGTCATCTTTGGGTCAGTGATAGGGAGACTTTCATCATCTCTAAGTTGTTTAAAAAAAGGTATTATAGAGCCTCTAGAGCCCATAACATTTCCGTACCTTACAACAGAAAACCTTGTATCGTTTTTTCCAGAATAAGAGTTTCCAGCTATAAATAGCTTGTCTGAAGCTAATTTGGTAGCTCCATATAAATTTATGGGGTTACTAGCCTTATCAGTTGACAAGGCTACAACTTTAATAATTTTTTTGTCAATAGAAGCATCAATAACGTTCATTGCACCATTTATGTTTGTTTTGACGCATTCAAAAGGATTATATTCAGCAGTAGGGACAATCTTGGTTGCAGCTGCATGAACAACATAATCTATGCCATCTAAGGCTCTAGAAAGTCTTTCTTTATCCCTTACATCTCCAATAAAGAACCTAATCCTTTCATCATGAGGATATAGCTTGGCCATTTCCCATTGCTTCATTTCGTCTCTGGAGTATATGACTATTTTTTTTGGTTTATATTTAGCTAATGTCATTGAGACAAATTTCTGACCAAATGATCCCGTACCACCTGTGACTAAAATTGAAGAGTTATCAAACATGTTTTTACTTAGTTATTTTAAATGTTTTATAAAAGAATTTTCAGCATTAACGCGTAAAGAATTAATATTTGGCATTCTTAGCTTGAGAAGACTTTTCTTATTATCCACTATTTCTGGAAACTAGAAGAAAATGTCTAATTAAGACGTAAAATATACCAAGGAAAAAACCTAAAAATGTAGAGAATAAAACTATGAGACTCCTCTTAGGTCCGGATTTTTCGTCTGGTACAAATGGAGGTTCAAGTATGATGAGACTGTAGTCCTCATATATTTTAGCCATCATTTGTTTTTCTAGCTGGACTTCAATTAATTCATTAATAGAACTTTTGATTTCTACAAAAGCGGTTTGGTTTAATTCTACTTTTAGAAATTCTAGGGCTTGGATAGAAGATTCTATATCTCTTTTTCTAAGTAATGTATTAACTTCTGAAATCACTAATTGTAAAAGTTCCTTGGCAAAGACAGGAGAAATGTGTTCAATCGATAAATTGAGTATCCCAGTTGTATTATCTTCATCAATTTTCAGTAATGTCATAAAGACTCTGTGCGCTTCTAGGTATGAGGGCTTAGATTCTTTTCCTGCAGAAACTTTACGTATCCAGATTTTATCTTTGTGGTCATAATAATCTGCTCTGAAGACAATTTTTCCCGTATTCTCATTATAACTCTCTGCTGCCATTATAGATGGAAGAATATTATCGAACGTAAGGAGATGTTTAGTAAATTCTCTTGAAGATATTATCTCATTCACCTCAGTAAGCGAATTAGATGAAGAAGGAATTCCAATTCCTGCAATTGAAGCCAAACCTGAAATTTGCGATAAAGAGTTTTTATCTCCTGAATCTCTAGCTATTAGAACAGAGTCTGACTGATAAATGTCTTCTAAAGTCAGTGAATAAATTAAAGAGAGCATAGAGATCAAAAAAGTAAAGGCAAATAATGATTTCAATCCTTTTCTAATAATTTCTATAATATCGAATATATTGATCTCTTCTATTTGGGAAAGCTTATCCTCTTGATTGTTTATTTCGTTGACCATATTTCGATCGATTTTAGTCTATCAGTCAGCTTTTGTCCTGATAAAGTAAAGTTAAAGCAGTAACTTTCATTGAGCTGGTGCCCGGGGCCGGACTCGAACCGGCACGAAGTTTCCTTCGAGGGATTTTAAGTCCCTTGTGTCTACCAATTCCACCACCCGGGCATTCTAAGTACTTATTCTACTCCTTTTTTAATAAAAATTTATATTTGGAGGCTGAGGTCGGAATCGAACCGGCGTAGACGGATTTGCAATCCGCTGCATAACCACTTTGCTACTCAGCCTTTAAGGTATTCTAAATATCTAAAGTTAATAAACCAGCTATTTAATGAGATTTCCGTAAGTTTTTAGGTATCCATATAGACTGTGCAAAGAAACATAAGCTGCCAGCCAAAATAAACAAATAGTTAAAAGGAAAAAAGGATATCCAAAATTGGGTGATATTATCAAGAAAGATAAAGCAAAGATTTGTAATGTGGTTTTGCTCTTGGCAATGAAAGTTACTTTTACAGGATTTTCTCCTTCTTTTTCAGCTAAGTGTTGTCTAAAAGATAAAATAACTATCTCTCTAATAATAATTATCATGGAAGGTAAGATTAATAAAAGGTTACTCGTATAAGAAACAAAATAAAAAATTGTTATGACAATTAATAACTTATCAGCTACTAAATCTAACAAGGCTCCTAAGCTACTTGTTGAGCCGGTTTTTCTTGCAACATAACCATCTAAATGATCCGTAATGCCTGCAATTACAAATAATACAAGGGCAATCCAATTATTTGGACTAGGCTCGGATGAGGCCAATGTAAGAACAGGAAATATTAATATTATTCTTGAAATAGTTAGGTAGTTTGCCATCTTATTTAATTATGCAGTTGTTTATAAATTGACTTTGCAGTAATTCTACCGATACCGGAAACTTCAGAGATATCATCAACACTTGCCCGTTTAATCTGTTCTAAGGAACCAAAATATCTCAATAAAAGTTTTTTTCTTGAATCCCCTACTCCAGATAAGTTATCTATAGAGGAGCCTAGAGAGGATTTAACACTCTTTCTTTTTTGCTTAGATATAGCATATCTATGTGTTTCATCTCTGATTTCTTGAATGAAATTGTGAAATACAGAACCCTCTTTAACTATCTTAGATTCTCCTCGAGTTAAATGGATTGAATCAAATACAGCCTTCCTCCTAACTCCTTTAGAAATAGAAATAATATTTGCTGAAGAAATTCCCATTTCTTTCATTCTTTTTTGTACCTGCATCAAATGAGTCCTACCACCATCGATAATTATTAGGCTTGGAATCTTATTTTTTTTGTTTGAAAACCTTCTTTCTATTAGCTCAAGCATTGAACCTATATCGTTACCAGAATTTTGCTTACTTATATTATATGTTCTATAAAGGTCTTTAACCTTGCCTTCTTGATCATAAACTACACATCCAGCTACAGCATGGTCACCAGAATGATGACTAATATCATAGGACTCAATTGTTTCTATTTCGTTAATCCGCAATTCCTTTTTTAATTCATCAATCTTATAGTCTATATCGGGGTCTGTTTTATTCTTTTTAAGAAAAAATTCTGTATTAGCCCTACAAATCTCCAAAAGTCCTTTATCTTTCTGGGAAGGCTTAGTAATAATAGATATTTTCCTTCCATGGAATTTACTTAAAGCCCTTTCGATAAGGTTCTTATTTATTAGCTCTTGCCCAGCAACCAATACTGAGGGGCAATTCTTCTTATCAGAAAAATAGTGATGACCAATGAAGCTTTCTAAAGTCTCGTCCTCTTCAATTCCTTCTTCAAGTATGAAATTCTTATGCCCAGTAACCCAACCACCATTTACATTACTAACTCCTATTTTACGCTTTCCTTTTAAGACGGATAAATATATGGCATCTCTATTCTTATTGAAACCAGCAACACTTTGGGTTCTCTGAATATCTCTTAAAGCAGATATTCTATCTCTGTAAATAGCAGCTTTTTCAAATTCCTTTTTTGAAGCAAAATCATCCATCAAACTATAAAACTCTTGGACTAAATCCTCCGATCTACCGGAAAGTAACAAGTCTACGCCCCTTACTTCATTTTGGTAGTCTTCAGCATTTATTAGGCCGACGCATGGAGCAGAACATCTTCCTATTTCATATTGTATACATGGTCTACTCCTGTTTTTAAAATATGAGTCAGAGCAATTTCTTAGTTTAAAAGTCTTTTGTATTAATTTTAGCGCATCTCTTACAGCATATGAGCTAGGAAAAGGTCCAAAGAATTTACCCTTTTCCTGTTTCTTTCCCAAAAAGGATTTGGCTGCAGGAAAAGTATTATGTGTTTCTACTTTTATCCACGGATATCCTTTATCATCTTTAAACTGGACATTGAATTTAGGCTTATAATTTTTAATTAAATACTGTTCATGAAGAAGTGATTCCAGCTCAGTATTTGTCAATGAAAATTCAATGAACTTGGCTGATTCAAATAATTTATCTATCTTTTCCGATCTAGAAGATGTTCGGAAATATGAAGCTATTCTTTTGTTAAGAGATTTTGCTTTTCCAATATATAAAGGGCTTTTAGATTTATCTAAAAATTTATAAACGCCGGGAGATCGTGGAATCTCCTTGATAAAATTCTTTATCTCTTTATCTCTTACAGGAATATTGTAAGGAGATTCAAGAAAAATCTTTTCTGCCATAAATGTCTTTAAATCTAACAAGGTCATCTATTTGAAGTGACCATAATCTCTTTCCTAAAACTCTTACCAAAATAGTAAAACTAAATTTTCTTAGACTCATATTTGAATTATAAACTAGGATTTAGGATGAAGCGTTGTAGAAAAATTTTCTTTGAAAATTTCTTTGTTCGTTTTGGATTCCAAAGCTATTTTTTTAGCTAACTGAACGCCCCATTGATCAAAAGGATCTATTCCCATTATAGAAGCTTCAATAAAAACTTTGTGTTCATATATGGCTAATAAAAATCCTAAGCTTTTAAGATCTAGAGAGTTTAGCTTCAGAATTGAGCAAGGATTATTTCCTCTTACAGATTTATAGGGATATTCTTCATCTTCTTTTCCGTGACTCATAGCAAGCACTTGAGACAAAAGCATTTCATATGAATCTCTTGTATCTTTTTCTGCGCTACTTAATCCAATAAAGTCGCAAGACGTTTCTGTTTTACCTTGCATAAGCCATTGAAAAGTAGAATGTTGAGATTCAATTCCGTAACCTCCCCAAATTAATGGAGAACACAAAAACGGAGACTCTTTTGATTCGAAATTTATAGATTTTCCGATACTCTCCATTGAAAGTTGAGAAATGTACTTCGTGAGTGAACGCAACCGATAATTATAAGTAAAAATACCATGATTATTTATTTTAAGAGAGTTTGTATTCCATAAACTTAATAGTGCCATTATTACTGGAATGTTAGATTCCCATGATGATTTTCTTGTATGCTCATCAGCTAAATATGCACCCTCAAGCAGTTCAACATAGGAGCTAAAGTTAGAATTGATAAAAGCAGGTAAACTCATAGAAGACCATATCGAAAATCTTCCCCCTAAAGAATCTAAAACCTGGAATTGATTACTCTTCTTAATGCCGTAAGAATTCATAGATGAAACATTCGAAGAGACCGCAAAGAGATGTTCATAAAAATCAATGTCGGGTTTCTCTCCAAACCAAGATCTTACATGGTCAAGATTTTTGAAAATTTCAGATGTTTCAAAAGACTTGGATGAAGCGAATATTATAGTTTCGCTCTGGTTGCAATTTCTTAAAACATCACTTAACTCCAAAAGGTCATAACTAGAACAGAAATATATATTTATAGGACCATCTAAAGCTTGAAATTCTTTTAACAATTCAGGTCCTAATCTAGATCCACCTATACTCAAACAAATTAAATTTTTGAACTTTAAGCCAGCGACACTCTTTTCTAAAAAAGACTTTATTCTTTCTCTTTCAGTAAATATTAGTTCAAATTTTTCATTTGACTTTTTATTTCTATAAAGCGTGTGAGAAACAGCCCTATTTTCAGACGGATTACGAACATCACCTCTAAATAATTTATCGAGAGAGTCTTTTAGATCTATTAAATTAGGTATCTGTAAAAGGTATTCAATAGCCTCATCATTAATCCGTTGCTTAGAATAATCGAAGTCTAATAAATCAGACTTAATAACTCTCTTTTGAAGGTCTTTATAACCCTGTAATTCTGAAATATGAGTATTTTCATTATCCTTTCCAAGTAGACAAAGTTTATTATGAATTTTCTTTCTAATCTCACTCATCCTTATTTTTCCTTTTTGAAGAAAAGAAAATTACCTCAAGAGCGAGAGCAATTAGTATTCCTAATAAAGTAGCCGACAAGATTCCATAGCCAAGCTGAAGGTCTAATTCTAGAAATAGTAAGTCTAAATGTACTACCGATTTGTTGAGTGCCAATATCAGGAAAGAAAAAATTGCTAATAGGATAAGAAATATAAATAAGAAAATAGTAGAAAAGCCCATTTTTAGTCTTTAATTAACCACCCACTCTCCAATAAAAGATCTTCAATATACTGTAATAAGGCATGACCAGCAGTAATATGACTTTCTTGTATCCTTGCAGTAACTTTTCCTGGCACCACAAAAGCTGAATCACAATACTGTAAAGCCTCGCCTCCTCCATTTCCCAAGAAACCTATCGAATAGATACCTCTTTCTTTAGCTAACTTTAAAGTTTCGATTATATTCCTTGAGTTTCCTGAAGTGGTGATTACTAAAAGAGTATCTCCTTTAGAAGATAATCCTGAAAATACTCTCTTGAAAATATCATCAGAACCATAATCATTAATACAAGCAGTAAGAGTCGATGTATCTTGCGCTAAAGAAATAGCAGGGATACTTTCTCTATTCACATCTGAAGTTAATCTTATCAAGAATTCTGCAGCTAGATGTTGCGCATCGGCTGCCGAACCCCCATTACCGCATAAAAGTAACTTACCTCCATTAGAAATAGAGTTCGCGATGATATCGCCAGCCTCTATGAGTACTTTATAAGATTCTTCATCAATAATTTCCTGCTTAACAGATATTGAATCTAGAAAGGTTTGTTTTACTTTATT
>MDSV01048743.1_pt1 | contig 22861 bp, 18 predicted proteins | sample 810851 | NCBI WGS metagenome assembly MDSV01 (sample SAMN05326640, study PRJNA326480) | marine metagenome | isolation source: seawater | place: Atlantic Ocean: North East | collected 2012 | reverse complement strand
CTTGCATAAATAATATTAGTGTTTGTTTCATTATGTGACCTTATTACATTTCTGCATCTTTGAACTGTTCATGAACCGGGCGACTAATCATAGCATCGAGATCTGCTCCCGCAGGGACCATTGGATAAACCATATCATGTTGTTCAACAACAAATTCAACTAAAACTGGACCATTTATCTTTTGCGCCTTTTCGATTGCACCAGGAATCTCAGATCTAGAAATCACTCTTATACCTTTTAAACCATACGCTTCAGATAGCTTAACGTAATCTGGGCTACTGATCGGAGTTTCGTTATACCTTGAATCATAAAAGAGCTGTTGCCATTGCCTAACCATTCCTAAATATCCATTATTTATGATGGCAATTTTAATATTTGCATTTTCCTGAACCGCAGTAGCTAATTCCGTGATCGTCATCTGAATACTCCCATCTCCAACGATAACCCAAATATCTTTATTTCTATTATAAAAACTTGCTCCAATTGCAGCAGGTAAGCTAAAGCCCATCGTCCCAAGACCACCTGAAGTCAAAAGAGTATTTGGCTCATCATGTTTGTAATACTGGGCCTCTAACATTTGATGTTGGCCAACATCAGAAACCACAATAGCGTCTCCATTCGTTTCTTTCCATATGTCACTAATGACTTGAGCTCCATATAACATTTGAGTATCAGCATTTATAATATCTCTGGATTGTGACTCTTTTTTCCATTTTTCAATTTCATTAATCCAATCGGTATTCTGCAAATCCTTAATGATCGGAATTAATCTATTTAGAATTAATTTTAAATCTCCAACCAGAGCAACATCCACCGGGACATTTTTATTTATTTCAGATGGATCGATTTCGATATGGATTTTTTTTGAATCTAAAGAATATGTTTTTGTGTTACCCGTCACTCTATCATCAAATCTCATTCCACAGGCAATCAATAAATCCGCTTTTTGAATGGCATTATTTGCTGCAAACTCACCATGCATGCCCATCATACCCATATTTAAGTTGTGACTCGCAGGTACTGCTCCAGAACCTAACAATGTCCAACTCAGTGGTATATCGCCTTTTTCAGATAGCTCAATTACTTCTTTAGAAGCTCCAGATAGGAGAATACCGTGACCAGCTAAAATAACCGGCCTTTTTGCATTAGCGATAAGATCTGCTGCATTATCTAAACTGTTTTTATCTATTTCCTTTTTTAGCGGATTCTCCCCTGGAAGTTTTACAGGGTCCTCCGGATAAATAAAATCATATTCCTCTGCTTGTACATCCTTGGGAATATCAATAAGTACAGGACCAGGTCTTCCAGATCTTGCGATCGCAAAAGCTTCCTTTATTGTCCGTGCAAGATTTTTTATTTCCATTACTAGATAGCTATGTTTAGTTACGGGAATTACAGCTCCAGATATATCCATTTCTTGAAAAGCATCACTGCCGATTGCAGGCCTAGGAACTTGCCCGGTAATACAAACTATTGGAACAGAGTCCATCATCGCAGTAGCCAATCCAGTAACCATATTAGCTGCTCCTGGTCCTGATGTGGCCATTGCAACTCCAACTTTACCAGAGGTGCGAGCAAAGCCATCTGCCATGTGCGTAGCGCCTTGTTCATGCCTAGTTAGTACATGATGAATTTTATTTTTGTACTTGCTTAGTGCATCATAAGTAGGCAATATAGCTCCTCCAGGGTAGCCAAATACAACATCTACTCCCTCCCTAATTAGACATTCCCAAATTATCTCAGCGCCAGTTATTTTATTTTTTTTCATAATGAACTCATTTATTTATTTTAAGACTGCTCCTGTATTTGCAGAGGTGACTAGTCTAGCATACCTGCCCAAATACCCTTTATTAATTTTTGGTTCAAATTTTTCAATACTTTTCATACGAACGTCAAAAGTTTTTTGATCAATATTCAAATTGATTTTTCGATTTTTTATATCAATTTCAATTTCATCTTTTTCCCTTATAATAGCTATAGGTCCGCCAGATGCTGCTTCAGGAGAAATATGCCCGATACATGCACCTCTTGTGCCTCCAGAAAAACGCCCATCAGTTATCAAAGCCACTTTAGAACCAAGCCCCATACCCATAATCGCACTGGTCGGTGCTAGCATTTCGGGCATTCCGGGACCTCCTTTTGGACCTTCATAGCGAATTACAACGACATCCCCAGGTTGAACTTTTTTATCATGTATAGCTTTTATGGCATCATCTTGAGACTCATAAATTCTTGCTGGTCCTTTATGATGCAGCATATTTTCAGCTACAGCACCAGTTTTTACTATAGAACCGTTGGGAGCTATGTTACCATACAAAACAGCTAATCCGCCTTCCTCGGAAAATGGATTCTTAACAGTTCGAATGATATCTTCATTAAGATTTTTTGCAGATTTGATAGTCTCGCCTAAAGTTTTTCCTGTAATGGTCGGCCTGTCTAAATTTAAAACATCATCTTTTTTCGATAATTCTTTTAAAATAGCAGAAATACCACCTGCATTTAAGACATCTTCCATGTGCACATTAGGAGTTGCTGGACTTACTTTACATAGGTAAGGTGTTTTAGAACTTATTTCATTGATCATTGACATATCGAAGGTTAGATCACCTTCAATGGATGCAGCTAAAGTGTGAAGGACAGTATTCGTACTACCCCCCATCGCCATATCTAGAGCAAAAGCATTCGAAATTGTATCATTATTAATAATATCTCTAGGTTTAATATCTTTTTTCACTAGATCCATAATTATTTCACCAGCTTTTTTAACCAATTTAAGCCTGGAAGGATCAGTAGCCAATATCGTTCCATTACCAGGGAGTGCTAAGCCCAATACTTCCATGAGGCAATTCATTGAATTAGCTGTAAACATACCAGAACAAGAGCCACATGTTGGACAGCCATTATCCTCGAGGTCTTTAAGCTCATCATCATTTATTTCACCAGAATTATATTTACCAACTCCCTCAAAAACTGATACAAGATCTATTTTTTGCCCATTTTTGTCAACTCCTGCTTGCATAGGACCTCCAGAAACAAAAATTGTCGGAATATTAATTCGCATAGCCGCCATAAGCATTCCAGGAACGATCTTATCACAATTTGAAATGCAAATAAGACCGTCTAAGCGATGAGACTCAGCTACTGTTTCCACACTATCTGCAATTAGCTCACGACTAGCCAATGAATATCTCATACCTATGTGCCCCATAGCTATACCATCATCGACACCTATAGTATTAAATTCAAATGCCACTCCTCCTGCTAATCTGACAGCATCTTTTGCAGTTACGCCAAATTTTTGAAGATGAACATGGCCTGGTATTAAATCAATGTAAGAATTTGCGATACCTATAAAAGGTTTTTCAAAATCACTATCATTTTTAATTTGACCTGTAGCCCGAAGTAAACTTCTATGCGGAGCTTTATCAAAACCTTTCTTTACTAAATCTGATCTCATTATATAATCAATTTTTTAAGATTAAAATTAAAATTTAATGGAGAGATGTTAAGAGGTGTCTTATTTACTTAACTGGCCGCCTTTTAAATTTTAATTATTAAGCTACTTGCTAAGCGATAATAATATCAATAATAATTGATAAGATCAGAGAAACCCAGATGATTTTTTTAGGGTAAAAAATATTATTTATTAAAACTTCCATACTGATTCTATTGATTATTATTCTAATTATTTAAAACGTAACTAAAATTAATAGCTTATTTTAATTTCTCAAACTTTATTTAATTAAATATTTAAAAATAATATAAAATCAGCGTAATTCGTTGCTAAGATTGACTATTAAAATGATAAACAATAATTAAAATTTAGGAACAAAAGATGTCAGAATTTCTCAAACCAGGTGTCGTAACAGGCGAAGATTATATAAAACTAGTTAGAGCAGCAAAAAGTGGAGAATATGCTCTTCCAGCAGTTAATGTGGTTGGAACAAATTCAATTAACTCAGCTATGGAAGCTGCTGCGAAAAATAAATCGGATATTATAATTCAATTCTCTAATAGTGGCGGACAATTTTTTGCTGGTTTTGGCTTAGAAGATAGTTTTGAAGCTAAAGTATTAGGGACTGTTTCAGCTGCTCAACATGTTCATCTTCTCGCAGAAAAATATGGTATTTGTGTTATTCTGCATACAGATCATGCAAATAAAGCGCTCATACCTTGGGTAGAAGCACTAGTGGGCTATAGCGAAGAGCATTTTGAACTACGAGGCAAATCTCTTTTTAGTTCTCATATGCTAGACCTCTCTGCAGATGAAATAGATTTCAACTTATCTGAAAGTAAAAGACTTCTAGAAAGAATGTCTAAAATTGGACTTAGTTTAGAGATAGAGCTTGGTGTTACTGGCGGCGAGGAAGATGGAGTTGGATCTGATGATGATATAGGCGCAGACAATCCTCTTTTATACACTCAGCCAGAAGATTGCTTACAGGCATGGGAACTACTATCACCTGTTGGTCATTTTAGCTTAGCGGCCTCATTTGGTAATGTGCATGGAGTTTATAAACCTGGAAATGTTAAACTTCGCCCAGAGATTCTTAAAAACTCGCAAGACTTGATTGAAAAGAAATGTGGTACTCACAGTAAACCGCTTGACTTGGTATTTCATGGTGGCTCTGGATCTGAAAAAGAGAAAATATCTACAGCAATCAGTTATGGTGTTTTTAAAATGAATATTGATACTGATACTCAGTTTGCATTTTCAAAAGCTATTGGGGAATATGTAAATGACAACCCTAGGGCATTTTTGCACCAAATAGACCCTGATGATGGTACGCCATATAAAAAGTTATATGATCCAAGAAAAGTGCTAAGAAATGCTGAGCTTAGTATGGCTGAAAGACTTGATGAGGCGTTCGCTGACTTAGGCTCGACAGGGAAATCATTAGCAAGATAATTTATTTACTACATTGAGTTGTATTTTCATTTCAATGTAATTTTAATCAGTTTCTAAGAACTGTTATCTTCTCATATGTATTTTTACCATTTGACCCTATAATTGAAAGCAAATAAACCCCGCTAGCTACATACTCACCACTATCATTCTTACCATCCCATTTTAATTGATCTCCATCAATGGATAGTCCATTACTTTTAATCTCTCTAATCACTATTCCATCGAGGGTCATGACTTTCATGGAAGCATTAAAGGGTAAACCATCAACTATCAAAAAGTCATGTTTATTAATCCTGAAAGGACTGGGGAAAATTTTTACCATACTATAACCATCATAACTTTCACCAAAAGGAATTTTTAAAACACTTATTCCTTTACTAGTAGCTATATAAGCTAATTTTCGCTCTTCGTCAAAATCAATATCATAAACATCATCTGATAATAATGGACTATTACTTTGTCTTAACCCATTTATTGTCGGCCAATACGTTGTATTTTCAAGTAACACATGTATACCTTGAGTTGTTGAGCTAGTCCAAATATTGCCCTGTTTATCAATTTTAACTTTTGAACCTCCACTAAATGAAACGTTTGGAAAGTATGGAAATGAATTTTCTCCAACGATTGGATTTTGTCCATTAATAATATCGAAATAATTCAGACCTGAAGTTGTAAGATAATACAATCTACTTCCACTAAAGCCTATTGACCATATTGTAGTATTGTAGATTATACTTTCCCAAAAAAAGCTTGATGGCTGGGTAGCAGAACCATCATAATCTAAAACGAATATTCCTCCATTAGGGTAAACTCCTAAATTAGCTTCTTCTGCCTTAAATGCTCCAAACCAAGGCCTTGACCAATTATCGAATGCCAATGAAATCGGTGATTGCGAAATTCTATTTGTTGTCTCTGATGAGCCATATATTTTCCAAATACCATCGGAATTTCTTACAACTATTGGAGAATTTTTATTGGTAGCAAACGCGTTAGCAACCCAGAGATTACCAAAGGAGTCAAACTCTAAATCTTTTACAACATGATATCCGCTACCTGAAGAACCATAAAATCCTAAAATTGATGTGTCGATAGATGTGAAGTTCTGTGGATCATCCACATCAATGATTAATATACCTCCACCATCTCTTGTAGGATTATTGAACTTAGGATAAGTTCCATCTATACCAACATAAAGTAATCCATCTGGACCTTGTTCAATATCTGAGATTTTTTCACCAAAATCAAATGCAATTGTATCTGCAATAAATTTACTATAATCATAAGTTTCATTTATATTTTCGGATTCATCAAGTTTTAATTCTAAAATATTTCGCCAACCATTATAATCCTTTATGCTTAGCCCGTAATTGTGCCCGGCAACTAACCTACCATCATCAAGAATTTCTATGGCTGTAAATTTTGAGGATGCTGGAGCATTAGGTATGAAGGATAACACCTCTAAATCATCCTTTAGAAATATTAGTCCTAGATCGGAACTAATAATAACTTCTTGATTTAAACCCAAAACTAAATCATTTAGTTCAAATAATTGAATAATTGGATAAAACCCATTTCTTTGAGAGTATATATTTTTATTCTTTATACCAACAAGATAATATTCATTATCAAAAATCATTTCATCAAATTCAATAGGAAGCGAGATATCAAGATCCTCAAATAAATAAAATTCTTCGTTTGGATATATATAATATATTTTAGCTGAATCATCATCAGCTGCATTAAAAATAAATGCTATCCCTTGTTGATATCTAGTCATTGCTTTGATTGGAGCATTTTCGAAACAACAAAGGCCTCTTTCCCAATTATTAGGATCTTTTAAATTTTTTGAAATATCTCCTAAAAATAATCCCATATTAGTTGCTAAAAAAATATTTTTTTCTAAACTTAATGTGGTTTGCAACATTTTTATCCCAGAAATTTTTTCTATTGCGATTGGAAAGTTTCGATAAATATCCCTGTAAGACCATTTATCATTAGAATAAATCAATTTAACTATCCCTACATCCTGCCCATCAATGAAAGCTGCAAATGCATATTCACCATCAATATATATATCAGTGATTTCAGTGAGCCCAAAATCAAAAACTTCAACTGAACCTTTATTAAAATTATAAATTTGAATAAAACCGAAAGGTGCGCTACCACCAAGCCAAAAATTCCCATATTTATCTTTTTCTATTATCGATAAATCAACACCATATAAACCATCAATAGTAGTGAGAGTTTTGTAGCTAAACCCTCTATTTATGAATAAGCCTCCACTTGTTGCGCAAATAATAGAATCACCGCTTATTATTGAATTATTTATTTTTAAGGGGCTAGTGTAAGCTTTCCAATCTCCTATCTTTACTTGAGCAAAAAGATTAGATAATAAAATCATTAGAAGGAGATAAGTTTTTGAAGCCATTTTACGAGAAATATTTTTTTCTTAATTTACAATATTAAATACCATGAGAAAATTTACAGCAATCATTATATTTTTATTATCTGTTTTAACAGCTCAAGTTACAACTCCATTTGAATTAGAACTTCGTACTAGATTAGTAAATGATGATAGAACTATGGTCAATATACAGATCACTAACTTGATGGATAAGCCATTAGACTATGTTGAAGGCTTTGTTCTTGAAAAGGATTTCAATAAAGATCTTATTAATGAAAAGCGTCTGGTGCTTATATATGGTTATGAGCCTCCTCTACAGAAAGGCTTTTCTACAACGAGAAGCATATCCTTTGAGAAACCAAAACATAATAAACCAAACACTTATGAATTTTTGATATCTAAAATCAGATTTGTAAGTGAGTCAAGAGTGTTTACGTGGCACCCTGATGTGGGGTTTATGAGGATTGACTGATTTTTTTACATTATAGAGCTAACATAATTATCCAAAATTTCTAGCCTAGCTAGCAACCAAGAGTTTATATAATTCAACTCAATATCTAAATTCAAGTTAGATACCCACCTATTCTGTTCTCTTAAATCAGCACTCGATGACTTTATTTGAGATATTTTCTTGGTGCAATAAACTATAACTTTTTCATGAAGTTCTTGATGATTTAGCTCGTTCCATCTACTTTGCAGTAAACTATTAAAATTATTTACGTTTAAACTTATTAACCTATCGATTAATGCATTTGATAAAATCTGGTCTATTGGTAATGAAACATAAAAGGCTTGATTGCCAAAAGTTAAGTCTAAATCCCAAACAGAAAACATTAAAGGTTCATTTTTAGAATTACAAAATATAAAATTATTTTTACCCATATTATCAATAGCCTGAGTAATGTTGATTATAATCCAAAAATCTATAAGATTATCAAAATTAATCATTTCAATTATATTTGATGAAAAAGAGCTATCGCTTGAATAGGCAACCTCTGCTACTAAATTATAAATTTTATCCCAGTTTTGAACATTATCATAATTAGGATATTTAAGTTCAAAACCATTCCATAAATGACTATTTGATGGTAGACTTGAAATACCCTCCATTAGTGTCTCTTCAGTGTAATTCTCTGACTTATAAATAAAGCTTTGATTACCCAAGGTTAACTGTTTTTTATCTATTTGTTCATTTAATGCGTATATGCCAGCATAATTATTATTTACATTCAATTCAATTAATTCTCCGCTTTGATAAAGTTTCTGATTCGTTAAAAGATATGAGTTTCTATTGGTTGTAATTAACGAGCAAACAAACATACCAGTTAGATTTCTAACTTTAGATAGATCTATGTACATTGCATCTAGAATCCAATCGTCATCATTTCGCATATGAAAAAAAGAATGATTTGTATTTTTATTTCCATCTTTATCTTCCCAAAATTCAATGTCATAAGATTTTTTAGCATAATTTTGTGAAGATGCTCCTCTTATTTCGATTCCTCCCATTAAATTATTATAATCTTGACCATGTATATTACTTAAATAAATATTTGATAATATTTTTGGTTCATCTTTAATCATCTGCTGAGACGATATTGATACGATTGGAAGAAAAGTAAAAGTCATTAAATATTCAACTTCTACATTATTATTAACTAAATACACTTTAATGGAATCATCTATGCTCATAACACCAAAATCAAAGTGTCCCCCACATTGGATGACTTCATTATCTATAATGATATGATCAATTAGATGATAGGAAAATTTAATTATTGGTTTAAAGCTATCACCTTGTTTACTTCTTTCTATACTAGCTAGAATGTTTTTTGATGATGTGTCTACCGATAAAAAAGAATCATTAAATTTTAAATAAATACCCTCAAGCTCTTGAAAGCAATCAATTTGGTTTTCTTGAATTTTGTAAATGTTAGAGCAAGCAAATAATGAAAGTGTAAATATAATAAATAAATGTTTTTTTAAATCATTTTTTCTGATGCCTAATATATTTATCTTCAATTAATTTACTATAGTTAAGTGTATCAAGCTCTAAAGTCAGAGTATTTACCCAATCTTTAGAGTTTTGTATGTATTTTTCAATTATATTAATCGGAACCCTTTTACCGTAAAGGTTCGCAATAATTATTGCTGATGGTATAGGTATGTAGCTATTTAAAGGATCTTCATAAAAATGGTTTAAACTATTAATTGTCTCTCTAACTGTTAAGTAATCAACTTGCTCTCCAAAAACTTCATTTGCAAGTGTCGGATTTTCAGACCAAGTTTTTAGATATCCATACAATCTTCCATCGAGGACTCCACCTATATATGAACTTTTTATTTTGTATTCTATTTCATCAACAAAATTTGATTTTTTTCTAATTTCATTCCATTCACGACCGTCCCAAAAAAGGCGATTTTCTTGAGAAAAACACATTGAAGTAACCAAAAAAAATAATATATATGTATTTATTTTCATTCTAAATATCTACTATTTACTTTCCTCCACAACAATTGATTTAATATTAACGAATTCCATCAACCCATAGCTAGATAATTCTCTACCATAACCTGACATTTTTATACCACCAAATGGCAACTTAGGATCTGATTTTACATAGCCATTTACAAAACAAATTCCTGCTTGAAGTTTTTCATTTGCTATCTTTTTACCCTCCTTAACATCAGAAGTAAAAACTGCGGCGCCCAAACCATACTTAGAATTATTTGCTAAATTAATAGCGTGACCATTATCATTTGCTTCAACAATAGAAAAAACAGGACCAAAAATTTCTTCATCAAATGCAGGCATTCCAGGTCGAACATTTGAAAGTACGGTAATTGGATAATATGCTCCTTCAGAAATTGGAATCTCTCCTCCAAGAATTAGCTTTGCCCCCATATTAATTGATAGTTGTACCATTTTATGAATTTCATCTCTAGCTGATAGGGATACTAAAGGTCCAAGATCCACATCATCATATGGATCTCCAATAATTTTCAAATCAAGCTTATCTAATAATTTTTTAGTGAATATTTTTATATTTTTTTTGGTTATAATTAATCTTTTTGCAGAAATACAACTTTGCCCGCCGTTTAATAACCTCCCTTCAATGCATGCTTTAACAGCATTATCCAAGTCAGCATCATCTAGAATTAAATATGCGTCATTACCTCCAAGTTCAAGGACAATTTTTTTCAAATTTTTACCTGCAATTTTTGCGACTTTTCTACCTGCATTTGTACTACCTGTAATTGCCACCCCTTGAATTTGATCATACTCAATAACTTTTGAGACTAATGAGCTTGGAATCTGTAGATTATTAAATATATTATTTGGCAATCCTGCTTTTACAAAACAATCTATGATCATATTAGCACAACCTTGAACATTGGATGCATGCTTTAATAAAACACCATTACCAACAATTAATGAAGGCAAAGCGTACCTAAACACTTGCCAAAATGGAAAATTCCATGGCATTATACCAAGAACGAGACCTATTGGGCGATATGTAACATAACTTTCATAGAATTCAGTTTCTACATGCTTGTTATCTAAAGCCTGCTTTGCATGGTTTAAATAATAATTACAAAGCCTAATACACTTACTTACTTCTTCCTTTCCTTGTTTTATAGGCTTACCCATTTCGTCAGCCATCAAAATACTCATTTTCTTCGCCTGCTCAGTGATAACAAATGTTAAGTTTTTTACAATCTTAAGTCTTAATTCTATATCTAATTTTCTCCAATATATCTGAGCTTCAGAAGATTTTTTAATTATATTATCAATTTCATTAAGAGAAGGCACATCCCATGAGCTTAATTTTAAATTATTTTTTGGATTAATCGATTTTAATTGTTCGTTAGTCATTGAACGATTTAGAAATCCAATCAAAGCCCGCATAAAGTGCTATAATTGATAAAACCCAAATATGATTATATTGTTGCCCAATACTTCTTAAATCGTAACCAATTAAGCCTCCAATAAATGAACCAATTATAAATATTATCCCAACCGCTAGTCTTAGTCTTTTATCAATATGTTTTATCATTTCAATTTATTTTAAGCATCAAAATTTAATCATGTTATAATCCTTAATTTAGAATAAGTTTCACTCCTAATCACGATAGATTAATACATTTAAAATAAAAGAATAAAACATAGTACGTGAGTTTAATTAATAAAATAAATGATAAATCAGCAAAAGTTGGTGTTATAGGCCTCGGGTATGTAGGCTTACCACTTGCAATAGAGTTTACAAAAGCAGGTTATGAAGTAACAGGTATTGACGTAAATGAAAAAAAGGTAGATGCTATAAATTCAGGAAAAAATTATATTAAAGATGTTAATGATTCTATTTTGAAAAACGCTGTTAAGAAGAAATTATTAAGATCGACAACAGATTTTAGCGAAGTAAGCAACCTCGATGCCATATCAATCTGCGTTCCAACCCCTTTAAACAAAGAAAAAAATCCTGATATATCATATATCGTATCGGTTATGGATAAAATAAAAGATTATCTCCATTCAAATATGTTAATTGTTCTTGAAAGCACAACATATCCAGGTAGTACTAAGGAACTTATTTTACCTTACATTTCAAAAGCTAAAAGTTTAGTTCCAGGGGAGAATATTTGTTTATGTTTTAGCCCAGAAAGAATTGATCCAGGTAATAAAACTTTTAGCACAAATAACACTCCTAAAGTTATAGGTGGCATAACCAAAAAATGCGCTGAAATAGGAAGAAATTTATACTCTAAAATTATAAATGAAATTATTGTGGTTAGTTCAACAGAAACTGCTGAAATGGTGAAATTACTTGAAAATACTTTTAGGGCAATAAATATTGGTCTTGCAAATGAAGTTGCAATAATGTGCGAAAAGTTAGGAATAAATGCTTGGGAAGTAATTGATGCTGCTGCAACCAAACCTTTTGGTTTTATGAAATTTACCCCAGGTCCAGGTTTAGGTGGTCATTGTATACCAATAGATCCCTACTATTTATCTTGGAAGTTAAAAACATTAGATTATGATGCTAGATTTATTAAACTAGCAGGAGAGATTAATACTCAAATGCCCAGACATGTAGTTGAAATTATTAGCTCATCACTTAATGAATATCAAAAACCTATAAATGGTAGTAAAGTGCTTATCATTGGAGTCGCCTATAAAAAAAATATTGATGATTGTAGAGAATCTCCAGCGCTCGACATAATACAAATTTTAAAAGATTTAGGCTCTGACATTGAATATTTTGATCCTTTTGTGCCTAATGTTGACATTGGAGATTCACATTATAATAGTATAACTAATCTTGACAAAGCTTGTTTAACTCAATTTGATGCTATTGTCATAGTTACAGATCATACAAACATAGATTATAATTTAATTGAAAAAAATGGAAGGTTGATTATAGATACTAGAAATGTCTACCATGATTACAAGAGTAATAAAATAAAAAAATTAGGTCAGGGTACTAAAACATAGTTTATTAAAGACTGTTTAGAAAGAATTAAAAAAACAATGACTTACTCACTCATAATACCTATTTATAATGAGCTAAGAACATTGCCTTCCTTAGTAAAAAAATTAAATAGTCTTGATGACTCTATTGAGATTATTATAGTAGATGATGGTAGTAATGATGGTACTGAACAATATTTAGCTAATTTTAAGAAATTTTCTATTATTAGAAATAATCTTAATTTAGGGAAAGGCGCTTCAATAAAAAAAGGCGTAGATGCAGCATCAAATCAAAATATCATTTTAATGGATGGAGATTTAGAAATAGAAATAGATGAAATTCCATTATTTATTAATCAGTACAATAAAAATAATACAGATGTATTAGTTGGAAAAAGGTGGGAGAATTATCAAAACTCAAATGTCAACTTGAATTTAGTTGGCAATTTTTTTATTAACTTTCTTTTTAATTTTTTATATAAAACTAGCTTTAGTGATGTACTGTGTTGTGTTAAGATTTTAAAAAAAAATAAATTTAAATCGCTGGATTTACATAGTAACCAATTTGCCATTGAAGTTGAGACAATGGCTAAGCTTGTAGTTTTAAAGCTAAGGATAAAAGAAATTAAAGTTAAATATCACCGAAGGACAGCAGAAGAAGGGAAAAAATTAAAATTTACCGATAGTTGGGATATTATATTTACAATGCTGAAAGTAAGATTTTTTTGATAATCCAAAAATCTTTTGATTAAGCTTCAGCTGAAGAAATTAATAATGATGTTTTAGAGGTGTCCAAGTCTGGCTCATAATCAGGCAAAATATTAGATAAAATCTTTCTAACCTCATTAGCATTTTTACCATTCAATTCTTTATCTAAATGTTTAACAAGATGAACTATCCTAGATAATTCATTATGAGTCATATTGTGCTCATTTAAGACTAATATTTTTTCATGCTTCGTCCTATCAAGTACTTCTGAGGGTAAAGATAATTCCTCTACCTTTTTTTCTCCAGGCCTAGTTCCAGTAATCACAACTGGGATATCTAAATCAGGCTCATAACCTGAAAGACGAATTAATTCTGTGGCGATATCAATTATCTTTATTGGCTCACCCATATCCAAAATAAAAACCTCTCCACCATTTCCTAGTGACCCTGCTTGCAAAATTAATTGACTAGCCTCAGGAATTGACATAAAATATCTTTTCATTTCAGGGTCAGTTACTGTAACAGGGCCACCATCCTTAATTTGTTTTTGAAATATAGGAATGACACTACCAGAACTACCTAATACATTACCAAATCTAACAGCCATGAATTCAGTCTGATTCTGTTCTCTCTTGTAATTTTGTAACATTATTTCCGCTAATCTTTTTGTTGCCCCCATTACATTCGTAGGTTTGACTGCTTTATCGGTGCTTACTAGAACAAATTTTTCAACATTATATCTTATTGCATTTTGAGCAACATTATCTGTGCCAAAAATATTGGTTTTAACTGCCTCTATAGGAAAAGACTCTTGCATTGGAACGTGTTTGTATGCTGCAGCATGAAAAACGACTTGGGGCTCATATTCTTTAAATACTTGATTAACTGTATTATTATCACGAATGTCACATAAGATTGGTTTAAATAAAATATGTGATTTTTTTTCAGATACGACTTCACTATCTATTTCAAATAAGTTTAATTCACTATTATCCACCATAATTAAAACAGATGGTTCAAACTTCATACATTGTCTAACTAGTTCTGAACCTATACTCCCACCAGCGCCTGTGACGATAACTCTCTTTCCTCTTATAAAATTATTAATTGCTGTTTTATCTAATGAAATTTCTTCACGGCCTAATAGATCAACTATTGAAACTTCTCTAAATTGTGCAATAGATATTTTCCCGTTCACTAATTCCGACATTGACGGTAAAGTTTTAAATGGCTTCTTTGTTTTTTTGCACTCATTTACAATACTTAACATCTGATCTTTAGTTGCAGTAGGCGTGCAAATATAAATTTCATCATAATTAACCCTAATATTTTCTAAATCCTTTACTTGCCCCAGAACTTCAATATCATGGAGTCTGTACCTAATCTTTGCAAGATTATCATCTAAAAAACCAACTATTTTCAAAGTCCCTTTAGGCAATTCAAGAATCTGTCTTGTAACAGCCTGCCCAGTATATCCGGCACCAATTAAAAGAATTTTTTTTGTTTTATTTAAATGAGGCTCCGTTCTAATTATGTTAACAACATGTGAGAAAAAAATTCTTATACCAACTCTTGAAACTCCTATGAAACCACTACATAAAATAAAATCTATTATATAAACTGACCTCGGGAAGTCCTTAAAACCAGTGTAGAAAGAAATAGCTAAAAACATAATTACACTTGCTAAAATATTGCCTTTTATAATGTTTATCATATCCCAAACACTAGTATACCTCCACATTCCACGATACATAGCAAATATTCTAAAACTAAAAATTTTAATAAGTACTAATATTAATAAAGAAAAATATGACAGCTCAGCTGTAAGATTTTGAGGTATGCTATAATCAAATCTCAGTAATAAGCTTAAATAAAAAGAAGATATGATGATAAAAATATCACCAGATAACAATATCAAAAAATTTCTTTTTAAAATCCTATTAAGTAAATACATAGACCAGATTTTTAATTGTCATTTTTAAAAAAGTTTTACATTCACTAATGAGAGGGTCAAATATATCAAATATCTTTTTAAATTAAAAAAGATATCAAATCTTCTTAATTGAAAACTAATAAAAGTTTAGAGCTTGTAATCCCCCCAAATTTTCGAGATATTTTTTATGATATAGTCTACATCTGGTTCAGATAATCTTGGATATAAAGGTAAAGAAATCACTTCTTTAGAAAACATATATGCATTTGGATAATCAATAGGTTTATATTTATATTTTTTTTTATAATATGAATGCATATGCACAGGAATGTAATGGACCGATGTACCAATACCTAAACGGTTAATTTCTTTAATTAATTTATTTCTATTTATAGACCATTTTTTTTCATCAATTCTTATAATAAATAAATGACACGCATGATAATTAAAATCAATTTTAGGAAGAATAATGCCCTCTATAGCTCCTAGTCCAACAAGGTATCTATTTACTATATTTTTTCTTTTCAATAACCATTTTTGATAATATTTTAATTGCCAATTACCAATAGAAGCCGACATGTCAGTCATATTATATTTAAAACCCAAATCAGATATATCATATTCCCAAGAGTTGCCAATTTTAAATCTATTCCATCCATCTTTAGATATACCATGCAAAGATAATTTTCTAATCTTTTCAGCTAATACTTTATCATTAGTTGAAATTGCACCACCCTCTCCTCCAGTGGTTATATTTTTATTGGCATAAAAAGAAAATGCAGCAGCATAATTAGTATCCCCGACCTTGCCAACATTTGTTACAGTCTCAAATGCATGTGCTGCATCCTCAAGGACGAAAACACCATATTTATCTGCCAAGTTTAAAAGATTTTTCATATCTACAGCTTGTCCAGCAAAATGGACAGGGATTATTACTTTAATTGTAGGGTCAGATTTTAGCTTATGCTCTACAATGTTTAAATCAATGTTAAAACCATCCTTCTCACAATCAATTAACTCACATTGCATCCCTAAATATTCACCTACTTCAACAGTTGCTACGAAAGTATATGTAGGTGCTATCAACTTATCTTCTGGACCAAATCCTTTTGCTTTCAAAGCTAGATGTAAGGCAGCAGTACAGGAATTAACACAAACTGTATTTTTAGAACTAAAAATATTTCTAAGATTTGACTCGAATTTATTCACTTCTGGACCGGTAGTTAGCCATCCAGAAGTTAGACTATCAGTATAAATATCATTCAAATTATCAGGCATGATTGGCTTGTGAAAAGGAATATTCTTCATAAAAGCTTAAATTTTTAGGATAAAATTTTCAATTATATATTGATACTTGTGTTGAATTGTGTATTTATAGAAATAGTAAGTCTATTATTGTAATTACTTTTATTAAAATGTTCTAGTTTATAGTCTAAAATAAAAATAAAATTATCTCTTAACTTATAAAGTAAATTTAAAGATAGAAACCTATTTTTAATTTGAGTACCTGAAGGAAATGATGAACCATTTAAATAAAAATTAGGTGAGTATAAATTATTTAAAATGTTATTTTGACCAGTCTTTTTTTCACCCAATTTAGCTTCAAGCTTTATTTGCCAAGGAGTAATAATCCTAATACCAAAGTTATAGTAATACAAGTCACTTCCTAATGATGTCCCCAATGTTTTATTTCTTGTAACAAAATTATTCTCTCCCCTTTCATGCCTTAAAGTATATGTTCCAATATAAGTGTAGTTAAAATAAAATGTGGTCATACAGCTTGATAATATTCTAGAATATGATATTCTATTTTGAATTGCAATGTCATTTTTGTTTGTCATTGTGTCTGCTTCAAAAGAATCAATAGCTAATTCATCAATTAAAAAATTACTACTTAGCCTTAATCCATTTAAGGGCATATAATCTATAGAAAATTGCCAAATGGCATTTTGCGCACCCGTGCCTCCAAAATTATTATCCCTATTATTCAGCTCTATCTCAAGGTGCGTTCCTATGGGGTTTAAATAAGCAAAATCAAAACCACGATTTAATCCAGAGTAAATAACTATTTCATGAAATCCAATCAATAAATTTTTATAATTATTGTACTCAATACCTCTTCCATTTATGTATCTATTAACCCCATTATTAATAGTTTCTAAAAATCCATAAAAAAATCTGTATTTAAAATTATTTATATTAACATCAAAAACACCCTGATCATATGATGCACTATTTTCTGATACAGCTAAATTATCAAAATTCATTGCACCCCAATTTTGTCTATCTCTACCAATCCATAATCGAAAAACATTGCCAAGGTAACCAAAGCCAGAAATATCAGTTTCGCCCGAATTAAAACCAAGTCTGGATTTTTTTCTAGGGAAACCAGTGAACCTAGGTAGATATTTTGGACTGTTTGTAATTCTTAAATAAAGCCAACTATGTACATTTTTATTAAATGAATAGTGCAAGTAGTTATAAATGCTGAAAACTAATTCATCTCTTGATTTTGTAGAGTCATAAATACTACCCTGCATAAAAAACCCTGGAAATATTTTTGATGCAGAATTTTTATTTCTTCTAATTCGATTATTGCTACTATCGTAATTAAAAAAAAGTTTATTTAAATACCAACTATGTTCTTTTTCAATACTGATATCTATAGTGTTTATATCTTGAAACAGTACTGGTTTAAAAAGGCTATTTAAATTCCAACCCAACCCGAAATCATTTAAAAAATTTAATGTACTATTAATTCTAAAATCATTGGGAATACTTTGGGAAAAAAGTATGTTAATGCTTAATAATATAAAAAAATTTTGTTTTTTTTTCACTTTAGAATATTTACTTTTAGAATGTAATTATTTTCACCAACTTTTTATTCCAACCAAATTCTATAATTGATTTATAAAGACTAAGTTACAAAATACATACAAATACCGCGAAATTAATTTAAATATTTAAAGATTATTATTCATGATTGAACTAATTCTAAAAGCTTAATATTATACCAAATTCTTAACTTTTAAATAATTCTAAAAATTTAAACCAATTCTAGTTAATCCAGATATTTAAAAACAGATGTAATTTTTACGTATTTTTTATTTCTTTTTTTTCATTTTTTATTGGCAAAAAATCAAAATTATATGTGCACTCTTTAAACAACCAAATTATTTGATATAATATTTATTTAAAAAATAAAGATACTATACTTTGGAAAATAATAACAATATCCCCAGAAAAACTCATTTCGTCAATGTATTTTAAATCTTTATCAATTTTTTTAGGTAATATATTTTTAATGTAATCTTCCTCAACGAGGTTAGAATTTTTTGAGTTTTGTTTTTTGAATACTTTTTCATCACGAAAATTTATCCATCCAGGACTTACACAACCTGGCCTTACGGATAATAGTTTATCGTACTTATCTTCAAAAAAAGTAACGTATTTAGGATCTTCTGGTCTAGGACCCACTATGCTCATGTCACCTTTTATCACATTAAATAATTGTGGTATTTCATCTAGCCTATACTTCCTTAATATTTTACCAATTTTCGTCACTCTTGAATCTCTTAGTGAAGTAACTCCTAAATTATGGCTTTGAGATTGTATTTTCATTGATCGAAATTTATATATTCTAAATAATTTTTTATTTTTCCCAACTCGCTTTGTTGAGAATAAAAATGGACCTTTTGAATCATATTTAATTAAAACAATGATAATTAAAGCTATAGGACTAAAAAATACTGAGCATAGAACAGATATAATAATATCAAATATTCTTTTAAACATTTTATAATGCGCTTATTTTGAAATTGCTTTTGCTTTTCTTAGGCGACAATTACTATTTAAACTTTTCCCAGTTTTCAGATCAAATATATAATTATGTAATAAACAGGTAATATTACCATTTTCTATCGGAGCATTTTCAAGTGAAGCTCCAGCATGAGGACAATATTTATCAATAACAAATTTATTTTGCCCATTACTAACTGTGATAGTCTCATCAGAAATTGATTGCTCATATCTTTCGATACCCCTAAGGGCTATTTTATCAGAAAATTTTAATAAACCTAAAAAATGATCATTGTACTTATTATTAAACCTTTTAACTCTGAATCTACAACTAAGAAAAAATTCTTCCCATGTTAGCTCGCCATTGATTATGCTGTGTATCCATTTAGATTCGATTTCGTATTTAATGTCAATTTTTTGATTTTTAAAGATATCTACTTTTTGCATCCTTTCATTAATAGTTACCAACCAATCACCACCATCATTACCATTAACTTTGAAAAGGATACGGGAATTTATTTTTTTGTTAAAATAATTATTTAATTTGAATAAATCATAAAAATGATTTTTAAATAATTCAAATAGGTTTTTCTTACTTTTGATTTGACCAAATTTATCCTTTTCAATCATTATCAAATCATTTTGATTTTGTCTATATTTTTTTATGTAGTTATTATTATCAGTCCATGAAAATTCATTTCTAAATGGATATCTTCTATGATATGAATTATCATCCAGATTTAATACATCATTTGGCATTGGGGCTAATATTTTATTTTTATATCCCATACTTTTTAAATGTTCTTTTACTAGACCTGGATTAATGAATGAAATTTCATTGTTAATATCTTTTAAATCCTCATCAAGAAAAATTGGAGGCCCAGCATTTGCAACCAAAAACTTAGGATTAAATAATTGAGCAATTTTCAAGCCATAGGTTAACTTATTATCTAATTTAATTTTACTTTCATTTTTATCAACATCATCATAACAAGCAGGATACCAACTTGCCCCGGAAAATTGCAACATTAATACGTCTGGAGACCCTCTAGTAAAATCTAATATTTCTTCTACTTGCTCTTCATTGAGCCTCGAATCAACAGTATTTACAATCGAAAAATTATTAGACCTAAAAACCCAAATAGAGTCTTGGTTCATTGGAGATTCTTCAAATAAAATTTTTAAATCAAAACCATTAAATTTATGTATTTTGTGGATGCTCAAGATTTTTGGATTTCTTTTTAAATCCTTTTTAATTTTATTTTTAAAAATAGCTGAAGGGAATCCTGGTATACACAATGGAGTAGATTCAGCTATTGAACCAAGATAATCTTTATCATAATGATCTAAATGTTCGTGCGAAATGAAAACAGAATTTAGATTTTTAAACTGGTGTTTTCCATAATGATGATTTGAGGGAAATTGAAACCATGAACTTGCAAAGGCTCCTTTCCTTGAAAACCAAGGATCCATGAGATAAACAGAATTTTTTACATTTAATATAAATCCTGCGTGCCCAGTAAATTCAATATTCATATTTGCTAACTTTAATCATAAACACTAATAAAATTCCATCTTTTACTTCAAAATAATCAAATTAGTCATTCAGGTATGTTTAAAATTTTTCAAATCAAAGCATGAGTCATAAGTTTTATAGTCACCCCATTTTTTGATAAAAAATAAGAACCCAAATAAATATCCTAACCCATATGATAAATGTAAAGTAAAAAATATTAGTGGAAATAGAAAAAATGATAAGATTTTATTTACAAAATAGTTGCTCTTTATTTTTTTTGAAGATAAAAAAGAGAAAATAATGTTCACTGGGAGATATGTTAAAGATAAAATTAAAATTGGTATCTGTGTTTTCATTGATATAAAAAATGAAAAAATTAAGAATAATGAAAATATAGGCGGTACTAGCTGCCTATATGATGCAATACCTTTTCTTTTTTGAAGAACACGTACTTTATAAAGACCATATTGAAAATATTGGGAAAACAGTTTCCTTAAAGTGCTTCTAGGTTTATACTGAGACTTTATTAAAGGATCTAGCCAGATACGCCCACCATTTTGCACCAGCCTAAAATTAAACTCATCATCCTGATTCCTGACTAAATCCTCATCAAAACCACCAATTTCAAAAAAGACATCTCTTTTCCAAGCTCCTAGATATACAGTATCAACCCATCTCCCAGTTTTTGAATAATGAAAATAAGAATTACCTACCCCAAAAACAGATGATGTAGCAATGACAATTAATTTTCCTAAAAAATTATTACTTATCGCTGTCATTAATCCACCAACATTAGATGCTTTTTTTTCATAAAGTTTTTTTACACATGTCTTGATATAATCCGAAGCGATTGAAGTGTGTCCATCAACTCTAATGATGACATCCCCAATTGATATATTTAATGCAAGATTAAAACCAGTTGGGACTATCTTTTTATGATTTTTAATAATTTTTATATTTTTATATTGATTTCTGTAGTCTTCAATTATTGATATAGTATCATCATTTGAAAGACCGTCAGCAATTATAATTTCTATATTATCAAGCCCATAATCTTGTAATAATATTGAATCTAAGGTATTTGAGATTGTGCGCTCTTCATTCCTTATTGGTAATATCACAGATACTAATGGATTAGAGTTCATAAAAGGCATTAGTTTTCAAATTAAATCATATATCGTTTATTTAGATGATATATTCAAAAATTACAATTGATCAAATAGATTATATAATTTCTTGCTAATGATTTAGTTAATTATATGGATGTATTTAGTTTGTTAAATTTTTTAATTTTATATTGATTAAGGTACACAAAATAAAACCAATCATTGTTTTAAAAAAAATAAAAATATTAATAAAAATGATTAGTGATAAAATTAAAAAAGATATTATTGGCTGGGACTGTTTCAACTGGAGCAAATCTTTGGATTTTTTTGATAAAAATATCGTTTATGATGATGTGAAAAATGTTTTGGAACTCGGCGCGAGTGAACAATCAGCAGGATATTCATTGTTTTTTTCAGAAAAAAATCTTTCAACAGTTTGCTCATCATATTTAAAAACAAATAGCAAACTAATTGAGAGACATAAAAAATATAGTTTTGCTAAAAATATTGATTATGATACACAAGATGCATTACAGCTAACGTATACTGAAAAGTTTGATATAATTTGTTTTAAAAGCATGTTAGGTGGGATATGCAAAAATGATAATTATGAAAATGCAAAAACAGTCTTCAATCAAATATTTAAAGCATTAAAACCAGGCGGGTATTTAGTATTTAGCGAAAATTTAACTTCTACATTTCTTCATAAATATTTTAGAAGAAAATATATCAGTAAATCATGGTATTATTTTTCCCAAAGCGAACTGAAAAAATTAATGACCTATAATTTTAATTACATTAATTCACAGACAGTTGGTTTCCTAAGTTGTTTTGGTAGAAACGAAATGCAAAAAGATATGATAGCATTTTTTGATGAAAAAGTTTTTAAATATATAATCCCAAACAGTTGGAATTATATATTTTTTGGAATATGCCAAAAACCTGAAAAATAAAATAAAGTAAGCAAAAAAAAATTATCCATAAATCAATAACCATTGTTCAATATTTGCAATATTT
>MDSV01117052.1_pt1 | contig 22862 bp, 18 predicted proteins | sample 810851 | NCBI WGS metagenome assembly MDSV01 (sample SAMN05326640, study PRJNA326480) | marine metagenome | isolation source: seawater | place: Atlantic Ocean: North East | collected 2012 | reverse complement strand
TGATGTAGCGGCTCTTCGTGCACAAAAACCGGGCTTTTCGCGGGCCTTGAGTTTGTCGATATCTGCTTCGGAGAGGGGGGGTAGGGATAAAGACAGCCAACGAGCAGGGGTGGTAAACAGCGAACGTGACCGCTCCGGTGGGACGTCCCACCGGTCTACCCTCATGAGGGCTGTCAGGCACACAAGCAAGCACTTCTGCAAGCACTCGAGTACGCACTCGAGTACGCACTTCTAGCACACAGCATCTGGTCCACGGTGCCCATGGACTCGGCAGCACAAACCAAGGCGGCGTCGCAGGCGTCGCTTGAGCCACCCGTTGCGGGGCATCAGACCAGCCTCGACGCGGATCTCGAGCAGGCCGCCGACATCGAGGCGGAGGCCACCAAGTGGCCCAGGAAGATTGAGGCGGACAACAAGGAGGTCTGGGAGTACGAGGACGGGCGCACCTGGACCGGCCGCCTCGACTGGCAGGACAAGCCCCGCGGCACGGGCATGCTCAAGGACGCGCAGGGCAACCAGTGGTGCGCCTTCGAGCACACGCAGCCGGCGGGCGAGTTTGTGGACGGACAGCTGTGCGGCTGGGGCCTGATCAAAAAGGACTCCGGAGGCTACAACTACACGGGCGCGTGCTTCCGCGGCAAGCCGCACGGCCAGGGCCGGCTCGTGCACGACATCGACGGCTACGAGTTCGACGGCGGCTGGTTTGCGGGCATGAAGAACGGGCCGGGCACCGAGAAGCAGGGCCGGCCGTCCGCCACCTCGCCCTACGTGTGGACTACGGGCTGCTGGAACATGGGCACGCCGCACGGTTGGTTTAAAGAGACAAAGACCGAGTTCAAGAACGGCGACACGCACGAGACGGTGAGCATCGGCGCGTACGACAAGGGCGAGCGCGAGGGCCGCTGGACGATCAAGCGGACCGAGGCGCAGGTGACGGCCTACGAGTGGACCGGCGAGTACGTGGACGGCCTGAAACACGGCTCGTTCCTCCAGTACGTGCGCAAGAACAACGAGACGACGTCCACCTCCGGCTTCATGGAGAAGGGCAAGTACGAGGGCCGCGTCTGCATCGGCACCTACGAGCGCGACGTGTTCAAGGGCAGTCTCCACTGCGAGTACAAGGACCACCGCAAGAACGGCGCGGGCAAGCTCGACCTGGGTAACGGCACCGTGATGGAGGGCAACTGGGTCGACGACAAGCAGGAGGGCTGGTTCTACGTGACCGTGGACGGCAAGCGGGCCCCGCCCCGCTTTTTCCGCAACGACGAGGAGGACGTCGCCACGACCAACCGCCTCAAGCGTCGGGCGGACCGCGATAAGAAGGGCAAGTGCAAGCGGCTGCGCGACTGCGAGGGCTGCGGCGGTCAGTCTCAGGAGTTCTGCTCGAAGAACCCGATGTGCCAGAAGACGCACGGGCCGCCCGGCGACTTCGAAGACTCGGACAGCGATGCGGTGCTCACGGACATCGAGGAGTGAGCGTTAGAGTGGTGTGGGTGTGTGTCTGTTGGTCTAAGCTTTCGCACTCCGCAACGTGACGTTTACGCGCAGACCCGACGGAGATGCCTGAGGAGGCTCGGACCGTGTTCGGCGGCGGCGCTTGGGGGTGGCGATGCTCCGCGGCGCAGCACCGAACTGTATGTTTTGGGGCGTTTCTCTGTGATAAATCCTTACGCCGGCGTCACTAAGTAGTAACCCGCGAGCATGCTCCCCGACCTGTCGCGGCTCGGCGTGGCGTCTATTGGTGCTAACAACAAAAAGAGAGATCGCGACGACACTATCGTGGCGCTCACGGTCTCTTCCGCCCACCGTGCTCCTCCGGAGCTGAAGCTGGCGTTTGAAATCGAAGAAGACAGCGACGACCGTTCGCTGTCGGTAACCCTGGTGGAGCCACAGGACTGCAACTTCAGCTTCAGCGTTTCCGCCGATCACACCACCGCACACAGCGGAGGGTATAAGTGCGAGCGGGGTCGTGGGGCGAGGGTGCTTCCAAGGCTGATTGTTGGCGCAATGCATGCGCTCGAGCAAAAGGGTCACACATTTTCAACTCTGAATTGGACGGGCGAAGCGGTCTGTAATTTGGAAAACGAGTGGGACCACGACGAGTACAAGGCTGCCGATGACAAGGACGCAAACGTCGCAAAGCAGGCGAAGAAGATCGGCTGGCGCCTTGACTACTACGCAAGGCTCGGATTTGACGTTGATGGCAGTGTGAACGACGTGGCGGGCATCCTGCGCGATGCTCTTGAGGAGAACGAGGAGGAGGATGTGCCTACGCTACAAGACGCGTACATCCAATACGACGGCGACGTGGTGAAACTGTCCCAGACCTGGAAAAGCAGGTTTGAGCTTCGCATAGACGAGGAGTGACGTGTAAGGACCACCGCTTATTCACGGCCCGCTGCCTTTAGCTGGCCAGACCCTAACATCGAACTGTATTTTTTCGACCGTGTTTACAAAGTCGGTCATTCTCACCTCACTCTCTACACACGCACGCGTGGTGTTGCACACAGTCACAAGTGCACGTCTATTCCTCCTCGGCATCCTCGGCATCCTCGGCCTCCTCGTCCTCCTCTTCGCCGGGACCTTCGTATTCGTCCGCGCTGTCCGTCGCCATGCGGTCCACGGCTGCCTTCTGGGCTGCCTCCACGATCCTGCGGTTGCAGGGCTTGCGCATGATGGCGTCGACATCCTTCATCAGCTCAGCGGTGTGCTCGTCGTAGACCTCGTCCTCCTCGCCGTACGCAGTATGGCCAAGCACGTTCAGCTCGATGATCGCCGCCTCGCGAAGCATCTGCTCGTACGGAAGAAGGGGAGTGTAGTACTGCCAGGCTTTGTTCTCCTCGGTCACCGCCTTCCGGATCATCGATTCCTGCGTCTTCTCCGGCAACGACGCAAACGACGTCGCATAGCCGCGCGGCGTGCGGCCCTTGGCGAGCTCAGTGGAGAGCGCAACGATGTACTCGTTCACGGCTGCCTCGTTGGTGCTGTCGAGGTACCCTCCGCGCGTCTTGAGCGGGGGCGGCGGTGCGCCGGCCTTGTCGTCGAGGCGCCAGTGGCCGTCGATCAGATACTGCGCGCGGCGCGAGTAGTTGTGCATGTTGCCCGAGGTGCTCATGCCCTTGCCATTCTTCCCGACGGCGACCTTCTGGCGCTCGGCCCACTTCACCGGTTCGCCGTTCTCGTTGGTCTTGAGTATGATGTCAGCACGCTCGAGGGCCCAGACGCCAATGAACATGACCATGCAGTGGGCCGCGGTCTTGGCCCCGTCTGTGCAGTCCCAGCCCTCAAGCCCAGAGAGGTTCACGCCGTACTCGGCCAGAAGGTTGTTGTTGGTCAGAAAGAGGTGGTACGCCTCCAGAAACTTCTTTTCCATGGGCTGCTTGATGTTGTCGCCGATCGACACGGGGGCGCGGCCTCCATTCGGAAGCGGGGCGTAGTCCGCAGGCATCTCCTTGGGGCACAACTTGATCAAGGCCGTCTTCGGCCCCGGCTTGTTGTACTTGGACAAGTCGCGAACGCGCCGCTTGCTCTCGCTCTTCGGCTTGGTCACGCCGGAGCGCTGGATCTTGTTCGCCTTCTTTGCCTTCTTGGCTCCCGGCCGATGAAAGAGGCCGATGACCTGCGCCTGCGGCAGCGGCAACTGCGCGCCCGGCGTCTCGCTGACAAGGCCCTCCAGGTCTTCGGTCGAAGCGGTGGGCGCGTCCGCAGGCGCGTCCGTGTCGCCATCGCTGTCCTCCTCGTCGTCCTCATCCTCCTCGCCTTTCTCGGACCAGAAGTCGTTCGAGGACAGCTGGGAGGCAACGTCCGATTGGCCCGCCCCGTTAGCCCACTGTTCGTCCATGCCACCCTTGCGATTGGAGCGCTCGAGAGCCAGGCGCGAAAACGGCTGATTGCAGAACCCGCAGTTGTTCGAGGTCAGCGGAAGCTCGTACACGTGCTGGCAGCAACGGCACATGTAAGTGCCTTCGTCGAGTTCTGCGTTCGGGTCCTTGGCAATGTACTTGGCAACGACGCACGAGCCGGCGTCGGACATGGATTCTGCGCGCCAAAGGAATGGGGTGGGTGGCGGGCGCCGGAGACCGAATGGAGTACAACGTGGAAACGGCAGGTTCCGGTGCACCTGGAAAGGCACTGGAAGCGTCCGGTAAGCGATCTGCGCTCGCTTTTTGGACGTGCCAGGTTGACTATTTGCCCTCATGACGGTGGCCAAGTGGGACGTCCCACCGAAGGGGTCTTCCTAATATGGAAGACCCCTCCAAATCCAAAATCGGTGTGTGGGCGTTTCCTAATTTGGCATGCAGTTGGTGAGGGCCCTCACTTGCATCGCCGGGGATTGTCCGGAACCGGGCCATCCCCGGACCTCTGCTTTTGGACCACGGTCATCGCGTGGTCCGCTGCGGTCCATGGTCCATTGCATGCACTGTGGTCCACGTGAACCAGACCCGGCGCCGGAGACCCATGCTCGGCGCCGGGGACCGCGCTCAGAGAAGTGACCACAAGCTGTACCTGCACGCTAAATTAGGGTAATTGTACTAGCACCCAGAGAAGTCGCAAACCGGGCGCCGCAGACCATGGCATCATGGTCGGCAAACATTGTGCCGAACAGCCCTTTCAGCGCGGGGAGGTCGTCAGATCTTGCTGACGAATGGGAGATCCAAGCCGAGGAAGAAAATGAGGAGGCGGAGTGGGCAGCACCCACACGCGAGAGATTTGTTAACCGCGGCGCGGATGCAATGCTTACGCCGCAACCGCTGCCGCGCAATGACGAGACTATGTCGGAAGCCGACTCGTACGAGGGGGGTGAGGGTGCCACCGGGTCGTCGATGGACGTTGATGAGGTGGCTCGCTTGCGGGACGAGCAGCTGCAACAGCAAGTGCCCCCCGCATCATCCACTGCGCGGGGTGCTCCCATTTCCCCCGCAGGAAGCGAGGTGGGGAACCGTGCTTGGGTAAATCGCCAGAATCGGGCGCAAAGGCGCATACCTCCCGACGTGGACGACGATGATGGAATTGATGCCAGCGTCGGAGGAGCAGGACCGAGCGGTGCGCAAAACGGTGGCCGCGGTGGCAGCGGTGGCAGCAGTGGCCGTGGTGGAGGCGGTGGCGGTGGGCGCACGGAACGCTGTAGGACAGGGCCCAACACCGGCGGCCCCAACCAGCAGCCCAACCAGCAGCCCAACCAGCAGCAAGCCGTCCAAGGTCGCAGTAGCGGGGCGGCGTGCATGCCCGACTTCAGCTACGGCGACCTTGGCCGGCACATACAAGCCGTGATCCCTGAGTTCAACCACGGCAACTCGAGCAACTCGTGGCAGGAAGTTGATGTTGCGCTCTCTCCCCTGGCCAATGGCGTCCCGGGTTCGTCGGGGCGGCAGACGATGCGCCCCGTGCGGGCCATGTGCTACAACGTGCCGGCCAAGTGCTTTGCTCGCGACGGGACCCGCTTTCGTCACTGGGTGACGCCGCAGCGGAACGTCAATCGAGCGTCGCAGCTGGCGGCTGGGCTGGGCATGATCTTCACGCCCACGTCCAAGGGCTACTTGTAAGCTACGCATTTGAACCACTCACACACCCTGCCTAGCCTCCCGCTGCAAGCGCACACGCTTGCGCTCGCGCAGCTCGGGCGAGCACGAGGAGTTCCAGCGCGCCAACGGCGAGGCGGACGAGGACGCGGAGGGCGGCTCCGAGGCGGGCGGCAACGACAAGAAGAAGAAGGTGCGGCGCGCCTTCCGGTACGCGTTCATACTGCCCGACGACAACAACGTCTCGTGCCCCATGTTCGTCATTGGGTACGAGGAGCTGTACAACCGGGAGCTGACGGAGGTGCTGGCGTTGCGCATCTGGAAGTTTGTCTTCCACGGCCCACACTCGGATACCGAGCTGCACCGCAAGTTGATGGACGAGAACAACGCGACCTTCCACTCGGGCGGCGTGGCGCACACGCAGGTGATGATGCGCAACCGTGCCGTCTTGAACGAGATGAAGCACAACCGCGACATGGCGATGCAGGGAAACCTCGAGTTCTTCGCCGGAACGCAGTACCTGCGCGTTGTCAACGAGGGCTGCTTCCTCGACCTGATCAAGCAGGCGGGTGGACTTAACATGAACGACAGCGGCTTGCCGCCCATCGACTTTAGCCTGTTGCCGCTGGGCATCCTCAACCAGCGGCTGAGGCCAAGTCACGATGACCTCGGCGGAACGTGCTGCCTCTCGCCCGAGTACGCGTACAATGCCAAGCGCAGCATGGCGCTGAGCGCCAATCTGATCGACATCGAGACGGGGGACGTGCTAGACGTTCACCCGGACTACCTTGCGCCCTCCAAGTACTTTGACGTCGCGGGGAACTTCCTGACCCACGCAAGCAACAAGAGCACGGGCGGCTTCTTCGTGAACATCGATCCCACGTGCAACAACATCTTCGACGCCGCACTCCCGCGAAAGATCTATGGAAATGTGAGCGCTGGAGACGAACTTCTGAAGCTCTTTCGCGAGGAGCGCCTCGCCAAGGAGCGCCCCGAATTGAGCAACTGCTCCAACGCGGTGTGCTCCGAACACTTTGACGCATTCGTCACGGAGGTGGACCCCACCATTGCGGCCATGGAGCGCCAGATGGGCGAGCACGTCTTCTGCTACGACTCGCTCGACCTGAACGAGGCGCAACGGCGCGCAATGAACAACCGCCAGTTTCGGTACTACGGCGAGCGCGACGGCGAGAACGCGTACATCATAGAGCCGGCGCAGATCGACAAGGACTTGCAGCTTCAGACTCAGCGCGTCTACAGCGAGCTCGTCGAACCCTGGCTCGACGACCAGCACGCGTACCACAGCGAGCTCAACGCCGAGCTGCGCACCGGCTGCTGTGCGACCGAAGACATGCTCGACTGCAGCATCGATGACCCAAGCATGCAGCAGCTGGTCGACGAGATGGCGAAGACGCAGGAGCGCCACTACGACGTGATCAAGGAGCTCTTCGAGCTGCACGCCAACCGCTTTGCCTCCATCTTCCAGAGCAAGCGCGAGCGCGCCGACCTGCCGATGGGCTACTGCGCGATGTGGGATGGGCTGATGAAGGAGCTGAGCAAGACGACCAACAACACCGCCAGCGTGGCCTACGAGCACGGCAACGAGCTGGTGGCCGACGACATCTCACAGTTTGCGCACATGCACATGTGGCTCGGCGAGTTCTTCGAGAAGGACGTGAGTGCCACGCCCGTTGCCCCTTGGCCGCGACTGCGCTGACACTGCCCGTGGCTGCGCAGTGCTTCATTGAGGGCCGCGACCGGCGCATTATGGACGAGCTCTTCTTGCACCTGTTCGAGCAGTACTCCGACGTGACCTTCCTTGTGCTGCTCTGCGGCTACAAGGGCAACGGCAAGACGCTGCGCACCGAGCGCGCCGAGGCGGTCTTCCCGGACAACTGGGTCACGACGGGCGGGCCCTCGTCGGCCCGCGCGGGGCAGAACGGGCAGAGCGACGCGCAGAACGGCAAGAACGTCATCTACGACGAGATGGTCGACGAGCTCTGCGACAGCGACGGGAGCGACCGGCTCGGTGCGTTCCCTGTAGTGCATTCTACCCACCTGCCTGGCTGACACCCCGCTCTTGCATTTTCAGAGTACTGGAAGCAAATCGTCCTCAAGCGCGAGTACACCTACCAGCGCACCGTCAACATGAAGAACGTCGATGGCTCCGAGTCGCAGCGCACCATGAAGCTCAAGACGCCGCACCGCGAGACGCACTGCATCTGTGCGCCTCTCCCGCCTAACCGCCTAACCGCCTAACCGCCTAACCGCCTAACCGCCTTTCCCGCCTAACCGTCACTGCCACTCCGAAGGCCCGGGGATGGCCCGGTTCCGGACAATCCCCGGACCTAGCCCACTACCCCACCTACCCCACCTACCCCACCTACCCCACCTACCCGTCACTGCCACTCCGAAGGCCCGGGGATGGCCCGAACCCGGGCCTTCCCTGGACATTGCACATTGGCGACCCTAGCTAGCAGCTAGGGTAGCTAGGGTAGCTAGGGTAGCGGCATCCAACATCCAACATCCAACCCCCCTCGCAGGCACCAACTACGGCATGGCCTTCACCAAGGACCGCGACCCCTCCGACACCAAGTTCGCCATGATCGACCGCTCCATTGCGCACATGGTCCGCTCCATTGGCAAGAATGCGCACACAGACACGGAGTTCAAGATGCACATGACCAAGCCGGCACAGACGCGCAAGCTCGCGATGTTCCGCATGTTCGTGTGCCTTGTTGGTGCGACCAAGCTGCTCACCAAGGGCGTGCCCGCGTTCCAGCCCAACCTTGCGTTCGCCAACAAGGTCTTCGACCACCTCGACAACGACGTGATCGTCGGCGAGTACAACCTGCCCCGCCGCGCGCCGCGCAAGTCGCTCAAGCGCGAGGAGAATCTACGCACGATGTGCATCATGAACGCCGTGTGCAGCGTGTTCATGTACAAGCAGACCGCCGTGGAGTTCGAGGCGGGCCGCCTGCTGCCAAACGGCGAGCCGCAGCCCTTCAAGCTGAGCATGCTCTGGGACGTGGTGCGCCAGCTGCACCCGACGATGGAGCAGATCTTCTGGGCGTTCAGCCAGTCGCTCGACTACAACATCGGCACGGCCTCGCACACCTTCGCCGCCATGACTGCGCTCTGCGAGTCGTTTGGCATCCGCGTGGGCGACTTCATGCGCAAGCCGCCCCAGAGAAACACTGACATCCTCTCCGGGGCGGTGCCGCAGACGCAGTTGTCGCCGACCGCGCTGATGGCCAACATGCCTGCGGCGCCACACCAAGAGCAGGGGCAGACCCCGGAGGAGTACCAGCGGCTCGTGGACCAGTACAATCACACGGCCAGTCGTCAGCTGCGCACGGACGACAGTGCCACCGAGTTCCCAACGCTGTTTGCGGAGGGCGGGCTTCACGAAGACGAGCGGCGTGACCTCCTCACGGGCTGGGCGCGGCAGCGGCGCGCGACGGCCAAGTATAGACAGCAATGCGCCTCCGCAGGCCACTCGAATGCAATCATGAACGACCCGGTGGAGCTGATCTCCAAGGTCATGTCCAGGGTCAGCCTTCCTCCCGACGCAAGGCAGGACGGCGGCAGCACGTCGGACAGCCCCATGGACGACGACGGAACGTGCATGCCACTGTACCCGAGCTGCGTCATGGCGGATGTCGTGCAGACGAGCATCATGCACACGCCGGCCGGCATGCACCAGTGGGCCACGGGCGGCATGGCCACAATAAACCACGTCGGCGTCTGCGGTGCGCTCGGCGTTGCTCCCGGCTTTGAGTTTTCCAAGAAGCCGTCTAGGGGCGGGACGTGCCGTTGGGACTGCGCGTGGTTGCGCAAGACCGACATTGGCGGCTGGCTTCCCTACGCCACCACTATGAAGAACATGGGCAATCACACGTGCAAGATCTTTGACATTGCACTCAACGGATTGCGCGATCTGTTGTACCTGATCAGCACGCGCGACAACGCGCGTCGCATCACGGAGGAGCCAAAGATGCCGCACTCAAAGAAGCCATCGGAAGCCTTCGTGGGACCGAGCGGCCAGCGGCTGCCGAGCGGCGACACGGGCTCGGGCGGGAGCATCTTGTTCATCCGCATGCGCGGCGTGCGCAACACGCTCACCGGAGAGGACCGGCCGTACATGGACGAGGAGACTGCGCAGGCCAGGCAGCGGAAGCGCCACCCGTACTCCCAAGTGAAGGACGTGCCGTTGCAGCGCAGCGTCGACTACGCCATGAACCACGGGCGCTACCCCGCAATGATGCCCTCGATCTCAAACAACGTCGTGTCGGGCCCGCCGGTGCGCATGGTCAAGGATGGTGAGAAGAAGCACCTCGAGCTCAACACTGCCGCGGCCATCGAACACGTCAAGTTCATCGCCGAGTGCTCGATGCGCTGCTCGGTGCACCCCGGTCTCATGGACGAGCAGGAGGAGTTCTGCGACGGTAACCAAGGGCCGGAAGGCATGTGCGTCACCGACAGTGTGGCCGATGGAGCCAGTGGCGTGGGGCGGCGCGAGGTGACGTACAAGCTGCCGTATGCGTACGACCTGCCGGGAATGTCGATCACGCTCGACGTGATGAGTCGCATCTACGACCCCATCGGACGGAATTACTACCGACAGTTCCGCCGAGAGTTTGGCACGGAGCTAGGCTTCAATCCCGTGTTTGAGGATGCACCGCACCTGTGCACGCGCTACGTGGGCTTCTCGACGAGCAACCGCCTACTGGTCTCGCTGAAGCTGCCCACCACCCGCAACGAAGCCTTCAAGCAAATCGATGTCGGCGACGAGGAGGACGACGAGGATGCGGAACCTGTGACTCACAGCCTGGTCTCGCTGCAGCTGGGCCACGCAGCAGACGACGATGAGATGCGCATCTATCGTCTTGCACGTGCGGGCTCGCGTGCCATGTCTGGCGTGCAAGGAGACCTGTTCTCCATGGAGACGTGGCTTGTGCACAGCTGCACCAGTCTGACGGAGCGTGGCATGGTGCGTTCGAGGACGGACGACGTCGTGATCAAGATGGTCGCCGACGGCCCGTACGGACTGCGCCAGCGCTTGGCTGAGCGGGTCTCCGAAGACATTAACCGGCGCATCGACAAGGATCCCGCAATGGCCGCAGCCGGATTAGAGCAGGCTGGCGATGAGACCCTGCCTGGAGACCAGCTTGCGCGCGTGATTGCGGAGCGCAAGCGCACTACGCGGATGGGGCTGTGCGCTACGATGTCGCTCCCGCCCCATCTGGATGGTCTGCGTCACTACGGGCAGCTGCAGCTCCACGCGGCGCGCACCAAACTCACATACGAGAACGTTGCAAAACCAGGTGTCCGTTCGGGCGGACAACAGCAGAAGCGCAAGTACGCGATGAGCAGCGTATCGCAGCTCTATTCCAACAACACGGCCTTCATCGCAAAGAGTGCAGCGAGCGTGAAGCGCGCAGCCCCGGCACCGTCTGCGAGGCGTGGTCGGCCGTGCTAGTGACCGTGGCGGCAAGGCTCGGACTCGGACAAAAGCACAGCCAATAACACGCTATGGTGGATGTGGTGGTACGTGGGTCTGTGGGTGTAAGCATTTAGGCACAGTATTGCTTCCCCACTTGCATTTCCCACACACGCATGAGTACCTTGAAAAAACGCACCAAGCCCAAGAAGCCAGTGGACGCGCTGGCGCGGGAGCACAGCAAGCGGCACAGCGAGGCCACAAAGAAGGGGATCAAAGGGGCGCGCAAGGCCAAGCGAGCGACACAGCGCGCCTGTTCCCGGGGGCGCGGCAAGAGCAAGGCCGAGCTCGCCAAGCGGATATTTGTCAACGTGGAGGTCGTTGCGACCGCGGCCTCGGCCACTGCAAAAAGGTGACAACGGGCAGTAGCAGCACGCTGGTGCGGCGAGGCGGCATTGGTTGGTTGGAACAATATGTGTGCTGGTGCAAAGTATGAGTAAAAATAGCGGCTCTGTTGTCTGTGTGTACAAGGAGCCATGGGATTGCGAGTCAATCTCGTGCTTGGGATAGCGCTCGCGCTCGCAATGGGCACAAACGCCTATGAGCCGTCGCCGCCGCCCTCGCCGCCGCCGCCGTCGCCGCCGCCCTCGCCGCCGCCGCCCTCGCCGCCGCCCTCGCCGCCGCCCTCGCCGCCGCCGCCCTCGCCACCGCCTGGCCCGCCGCCCTCGCCGCCGCCGCCCTCGCCACCGCCCTCGCCACCGCCGACACCGTCGCCGGCACCCTCGGTGTCGACACCTACGCCGGCACCTACGCCGGCAGAGGTGCCTTCCGGCGAGGAAGGCAGCGGCAGCGGTACGCTGGAGCCCAGCAGCGGCGCAATGCCGCCGCCCGCAGCGCCACCCAAAAAAGAGGATGACGAACCACTGCATCCCGCTGCGATCGCCGGAATCATTGTTGGAGGGCTTTTTGGCTTTATCTGTCTTATCGTCCTGCTCGCCATGACCGGCTGGTTCCCAACCCTTACAGCTGTTGTGGCAAACATTCCTGGCCTAAACATGCTACCTGGTATTGCTAAGGCATCGGCTTCCACGGGTTCGGGTTTGACTACGGCGACTAATGCTACCCTTAACACTCCAATCACAGTGTCACTGGGCATGCTAAAGATGAACGCGTACGACAGCGTGAAGGCGTACAACAGCCGCTAAGAACCGGTCTGTCTGCACGTGTTCCTGTGTTGTGGGTGCGGGAAGGAGAGGAGGGGGCGCGAACGACACAAACTCGTAAGAGTCACGTAATTTACTGTGAGTTTTGCAGTTGAGGTAGACGGAACGTGCACATGGGGTCCAACGGACACGGCGCCCTGAATGATGCTGTAGCTTCCGGGTCGTGGATTTGCGGCAAGGCAAACGGTCGCAGCCGTGGACGCCGCGCTACGCACAGCACGCTTGCGCGCGCTCCGTCCGGGCTGCAGCCGACCGCCCTAACACCCCTCCCGTTTGGAGTGGCGGCTTCCAAGGCAATGAAGGCGGTGCGGAAGGCTCCGCCCGCTCTGCACGCACCGTTCCAGCTTGAACCAACTGTGCTTCGGCCGTTTGCACTTGGAGCGCCCCCAGGCAAAGACGAGACGGAGCGGTTAGCACAGCGAGGGTGGGCGAGGCGCCAGTGGGAAGGCTTTAAAGCAATCCTAAACCGGTTTTCGCGGTGGGTTGTCCGGGCAAGTGCCATGGTTTCGGCCTCGATCCTAAAGACCCCGTGGCGCTGGGTGCCGCTACTGCTCCTCGCGGCAGCAGTGCTGTCGTTTCCGGTGATGTGGCTTTTGGCACTCGAGCCGGCGGGCATAGTGAACTGGATTCCGGATTACGTTGCGCCAAAGGCCGCATCACCACACCCGCCGCCGCTTCCCTCAATACCGCCGCGCGCGCCGCGCCTGCCGCCGCCGCCCGCTCCGGCTCCACCACCGTCGCCAGCACCGTTCCAACCAATGATGGCCGTGCTGAACGCGCGCACGTGCACGCACCGCGTGAGCAGAATCGTCGTCTCGCTCGTCGACAACGGCTACTGTCAAGACGGTGGCGAGCCCGCGCCTGGAAAGCGCAGCGGCAGTAACGTGTGCGCGTATGGCACGGACTACGGGGATTGCCCCGAGCGGCAGATCCCGCAACCGAACCACCCGCCTTCTCCTCTGCCCCCACCCTTGCCACCACCTATGCCCCCGCCCTCGCCGCCGCCGCCATCACCCTCGCCGCCGCCGCCCTCACCACCGCCACCCTCGCCTCCACCACCGGTGCCGCCGCCGAGTCCGCCGCCCCCGAGTCCGCCGCCTATTCCTCCCGCCACCTCGGTATGCTTCAACGAATGCACGGTCGTCGTATTAGATGGCGGATCCTTTACACAGCAGAGTGCCAAAAGAAACGGCTTGTGTCAGGACGGGCTTCCAGGCTCCGCGACGAGCGAGTGCTCCCCGGGAACCGATTGTGCCGATTGTGGAACACGATTTATGCCTCTGCCCTCACCACCGCCCTCGCCGCCACCTCCTTCGCCGCCGCCAGACGACCCGTCTCCGCCGCCGTCGCCGCCGCCGCCGTCGCCGCCGCCCGCACCGCCGCCTCCTTTGCCGTCACCGCCGCCGTCGCCGCCGCCGCCGTCACCACCGCCGTCGCCGCCGCCGCCATCGCCGCCGGCAAACGCCGGCGGAGGCAACAACGACGACGACGACAACGCCGGCGGAGGCAACAGCGACAACGACGACGACGACGCCGCCGGCAGCGACGACGGTGGTAATGGTTGAGGCTAGCACTAGTGTAAAGTGATTGTGAACGCATTCGTTGCGCAGTTTGTCGCGCTAATCCGCACCCCGCAGCGCATCTCGCGCGCGTAGGAGGCTTTGCGCTGCGCGTCGCGGAATGGAGCAGCCAAGCCTCTTCGCCTTCTTTGGCGGGTCTGTGGATCCCGAAGCGCGCGTCGAGCGTGGCCGCGACTGGGCCTTTGTCGATCTCTTCTGTGGCATCGGTGGCGCGTCGCAGGGGGCGAGCGAGGCGGGCCACAAGGTGGTTCTCGCCGTGGACTCGTGCCCCAAGGCGCTCAAGGTGCACGAGGCAAACCACCCGCACACGGAGCACGTGTGCGCGACGCTTCCGACGCCGGAGCCGCTGCCGCTGCCCACGAGCGGCGCGTGGCACCTGCACGGCAGCCCGCCGTGCACCAAGCTTTCGCAGCTCAACAAGCTGGAGCGCGACTCCGAGGCGACAATGCAGGGCCTTCAGATGGTGCGGTGGTACCTCGAGTTTGCGCTTGCGAGCGGAGCCACGTCGTGGACCATGGAGCAGGTGGACATGCCCGAGGTGCGCGCGGTGGTCGAGGAGCTGATGGCGCACGGTTCGCCGCACCGCGGGAAGCTCGACTACCAAGTGGTCGACATGTCGGAGCTCGGCGTGCCGCAACAGCGCAAGCGGTTGCTTGCGGGCACGCCTGCGCTGATTGCGCGGCTGCGCCGACTGAGCCACGTGCGCCGGGGCGTGAGCGACGCCATTCCGGCCGTGCGGGGGACGCACACAAAAAACGCGGGAATCACCAAGTCGGTACGGCGCTGGAAGGATGCGTACGGAAGGGTGATCAAGAAAGGCTACCACATACACACGGGCTACGAGATTACGCGACCCGTCCGTCTTCCCGGCTACACGATCACCACCGCCGGTGGCCGCTGGTGCTCGCCGGCCGAAGGCGACCAGACCAAGTTCATGACCGTGGCCGAGGCGGCGGCGCTGCAAACCTTCCCCCCAACCTACGCCATGCACACTGCTCGCACCGTTGCCATGCGCGGCGTGGGGAACGCCGTCCCTCCCCTCCTCATGCGCCGGCTGCTGGGAGGCCCTGTCGACCTGCCGCAGCAAGCAAGCGACCCAGCGCTGCGGCCCCCGTCGCCCCCGTCGCCCTCGCTGACACGGCGACCGGCGACCGCCTAGTCGAGCTCCTCCCACTCGATGATCACGTCCTCCGGGATCTCCCGCAAGCCCTCCGGCAGTGCGCTCTCTTCGTCGTCCTGATCCTTCTCCCGGGCAGCCGCCCGCTGCCGCTTCCGCTGCTCTTCCACAACTCTTGCGCGGTGCCCCTCAAGCCGGACGTTGTACTCTCTGACGCGTTTGTGGTACTTGGAGTAGGTCTTAAAGTCCTGGCACTGCACGCACTTGGGATCCTCCTTCCCATCGCCATGCTGGCTGTAGTGGTCCACCTCCGCGTCCAAGAAGCGCAGCGCCTTGTTGCACTTGCTCAACGAGTGCACCCGGTACGCGCTCTTGGACGCGCAGTAGGGCGCGGAGATCAGAAGGTGCCAGCTGCACTGCGCCCTTTTCGAGTACCTGCACACGGTCTCGGCCTCGGACTTCCACGCCTCAATCTCCATTGTAGACATGTCGTTGCGATCGACCTCGGTGAGGATCGCCGGTCCGAACCTGCACGTCTCCGAGTCGAGCATCGAGCCCGCCGCGAGAGCTGGCTGAGGCATCGGCACGAGGGGTGAATTCCTACGCCTCTCCGCCCGGAGTGCACGCTCGGCCGCCTGCTGCTGCTTCTGCTTTGCGATGAGCAAGTCCCGCTTGGTGCGTGCCATGAACTCGGTGAACTCCTGCTTGTGTGGCGTGCTTCTGTGCGGCCAAGGGTCGATGAGGGTAGGCAAGTGGGACGTCCCACATTGGTCGACGGCGCCGGCACCAATGATGGGACGTCCCATTGGTCTACCGTCACCGGCACGGCCCCGGAAGGAAGGGTGCCATACACACAGCAATGTCACAGTCCACCGTCCAGGCGGAAGCTATCACCGTGGGTCTGATGATTCCTACGGCGTTCACCGACGCCCTACGCAAGGTGGCGGAGGAGAACGACGGGATCGAGTTCGGCGATCTGCTTGCAAGGGCCATTAAGCAGAAGATCGCCGACTACGGCGGGGTCGCTGGCATTGAGAAGACCTACGCCGCGGGCTGTAGGCGCATGCGCATCGTGGTCTTTACGGAGGGCTCAACTCCCAAAGAGCGGATCGATGTTACGCTACCGTAGTGCATGTACCAGTTAGCAGTTGTGCAGCTGTGTGTCTTTTAAATAACACACTGTCTACTGATGGGACGTCCCAAAGCACCACCGTCACTAAGCCTCAGCTGAAGAGAAGGGCATCGCACAAAGCAAGCACCATGGAGGACAAAGCTGCGCCGCCGGCCGCCACCATGTTAGCCGACCTTGACACCATGTCAGCCAAGGACAAGGATTGGTTGATGATGGATTTGCTGAAGCGTGCCGGGTTCACGGCGGAGGAGGCGCTGCTCAAGGTGGTGGGCACCACAGACGCCACAAAGAATTCGACATCCGTCGGCCGCGAGATTCAGCGCTTGCACGCCATCGCCATGAGCATCGAGGGCGCAAGCGTCGACGACATCTCGGTGGCCAACAACTTTGACGTGACCCTCACGGTCAACAACGTCGACGAGGTCGTGCGCGTCATCACAGAGCGCGGGGAGCCGGGCATGATCAACCACCGCGACTTCGGCATCATTCACTACTTTGGGGACGAGGAGCAGACGTCACTGACCCACAAGCAGCAGTTGGTGAACGTCCTCCACCACAAGGAACCGTGGGGCGACGACGACGACGACAACGAGCCAGATCTGCGCAGTCTCGATTAGACTTAGGGCGTGAAAGTGGGGAAAACTAAAAGGATTCTGAATTATCACAACGGACACTTTAGCCTTTACTGTGTTTTGCAACCTCGCGCCGCACCACGCTGAACGCCAGCATGATGTCCAAGCCCACGTACACGGCAAACAGCCCCACCAGGAACCGGAACAGTTCCTGTGGCGACGACGCGTCGGCCGATGCATCACATGCCTCAACGACGTTGAGCGCCATACTCAGTCGCCATATGCTTTGGCGCCCCCCCAAATCAAAGCTCGCGATCGGTTGTTGCGTTCGGCTCCGGCGTGGCGGTCCATCCCTGCATGTGCAGCAGTTCCGTCACGTAGAGTGCAACACCCACCAACAGCAACGCGCGCGCCACAACCCACAGGAACGCGGCCGCTCTCGTGCTGCGTGCGCGCCTGCGTGCACTGGCGCGCTCGTCGTCCTCACGCGGCACCACGATTTCGGCTTCCACCGAACCGTCGAGTGCGTTCTCAATGACCGCCGTCTTGGCCAGCGGCCACAGCTCTTTGAGCGCGCTGAGCAGTTTGAGTGGGTTGCGCGACTCCTCGCTGCTGCGCACCCGCACGACCGTGCGCCCGGCACTGTCGCGCAGCACGCTGGAGATGCGCGCGCCGCCATCCTTTGCCCGACACGACGACAAGACTAACTCTGAAACTCGATTGGAAAACGTCCCTGACGGCGTTTCTGTGGACGACATGTGTGCGTGTGCGTGTGCGTGTGCGCGTGCGTGTGCGTGGACTCTCGAGATGCACCATTGTCGCCTTTTAGCGATGCGCTTGCCGCTACGCGCTCGTGGGAAACACGTAGAACGGGTCGAGCACGAAGACGGTGTACGCCTTGAGCGGGGTGAGCGAGCGGTGCCGCAGCGCCGACTTTGGCTCCGCGGGGTAGTGGATGTAGGTCCCGGGCAGGCCCAACGGCGTCGCCACCTGCTCGCCTTCCTCCTCCTCCTCCTCCTCGTCGTCGTCTTCGGTTCCCGCCTCCACGCGCCGCCTCAGACGGCGCGCAAACTCTGCAAGGGAGCGGCGCGCCCTGAGGACGTGCGGCGCCGTAGTGGTGAGCGCATTGTACACGCCGTTGCGGACCGCTCCCGGCGTGCGGCGCGCGCCGTCTCTCAGCGCGTCGCCGGCGCGCTTTGCGCCGCGCCGCGCGTCCTGAGCGACCTGGCGGTTGGAGAAGAAGAAGCCGTACAGCAGCACCGCCGCCGCGACCGCAAACAGGAGCTTCACCACCATCGCAGTGGTGAAGAAGGATGCACCGCTGGCCGCGGCCGACCTCAGCCACACGAGCAGGATGCCGAGGTGTTCGGTGAACAGGGTCCACCCAGCGCCCACGCGCGTGATGATTGCTTTGACGATGGCCGCCAGGAAGTTGTACAGCGACGCGTTTTGCCACGCGTACTGAAGCGCCCCCCCAACGTACCCCAGCGGCGTTAGGAACACCGCTTCGATGAACCCGAGCATGACGTCCATTGGCCCATAAAGGAGGGTGGCGACGGCGACGGTCCCTGCACAGATCCCAGCCGCGACCACCTGCAGCGCACCAGCGACCTTTTCGACCTGCCTGCCTATGAATTTGGTGCCTTCGTTGTACAAGAGCGGCTTCACGTACGGCCAGCTCGCTTCCGCAGCCGTTTGGATCCACCCGCTGGCCTTGATGATTGCGCGTGCCAGCGGGCGCAGAGCTTCTCTGCCGAGGATGGCAATGTTCTTCACGCCGTCGGTACCCAGCAGGAACATGGCATAGAGCGCCGCCGTCTGCCAGAAGCCGATAACGTACCCGCTCGCAACCATCGCGGCCAGCCTCGCCACGCCACTCAACGAGAAAAAGCCGCGGAGCCGGTCCCACGTCGCGCCAAGCATCAGCTTCATGTTCTCAAGAACGCTGCGCTGTTGGAAGGCGTCGTAGAGGGCGTTGAAGAGGCCCTCCAAGCTGTTCGACTTCAGCCGCTCGTACAGGCGGTTGACCCACGCGCTCTGCTGGTCCACAAAGCGGCGTGCGTTGCCCATTCCGGCCACAAGCAGCTGCCAGCCCTCCTCGGCGCGCTGTCGGGTGTCCGCCGCCTCGCGCTGCGCATCGCGCTCCTTCCGACGCTTGCGCATTGCCTCGAGTCGCTTCTTCGACAAACCCTCGTCAAAGATCGCCTCCACCTTGCGCTTGGCACCCTTTGCCTCGTCCGCCGCCGCCTTTGCCTTCCGCAGCGCCAGCTTGGCCGTGGACAATTTGGCGTCGGCGGGGCCCATGCCGATCGCGGTGTTTGCCGTTGCCAAGTGTCGTCGGGCCTGCTGCGCCGCGGTTTTTGCCTTGGCGAGCTCAATGTTTGCGGCTTCGATCTCGTTCTCGTCCATAGCCTCCTCGATGGCCTCCTCGATCGCCTTCACGGCCATCTCTGCGTCGGACATTTCAACGTACGCCTCCTGGGCAGCCTCGTCCGCCTCGCGCTTCTTCCGCTGCTCCTCGTCCTCCGCCCGCTCCCTCCTCCTCGCCTGCGCCTCCTCGTCCCTGACCGTCTTCTTGGCCGCCTCGGTCGCCTCGCGCTCCGACTTTTGGTTCTCGTACTGCTTCTTCGCCAGCCGTATCTTGTAGAGAAAGTCGTTCCACTTGGTCATGCGCGCCAGCTCGGCGCGCTCCTGCGCCAGCTTGATCGCATTCCTGAGTCGGTCGTCCAGCTGCGCCAGCTCCTCGGCGCTCATCTGACCCCTCCCGGGGTACACCTCCTCGATGTCGGCGCGCGCTTGCAACGGCACACGCGCGGCTTCGGTCCGTTGGTCGAGCCTTTGCGAGAGACTCTCGTACTCCGCAGTCATCTTGTTGGCCTGCACTTGCATGGGCTGCAGCTCTGCGCGCAGCTGTTCGAGCACCTGCTCTGCTACCGCAGTCGCCTGGCTTTGCGGATCGGGCTGCTCTGGGACCTGCTGCTCCAGCTGTGGGCCCAGCTCCTGCAGCACCTGCTCCGCTACCGCAGCCGCCTGGTCGCCCTGATCGGCCTGCAGCTGCTCCAGCGCCTCCTCTATCGTGCCGATCTTACGGGCAATGGCCTGCACTGCGACAACCTTGTCGGCGAGCAAGTCCCCTTGCTGGATAAGCTTGTCGAGGAGCGTCTGCATGCTTTCGAGCTGCCGGCTCGCGAGCATCCCCTGCACGTCGAACTCGGCGTGGTCGCTGCGCTCGTTGCACTGCTGGAGCGACGGCGCCACCCCGTTCTCAGAGGGAGGCAGCTGCACGTCGGTGCCGTCTTCGGCGTCCTTTTCGGCCTCCGTCGCCTGTGCGCCCGCCAAGAGCCGGCTCTGCCCGCCACGCGTTGAGGCGGCCGTCGCCGGACCAGGCTGGCGATACGCGGGCCTGGCGCGAGCGCGCGCAGGGGCCTTGATCTGCCCCAGCGGAATCTGCGGATCCGCCCGGAGGTCGCTGAGGGCGCCTTCCCCGGCCGGAGCCGACGCGCCGCCGGCGTCCATCGACCCCGACCCCGACCCCGCACCAGCCGGCGACGCCAGCCCTGCGTTTGCCGCCTCCATTTGGAGCCCCTCGTGCGGCACCGCGCCTGCTACTTGCGACATGCACACGTATGCGGTGTGCAGGCACATTGGCGACGTGCCGAACCACGAGTACTCCGGCCACGCAGCCGAGGCGTCCCACGCCTGCGCCTCGGCGTCGTTGGACGGCACCTGGTACCAGCGGCGTCGCGTGACCAGCAGGAAGTCGTGCATGCAGTCGTAGTACAGCTGGCGGCGTGCCGTAATCTTGAGCGTTTGCGTGTTTCCGCCCTCGTCTCGCCAGTTCGTGACAAACACGTCGGGGCTCCAGTTGCGGCGCATTTTGCCCGGACCCACGAGCGGCTCCTGGCGCGACACGACGTCCTGCAGGCTGCCGGGCGGATCGGAGAACGTGGCGATCAGCCCGTCGATGTACAGCAGGCACAGCTGCGACGCGTACTCGCGCACCGGCCCGTTCTCTTGGGACGTGCCGCTCAGCTCGTCCGGGGAGGCCATGAGGTCGATGGTCTCCTTCAAGAAGGACGTCCTCGCAACGTGCCCCTCGTTCGTCTGTGTGCCCGTGTACACGTCCTCCACGGTGCGCAGTTCGTACGCCGCCCGCGCGTCGGCGTAGTTGGCGAGCTTGGAGGCCGGCACCTTTGTGACATCGAGCATGTACATCTGCAGGTACGCGTGCTTGGCTAGGGCCGCGCGCAAGGCTCGATCCACGCCCCGGCCCGACTTTGCGTCTTCCTTGATTTTGTTTAGGCCGTCGAGCACATTGGTGCGCATATTGTGCGGGCAGCAGTCGACGCGGCCGGTCAGGTAGAGGTTGTCGAGGTGCAGCAACAAGCGGTTGCGGGTGTCGTCGAGGTTGCCGCCCATCGGCGACTGCAGCTGGGCGTAGCCGTCGACGGCCGGGACGACTTGCGCAAGCTTGGTTGCGTACAGCGTGCCCGCGCTTTGCAGCTGCTCGCGCGCTTTGGACGCCTCGGGTATGAGCCCCAGCTGGTCCTGCTCAGGCGTGATCGAGAAGTCCGCGCCGACGGCGTCGATGCCGTCGCCGTAGATCGGCCCGCGCATGCCGTCGGCCCACCGCAGCGCCGAGTACTCCGCGTCCTTGGGGCTGCCCTGGGCGTCGACCGGCACGGGCAGCGGACAGCGCGTGCTCTGGCACGTGCGATGCACGGCCGTACGGAACTTTTGCTGGTAGGCCTTGAGCATTGGGGCACGCTCGACGCCGGGCATGAGCCCGGCTGTGGGCGTGTAGCGCATCATGCGCGTGTGCGCCTCCTGGAGCTCCGCATCCGACGTGGCCGCATTTGAATTGACGCCCAGCAACACGGAGAGCATCTTTGCAATGGCGTCGACTGCGTCCGGGTTCTCCGCAATGTTTTCCAAGAGCGGAGGCCCCATGGGCCCTGGCTGGTCCGTTGGCGGCACGCCGATCGACACCACTTTGGGCGTGGACGAGTTGAGCGACAGCCTCGTCAGCGGCGCGGTCATGACCTCCGCGGGGTCGGGGCGGTGCTCGGCGGCGCCCAGAGGCCGGCGCGACATGACCAACAGCGCGCTGATTACCAAAGGCGGCACAGTGCACCTTTATCTATTACATCGCCGACACACACATGCACAGCTCGGCAAACGGCACCGCCTTGATATTCTGGCGGCGCAGCTCGGCGCACGCGGCCTGCAGCGCAGCGGCCGCGCGCGCCGCCTCGTCCTTGCCGCCGCGCACGCGCACGACCGCGCTGCTTTGCGTCTCCGCCATTGCGAGCGCGTTGCCGATGCAGACGCACGCCGCCACGCGGCAGCGGTCGTTGCGCACGCCCTCGGGGGTGCGCGCGTCCTCAAGGGCCAGCACGCTCTCGTACTGGGCCGAGGCGGAGTGCGTGCCGCTGGCCATCACGGCGTTGGCTTGGAAGACGCGCTCCGCATTGTGCATGGCGCCGCGGTGGAGGCGCGCCAGCTCGCCGGAGAGGCGCGCCACGCGCGCGCGCGTGTTCAGCTTTTCGGCCAGCTGCGCAAGGCTGCACTCTGCGTCTTCCTTGTCGACCTCGACCTTGCCCGCGTCCTTCTGCGCCTTGGCCAGCGTCGGCAGCGCGTCAAAGTACACGCTGATCGTGCTCTCGCCGACCATGATGGCGTACGGGTGGCGCGGGCGGCCGCGCACGTGCGACGGGCTCACAAAGAACTGGGTGGGCGCGTGCGGCCCGGCGCTCACCGTCAGGCTGGCGTCCTGCGCCAGCAGCGTGGCGGCCGTCTCGAGCTGCGAGACCCACACCGGGTGCGACTCGAACTGCATGTGCGTCAGGTCCTTGGGCGTGCCGCTGCGGTGCAGCCCAAACGGCACCACGTACGTGGCGGTCGCGCGCTCCGGGTCGATCACGTCGAGCCGCTTGATGGACAGCTGCTCCGTGCGCTCGAGCAGGTCCTTGTACGCCGCGGCCGCGCCTTGCGGCCCCTGCAGCGCGCGCGGGTCGATGGCCGGCTCCGCCAGCAGCTCCGGCTCGATGTTGACGCGCAGCCGCGCCATGCGCGGGCGCAGCAGCTCGCGCGGCAGCGAGGGCGTCGCCGGCGCGCCGCTCCACGTTCGCTGCGGGTTGCGGCCGGCCGCGCGGTCGACGAGCAGCCCGGTCGCCTGCGGGTCGACTTGCAGCGCCTTGAGCACGATGGGCTTCGAGACGGCGCAGTCGACGTGCACCGCAACGGCGCCGCGCACGTTCGTGCAGAGCGCGCGCG
>MDSV01177884.1_pt1 | contig 22876 bp, 13 predicted proteins | sample 810851 | NCBI WGS metagenome assembly MDSV01 (sample SAMN05326640, study PRJNA326480) | marine metagenome | isolation source: seawater | place: Atlantic Ocean: North East | collected 2012 | reverse complement strand
GGTGGCGACCGAAGAGGTGGCGGCGGATACGGTGGAAATGACCGACGTGGTGGCGACCGAAGAGGTGGCGGCGGATACGGTGGAAATGAACGACGTGGTGGCGGCCGAAGTACAAACGAGGGTGCATCCGATGGCCGTCGTGATGGCCCGCCTCGTGGAGATGCTCGCAATGATGGACCAAAGCCTCCTCGAAAGGAGCCACGTGAATTCCGTAAGGCCCGTGGGAAAGGCTCAGGCCATGCTCACAACCGTCCGCCCCGCGACTTGATGGGCCGAGACAGGGAAGACTGATGCAATTTCAACGATAGGTGTGTGTCGCGATGGGCGCTGAAGATCATTACCTCGACGCTGTTGAAGCCTACGATGAAGGCGATTTTGAAACAGCCTACGCCTCTGCACGATTGGCTGTTAAAGAAGACCCAACTCACGTCGATGCATGGCAACTTTGCGCTGAATCAGCTCTACCGCCGAAAGGTGAGAGCCCAACACTCAAGCAAGCAGCACAATCGCTTGCATCGGTGAAGAAAATTATTGCAATTGAACCTGATCGCACTGCAATGTGGTTTCTTGGAGGCCGTTTGCTCAGTGATGAACTTGGACTGCTCAATGAAGCCCTCGAATGGTGGCAACAACTTCGCCACCATATGCCGAATGAAGTGACGCCTCTCGTTGAGCAAGCGACGCTCTTGGCGGACATGGGACTTTACACAGAGGCCCGTTTCCGATTGGAAGCCATCACTCAAGAGAACATGGACGTCAGTGGTCAGCAATACGCCAAGATCAGTCAATTGCACAAGATGGTGATGGCCGCATCTCTTCAAGACAGTTCGGAATTTTTCAGGCCATGGGAAAAGCATCACAACGGCTGGGGCGCCATCGAGATGAAAATGCGAAAACCTCCTGTCTCAGAGAGCTTTTTGTTCATGACTACGACCGTGCCAATCCTCTTGCTTGAGGTTCTGTTTTCCAATCGCTTTGTCGAACAAGGATGGGGTGGCTTTTGCCTTACTACGCTGTTGATTTTTGGAACGGTTTTGTTCGGAATGCGGTTCAGCAGGCGTATATTCCGACGAGTAAACCGCCCCGCATTCAACCTCTTGCGAGCGATGAATTTCGAAGCCTCCTCCGGTTACGTTGTGATTTCTGAAGAAATTCGGACGTCGGTGCTCTATGTCTACATCATGCAACGCAAACCGATGGCCTGGCAGGAACGTATGTTGAAAATTATCGATGATAAAACCAAACTCCCAGGTGGTTGGAAGCAAACGCTTCCTGACTTTGAATCCCATCTTGATGAACTCGGCCACATTGAAGAGGACGAGGAAGAGCAATTTTCAGCTTTCGAAGAAGAGTGAATTCTCAAAACCATCCCTTAGAGCACTGTCTGCTCTTTGAAGGATTGCTTCAAAGGGCTCTTGGAAGCGATCTGCAATGAGGCACTAGGGGTCACGGGCATGGCCAGAAAGGTACTGCCCTTTGCCCGCAAAGTCTTGCTCTCGCTCATTCAGTCACCCTTCAAGGGTACAAGCACAGTTCACTGTTGTGACTGGGCGTACTGTTCGGCGTACTGTTGAGCGTACGTCGCTGCAGTCGCTTCATCATAGCCCTGGGCTACGAATTGCTGGTAATACTGCTGGTACACTGCATTATCCGCCGCTGGTGCTGCCGCTGCTGCCGCAGGGGCTGCTGCTCCTGCTGCTTGGGCTGCGTATTGCTGCGCATATGTTCGAGCAGTTTCTTCAGGGTAGCCCTGAGCGATGAGTTGCTGGACATATTGTTCAGTTGCGTCGAGTTGAGCCGAACCATAGCCTGCAGAGCTTGCTGCGAAGTCTTTGATGGTGTCATCGCTATCGCTTCCGCCCTTCCTGAGGAAGACCAGCGTCAACAGAACAATGATGATCAAAGCACCAACACCGATACCAATGGTCATGGCATCAAAACTGCTCTGTGATCCATCGGTACCACCGGTGGTAGCAGGGGCTTTCCATTCTCCATTTTCAAAGGTCCAAGCGCCGCTCCATTCACATTCATTGTCGATGTTGAGGATAAACTCGCCACCTGCTGCAAGAGCGTCTGCATCTGCTTCGAGACCTTGACATGCAGGCAGTTGGATTTCAATCCACTTTATGGTGACCCAACGTTCATCGTCGCCTTCGTAAATCTTGATGTAAATACGCTGGCTTTGAGACTTGTTTGTGTACATGTCCTCGAGCGATAGTGTGAGATCGAATGTTTCTGCGTCACCAATCTTGTTGGTTCTGTCCCAAGCACCAACGAGGCCGAGGTTGTACTTCTCCACTGCACTTGCATCAAAGTTAGCCGTCACAAAGGCTGCTTCGACATACACGTCTCCGTTTTCAGCACCGGAAAGTACGGTACCGGAAATGGTCACGGTGTCGGTGTCAACGCGGGAAGCATTGAGGGAGGCATCCAATTGAACCACTGGTTCTTCATCGCCGAAGCCGTCGGGGACGACAACGAAGTACATTCGGTACTTTTCGGAGAACTTTCCAGCCTTGTCGTAAACAATCAATTCAATACGAATTTGGTTCTCTGTGGTTCCGCTTGGATCGACTGTAACGTTGCGGAAGGTGTAAGCCCAAGCACCGTCGCTTGCGGCAGATTGCTCGAAGGTGTGACCGTCAAGGCTGAAGGAATCATCACCGTATGGAGCGTCAAACAGAACCTTCCATTCGTAAGTTTCAATTCCACTGCCTTCCAATGCATCAAGGTCGGTTGAGTTGCTGGCATCGAAATGGATGGTGACTTCACCGTCTTCATCGAGGATGACTCGGTTTACGGCCCATTCTGTGTTCGAGACCGTCTTTGTTCCAACGTATTCGACGAGGTCTGTGTATTCTTCACGCATGTCGATCATTGCCTCTGCTGTTGGTCGGTATTCGTCAGCGTAGACATCGTTTGTTTCAACGGTCACTTCGATCACTCGTGCGTGTCCTGCGTCGTCGTGGAGCATCAGAGTGATGGTCCATTGCTCGCCTTGAGCGCAACCTGTTGCCGAGGAGAGGTCTGTCTTACAGAAGTTCATCGTCGGCATTGCGTCTTCGATGTGTCCGGTCATACCGGTGGCCATCGTCGATCCGTCCCAAGAGGTTGGGCCGGAAACAATCCAATCGGTGTGGAGTGTTTCTGCCGTTGTTGTGCTGTAGGAGAAGGTGAGGTCTGCATCACTCTTCATGTAGCGCAGTTCGTAACCACCAGTGCTCGGGTTGATACCAGGCACTTGGTCGTTGATTTTCAGGTCCAATCCGTTGCCCAAGGTGCCGAAGCCCTCTGGGTATGGGGTGACTTGGTAACTGAGCATGTTACCGAGCAGAGGAAGGGTGCTGCTGTCTGCACGTTCGGAGTGTGTTGATACGTCCATGGTCGAAACAATCAGTCCACCTGAGTAGTAACTGCAAATACCAAGCACGGTGTCTTGAATGTCTGCTGCATCACGAATCAGTCGCTGGAAGTAACCACCGTCTTCCATGTAACCGTTGCAGGTCACTGGAACATTGTTGGCGCTGACAGACTTTGTGTTCAAGACTGCTTGAGCCACAGTGGAGTCAGCATCGAAGCCCTGGAAGGCGTTGATGTCCACATTTTCCATGAGTGGGTGGTATGGATCTGCGAAATCGGTACCTGAGAAGTCGATGCGAGATTCAGGGGTGTTTCGGCTTTGCACGTCCAATCCAAACGGAAGGCGTCCAGAGAGTCCCTGGTCGACACCGTAGATTTGGCTGCCTTGTGGGCCAAGATGTGCTTGAACGGTACCGCCAGAAGACATGAAGTTCTCGAGCGTGGTCTTGTGTGCAGTGGATCCTAGCTTCTGGTAGTAACCACGGCCGCCGTTCTCGATGTCCTTAGCAGAGATGTCGTCTTGCCATGGGAGCACGACCTTGTCGTAATGGGTAAACCATCCCGCATCGAGGTATGTGTCCCAGTCGTTGATGGTGAACTGAGTGTAACTCATACCGAGGATGCTCAAGTCTTCCTTGATGGCGTTTGTTCGCACCGAGGTGTCCGATAGAATGGCGATGTCAACTTCGTCGGCAAAGGTGACATGGAAGTAGCGCACGTTGCCCGACGGGTTTCCGTTTGCTAGTTCCGCATCGAAACTGATGTTGTAGGTATGTCCATCCATCCAACCGTTCCAAGGGGTGAAGGTCACGTCAATCTTCTGATGAGAGTCCAATGATTGTGATGGCCCTGCAGTTGTTGTTTGGGCCATGGATTGCGTCGTTTCATCATAGATGTTCATGTTAAACGTGTAATCGCCTGCAAGCACACCGTTTGTGGCTTGGAAGGTCCAATCGTGAGTGTAGGAACTGTCGATTGGCATCACACATTCGAGGATTTGATCGTTCAAGCACGAAAGCGTGTTAGGCTTACCCAAAGTGATGTCCACAGATTCGACGTTAAAGATGACCCGCTCAATGTTGTTTGAGGTGGAAATTTCTTGGTCGTTGAACCAGGCCTTTCCTGCAGTCGTGTTGTCAAAGATGGTTTCAACTTCAATCATGTACACTCCAGAGAAGAACTCATGGCTCGCTACAACGTCGAGTCCAGATTGACCTGCGTCGACGTTGGTGCGAGAGATGGTGTATTCGTTGTCTTCGATGAAGGTGAATTCTTGCAAAGAGATGTTGTTAATTGCAACACCCTTGAAACCGTCATTGATTCCGTTTCGACCATCGTCATCGGATTGGAACTCGAAATTGATGTCAACAACCGATCCGGAAAGGGACATACACTCGTAGCCCCAGTTGATCGAACTGGCGTCTGAGGTGTTGAGCACGTACAGATGAGTCAAGTCAATGGAAGTGGTAGCAACTAGATCGTTGGTGTTGAAGAACACGTTGTAGTTCCCACCAGTTCCATCGGTGCTTGCATCGTCTCCAATGTAGGAGATTTCAGCGTTGTCAATTGGTTCTGAAGCGTTGACGATGTTGTCTCCATTCTCGTCCACTTGGCAGGTTCCGTCTTCGTTGTAGTCGTTCCATTGACCAACAAGCACACCTGAGTAGGTTGCTCCATCACGAAGGATGTCGAGGGTCATTGCAGCGTAGTCATTGACATCGACGATTGAAGTCCCATCGGAATCAATGCCGTAGAACGTGTCTGCGTAATACTCGAAGTTGAGAGAGACGAAGTCGCCACTCATCGAGGTCAAATCAATGTCAGGAATGGTCAAAGTTTCGTTTGCCCATGCGTCCCCGTAACCGTTGGCGCCTGTGTCACAGGGGTGGCCGAACCAGTATGCGTTGTTGTTGAAGATCTTGTCCTGACAGGTGTTTTCGTTGTAAATGACACCCTTGGGGTTGGCACTTTCTTCGTAGCGGTAACCGTTGGCGCCGCCTTCGAAGTCCTCTTCACACAAAGCGGTTGGTGTACCACAGTACACATCCGATGGTGTAGCGGAGAAGACTGTTGCAGTCACATCGAAATCAACTTCGGTGTTTCCGTAATTGTTGGTCGCCACTTCAATGTCGAAGACACCTTCAGCGTACAAACCTCCTGGATTGAAGTATTCAATGCCCTCAACCATCGGATCATAGAGGTTGAATGGTGTGATGTAGCCGACCAATTCATCGTTTTGGGATTGTTCATCCCAACTGTTTCCAGACAGGCTTGCTGAGATACGGTAAGTTGTGTCGTTAAGCAGGTCTGCGGTGATGGAAGTGGTGTATTCCTGACCAGGACCGAGGTTGTTGAGGTTGATTGTGGTCTGTTGAACCTGAGGGTTAGCAAGGAAAGCAGTGTTTTGCTTCCAAATGGTCAAGTTGTCAACAGCGTATCCGTCCCGCCCGGTCCAACGGCTTTCGTTCTCATCGGAAATAGATCCGGTGAATCCTGTGCGGAAGCGGAATCGGACATCGACGGTCTCACCAGCCCACGGGCTGAGGTCGAACGAACCGACGCCTTCTTCGGTGAAGTTGTTCCATCCGTAGTATGTTCCAGAAGAATAGATGCCGTAGTAATACACACCTTCAGCAACGCCGCCGATGGCTTGCTTGTATTGTCGGTCAAGGTCAAAGCCACCCCAAATGGAATCGCCGGAAGCACAAGCGCCTGAGATGTAGGCTTGTTGTGGACAGGAGAGAATGTCCCATCCAGATTCTTCGCTACCGATTTCAATCATGGCCACATCGTCCCAGACGTCACCCGCAAGGTAGTTGCCTGATGCGTCAAGGCTGCCGAGGACGCCGTGCCCAAGGTGCTGGAACAGTTCGACGCTCATGAACGCTCGATCTGAACCTGTCAAGTCCACGTTTTCGAGGACCATTGCATCGTCCCAGTTCTTGTCGTATCCCGACCAAAGTGCGCCGGAATCGTTGGTCTTGTAGTGGCCAGCCCACATAAAGTCAGTAGGGTTCTGATAGTTTGCAGAGACGTTTGGATCGTTATTTCCGTCACTTGCACCCTGTGAGTGGTTTGTTTCTTCATGCCACTTGGTTGCTTGGTCGATGTACTCTTCGAATGCCCAGTTGCAGCCCGAGCCACAGCCTGCCTTGTTTTCTGGGTTATCCCAATCCATCTGGTAAACGCTGCTGTTGGTCGAACTTGCTTCATCAACGACCTTCAATTCAAGATCGAGGGTCGCTGATTGTCCGTTGAGGATATCCATACCCGTGTTGGTCACCGTGACGTTGATGTCACGGGTTCCTTCTCCAACAATTCCAAAGAAACGATCTGTTGGACTTATTTCGAGCGAGGTCACAGCAAGGTCCTTGCTGTCCATTTCCACAACAGTGATGGTGTCGTACTGGCCTTCCCATCCAAAGTTGTCAACCCAGCTTCCAAAATCGTAACTGGTGTGGCCGACAACGATGTCAAGGGCCGAATTTGCAGGTCCTGCGAGTTGGCCCACTTCGACCATGCTTGGTCGGCGGCCTGCCTCGTAGGACAGAGGGGTAAGGTGAGTGCCACTTCCATCAGAAAGGGTCACCTGAACGGTGGTTGGGAAGTTCAGGAAGAAGTTGGATGTGGAGCCACCAGCGGAGTCGCTGCTGTTCTGTTGGTAAGCGACCGTAGGGTTGACGAAATCTGGTTCTCCATCGTTATTGAGGTCAGTGATGGTGACCGAATATGAGATGTAGGGGCCAAAATACGCCAGCGTAGGCGTGGACCATGTTCCAACGGCAGACGAAGTCACATAACTCACATTCTCCACGTTTCCATCATTGAGCACCATGGCATCGATGACACCGTCACCGCTAATGTCGCCAATGTCGAAGTCATTCGCAAAGGTCACAGCCATGTTGATGATGCTTGTTCCAGTTTGTGGAGTGGCCGGGTTGTAATTGTAAGTTGCAGGGTAGGTGTTGGTCAAGCACGAGTATTCGATGATCGATATGTTGTCATCGTTTCCAGGGTTTGTGGTTTGACCGGTTGAATAGTCGACACCTTCCGAACGGAGCAAAAAGATATCGTCGTCGGTGCATGTTCCGCTGAGGCCGCCAGTTTCTGTTTCGCCCCAGTCGCCAACTTCGAGGCTTCTGTATGCGTTTTGATTGGAAGGTCCGAGGGAAGTGGCTAGGCCTTGAGTGTTTGAGGTGATTGGGCCTAGATAGGTCACAACTCGCTGATTCGAGAGGTCGTTGAGCAAGTCAAGAACGTACACATCGTCGTTGCCGTCTTGGTTTGCGTCACCAACTGCGAGATCCCATGCCCAGAAGTGAGTGTAACGTTGGCCGATGTTCCATGTGTCGTCGTTACATCCTGCGTTTTCGATGATGGTGACGTTGCCTGGATTACCTGCTGGCGCACCGTTGTCATCGGTCTTGAATGGATTGTTACGTTGGAAGATTACGATGTCGTCAGCGCCGTCTCCAGTGAATTCACCAACTTCGATAAATTGAACGTTGGAAAATTCGTCCCAATCTGCATTACGGCTTTGGTTCTCCGAGACCCAAATGTCCTGACGTTCGCTGAAATCCCCATTGCCATCGTTCCATAGAACACTGATGGTGTGCGTACCTTCGGTAGCAACCGCCATATCATTGAATCCGTCGCAATTGAAATCACCGATTGCGACGTCCAAAGGATCCCTATTGGTGGTGTAGGAACGGGCAATTGAAGCGCTTGCGGTGGTTGCTAAGGCTGCGGTGGTTGACAATACCATCAGCATGACGAGGAACATACTGAGGGCGCGGCTGTTTTTGTGGTTGTTTTTGGAGAACATCAACATCACTGGTCTCGCCACTGTCCGTTGCACTTTAATTCCTTTGCTCCTAAGTTCATCATTTAATGAGGTGACACCCGGAGCAGTACGCCGTTTAAGGGCCAAAATGCAAATTCAATACTTCTGTGAAATATTCCTGCTCTTCAGGCCTTTTTTTGAGCCAATTTAATGGCCTGATATTGATTAAAATTTACCTTTTAGCCAACCTGGGGAAGGGCCCCATCCAGTGGCATCTCCACCGTGGACCTTGACCAGTTTTCCAGCACTAAACAATGATTCGAGCCAAACTTCGAGGGTGGTGCCTTCTCTGTTGCCTAATTTCTTACTTGCCACTTCTTCAATCACTTCGGTTTTGAGAGCGGTAATGCCGTGTTCGCGCACAGCCAGGTGCAGCAATTCCCGAAGCCAAGCCTCAGCCATTGGATCGACGCTGAGCGCCCCTTGAACTGGGCGCGGCTCTTCCATTTCGTCGAGCATTTCCATCAGTTCAATTGGATCGGGCCTCACGGGGTCCTTCTGCCCTAAGGCATCCAGTTCCGCCTGGAGGTTGAGTTGACCGATTGGTCTGCGAACAACTGGTATTCGGCTGGGGTCGGGAGTTGGCCCCATGTCGAGGGGTTTCTCACCGATTGGGGCGTCATCGAGGACGTCCTTTGCCGGAGCTTTCTTCGGCGTGATGCCTGATGTGTTGGTCGCTCGAACTTCAGTGCCAATCGGCATTGACCAGCCTACGTCTTGCAAACCGAGTTCTCGTACCCGATCTTCGACCCAGGAGGCTTCGCCCTCGAGCAGAACATTGACATCGTGTTCGTCAGACCGGAATCGGTAACGAACATTCCCCCTTAGTTTCACCAAAACGTCGCCCTCTTTTGATGACCTGTTGTCCTTGACACAAGAACCTTACCACGGTGCTGAGAATCATTCAGAGCATCACTCTTCGCTTGCAAGTTGACGCAAGACGGTGTGAAGAATGCCCCCATTTCGGTAGTATTCAACTTCGACTGGTGTGTCCAAGCGAATTTGTGCGGTGAACGTCGTGCTCGTCCCGTCTGATCGGGTTGCGGTGACTTCGATCGACTGCAACGGTTGAACATCATCGCCGACTGGAATTGTGAACGATTCTGTCCCGTCAAGACCCAAAGTTTCGTGCGATTCACCTTCTGAAAAGGTCATTGGCAACACGCCCATGCCGACAAGGTTGGAACGGTGAATGCGTTCAAACGAGGTGGCGATGACTGCTTTGACGCCGAGTAAATACGTGCCTTTTGCTGCCCAATCCCGAGACGAACCCGTCCCGTATTGACTGCCAGCTAAGACCACTTTTGGTCCGTCATAGCTTTCGGCTGCTTCGTACACTGAAACAACCTCACCGGTGTTGAAATCTTGCGCAAATCCTCCTTCTGTCCCTGGAGCCATTTGATTGCGGATTCGAACATTGGCGAATGTACCACGCATCATCACTTCGTGGTTACCACGTCGACTACCAAATGAGTTGAAATCACCTTTTTCGATGCCACGTTCAACAAGCCATTTTCCAGCAGGACCGTCGGCAGGGAAGGACCCTGCTGGCGAGATGTGGTCTGTGGTGATGGAATCACCGAGTTTGAGCAACACACGAGCGTTGTCGATGCTTGTGATCGGTTGCGGTTGTGCAGAAAGGCCTGAGAAAAACGTCGGCAGTCGAATGTAAGTCGATTCGTCGGCCCACGGATACAAAGGACTTGGTTCGGATGGAATTGAATCCCAGCGTGGCTCGTTCATTGCATCAGCGTAGCGCTGGCGGAACATTTCTGGAGTGATGACTTGAAGTGCTTCTGCAACTTCTTCCTCCGATGGCCAAAGGTCACTCAACATGACTGGTTCACCTTCGGGGGTGTAACCAACTGGCTGCGTTGCCAAATCAACTTCAAGCGAGCCTGCAAGAGCGTAGGCTACAACCAAAGGAGGGCTTGCGAGGTAAGAGGCCTTGACCTTTCCATGAACGCGTCCTTCGAAGTTTCTGTTCCCAGAAATCACGGAGCCGACAATGAGCCCTGCTTCATCAATTGCTGCCTCAATTGGGACGGGCAGTGGGCCTGAATTACCAATGCACGTGGTACAACCGTAGCCGACCACGTTGAACCCGAGTGCGTTGAGGTCTTCTTGGAGACCTGATGCTTCATAATATTCAGTGACGACACGGGATCCGGGGGCCAAAGAGGTCTTGACCCAAGGCTTGACTTCCAAACCATGCTTGCGGGCGTTGCGAGCAAGCAAGCCTGCAGCCAACATTACGCCTGGGTTGGAGGTGTTGGTGCAACTCGTGATGGCGGCGATGACCACATCGCCATGATTGAGATCATAGGTGTCCCCATCCTCTTGGATAATGGCACTTTTCGAGAGGTCCTCTTGAGCCAACCCATGACCGTGGTGGCCCAGTTCATGAGTTAACGAATCAAGGAAATGCTGCTTCATATGAGTGAGGTCAACGCGATCTTGGGGGCGTTTTGGGCCCGCTAAAGCCGGCTGGACCGATGAAAGGTCAAGTTCAAGCGTGGCCGTGTAACTCTTTTCTGCATCTGCTGCATCATACCACAGCCCTTGAGCGCGAGCATAGGCTTCAACGCCCGCAATAGCGTCGTCTTCACGTCCGCTGAGGCGCATGTAATCGAGGGTGATCTCGTCAACAGGGAAAAAGCCGCATGTCGCACCATATTCGGGCGCCATATTAGCTATTGTTGCCCGATCGGCAAGGGTGAGCGCGACCATACCGGTACCAAAGAACTCAACGAACTTTCCAACCACACCGTGCTCACGCAGCATCTCAACGATCCTGAGCGTCATGTCTGTCGCTGTCACGCCAGGGTTGAGGCTGCCAGTTAATCTGACCCCGACAACGTCAGGTGCAAGCATGTAAATCGGCTGACCGAGCATCACTGCTTCCGCTTCAATGCCACCAACACCCCACCCTAGAACGCCAATTCCATTGATCATGGTGGTGTGGGAATCCGTGCCCACCAATGTGTCAGCCAGCCACACTCCGTCTTCCTGACGGGCAACGCTTGCAAGGTATTCGAGGTTGACCTGGTGGACAATACCTCTTGAGGGTGGGACGGCTTGGAAATTTGCCAAAGATTGTTGACCCCACTTTAGGAAGGTGTAGCGCTCCATGTTCCGGTGGTATTCGATGTCGAGGTTGAGTTCCAAAGCCTGACTGTTAGCCCCGTCGATGTCAACCTGTACCGAATGGTCGATGACCAAATCCACTGGAACCTGCGGGTTGACTTTTTCTGGATTGCCTCCCATTTCGACCATTGCATCCCGAAGGGCTGCCAAATCAACAACTGCGGGCACACCGGTGAAATCTTGCAGGATGACTCGAGACGGACGGAATGGAATCTCACCGCGCTCACCATTTGGGGTCCATGCGGCAATGTTTCGGATGTCTTTGTCGCTCACGAGAAATCCATCATTACCACGCAGTGCGCCTTCGAGTAGAATGCGAATCGAGTAAGGAAGCGAAGAGGTGTCAATGCCATTTTCATCCAAGCCGTCGAGGGCGTAATAGTCGCCACCAACTGAAAGTGTTCTGCGTGCATTGAAAGGGTCCAAGGTCGCCATGTTTTGAGCGACAAGGCGCTAATCTATGAACAAAACCCTTGAGGTGGCTCGTATTCAAGAAGGCCTAAGGCGTCAACTTTTCGTTCAGAAAGGCCACCATGAATCGGTGGTTTCTCCGCTGAATGAAGCGTCAATTAACGTCACTGGGTACACTGGATCGCTGCCTGAACTGCCTCCGGTTTGAACGGCGTCAATTTTATCGACGACATCTTGCCCAGCGATCACCTTACCAAAGACGGTGTGAACACCATCGAGGTGTGAAGGGGTTGAATCTGGGGAGACGATGAAAAATTGGGAACCGCCTGTGTGAGCGTTGCTGGTTTTCGCCATCGAGAGCATGTAAGGTTCGTGCTTGAGCCCGTTGTCTGCTTCGTCACCGATTGTCCACGCCGTCTTGGAACAGTCGTTTTGAGAGGCACTTGCTTGGCCGTTGCAGTACCCGTCCCAAACCGCTGCGTGGCCGCCGGTTCCGTCACCGTTGGTGAAATCCCCACCTTGGAGCATGAAGCCCGCAATAATCCGATGATAGGTTGTGTCGTCATAGGAACCATCTCGAACAAGTTCTTTGAAATTTTCAACGTGCGTGGGTGCATCTTCACTGTAGAGTTCAATCGTGATGGTTCCAGTTTCAAACGAACCGTCTGCATTGGTCCAAGACATTTCGAACTCAACGTTCTGACCGTCGGCCTGTGGTGCGCTGAGCAAGCTGACAATCAGCAAGAAAATGAGAAGACCGGAAAACACCGTAATGATCCCTGCCATTGTTGGCGTACCGTTGCGAGCGAGCGGTGGGAACACCGTCTCGCTAATGCGAGCGTCTTGAAGTTCGTTCAGAAGATTGTTGTAGGACGTGCTGGTTTTCTTGTCCTTAGGATTGGCCTTGATTGAGTCTCGGAAAAGTGCAGCTGCTTTCCTGTAATCAGATTTGGACCGGGTATCCTTGGCTTTTGCCCAAGTTGCTTCGGCCGCGATTCTCAGCGTTGTTGGGTGGTGCCCTTCTCCATCAACAGAACGAAGGATTTCCAGTGCACCAGCATATTTGCCTTTCAGGAGCGTCTTTTCTGCACGATCCCACGCCGCCTTACGGGCCTCTGCTTCGGTCATTTCAGCCTTGCTTGAGGATTTCTTCGTTGAGGATTTCTTGCTGGAGTCACCATCGGCCATACCTGTCCGAGCCACTCTTCAGTTTTGAGCATCACGGCGAAACAGATGCTTCGTTATGATGAGCCAATTCCTACAAATTGAGGGGGGAGCGCATCAACATGTTCAAAGGGTGCATGCTGAACCCCAACCCCATACAGCCCCTCACCTCGGTGAGTTTGGCCCTCAGGGGAAGCAAAAAATGGAAACCATCGCTAATGATTACACCATCAATATCGCAACTGCTAACGGAACTGGCTCACAATCGGCCAACCTCATTCTCCTCCAATCCTTTTTCGAAATGGGCGTGCCCGTCAGTGGAAAGAATTTGTTTCCATCAAACATCTCGGGTCTACCAACATGGTACATCGTTCGACTTTCCGACCACGGCTACCAAGCACCAGGTGACCGCACTCACATCCAAGTGCTGGTCAATCCAGCAACATGGGCGGATGATCTGGCAGCCCTCGAACCGGGGTCTGTTGTCATCTGGAACGAGAACGCTAAGATGGAAATGACTCGGGAGGATGTGATCTCTTACCCGATTCCTATGTCCGCTCTGGCCCGAAAAATCAATCCTAAGATTGCAAAACTCGTGACCAACATCATCTACGTAGGTGCAATTGCCGAAATGTTGGGCATCGACCAAGCGGCTTTGGAAAGCGCAGTGGCAAAGCAATTCAAAGGAAAGGAAAGCGCGATTGGCCTCAACATTACAGCGCTCGGACTCGGGCGTGATTACTTCAAAGACACCTTCACGAAAGAAGACCCATATGTGGTTGTGTCACGAGAAATCGAGACGCCTAAATTCTTCATTGATGGCAATGAAGCTGCCGCCCTTGGTTGCATCTTTGGTGGTGTTCAAATGCTGGCATGGTACCCAATCACGCCCTCTTCATCGCTTGCAGAAGGTATCATCAATTACATCCCTCAACTTCGAGTTGACGACGATGGAAATGCAACATGCGCTGTGATTCAGGCAGAAGATGAACTCGCCGCCGCAGGCATGGTCCTGGGCGCAGGCTGGGCTGGTGGACGTGGTATGACCGCCACCTCTGGACCGGGTATTTCTTTGATGCAGGAATTCATTGGCCTTGCTTACTTTGCCGAAATCCCGTCCGTGTTTTGGGACGTCAACCGAGTCGGGCCCTCGACCGGTTTGCCAACCCGCACACAACAATCAGACATCACCATGCTCTATGAGGGCAGCCACGGCGATACGCAACACATTGTCTTGATTCCAGGCACCGTTGAAGAGTGCTTTGAGTTTGGATGGCGAGCCTTCGACATCACTGAGCGATTCCAAACACCCGTGTTTGGATTGAGTGATCTTGATCTTGGTATGAACCGATGGGCTTGCGAGGGATTCACCTATCCTGACAACGACATGGACCGAGGCAAAGTTGTTCGCGACAGAGATGTGTTCGAAGCGTTCGAAGAATTCGGGCGCTACCTTGATGTCGATGGCGATGGCATCCCCTACCGAACCCTCCCGGGCTCCGGCATGGACCCGATCCTTTACCGAGGAACCGGGCACAACCCAAAGGGTGTGTATTCCGAAAAGCCAGAAGATTACTTTAACCTCATGGCGCGTCTTAAATCAAAGATTGACGGGGCTAGAGACCAATTGCCAGCACCTATTCTCCGCGAAGAAGAAGAATGTGAAGTCGGTATCATTTACCTTGGAAGCATGGAAAACACCATCCAAGAAATCGATGATATGCTTGAAGCAACGGGCATGAAGGTCAGCCAGTGCAGAGTTCGAGCCCTCCCTCTTCACAGCGGCGTCGAGGAGTTCATTGCTCGCCACAAAACCACCATTGTGCTCGAAATCAATCGTGATGGTCAACTCTATGGCATCCTAAGAAAGGAACTGCCAAACGAACTCATCACCAAGGTCCATTCCGTTGCCTACAGTGACGGTATGCCACCAAGGGCTCGAATCTACTCCGATCGAATCCTTGCCACCCTCAAGGAGGTGAGCCAATGAGCGATGCACCAGCACGACCAGCAAGAGCCGTAAAACTCAACGTGATCAACGAACCTAAAACCAGCTACACTGGTGGACCATCGTCATTGTGCCCGGGCTGTGGCCACGATCAGATTTCGAACGTGATCATTGCAGCCGCATGGGAAAACGGAATTGAACCTCATCGAATCGCAAAGATGTCAGGCATAGGTTGCTCCTCAAAGACACCTGCCTACTACCTCGGACAGTCACACGGGTTCAACACCGTTCACGGCCGTATGCCATCGGTCACCACTGGCGCCTACGCTGTCAACAAGGATCTGCTCTACCTCGGCGTTTCAGGTGACGGCGACTCCGCCTCGATCGGAATCGGTCAACTCATCCACGCCATTCGCCGGAACATGGACATGGTATACATTGTTGAAAACAACGGTGTCTATGGACTAACCAAGGGGCAATACTCTGCTACCGCAGATGTTGGTTCAAAGAAGAAGAAAGGCAAGGCCAACACCACTCAGCCAATCGACTTGGCCGCTCTTGCAATCAACCTAGGATGCACTTTTGTGGCTCGTTCCTTCTCAGGATCGAAGAAGCAATTGACATCTCTAATTAAAGCAGCAATGTCTCACAAGGGCTTCGCTTTGATCGACGTCATCAGCCCGTGTGTGACCTTCAACAACAACGATGAGTCAATGCGTTCCTATGGCTATGTCAAGGAAAATGAAGTCACATTGCACATGGCAGATTACATTCCGCACTTCAACCCGGTCGAAGAGATCGAAGTACCAGAAGGGCACTTCAGGGACATCGAATTGCACGACGGGTCAACCATTCGTTTGGAAACTATTTCCGATGAACACGACCCGAGCGATGCTATGGCTGCACTCACTGCTTTACACCAAGCAGAAAGTTCTCAAAAACACGTGACTGGTTTGTTGTATTTCGACAACACAAAGCCAGCTTTGGCAGAAGATCTGGGCCTTGTCGACACGCCCCTCATCGATGTGCCTGCTGAACGTTTGAGGCCAAGCAAATCAATCCTTGATGAATTGAACGCTGCACTTCTTGGTTGAGCACATCAATCGCCGAATCTCCCATAAAGGAGCGGGGACGGAGGGGGTGTAATGAGCGCACTCCAAACGCTAGCATTTTCCTTCGGAATTGGTGCCGTGCTTTTGGCAGGCGCATTTCGAATGCTGCGAAGGCGAAAGGCACAGGCTCTTGTTGAGGCTCGAAGAGCAAAGTATGCTCCACGTTTTGATCTCCAGCGGAGGAGAAGAACCCAAACTGTCCGAGGGCGACACACTGAAGATTTAGACGAAATAGAAATCGTTGCCTATGAAAACAGAGACATTGCTCGAAATCAAAACATCCAATTTTTGCGATTGCTGGTTGCCGATTTATTCGAAGAAGGCGAACTTGACGAGGTTGAAGAAGAGCAGCAGCGAGAAGATCTGGTGACCGAACGATCTGCTTGGATTCAAGAAAATGAAGATGGATTGGGTGAACACGCCGCCCTGGTTCAAGAAGAAGAAATTGGCAGTGGCGTCAGCATCATGGTCCCGATGGCTCCTGAAGAGGACGACATCGAAGAGCGTTTGGAACGTGAAGGTGGAAAAACTGGAGAAGTACAACTCTCTCTTGCTTGGGACGATTATAACGATCTTGACATGCACGTGTTCTGCCCGTCTGGGGAACGGATATATTTCAACAACAAAAAGAGCCAATGCGGTGGGGAATTGGACGTCGACATGAACGTGAGACCGGTGAGCAATAACCCGGTTGAAAATGTGGTATGGACAGGTCAAGCCCCACCTGGGAAATACAAGATTGGAGTCCATTTTTACAAACATCATCGAAAGCGTCGCACCAAGCGCACAACCAGTTTCCGCTTGCGCGTAATGGTGCACGGGGAGTCAAGGGATTACGCTGGAATAATCACGGCAGGCAATGCCATGCAAATGGTAACCACTTTTACCCTCAAAGAAAACGTACCTTTGTCCGACAAAGCAAACCCGTTGTGAATCAAAATGTTTGGCCCCGCATAATGCGAATGAACTTTCTCACCAAACTTACCTTTGGTCGATCTTCAAGCCCAAGTCGCCAATCGAGTTCACCAGCATGCTCGTAGCGCATGAGGTCATCAAACCCTCCAACCCAAACATTGTCGATGAAAATTTGTGGCACGGATTTACTCCCTTTGGTTCGAATAAGGTACTCTCGGTCCATTCGGGCAGAAGTACCGAGCTTCTTTTCCTCGTACTCGACACCTTTCCTGTCGAACAATCGTTTTGCGTTGACGCAAGCCCCACACCCCTTGTTGGTGTAGAGTTCGACCTTGGCCATGGTATGGGGATGCTATGGCCAACTTCAACCTCTCTGTGGACGAGCGGTGGTAGTCCCTCTCGGATTTGAACCGAGGTCGGAGGAACCAGAATCCTCCATGATGGACCGCTACACTAAGGGACTTTGACCTTCGCAACGGCCATGCCCTCTTCAATTCAACGGTTGAAGTTCATCGAGTGTTCCGCCCATGCATGAAGGCGTGAAGTACGAGCACTAAACCTGGGCAAAGCGGAAGAACACTTTCGAAACCGCACTGACCATGAGAACGATCATGAACGAACCTAAAGCCCAACGGGCCCATGGTCGCTCAGGCTTGTCAGGAGGCCAAGGGTCAATCCCGAGGCGTTCTGCCTCGTCAACAATTGCTGCAAGTTCTTGGAGATGCTCTTCGACAGATTGTGCCGCCATGGGTTCACCAATCCTCCCCGCTACATGACCTTCACGCTTCTTCTGCAATACAAAGGCTTGAAGCCGGGGGGTTCAACGAGCAACCATGAGTGAAGTCCCAAAAGGCGTGGCCTTCCCAAACATGGAACGTAGGCCGCCAAGGCCCACAGCGACCATGACAATGACCAGAGACGGGCCAAATGGGGTCGAAGTGTTGCTTGGCTTGCGCTCGCCGACTATGGCAGCATTCCCTTCGTACTGGGCGTTCCCAGGTGGCGGTGTTTCACGCGTTGATGCTGCCGCAGTCGACCAGTTGGAAGGACTTGCTGGGCCACAGGCCAAGACCGTGGCTTGTATTCTGCGAGAGATGAGTGAGGAACTGGGCCTTGCCCCAACCGCTCATGGGATGGTAGCCCTCGATTCAGAAGCGAGAAAAAAAATCATTGAAGACAAAGCAAATTACCTCCCTCTTGCCCTTCAAGGTGATGTACCACACGACCGTTCTTCGATCAAAGTTCTTTGCCACCGCATCACACCTCCCTTTGGCCCAGTGCAATTTGACAATGCATTCCTCCACATCCATGCTGGGGACTCTAAAAATTTCCCAGAGATCGACTTGGAGCCCCAAACCGAATTCACTGAGATCATGTGGGCACCTCCCGCGGAAATCTTGGAACAGTGGTCCAGACATGAAATCAAAGTCGCACCACCAGTTGTAACCCTCCTCATGGAGATTGAACGAACGCTTGCCCGTGTCGACCAGAGCATGCACGAAGCGGCGGACGACATTGCAGAGCGGTTGCCTGGGCGCCGCTCAATTCTTTTCGCTCACGGGGTAGAAGTCGTACCGGTGAAGACTGCGACCCTTCCCCCTGCAGACCACACCAATGCCTACCTGCTCGGAGACCCTGATGGCGAATTCATTCTGGTCGATCCAGCAGCACACCTTCGAGAGGGCATGGAAGATTTGGCTACTGCTGTCGAACGACACAACGGCGAACTTGTGGCGTTGATGTTTACACATTCCCACGGAGACCATCTTGGGGACATTGGATTGCTCAGGGAGGCTTTTGATGTTCCAATTTGGGGCAGTGATTACACTGCAAAAAGCGTAGCATGCGACCGTATCCTAAGCGATGGTGAAATCCTTACCCTCGGACAGACCTCCTGGGAAGTGCTGATCACTCCTGGCCATCATCCGGGTCATGTTTGCCTGTTGGGCGATGCTGGATTGATCGCAGGCGACATGGTGGCTGGAATTGGAACAATTTTGATCCCTCCACACACCGGAGACATGCAGGTGTACCTCGAACAACTCGAGCGTCTTAAGCAACGCAAACCTCACTTGCTTTTCCCGAGTCATGGTCCTGTCATCGCGCAACCGACAAAGGTGATTGAACGCTACATCTCCCATCGAAAAGCCCGCCATCAGCGCGTGCTTGAGGCTGTCAAAGGTAACACTTCGCTCCCTAACATTGCCATCGAAGCCTATGCTGACACCCCAAATGCTCATCCTGGGCTAGCGGAAGACCAGACACTCTCGCACCTTTTGGTGCATGAGCGAGACGGTTTGGTTCAAAGAAAAAACGATGAATGGACGTTCACAAAATGACCGCAGGATTGATTCAACACGTGCCGGTGGCGAGGGTATGCCTCGCCGAGTAACGCTGACCAAAGCCGGAAGCCCGAGCACCATCGCAGTCCAGAGCATGGCCATGCCAAACCCAAGCAAAGGTGAAATTCGCATCGAAGTGGCTTTCGCAGGCATCAATTTCGCTGATTTATTGATGAGGCTTGGGCTGTACAAACCTCGACCGGCCTATCCGTTCACTCCAGGCTATGAAATGAGTGGCATTGTTGATGCTGTTGGCGAAGGTGTTGTTGGTTTTACCAAAGGACAGCGAGTCGTTGCTGCGCTCCCAAACGGTGGGCAAGCGAGCCATGTTCTCGTTTCATCTAAGCGGGCTTTGGTTTTACCAGATGAGGTGAGCCTCGAAACTGCAGCAGCGATCCCGGTCACCTACCTCACAGCCCATCACATGCTTCACCACCTTGGTCATATGACCAGCGATGACCGTGTCTTGATTCATGGTGGAGCCGGGGGTGTGGGCACGGCCGCATTGCAAATTTGCCAATGGGCTGGCGTGACCCAGGTGTGGGCAACCGCATCAGGTCACAAAGCGTCGACCATTGAGAAATTTGGTGGCATCGCCATCGACCGGCACAACCAAGATTTCGTCGAGATCATCAAGCAGGCTACCCATGGAGAGGGGGTCGATCACGTCCTCGATCCAATCGGAGGCGACAATCTCGGACGGTCCCTTTCAGTTCTCAAAGAAGGTGGACGACTCTACACCTACGGCATGTCTGCGGCTGCACCCTCCTCGAAGCGTACGCTTTTGCGTTCGTTCCTCGCGTGGCGAAAAACGCCGAAGTTTGACCCGTTGAGGCTCATGACGAGAAACAGAGCTGTCTTCGGCGTGCATATGGGGACATGGAAGGATGAGACGGTCATGATCGCTCAACTTCAACGGATTTTGGAAGGCGTCACAAGCGGGACACTCAACCCTGTTATCGATTCTATTTTCGATGCCGACGATGTTGCTGAAGCCCATCAATACATCCATGATGGGAAAAACATTGGTAAAGTCCTGCTTCGCTTCAAGTGAGCATTCAAGAAGCGTCGGCCTGTCGATAAAATGAGGCGAAGGCAATGAAGGCGGCGATGTCAGGGTTTGATTTGAGAGCGGTTGCTCAAGAATTAAACGAATTCACCGGTGCCTACGTTAAGAAAGCCTACATGCCGCATTATGAACAAATTGTGCTGAGGATCAATCCTAAAGACATCGACCAGTTTGACCTTGTGCTGGTGCGAGGTGCCCGAATTTACACCTCGAAACGAGACCGCCCAATGCCAATGACTCCGCCACCGTTCGCCATGGTCCTTCGTAAGCATCTGAAGAACGCAAGAATGGTTGGTGTGCGTCAACTCGGCTTCGATCGGGTGCTGGCGTTCGACTTTGACACGAAGCACGGATCCTATCACTTGTATGTCGAAGTGTTCCGTGATGGGAACATTATCCTCACGAATGAAGATGGCATCATCATCCAACCACTCACTCACGCATCGTATGCCGGTCGCACCCTCAAAAAAGGCGTAGAATATCAACCACCCCCTGCCGCAATGGACCCTCACGAATTGGATCAAAGCACCCTTGCAGATTTATTCGCAACTTCTGATCGGGATCTCGTTTCGACCCTAGGTGGAAAGGCAAACTTAGGCGGCACGCATGCAAATGCAGTGTGCGACCTTGCCAAAATGGAACCAAATATCGCAACCCAGGAAGCAGATGTCGGTGCAATCCATGCCGCACTTCAAACGCTGCTCTGCTCCCTGGCAGAGGAACGAAAGGGCATTTTATTGATGAAACCGAATCAAGAGAAAGACCGTGCAGCGCTCGAAGCAGAGGCTCAAGCGTTCGAGGCGAATGGATTGCGTGATCGGTTCTATGAAGCACATGCCGTCGAAGCAACACCAACGATCTTGCCATCCCATTCGAATCTCGCACAGGCCATGTTCCCATCCCTATGCGAAGCAGTAGATGCGTGGAAGGGAGCACATGACGCAGGGGCACTCGCTCGACGTGAAGCAGAAAAATTAGACATCGCGGCACCCGGAAGAGGGCATTCAACAGATGTTGAGCGCCTTGAACGAAGAAGGGTGCAGCAGGAAAAGGCACTCGCAGGCTTCTCAAAGAAAATTGAGAAGCAGCAGATGGTGGGCCACACCATTCAGAACAATTGGACGCACGTCGAAAGTTTGCTCAAGCAAATGGCAGAGGCGGTTGAAACTCACGGATGGAAAGAGGTCAAATCCATGGCAAAAGAAATCCCTTGGATTGTGTCTTTGTCTCCTGCTGAACGAACCTTCCTCTCAGTGTTGCCAGATGAGAACGGTGAACCAAAAGGCCCACAAGCCATGCTTTCAATCGATGAAACGGTCCATCAAAACGCCCAGCGATTTTTTGAATCTGCACGTAAACAGAAGGACAAAACTAAAGGCGCAGTGGACGCTTTAGAAGAAACTATGTTGCAGCTTCAACGCGCTCAAAAGAAGGAAGCAAAACAACAAGCAAGTGGTAAACTTAACAAAATCAAAAGAAGCAAACGCCTTTGGTTTGAGCACCACCGATGGAGCATGATTTCTGGCGGCCATCTTCTGGTTGGTGGGAAGGATGCAAAAGGAAACGATGCGGTGGTCAAAAAGCATCTGTCCGGCGAAGACCGTTACCTCCACGCTGACCTCCACGGCGCACCAAGTTGCAGCCTAAGAGCCACGCAGGGTTTTGCCCCCGATCAGCACAAACCCGCCCACATTCCTGATGACGTCCCAGCTTTTCGCATCGTCGACAAGCTCGGTGACGAACGGATTACAGAAGAAAAATTGCTTGAAGCTGCCTCAATGGCTCTGTGCTGGAGCCGTGCGTGGGCGGGAGGAGGCGCACACGGAACAGTCTACTCAGTGAAACCAGCCCAGGTCTCAAAAACCGCTCAAACAGGAGAGTTTGTCGGGAAGGGATCGTTCATCGTTCGAGGGCAACGGCAGTGGTTCAAAGACCTCGATGTGCAAATCGGCATCGGGATTGTCGCCATCAATGGTGTGCCTTTATTGATGGGTGGGCGTCCTGAGACTATCGCCGAAACCTGTATGCGTTATGCGATTTTGAGACCAGGTTTGACCAAGAAGGAGCAACTTGCTAATCGTATTTACAAAAACACTGGATTGGTCACTGATGATGTGCTCCCCGTACTCCCTGGTGCTTGTGAGATCATAGAAGATCACGGGATATTTTCACCACCAAAGACAGCAGATGAAGAAGAGTGACACGACTGCCTTTCAGTTGAAGCCACGCTTTTTGCCGCCTTTGAAGCCACCTTTCGATGATTTGTTGCTGCGGTTTGCTTGGCTATCACCGAACCCCTTTCGGGAATTCTTGGAAGGTTTGTAGGATTGGCCTCTTGCCTCGCCTCTGTATCCTTTTGAAGATTGATTTGAGTTGCGATCGCCTGATCGGGATCCACCGTCACTGTTGCGACCACCACGGTATCCGCCACCGCCGCTTCGACCGCCGCCACCGCTTCGACCGCCGCCACCGCCACGGTATCCACCGCCACCGCTTCGACCGCCGCCACCGCCACGGCATCCACCGCTACCGCTTCGACCGCCACGGTATCCACCGCCACCGCCG
>MDSV01051663.1_pt1 | contig 22878 bp, 22 predicted proteins | sample 810851 | NCBI WGS metagenome assembly MDSV01 (sample SAMN05326640, study PRJNA326480) | marine metagenome | isolation source: seawater | place: Atlantic Ocean: North East | collected 2012 | reverse complement strand
TTAATATCATTGTATATACCAAACATAGTCGAACCACTTCCCGACAAACCTGAATATAAAGATCCTTTATCATATAAAGTATTCTTAATATCCAAAATTTCTGGATATGCTAAACATACAATATGTTCAAAAACATTTTCAAATAAAGTCCAATCGACTCTATCATCCAAGGGCGAAAATTTAGTATTATTTTTATCAGCATACAACTCTTTTTTTATTTTACTATATGCCCATTTAGTTGATATTGAAAAATTTGGCATTACTAATAAAAAAACTTTATCATTTATAGATGAAAAATTAATATCTTTAATTTTATTACCTGTCCCTGATACTTCTTTAATTCCACCTCTTATAAAAAATGGAACATCGCTACCAATTTTAAGTCCTAATTTTTCTAATGTTTGATTAGTAATTTCAGTATTATAAATTTCATTTAATGCTAAAAGAGTATAAGCAGCGTTACTACTCCCTCCTCCTAATCCTGCACCTATAGGTATATTTTTATTAATTAAAATTTTTTTCTTTACATCTATATCACAATATTTAGAAAAAATTTTTACTGCTTTATTAACTGTATTTGAATTTGAAATTTCAAGATTACTAAATTGTATTTTTAAATGCGATGATTGATAAATCTCAATTATATCATGTAAGCTAATTTCTATAAAAATTGAATTAATATTATGATAACCATCATTTGTTCTATTAATAATTTTTAAACCTAAATTAACTTTACAAAAAGATTTAACAATAAAAGGTTTCAATGATTATTTCCAATTATTCCTAAGAGCGACAGATTGATTAAAAATTATTTTATTTTTTTTAGACTCACTATCTAATACAAAATAACCTTTTCTTAGAAATTGAAATTTTTGATTTAACTGAGCATTGATTAATGAAGGTTCTAGCTTTGCATTTTTTATAACATTAATAGAGGAAGTATTAATATTTGAAGTAAAATCTTCGCCCTTAGATAATTTCATTGGATTTTCTACATTAAACAATCTATCATACATTCGTATTTCACCATCAACTGCATGCTTACATGACACCCAATGGATTGTTCCTCTAACTTTTCTTCCATCATCAGACCATCCTCCCTTTGTATTAGGATCATATGTGCATTTCAGTTCGGTGATTTCACCATTTTTATTTTTTGTAAAACTTTGGCATGTTACATAGTATCCATGCTTTAGGCGTACCTCTTTGCCTACTGCTAATCTAAAAAATTTTTTAGGAGGATCTTCTAAAAAATCTTCTCTTTCAATAAACAACTCCTTAGAGAATGGTATTTTTCTAGTACCACAAGAATTATCTTCTGGATTATTATCTGCATCTAAAAATTCTACTTGATCACTAGGATAATTTTCAATAATCAGTTTTATAGGATTTAATACTGCCATAACTCGATAAGAAATTAAATTCAAATCTTCTCTTAAATAATGTTCTAAGTGATTAAAGTCTGATATAGCCTTGCTTTTAGCAAAACCTAAACTAAATATAAAATTTTTAAGCGATTTAGCGGTATACCCTCTTCTTCTTAATCCAGATATAGTAGGCATTCTGGGGTCATCCCAATCACTAACAATTTTTTTATCAACTAATTTTAATAAGTTTCGTTTGCTAAATATTGTATAAGTCATATCTAATTTAGCAAACTCTATTTGTTTAGGATGATGTATATCTAAATTTTCTAAAAACCAATCATAAAGAGGTCTATGATCCTCAAACTCTAATGTACAAATTGAATGAGTTATATCCTCTATAGAATCTTCAAGACCATGGGCCCAGTCATACATTGGATAAATGGACCATTTATCACCAGTTCTATGATGAGTAGTATTTAAAATTCTATACATTATAGGGTCTCTTAAATTTATATTTTTAGCCGACATATCAATCTTTGCTCTTAAAACTTTTTCTCCATCACCATAAATACCATTTTTCATATTTTCAAATAATTGTAAGTTTTCATCAATAGACCGTGTTCTAAAGGGGCTATCTACACCTTTAATACTATAGTCTCCTCTATTTTTTTTTATTAGGTCCATATCTTGGTCATCAACATAAGCTAGCCCTTTATTAATTAGACTTATAGCATATTGATACATTTTGGGAAAATAATCTGAAGCATATAAAATATTACCTATATTTTTATCTCCTAATAACCATTTAACATCTGAAATAATTGAATTAATATAAATAATATTTTCTTTTACAGGGTTAGTGTCATCAAAACGTAAATTACAAGTACCACTATACTTCTCCGCTAATCCATAATTAAGAAATATAGATTTTGCATGGCCAATATGCAAATAGCCATTAGGCTCTGGTGGAAAGCGGGTATTTACATTATTACCAAATGTCTTATCCGTTAAGTCCCTATTAATAATTTCTGTTATAAAATTATTCATTGAATCTAATTCTTTCATTTAATATATTTTTTTAACCTTTCTATTGATTCTGCAATGCCTAGGATATTAATAATTGTAAATAAATCAGGGCCATGAAATTTACCGTATAATACTGCTCTTAATGGGAAAAAAATTTGTTTTCCACTAACATTCATTTTATTTTGTGTTGATTGAATTAAATCTGTTATTATTTGTTCACTAATAGTATCAGAATCTGATAAATATTTAAACCAATATTTTAAAATATCTTGTGATTCTTTATTAAAAATATAATCGAGAACCTGTTCTTCTAAATTATCAGGCAAAATATAAAATGCATGAATAAGATCAGGTATCTGTTCTAAAATAGTTAATCTATCTTTTAAAAAAATGAATATCTTGTTTACTTTATCCTTATTTGATAAATCATATTCATCTCCTATAAAACCTAATGACAAATTTATTAATTCATCGACATTTAAGCTTTTAATATACTGTGCATTCATCCAATCTAATTTTTTAATATCAAAAATAGATCCTGATTTTTGAATTCTTTTAACTGAAAAATTTTCAATCAATTGATTAATATCAAATATCTCATTATCATTATCTGGATGCCAACCTAATAATGCAATAAAATTTATTATAGCATCTTTAAGATAACCTTTTTTAATAAATGCATCTACATCTACATCCCCTTGTCGCTTGGAAAGTTTTGATTGATCTGGATTAAGCAATAATGGTAAATGAATGAATTTTGGAGGCTCCCAACCAAAACTTTCATATAATAAAATATGCTTAGGCAATGAAGACAGCCATTCTTCTCCTCTAATAACATGAGATATTTCCATTAAATGATCATCAACTACATTAGCAAAATGATAAGTTGGAAAACCATCTGATTTAATTATTATAGGATCTTCAATTAAATTTAAATCAAAAACGACCTCCCCTCTTAATTTATCATACGTTTTCATAGCTCGATTAGAGGGAATTTTAAACTTAATTACAAATGCTGTTTGATTTTTAGAATCTTTAATAATATTTAATGCTTTTTTAATATTATTTTCAGGTATTAATTCTTGATTATCACCAATATAGCATAAATAAGCAGCTCCATTTTCTACTAATTCAATATAATATTTATTATAAATGGTTAATCTTTCAGATTGCTTATAGGGCCCAAATTTTTCATTTAAGCCTGGCCCTTCATTAAAATTTATACCAAATAATTGTAGCGATTTTATAATTTTATCTGAAGCGTCATTAACTAATCTTTTTTGATCAGTATCTTCAATTCTTAATATAAATTCACCATTATTTTGTTTTGAATATATATAGTTATATAGAGCAGTTCTTAAACCACCTATATGAAGATATCCAGTAGGACTGGGAGCAAATCTAGTTCTTACTTTCATGTTTAATTAATAAAATTGTAGCAAATGCTGCAATTCCCTCTTTTCTACCTAAAAATCCCAATTTATCTGTGGTTGTAGCCTTTAATGAAATTCTATCTATTTCAGTGTTACATAGTAAAGATAAATTATTTCTAATATCTTGATTATATGATTGTATTGGAGGATTTTGCAGTACAACAGTAACATCTAAATTATTAATTTTGTAACCTAAACTAATCATTTTTTTTAGAGCAAATTTTAAGAATATATTACTATCAGCATTTTTCCATTTTTTATCAGTTGAAGGAAAGTACTTACCAATATCACCTAAAGCAAGAGCCCCTAAAATAGAATCTACTAAAGCATGAAGTATTAAGTCTCCATCACTATGGCCTTCAATACCATATTTTGAATCAATCTTAACACCACCAATAATTAATTCTTCCCCTTCCTGAAGACCATGAACATCGATACCACTTCCAATTCTAATCTGCATACTATAACATTAGCATGGCATCTCCATAAGAATAAAACTTATATTTTTTCTTAATAGCTTCTTGATAAGCATCTAAGATAATATCCTTACTTGAAAATGCAGAAACCAACATCATCAATGTTGATTTAGGTTGGTGAAAATTAGTTATTAATCTATCACACATTTTAAATTTATAGGGTGGATAAATAAATTTATCTGTCCATCCTCTTTTAGGTGTAATTTCAAATCCAGAAACAACAACTGTCTCTAAAGCTCTATTAGTTGATGTACCAACAGTCCATATCTTTTTTTTCTTCTTTTTAGCTTTATTTATTACGGAAGCTGTTTCGATAGGAATATCATAATACTCTGAATCCATGTGATGACGCGTAAGATCTTCAACTAAAATAGGTCTAAAAGTACCTAACCCAATATGAAGAGTAACATATACAATACTAACGCCTTTTTTTTCGATTTTTTTTAATAAATTTTCAGAAAAATGTAACCCTGCAGTAGGGGCTGCTACAGAACCTCTTTCTGAAGCATAAACAGTCTGATAATTTTTTTTATCTTGTGGAGTTGATTCTCTTTTTATATATGGAGGTAGCGGTGATAAACCTTGCTTATCAATAAAAGGATATAAACTATCAACATTATATTCAAACCTAAGAACCCTCCCTCCTGAAACTGTATTGTCTATTACATCACAAGATATATTCTTATTAAAGATTAGCTTATTACCTATTCTTACTTTTCTTGCAGGTTTTACCATAGCTTCCCACAAATCATTTTCTAATTCTCTTAATAAAAATACTTCAACTTTAGCATCTGATTTATCTTTAGTTGCATATAGTCTTGCAGGAAATACTTTTGTATTATTTAGCACTAAGACATCTCCTTTATTGAAATAATCAACGATATCAGAAAACTTTTTATGTTGTAAGTCACCAGTTTCTCTATCTACTATCATTAACTTACAAGCATCTCTTGTTTTAGCTGGGTTTTGAGCAATAAGATTCTCAGGTATTTCAAATTCAAACTCTGATAATCTAGGCGGTCTTTCTACTGTTCCAAAAAACATATATTCCCTTTCTAATTAATTTTTAAAATAATTAACTGCTTTATCAAGTGCAATTCTTCCTCTAGCTGTCCTTTGTAAAAAACCTTTTTTGATTAAAAAAGGTTCATATACCTCTTCAATTGTTTTAGGATTTTCAGATACTACTACTCCAAGTGAATCTAAACCAACAGGACCACCATTAAAATTAAATACAAGTGCCTTTAAAATATTAATATCCATTTCATCAAGCCCTAAATTATCTATTCCAAGAGCATCTAAAGCTTCCTTAACAATATTTTTTGTAATCAATCCATTTGATTTCACATCTGCGAAATCTCTTGTTCTTTTCAATATTCTATTTGCAATTCTTGGAGTACCTCTAGATCTTGAAGCAATCTGATTGCAACCGTCATTATTTATTTTAATATTCAACAACTTTGCAGATCTACTTACTATCTTGGATAAATCTTCATCATTATAAAAATCCAACCTAATAACTACTCCAAATCTATCCCTCATTGGAGAAGTTAAATTCCCTAATTTTGTAGTTGCCCCTATTAAAGTAAATGGATTTAAATTTAATTGAACACTTCTAGCATTAGGCCCCTGATCAAGCATAATATCAATAACATAATCCTCCATAGCAGAATATAAATATTCTTCTACAATGCTATTAATCCTATGTATTTCATCAATAAACAAAACACTTTTTTCTTCTAAATTTGTTAAAACACCTGCTAAATCACCAGCACGAACCAAAATAGGACCTGATGTCATTTTAATATTCACATTTAATTCTTTAGCAATAATATTAGCTAATGTTGTCTTGCCTAATCCTGGTGGACCATATAAAATCACATGATCTAATGACTCTCCTCTTTTTTTAGCGGCTTCAATATAAACTTTTAATTTTTCTATTTCTTTTTTTTGGCCGACAAAATCCTTAAAACTCATAGGACGCAGGCTTTGTTCGTTTAATCGGTCTTCCTCTAGCTTATCTGGATTAGTGACATTATTGTTAGGATTAGAAGATTTTATCATAATAAAAGTAAACTAATTTAATAAAATTTAGTACCTAAAAAAAGTTAATTAGATATCTTTTTTTTCTTCCACTCTTCTAACGTATAAGTTTGAATCTGCAAGGCATGAATTTCTGTAACTATTTTATCTTTAAAAATAGAGTAAACCATTCTATGCCTATCAACCAGTGAGATATCTATAAATTTATCAGATATTACAATAATACTAAAATGGTCACCCGTACCCCTTGAATCAAAAACTTCAGTTTTGCTATTTTTAAAATTTAAATTTAATCTTTCTTTAATTTCTTCTATATTCATAGATAAATTTTATAATTCATTTTATTAAGGAACAATAAGTATTATTAAGCATTGATTAATTATATGATAAAATAGTAAATAAAAGACAATGAGCTATATATTAAAAAAAATATTTTTTTTATTTTTAATAGGTTTTGGAATAATACAGGCCTCTGTTGATTTATCTCTATATGAGAAAAAAAAATTAGCACAAACTTATTATAATTCAAATTTATATGATGATGCCATTATCATATATGAAGAAATTTTTCAAATTGAAAAAGAAATACTCGAATATAATAATTTAATACTACTAGAAACTGCTAAAATACTATACGAATTACATCAGCTTAATAATAATCCTAAAAAAGCAAAACAATATATTCAAGAGTATCTCAACATTCAATTTTCTTTTACTATAAGACAACAAAAAGCATATATAAATCCATTAGAAAATCTAAAAGGAATATACCTAAATGAAAAAAAACCAGATTTCGTTTTTGAAATTGATAGTCTGCTTCAAATCATTTACAATAATACAGAATCAATTAAAAAAGATTCTATACTTGTACTACCTCAGCTATTAATTAATACTAGTGATTCTACAAATTCAGAAACTGAGTATTCTAATAATGATATTGCATTAGAGCTAATTAACAATGGCTTTAATTTTTTGAATAATAATCTATATACAGAAGCAAAAATAAATTTTATTGATGCAATTAAATTAAATGCTGAAATATTAAATATAAGCTATTTTAAAAGTATAGACTTTGGTCCAGAAGCAGATGATTTATATGAATCACTTTTGGATACTACAAGTATGGATACAACAAATAATAATTACAATGACTTTTACTTAGGTCTTATATCTTTTAATAAAGGTAATTATATTAATTCACAAAAATATTTAACAAAATATAACGCAAATTATCCAAATGATATAAATGCTTTAGCATTATTGGCAGAAATAAGTACTACAAACGAAAATTTATTAGATGCGATGTTCTATTATTACAAAAGTTTGAAAATTAAACCTGAAGATGTTTATACAAATAAATCACTTGCTAAAATATTAATCCAACTCGAAGACTATAATGAGGCAATTAATATTCTTAAATATATTTTTAAACGTAGTAACAAACATGATATAGCATACAATTTAGGATACAGCTATTACCAAATTAATAATTATGATGAATCCATAAAATATTTTACTCAGGCAATTCTAATGAACCCTGAAGATTATAAAACATATTATTATCTTGGCCTGAGCTATAAAGAAAAAGCATTGTACAAGCAAGCCCAAGATTCATTTAAAAAATGTATAAGTTTAAATTCTAATTGGGGTCTTGGTCATTATGAATTAGGCTTAATATATGAAACAATACTTAATGATGAACTGGCAATAAAACATTTTGAACTAGCAAGCAAAAATGAAACTTTTGATGATTTAAATTATAAACTTGGAATGCTTTATTATAAGAATGAAAATTTTTATAGAGCTATGAAACCACTTAAAGAATACCTTTTAAAAAATATGACAGATTATAACACTATGACAGTTATGGGTAATATTTTTATAGAAGTAGAAAGGTACCCGGAAGCAATTGATATATATAATAGGTTGACAGATATAGAACCTAATAATGAAGAATTCTATTACAACATTGCTAATTCCTACTATATGTTAAATGACTTTGATAATGCATTAGAATATTATTTGAAAATAACAGAGTTAAATGAAGAAAGTTATGATATTTTTATTAATATTGGAATTATACTCAATAAAAAAAATATGTTTCAAAAAGCAGAATTATATTTGTTAAAGGCATTAGATTGTGGTTACCCAAGTAAAAATTTACTTATACAACTTGGAATTGCTTATGGTGGACAAAGAAAATTTTTACAATCATTAGTAACATTTAAAGAAGCTCTAAAATTTTCGCTTGAAGATCCTATTATTCATTATCAAATAGGAGTAATCTATAAAGAATTAGAAATTTTTGACTTAGCTGCTAAAAGTTTTATTTTTTATTTAGATTCAAACAAAAAGGACGAAATAACATTATCACTTATTGGGGAATGTTATTTAAATATGAATAATTATGAAAAAGCAATACAATATTTTGAAAAATCATATAAATTAAATAATAATTATACATCATTATTTAATATTGGAAAATGTTACGAAAAATCTGGAGACTTAAAGAATGCTGCAAAATTTTTTAAAAATGTAATTAAGAAAAATCCAGATCACGTAAAATCTAGAGAGCAATTAATCCCGATTTATAAAAAACTTAATAAATTTCGTGAAGCTCGAAAAGAATGTGAGATTATTTATATGCTTGATAGGTCAGTTTATAACTCAATAACATTTTGCAGAGAATAAAATATTTTTTATTTTTAAATATAATTTTATTAATTTTACTACCCAATATTTTTAAAAATTAGAGGATATAACAATGCTTATACTTATTCCGCCCAGTGAGGGCAAGGCTAAAATTAAATCTTCAAACGTTTTATTTAAAGATACAAATTTTAAATATGAACGTGAAGTTAACCAAGTAGTTCGTCATCTAAGTATTCTTGAAAATGAAGATTTAAGATCAATATATGGAACTTCACAAGAAAAATCAGAAATCTTCCATAGGCAAAATCAAGATATTTTTAAAAGCCACTGTGCTATGGCAATTGAACGTTATACAGGGGTTGTATACGAATATATAAATTGGGATGGACTAGATAATCTTGCTCAAAAATATATGGAAAAACACGTTAGAATTTTTAGCGGATTATTTGGTTTATTGACACCAGAGACCTTAATTCCTAATTATAAACTAAAAATGAATGTTTTATCTTTACAATTTCACTGGAAACCAATTATAACTAAAGCTTTAGAAAATGAAGACATTGTATTTGATTTATTACCTCAAGTTCATAGAAAGGCATATAATCCATCAAAAAATGTTATTAAAGTTGATTTTTCTGTAATTAAAAAAGGTAGAAAAACAGCTGCAGGTCACTTTGGAAAAGCAGTTAAGGGTAAATTTATACGTTTTTTAGCTCAAAATAATATTATGAGTATCGATAAATTTAATGAATTTGAATATGATGGGTTTAAATGGAATGGTGAACAATTTATTAAAGAAATAATTGAATAAATGATTTAATGGTTGAAATTAAAAATTTATATAAAAATTATGGCAATGTAAGAGCTGTTCGAGGAATTAATTTTTCAATTAAAGGTGGTGAGGTTGTTGGCTTCTTAGGTTCAAATGGAGCTGGAAAATCAACAACTTTAAAAATATTATCTGGATATCTAACACCTTCTAGTGGTCAAGTTTTAATTAATGGGCTTGATATATCAAATAATTCTCATGAAATTAAAAAAATTATTGGGTATTTACCTGAAAGCAACCCCCTATATCATGATATGATGGTTTATGATTTACTTGATTTTACAGCAAAGGTAAGAGGTATATCTAAAAATAAATTTAAGGATGCTTTAGATAAAGTTGTTGCTCAATGTGGGCTAAATGGAGTCTTGCATAAAAGTATTGGGTCATGCTCAAAGGGTTATAAACAAAGAGTTGGACTAGCATGTGCAATGATTCATGACCCTAAAATATTAATTCTGGATGAGCCTGTTACAGGCTTAGATCCAAATCAAATTGTAGAAATAAGAGAATTAATAAAAAATTTAGGTAAAGAAAAATTAGTCTTAATGTCTAGCCATATATTGCAGGAGATTGAAGCCACAGTTGATAGAATTATAATTATTGATAAAGGCAAAATTGTAGCTGATGGTTCTACAAAAAAAATAATTAAATCAAATAAAGGTAATATTAATTTATTTTTAGAAGTTAGTGGAGCAAAAAAGGAAGATTTAAAATCACTAAATGATAAAATTGAAAATATTAAAATTACAAAAGTTACAAAATCAAAAAATGGCTATTCATTAAATATTGAATATGATGAAAAAAATGATCCCAGAGAAAAACTATTTAATTATATAGTTAAATCAAAGTGGAGCCTATTGGAAATGACTCCTAAATCTGAAAACTTAGAAGATATTTTCAGGAAATTAACTGGAAATAAAAATTAAAAATGACAAACAATATAAAACATATTTATCTTAAAGAAATTCGTTCATATTTTAACGGGCCAATGGCATATATTTTCTTAATTATTTTTAGTCTCGTTAATGGATATTTTTTTTCAAATACGTTTTTTATTTTTGGACAATCTGATATGAGAGCATTATTTCAAATCGTTCCTCTTGTATATCTATTTTTTATACCAGCAATTACAATGGGAATTATATCTAAAGAAAAAAATATAGGAACCATGGAAGTTATGTGCACCCTCCCAATAAAAGATTACGAATTTGTTATTGGAAAATATTTAGCTGTATTGACCTTATTAAAGGTTGCATTATTATTAACTGGAGTAATGTTTATAAATTTAGTTTTTGTAGGTACTAATATTGACTATGGTGCAGTTTTTACAGGCTACTTAGGTTTATTTCTAGCTGGTGCAGTTTATGCTTCTATGGGATTATTTGCTAGTAGTCTAACTGATAACCAAGTAGTTGGATTTATCATTGCTATATTTTTTGTTTTAATATTTTTCTTAATAGATAAATTATTAATATTTATGCCCAATATGATTGCAGGTACTTTACAATATTTAAGTATTGATTATCATTTATCAAATATTTCAAGGGGTGTTATAGATACAAGAAATCTAATATATTTTTTATCAATGATTTCTTTATTTATTATGCTAACTATTGAATCACTTAGTTCAAGAAAATGGGATTAAAATAATGGAATATAAAAAAACATCATACATATACATTATTATCACTATCATTACATTCATATTAATTAATCTCATTTCAATGAATTGGTTTTTTAGATTCGATTTAACTGATAATAAAATGTATTCATTATCTAATTCAAGCAAAAGCACAATAGCAAAAATTGATGACCCTCTATCAATTGATTTATATTTTTCTGATGACCTCCCTGGACAATTACAAAATAATAAAAGATATGTACAAGATTTACTTGAAGAATATGCTGCCTATAGTAATAATATAAATTTTTATTTTATCCCTAATGATGAAAATTTTAATTCCAAAGCACAAAATGATGGCATCCAGTCTCAGGATATTCAAGTTATAGAAAATGATGAGATATCATTTAAAACTATTTTTATGGGTATGAAAATAAGATTCGATGGAAAAGCAGAAGTTATACAATTATTAGGAGTGAATACTGGTTTAGAATATATGTTAACAAAATCCATTAAAAAACTTACTGATAGCAAAGAAACTACTATTGGTATAGTGCAAGCAGGGACAAGGCTGCATAATAATGAAAATTTAAATACTATACTCAGTGAAAGATTTAATATTAGTAATAATGTTACGTTAGATGCTATTAACTATAACGAAATTGACCTTTTAATTATCAATGGGATTGAAGGAGATTTAAAGGACGAAGAAGTTTCTGGATTCTGGGATTATGTTAATAATGGTGGAAAAATTTTATTGGCTCAAGGGAGAATAAAGCCTGACATTCAAACCCAACAAGGCAATGTTATTGAATCTAATTTCTTTAATATTTTAGATTCACTCGGTCTACATATAGAAGAAAATTTAGTCCTAGATCAAAACTGCAAATCTTTAATGGCTCAACAAAAAATGGGTATGATGACTGTACAACGGCAAATAGACTATCCTTTCATACCATCAATCAATAATTTTAAATCTTATGATCAGGTTACGACTGGATTAGAGGGGATTCAGGTAGTCCAGATTGCATTTCCTAGTGAAATAACTTATAAAAATGAAGATGATATGTTTTTACCTTTATTTCAAACTTCAAATCAATCTGCAGTAATGAAAGATTTTTTTAATTTAGGAGCACTACCTGAAGTCAATCCTATACTTAATCAACTTAATGAAACATCCAAAATAATTGGAGGTAAACTAACAACTGTATCTGGTGCTGAAATTTTTCTTATAACAGACTCTGATTTTTTTAATGATGAATCTATTGCAAGCATGCGAGTTGTTAGAAATGATATAAATGAAAATTATACATTTACTGAAAATGTTATTGATGTGATGCTAGGTGATGCTGAATTAGTATCTCTTAGATCTAGAGAAGTTGTAGTGAGGCCATTAGATGACTCTGTGATAGGTAAAGAAAATAGTTCTGTTCGAACAAAATGGAAATGGATAGATTTACTTTTACCTTCATTTATTATTATTTTATATGGATTATTCAGAAAGCGTTCTAGAGAAAAAAGAGCACAACATCTTATGGAGTTCTATGGATAAAAAATTATTAAAACCTATTATCGTTTTACTTATTTTAGTAACTCTATATTTTATCAATAATTATTTTCAAAATAGATATTCATCTAAACTATCTACATTTTTTAATATTAATGAATATGAAACCTCAAAAATTATAATAAGCTCTAAAGAAGATGCAATTGAGCTTATGAAAATAGATTCTACATGGTCCATATCAGGAAATGATACTCTTATTGTAAAAAATGATATAATTAAAAATCTGTTTACTCAAATGAAAGAATTAGAGCAACAACATCTAGTAACTTCAAAAAAAGAAAATTGGGTTAATTATGGTATAACGGATAATGCAGGTATTCATCTAGCATTTATTAATCTTGAAGGAACAACAGAAGCATATTATGTTTTTGGACAATCAAAAGAAGAATATAATAGATGCTATGTACGTACAGACCAAAATACAAATGTGCATTTACTCAGTTCGAATATTTTATATCAACTACAAGTTTCTCCATTATTTTGGGGTACAAAAAAAATAGTAGAATAACGGAATTAGATATGTCAATGCCTTCTGGAAATCTTTATCACCCTATAAATAAACACCCTATACCAATATATACGGGATTTTCTTGGCCTAACTTACTTTTTGGCTTCTTTTGGTTTTTATACAAAAATATGTGGGGATGGGCTCTTATCGCTTTTTTTGCAAGCTGGATGACAATGGGGTTATCAAATTTAATTTTTCCTTTTTTTGCAAATACTCTTCATCAAAAAAACTTATTAACATCTGGCTATCTTGGTTCAGAAAAAAATGAAGATTAAAGATAATTTTAAATTTCAGGTATTTATTTGTATCGTTATTGGATGTATAATGATTGGGTCTAATTTTTATATGAAAAACTCATTTAAAGAATTTAGACTAGAATTCGATAACTTTCAATTAGAGTGGAATTTCTTATTTGATGAAGAAGAATATGAAATCAAAACAATTCCTAAAAACACAGATAAGCTAAATAATATTTAATAATTATTAGTCTAAAGTTTCAATTGTAACATATGGAGTAAGAGAAAATATCTTCCATTCATTTTTTACAAGCCTCATATGATATTGTGCTGCGCCTGAGTCATAAATAGTATCATCATTCTTATACCTTGAAAATTTAGCATTAACAATCGCAATACTATCGTCTATTAATTGAATATCTATCTCATCCCATTTACTATAAGAATAATAATCTGGTAAATCACCTCTGATTTTTTTATAAATTAATTTTAATTTAAACCTACCAGATGCTCCAATTGTTTTATCTTGAAGATTAAAAGATGTGGGATAATCAAAATAATTAACAATATCTGAATAATTAGAATTTCCAAAAGCCTCATTATAGCTTTCTAATACATCTACAATGTTTTGCCTTTCAGATGCTATGACCAATGAAAAAAATATCAATATATATAAAATTGTCTTAAACATTACAGTCTCCTTAATACTTATTAAATATTTTTTTCCTATAAATAAATAAAATACATATACATGCTGCATTTCCGATTAATATATATGGGTTAGACCAAGGGATTCCATTAAACCTATAATCTGAAATTGGCCATAATATTGGAGTGGGAAAATATTGAGTACTATGAGTAAAAAAATCTAATAAAATATGAAATGGCCAAGCGAGCATCGGAAAGGCAAAATCTTTATTTAACTTATATGCAATAAAAATAAATACTAATGCAACTACAAGGCTATGTGAAAAATTATATAGTGAAAATACCCATAGTGGGATTTCAGCTAATTCAGGCTTTCCAAATTTTAAATTAAACGGATTAGATACAATATTATACAAAAAATACAATCCAAATGATAAAAGATCAGGAATTAAACCAAATAAAAATGAAAATCCTCTATATTTTCTATATCCAAATAGACCTTTACCCCATAATGCATGACTAAGTGTATCCATAAGTTTATTTATTTATTTTTTCAAAAATACCTAACTGCTTATTTTTAATTACGTTATCATAATTAAAGTATTGTCCATTCATTGTAATATAAACACCAGGTTTGAGAATCTGAGCAAATGAAAGAGCACTGCCTAAATTAAATAGACCATCTGAACTACCAAATTTTATTGGAATCATCGCACCTGTAAAAATTATAACTTTATCATTTATTTCATTAGCAACGTATTTAGCTGTATCAACCATTGTATCTGTACCATGGGTAATTACAATTCTTTCAGTTTTTTCTTTTTTACATTTATCTAAAATATACTGCCTTTCTGAATCAGACATTATAAGGCTATCTATCATCATTAAGGTTTCTATTTTAACATCTATTTGTGATCGACCTAATTGCAATAGTTTGAAAAGATTGGTTTCTTTAAAATATAATTCTCCATTAATTTCATTAAACTCTTTATCAAAAGTTCCACCTGTTGCAAATATTTTAATATACTTATTTTTTTTATTAGACATTAATTTTTAAAGTTTATTTATTGAAAATGATATAAAATATAGTATTAAATTTAACTTTAAATAAAACAAATTCTTATGGCAATAAAAAAATTAGTGGAAGTTTGGGAGGGAGATGAAATTATTAAAGATAATGTTATATTTCTCAAAGAAAAAACTAAAGAAGTTTTAAACCCAAATTCTGAAAATATTAAAAAAATTAAAAAAGATTTATTAGACACTTATCAAGCGACTATTTGCTCTGGTATAGCTGCAAATCAAATTGGATATGATAAACGAATTTTTATAGGCTTAAAGCATGATGATGAAAACGAAGAAAATGAAAAAACTAAAAATACGTTTGATAATCCTAATGCAGATAACTATGAGTTTTATATTAATCCTCAAATAGATCATTCATCTCTAAAATCAATTCAAGAAGGTGAAGAGGGTTGTTTAAGTATACCTGAAATAAGATTAATAGCAGAGAGATACGATAAAATTAAAGTAAGATATTTTAATGGTGATGGGAAAAAGATAAAAAAACCCTTATCAGGATTTATCTCAAAACTTTTTCAACATGAACTTGACCATTTAAATGGAAAGTTAATGTTTGAAAATAATAAAATTAAACAAGTATATAGAATTTCAGATAATAAAAATATTGATGAACTATATTCTAAATTGATGAAAAAATTATCACAATTTTAATTATATAGTTATGTTTATAATGGTGTTTAATCATAAATTAAATGCTCATTATGAATAAGCTATTCGATAATAATATTACCCTAGAACGTGATGCACACATTTATAAACTAGCCTCTAATCCTGATTTAAATTTTACAAGCGCAACAACTTTTGTTGGGCAATTTTTTGAAGAATTTAAAGCAAAAGAAATTGCTACTAGACTTGTCGCAAAAAGTCCAAAATATAGAGGGATGACTGTTGAAGATGTTCTCCAATTATGGAAAGATGCTGCAGATCATGGGACTATTGTTCATGAAGAAATAGAAAATAATATTTTAAATAAAACACCAGTTATGGAGCGTAAATCTATTCATGGTATAAATTGGTTAAATAAATTTAAAATGACATCCAGGTTTGAAGTATATCCTGAAGTAATTGTTTATAGTGAAGAATTAAAATTATGTGGTACTATTGATTTATTGGTTTTGGACAAAGAAAAAAATATATATAATATTATGGATTGGAAAACATCAAAATCAATTAGCACAAAATCATATGGAAATAAAAAAGGAATTAAACCTGCGACAGAGGATTTAGAAGATACAAAATTTAATCTTTATGCATTACAGCTATCTTTATATAGATATTTACTTGAAGAATATTACGGGATTAAAATAGGACAACATTTAATTTTACATTTAAAAGATGAAGAATGCATTGGAATACATGCTCCTTATCTTAAAGAAAATGTTATTAAAATGGTACAAACACTATAAATATAAAATGAGTTTTATAAACGGATTAAATGATATAGAAAATAATATTAAGCTTCAAAAATATGAAGGGGATGATTTAATTGTTGATAAACCTGAAAGTTTAAAACCATTAAATGCCAATTCTGCTAGAATGAGAATTTGTTTCTTAGATATAGAAACAACTGGATTAGATAAAGAAGAAGATAAAATAATTGAAATTGCTATCAAGTGTATTGAAATCACAAAAGAGAACGGGTTAGATATACATGTTATTGATGCCTACGAATCATTTCAAGATCCAGGAGTTGCAATCCCAGAAGAATCAATAAAAATTCATGGTATTACTGATGACATGGTTAAGAATCAATCTATCGATTGGGAATATGTAAAAAATATATTTAACAAAGCACCGTTGATTGTTGCCCATAATGCTCAATTTGACAGATCTTTTGTTGATTTAAACTTAGAATTATCAAAAAATAAAATATGGGCTTGTTCTATCAACGATATTGATTGGGAATCAAAAGGTTTTAAAGCATATAAACAGGAACTACTTGCAATATGGCATGGATTTTATTATGAATCACATAGAGCAATGATGGATGTTGATGCATTAATTCATCTTTTAACACATTCAAGCTATATTGAAAATAAACCAATTGTTGAGTTAATTCAAAATGCCAAAAAACCTCTATGTAGAGTTGAGGCTACATATGCAAAATTTGAATATAAAAATTTATTAAAAAAGAGAAATTATAGATGGTATAATGCTGATAATGGTAATAGGAATGATAATGTTTGGTATAAATTAATTCAGCATAATGATATTGATCATGAAAGAAAATGGCTAAATGAAAATATATATAATGGTAATTTTAAAGGTCGCTTTATTGAGGTTACCGTTGTAGACAAATATAAAAACTGATTATTTTTTATAAAAAATTTTACTAAATTTATGCATGCATACCAATAACAATATTTTGTTTAAAATAGCTCCACAAATGGAGCTATTTTTTTATATAACAAAATGAATTTAAAACCTGCAAAATTAATTCTTGAAAATGGAAAAATTTTTCATGGCTACGCTTTTGGAAAAATTGGAATTACATTAGGTGAAGTTTGTTTTAATACTGGGATGACGGGATATCAAGAAATTTTAACAGATCCATCATACTCTGGTCAACTTATTACTTTAACTGCTCCGCATATAGGTAATTATGGGGTTAATGAAGAAGACGTTGAAAGCAAAAAAATTCAAGCTGCGGGACTCATTGTTAAAGAAAATTCTCCTATAGTATCTAATTTTAGATCTACTGATTCATTAGATAACTACTTAATAAAAAATAATATAGTCGCTATTCAAGGCATTGATACTAGATTTTTAACTAGAATTATAAGAGATGAAGGATCAATGAATGGGATTATATCTAGCTCCAATTTATCAGAATCAGATTTAAAAAGAAAATTGCAAGTACATCCGAATATGAATGGAATGGATTTAGTGAAAAATGTTACTTGTAAAAAATCCTATGAATGGAATAAAAAAAATAAAAAATATCGAATTGCAGCTATTGACTTTGGAATTAAATATAGTATTCTAAGATTACTTGAAAATGAAAATTGCTATATAAAAGTATTTCCTGGTTCAGTTCAATCTAGTGAAATAAAAAAATTTAATCCAAATGGGGTTTTCCTTTCTAATGGACCTGGGGATCCTGCTGCTGTAAAGTATGGGATTCAAACTGTTAAAGATTTATTAAAAATGAAAATTCCAATTTTTGGAATTTGTCTTGGCCATCAAATTCTTGCGTTAGCATTAGGTGCAAAAACATATAAGCTAAAATTTGGTCATAGGGGTTGTAATCATCCAGTTAAAAATTTATTATCAAAAGAAATTGAAATAACAAGTCAGAATCATGGGTTTGCGATTGATTCAAATAGTCTATCTCAAGAATTAATTATTACACATAGAAGTTTAAATGATGGTACTATTGAAGGTATTAAATGTATTAATTATCCAGCTTTTAGTGTTCAATATCATCCTGAGTCAAATCCGGGACCACATGATTCAAGATATTTATTTAAAGAATTTATTAAAATGATTCAAAATTATAAAAATGTCAAAACGAGATGATATAAAATCAATATTAATTATAGGTGCGGGACCAATTATAATTGGTCAAGCATGTGAATTTGATTATTCAGGTACTCAAGCATGCAGAGCTTTAAAAAATGAAGGGTATAGAATAATTTTAATTAACTCTAATCCAGCGACAATCATGACTGATAAGAATATAGCTGATGCAACATACTTAGAACCTATTTCTGTAGAAGCTATAGAAGAAATTATTAAAAAAGAAAGCCCAGATGCAATACTTCCAACTGTTGGTGGACAAACTGCATTAGATATAACAATGAAGTTATATAATAAAAAAATATTACATAAATATAAAATTGAATTGATAGGTGCCAATATTGATGCAATTCAAAAAGCAGAAAATAGAGAACTGTTTAAATCTTGCATGGATAAAATTGGTATTCCAACAGCTAAAGGAGGTTTTATAAAATCTACAAAGGAAGCCTTAAAAATAATTAACGATATTGGTTTCCCTGTAATTATTAGACCTTCATTTACATTGGGTGGTACAGGTGGATCTACTGCTTATAATATTGAAGATTTTGAAAAACAAATTGAAATTGGATTAAGATCTAGCCCAATTAATGAAGTCTTAATAGAAGAATCTTTACTTGGATGGAAAGAGTATGAAATGGAGGTAGTAAGAGATCGTAATGATAATGCTATTATAATATGTAGCATTGAAAATATTGATCCTATGGGTATTCATACAGGTGATAGTGTAACAGTTGCTCCTGCACAAACATTATCAGATAAAGAATATCAAAATATGAGGAATTGGTCAATTCAATGTTTAAGAACTATCGGTGTCGATACTGGAGGTTCTAATGTTCAATTTGCGGTAAATCCTAAAACAGGTAGAACAATAATAATCGAAATGAATCCCAGAGTTAGCAGATCTTCCGCGCTAGCCTCAAAAGCCACAGGGTTTCCAATAGCTAAAATTGCAGCAAAGTTAGCTATAGGACTTACACTAGATGAAATTCCAAATGATATAACGAAAGAAACCATGGCTTCATTTGAACCTTCTATTGATTATACTGTTATAAAAATACCTCGATTTGATTTTGAAAAATTTCCAACTTCAGATGGTATACTAGGTGTACAAATGCAATCTGTTGGTGAAATTATGTCAATTGGAAGAACATTTAAGGAATCAATTCAAAAAGCCTTAAGGTCTCTAGAAGTTGGATTAAATGGTTTTGAAGCAAAAATTACAGATAAAAGACCTCTTGATATTTCTAAAATAAGTTTTCCATCTGCATTTAGATTAATTAAAATTTGGAAAGCATTTAAAGAAGGTTACTCTATAGAAGAACTAAATAATAAAACTAAAATAGATCCATGGTTTTTATATCAATTAAAGAATTTAGCAGATATCAAATTAAATAAACCCTTAACTATAGAATCTATTAAATTCTTTAAGCAGCAAGGTTTTTCAGATTTACAAATTTCTGATGCTTTAAATAAATCAGAATTAGATATAAGAAGTTTTAGGATTAAACATAAAATAGTTCCAACTTACAAAATGGTTGATACTTGTGCGGGAGAATTTAAAGCAAAAACACCTTATTGCTATTCTACATATGAGGAAGAAAATGAAATTATTCCTTTTAATCAGAAGTCAATTATGATTTTAGGTGGAGGCCCAAATAGAATTGGTCAAGGCATAGAATTTGACTACTGTTGTATTCAGGCAGTATTTGGCTTGAAAGAATTGGGTTATAAAACAATTATGGTTAATTGTAACCCTGAAACAGTATCAACTGACTTTGATATAGCTGATAGATTATATTTTGAACCATTGACTTTTGAAGATGTAATGAATATTATAGATTTAGAAAATCCGGATGGTATTCTAGTTCAATTTGGAGGACAAACACCTTTAAATATTGCAAATCAATTAATGAAAAATGGAGTTAATATTATAGGTACAGATCCCCAATCAATTGATTTAGCAGAAGATAGAAAAAAGTTTGGTAAAATTTTAGATAAATTAAATATTCCTGTACCAAAATATGGAACAGCGTTCTCGATAGAAGATTCAATTGATATAGCAAAAGAAATAAAGTATCCTGTTTTAGTTAGGCCATCATATGTTTTAGGTGGCAGAGGAATGGAAATAGTATATGATGAAGATGGATTAAAAACATTTGTTGCAAAAGCTGCCTTAGTTTCAGGTAATCATCCAATACTAATTGATGCATTCTTAGAAGATGCTTTTGAATTTGATGTTGATGCAATTTCTGATGGTGAAAATGTAATTATTGCAGGAATTATGCAGCATATCGAAGAAGCTGGAATACATTCAGGTGATTCTTCTTGTGTGTATCCAGCTTATAATTTATCAATAGATGCTAAAAAAATAATAGAGCAATACACAAAAAGTTTAGCCATAGAATTAAATACTATCGGTTTAATTAATATCCAATTTGCTATGAAAGATAATATAATATATGTTATTGAAGTTAATCCTAGAGCAAGTAGAACAATACCCTTTATTAGTAAAATTAAAGATATTCCATATGCTAAATATGCAGCTCAAGTATCTGTTGGAAAAAAATTAAATGAATTAAATTTCAAAGAAAAAAATACTAATTTAATAGCAGTAAAAAAACCCGTTTTTCCCTTTAATAAATTTCCAAATCAAAATATATTTTTATCACCTGAAATGAAATCAACAGGAGAAGTAATTGGTTTTGATAAATATCTTGGTTCTGCGTATGCAAAGGCAGAATATGGTGCTGGAAATACAATCCCTATATCTGGAAATATTTTCATTTCTGTAAATGATTCTGATAAACAAGACATACTAAAAATTGCTAGAGATTTTGATGAAATGGATTATCAAATTATTGCAACAAAGGGTACAGCAGCTTCACTATTAGAGAATGGAATTAACTGTAATACTATTTTTAAAGTAGGTGAAGGTAGACCCAATATTGTAGATTTTATTAAAAATAATGATATTAAAATGATTATTAATACACCTCTAGGGGCACAATCTAGATTTGATGAATATGAAATTGGCAAGGCTGCTATAAAACATAAAATTCAAGTAATTACTACGATTTCTGGTGCAATGGCTATTATTAGAGCAATAAGAATAGTTAAAAATAAAAAATTAAACTATACCAGTCTTCAACAAATTTTTAATAACTAATGAATATTGGAATATCAATAACAAAAAATAAAAAAAAATTTTTAGAATTAACAAAAAATCTTAGAAAACAATTTTCTCAATATAATTTTATTCAATTAATAGATAATCAATCTATTATTAATAAAATTGAAGATATTGATATATTATTAGCATATCGAATTCCCAAAAAAATATTTAAAAAAAATATAGATTCATTAAAATGGATACAACTTGGCAATGCTGGTGTTGATAATTGCATGTTTAATGAAGTTGTAAAAAGTAAAATTATTATTACTAATTCTCGAGGAATAAATTCGGTTCCAGTGTCTGAATTTGTAATGTCTTCCATATTATTTTTTGAAAAAAACTTAATTGATTGTATTAAGTTTAAAAAAAACAAAGTATGGAATCAATGGGATATAGCGAAAAAAAATAATACCTTAGAAAAAAAAATAGTAGGCATTATTGGATATGGAGCGATTGGTAAAGCAATTGCTAAAAGAGCTAAAAGCTTTAATATGCAGGTTTATGGTACACGTAGACTACAAAAAAATAAAATATCCAACACAAATATTGATTTATTATTACCCTTGAAAGATATTGACTATATTTTAAAAAAAAGCGATTATATCGTGTTAGCATGTCCTTTAACACCTCAAACTTATAAATTGATAAATAAAGAAAAATTAAATAAAATTCAAGATACATCTTTTCTTATTAATATA
>MDSV01093696.1_pt1 | contig 22880 bp, 25 predicted proteins | sample 810851 | NCBI WGS metagenome assembly MDSV01 (sample SAMN05326640, study PRJNA326480) | marine metagenome | isolation source: seawater | place: Atlantic Ocean: North East | collected 2012 | reverse complement strand
TTTTACAAAAAAACAGATAAATAGTTGGGGTGTCAAATATCATGATCTTAAAATGAGTAAGCCACAATTTGATATTTTTATTGATGACAAGGCTATATCTAATATCGAATGGTACAGAGAAAACAACTTAAATATTGAAGAATAGAAAATTAATTGAAAGTTTTTATAGTTTTCTTAATATGGTTGATATAATTATCTGACTTATTTTTTAATATTTGTTCAATAGTCTCTTGAACAGTTTTTTTACTATTTATCCACCAAATTGGATGAATGCATAGTTGAATATTTTGGCATTTCTGGAATGTTTTTGATTCTAGTGGAGATCCATAGCGAAAAGATCCTCCTGAATCAGCAAAATAAACGATTTTTTTTAATAGTTTATTTTCATAGGTATTTTGTATTGGGAAATAATCTTCTGGGTTATTTAAAAAATCTTTTGTTGGCCGATGAATACTAACGATATCAATATTTTCACCAAAAATATCCTCAAATATTTTTTTTTCATAAAGAAATCCTTTCTTAGGATTCTGATAAATACTTAAATCAAAGTGTAAAGAAATTTTATGACCTAGTTTTTTTATTTTTTTTACTTTTTTGATATTTTCATCAGCGAATAGGTTATAAGATAAGTTAGATATTAAAAAAAAGTAAGTTGAGCTGATATTAGAATTATGTTCTATAATAGCCATTTTAAGAGCTAAATCAATTGAAATATCAACATCATGTCTAAGAATAATCTGTTTGTTATTATTAAGATTAAGCTCATTATAGCTAATAAATATGTAATTTTTGTTTAAAAAAGAATTAATTAAGTGCTCATAATCTCCAAGTAACTTCATAATCAAATAATAAGAAACTTTACGCGTCTATTAAAGAAATTTCATTGTGCGAAAATTTAATTTAAAAGAGCGATCATATATTTTTTTATTTTCATTTCTTGTTCTTCCCAATTATAATCTTTGGCAAGTGTTCTACAATTTTTTTGCATGTTATTATAATCTAAATTCAAAATACTCTATACTGATAATTCAAATTCTTTCTGCGAATTAGATGATGTTATTTCATAACCAATTTTATTTTTTCTTATAAAATCAGCTTCATGTTTCATTCCTCCGCTGAGAATGGGAATTTCAGACATTATACTTTCAAAAAGCTTATTTGGCAAGGCGCTTTCATAGCTCAAGGAGTATTTATTTTTTGTCCTTAGAGTTGTAACTGTAAAGTCCCCTGACGATACTATATTAACTACGTCCTTATATGGCACTGCAGGATGAAAAAAAATATTTTTATTCTTTTTCTCATGACTTTTAATCAATTCTTGAAGAGGACCTGACCCTAAAAATATTATGCAAATATTCAAATCTGTTTTTCTAAATAGTTCTAAATATTTTTGAATACCTCTATCTGATAATAAAGCTCCGATATAAATAAATTTTTTTATATCCGCTTTAATATCAAATTTATTTGATAAATAATTTGAAGTTTTTCGATGGCGATAATTTGGAACATTATTAATTACAATGGGAGAGACTGAATATTTTTTTTTGTACCAATCACCTATTATATGGTTCACAACGACTACTTCGTCAACAAATCTTATAAAAATATACTCAAATATTTTGGTAACACACTTTTCAAGATTTCCCGATCCTTCTCGTTCAGTTTCTAGCTCATGAGTATCATAAACAACTTTACTTTTTTTATTTAAAATCTTAAAAAAAATACATGGTGGCAATGATGCCAAATTATGAGCATTAATTATTTTTGGCTTCTTATTTTTTAAAAACTTATATGATAATATCCAAAATTTGAAAATTGGTAAAATTTTTCCAAAAAATCGTTTATCAGCCCACTTTTGAGAATCTACAGGCAGTCTTACGATAGTAATATTTTTATTCACTTTTTCAAATTCAGGTAATAAACTATTTTTGTTTATTCCTAACTGATAAATATGATCAAAATATTCTAATTGATCTATAGAGCTACTAATTTTTTGTATTCTAGCTTCATTTTGCATATCTGACGGATAAATATGTACATTAATTTTTTTCTTTAATTTCATATAAAATAATTTGTCATATATGAATGGTACTTACAAAGTTTTTTTAAAAAAAATTACATATTTTTATCACATTTTATAGTTATAATCATTTAATGAAAAAAGGAAATCATTCAATAGTTAAAAACTCAAAAATTGGTAAAGATACTGTTGTTTGGCATTTTTGTAATATTTATGGAGCTCACATTGGAAAGAATGTAAAAATTGGGTCATATGTAGAAATACAAGATAATGTAAAAATTGGTGATAATTCCATTGTTAGTTCCCATTCATTTTTGTGCTCATTAGTCACCCTAGGTAAAAATGTATTTATAGGACATTCTGTGATGACTGTAAATGATAAAAATCCACCATCATTTAGAAGGACAGGATCGAGAGATGGCTGGTTGCCAACGGAAATTTGTGATAATGCAGTTATTGGAAGTGGTTGTGTCATATTTCCAGTAAGAATTGGAAAAAATTCAGTTGTTGGTGCTGGGTCTGTCGTTACAAAAGATGTCCCTGACAATACCAAGGTAGCTGGCTCTCCAGCAGTAAAGATAGGGCAAGTCTAATGAATAAAATCCCATTTGCTAATATAAAAAAGCAATATCAAAATATAAAACCAGAAATAGACAACGCTATCGCTGAAGTTTTAGATGATACAGCTTTCATTAGAGGTAAGTATGTAGATCGTTTTGAAATGAATTTTTCAAAAATGTATGGAGTAAAAAATTGTATAGGTGTTGGTAATGGTACTGATGCAATATATCTAGCATTAAAAGCCTTAGATATTGGTCCAGGAGATGAAGTGATTACAGTTTGTAATTCATGGATATCTACATCTGAAGTAATTAGTCAAACTGGAGCAAAAGTTAAGTTTATTGATATTGAAAATAATAATTACAATATTGACATCAATAAGATTGAAGTTGCAATTAATAAAAATACTAAAGCAATTATACCTGTCCACTTATATGGGCAACCAGTAAGAGATTTAGATAAGCTAGTAGATATCGCAAAAAAACACTCAATTTACATAATTGAGGACTGTGCACAGGCAATTTTTTCCCAATATAAAAATCAATATGTTGGTACTTTTGGAGATATAGCAACAATTAGTTTTTATCCTGGAAAAAACTTAGGAGCATTTGGTGATGCAGGAGCAGTAATATCAAATAATGATAAATTAGCCAAAAAAATTAGAATGCTTGCCAACCATGGACAAAGCGTTAAGCATACACATATTTATGAGGGCATCAACTCTAGAATGGATGGCATTCAGGGCAATGTTCTTAATACAAAATTAAATTATATATTAGATTGGACTGCAAAGCGACAAGAAATTGCTCAACGATATAATAGTAAATTAAAAGATATTAAAGGATTAAAAGTTCCTAGAACTGATAGTAATGCATCGCATGTTTTTCATTTGTATGTCGTTCTTGCCAATGAAAGAGATTCTCTAAAGCAATATCTACATGAAAATCATATTGGAACAGCACTACATTATCCAAATTTGTTGCCATTGCTTGATTGCTATAAAAATCTTAACTATTCAGAATCTGATTTTCCTATTGGTAGTAGAAACGCTAAAATGATTCTTTCGCTACCAATGTTTCCAGAGCTAACTAATGCAGAAATAGATTATGTGTGCGATAAAATTAAGAGTTTCTATAGTTGATCATGGATTTTATTGACCTAAAGAAACAGCAAAAAAATATCAGAAATTCTTTAGATATTCGTATAAAAAAAGTCTTAGATGAAGGACGTTATATTGGGGGAGAAGAAGTTAAGTTATTTGAAGAAAAACTCTCTTCATTCTGTGGAGCAAAGCATTCTGTTGGATGCTCTAATGGTACAGACGCTTTAATGTTGGCATTAATGGCATTAGATATTGGTCCAGGTGATGGAGTCATTACTGTACCTTTTACCTATATAGCTACACTTGAAGCAATAGCAGCGGTAGGAGCAACACCGGTGTTAGTCGATGTATATGATTCGACATTTAATATGAACCCAGCCCATATTGAAAAAGTAATTAATAAATCAGATAAAACAATTAAAGCTATTATGCCTGTAGACTTATTTGGATTGCCAGCTAGGTATAGAGTTATTAATGATATAGCAAAGAAATATAATTTAAAAATTATTGGAGATGCAGCGCAATCTTTTGGTGCAAGCAAAGGGAAGAAAAAAGTAGGTACATTTGGAGATATTACTACCACATCTTTTTTCCCAGCAAAGCCTTTAGGATGTTACGGAGATGGAGGGGCGATTTTTACAGATTCAGATGAATATGCTAACAGCTTAAGATCTTTAGCAGTTCACGGTAAAGGCTCTGACAAATATGAAAACGTCAGAGTTGGCATGAATTCTAGACTTGATACCATACAAGCTGCCATTCTTTTGGAAAAAATAAATATTTTTAAGAATGAGATTATTCGAAGAAATGAAATAGCAGAACTTTACAGAAAAAAAATGGATCATTTACCAGTAAATTTTCAAATTATTCCAAAAGATTATAAGTCAGTATATGCGCAATTTTCAGTGTTATTTGATAATCGGGTAACTCGAGATAAAATTCAGTATGAGCTTAAAAAAAATAATATACCTTCTGTCATATATTATCCCATATCAGGTCATTTACAAGGTGGATATAGTTATTTGAATTATAAGCAGGGAGATTTTCCAATTTCAGAAAGTTTAGGTGATAGAATATTAAGCTTACCAATGCACCCATATTTAGAAGAAAAAGATATCAATAAAATTGTAGGAGCTATAGAGCATACTATATTAGTTTAAGAGTTAAATTGAGGATAATAAATAATGCAAAGATCAGATAAAAAAATAAATCGTAGAATAGGAATTATTGGCAAAGGTTTTGTAGGTACTGCTGTTGCTCATGGATTTTCACATCAAACGGGTTATGGTGCAGATATTAAGATTTACGATATAGATCCTATTAGATCGCAGAATACGCTTGAGGATACAGTCAACAATTCAGACTTTTTATTTTTGTCTGTTCCTACGCCTTCAAATAAAAGTGGAACAATGGATTTATCAATTGTCAGAAATGCTCTTCAATCTATGAATGAAGTAAATAATAATAAAAAAAATATAGTTTTATTACGTTCAACTGTGGTACCAGGAACAACTAAGCAATTACAAGAAGAATTCCCAAAATTACGTTTTGTTTTTAACCCTGAATTTTTAACAGAACGCTCAGCTTGTTTTGATTTTATTAATCAAACTAGAGTAATTCTTGGTGGAGAAGAAAAATATACAAAGATAGTAAAAGAGCTTTATCAAGATAGGTTTGGACAATATTTGCCTGTTGTAGAAACGACTTTTCAAACAGCAGAATTAATTAAATATATGAATAATTTATTTTTTGCTACTAAGGTCTCATTCTTAAATGAAATGAAATTATTAGCTGATAAAATTGATGTTGATTGGGAAAAAGCAGTTGAAGGTTTTATACTGGATGGTAGAATAGGGCATTCCCATCTTTCTGTACCTGGCCCGGATGGAAAGTTTGGTTTTGGTGGCAGTTGTTTTCCTAAAGACATACAAGCACTTATTAATTTTGGTAACAAAAATGATATTGAAATGAACGTTTTGAAAGGCGCGTGGGAAACAAATTTACAAGTTAGACCTGAAAAAGATTGGGAAAAATTAAAAGGCAGAGCAATATCTGAAAATGACGATGTATAAACATCAAGCTATCTGGCTTACAGGTCAACCTGCGAGCGGTAAATCAACCATAGCTAACTTACTAATGTCTCATTTACCAAATGATAATCAAAAAAATACATATTTTAATATTGACGGAGATGATTTAAGGGACCTTTTTCAAAATAAAGACTATTCAAGAAAAGGTAGAGAAGCTAATATAAGATTAGGTATGAGTATTGCCGCATATCTAATTAATAAAGATTGTATTCCTATTATCTCCCTTGTATCTCCATATAGATTTTTAAGAGAAGAATTTAAAGCGAAATATAACGTACTAGAAGTATATCTTCACACTGATGAAATTAGAGGAAGAGAAAACTATTTTGTAAAGGATTATGAACCACCAGAATCTAATTTCTTAGAAATGGATACAACGCATAAATCAGAAAAGGAGAGCCTAGATGAAATACTCAATGTTTATAGGTAGGTGGCAACCTTGGCATAAAGGACATCGTTGGTTGATTGATCAGAGATTAAATGAAAATAAAAATGTTCTCATCTGTATAAGGGATATGGAAACAGATGAAAATAATCCATATACACCAGAAGAAGTTAAGATTAATGTAGAAAAAGCATTAAATGATTTATTGTTAAGCAAAAGAGTAAAGGTAATTATTATACCCGATATTGAATCTGTAAATTATGGACGTGGAGTCGGATACGATATTATTGAACATGTACCTCCACGTAATATCGAAAAAATTTCTGCTACAGCAATAAGAAAGAAAATCTCTCAAAATACTTAATGAGTTTTTTTAAAGATAGTTATTTAAAAAATATAGCAAAAATTTTTTCTGCCAATTCCTTAATTCAGTTAATACCAGCAGTAGGTATTTTAGTATTAGCAAGAATTTTTAATCCAGAAGGATTTGGGTTATTTGCTGTATGGTCAAGTTTCGTATTCATTGGATTAAATGCTGCTATCTTAAAATTAGAAGTATCTATTTTTGATGAGGTGAGTAGTAATCGGATGAAAGCAGTCCAGATTATGCTTTTTGTTAGTTTAGTTCTCTCAACAATTATTGGATTAGTAGCAAGCATAATATTTTATATCACAGAATATATACAATTTGATATACTCGATGTTATTTTTGGAGCCACTGCTATTTTTCTCTTAGCAGCCTATAGGATTTGGACATTGTTTTTAACAGCTGAAGCTAAATTTGATTATCTTATTCTTTTAAGATTAATAAACGCATTAGCTGTATTTTTATTTCAAGTGATTTTTGGGCTATATAATCCTGTATATAAAAGCTTAATCATTGGGTTTATTATTGCTCATATTATTACTTTATTTTTTGCTCAAATAATACAGCCAATTACTTTAAATATTCGGACTTTGAATCTTTTTATAGAGATCAAAAAATATTTTATAAAACATATTAGATATCCACTATTCTCTTTACCGAGCGAAATAGTGAGTTCGGTTAGCGCACAGATTCCTTTTATAATATTATTAAGCAAATATGGTCCTGAATTAACAGGACAATTCGCAATGGCATTTAAAATTTTAGGAGTTCCCATGGGATTTGTAGGTAAGGCTGTGGGAGATGTTTTTAGACAAAAATCAGCGGAAGATTATAAAAAACTAAATCATTGTAGAGATACTTTTAATAAAACATTTCTTCTTTTATCTACTGTTTCATTACTGTCGGCCATATTCACTTGGAATTTTATTTCACCTATTGTTATAATAGTATTCGGGAATGAGTGGGCACTAGCTGGTACAATATGTATATTTTTAATTCCTTTATTTACTATGAATCTCATTGTCAGTCCTTTAACTTTCACATTATATGTTGTTCAGAAGCAACATATTGATTTATTATGGCAACTTATCCTAATCGTGGGAGTATATTTTTGTTTTATAATGGGTAAAGATTTTAATACATCTATTATTTATTACAGTATCATTTATTCAATATTATATATTTTACTATTACCATATCTTTATTATATATCAGGCGAATTATCTAAAAATAGGAACCTTTAACTATGAGTGATAAAATTTGTATAGTAGATCATGGTGTTGGAAATAATAAATCAGTAAAGAGTATAATTAATCATATCGGATACGAATGTATAATTTCTAATGATATTAAAGTACTAGATAAGGCAAAATTACTGATATTACCCGGCGTTGGTTCTTTCGATGCTGGAATAAAAAGTCTTCACGATTTGAGCCTTTTTGAATTTTTAAAATCTAAATCGAGTGATGGAAATACCTTTATTTTGGGGATATGTCTAGGAATGCAGCTTTTATTTGATAGTAGTGAAGAAGGTGAGTTAGATGGACTAGGCATTATATCAGGTAGGGTAAGAAAATTTCCAACAAATAAAGATTATCCAGTGCCTCATATTGGGTGGAATAAAGTTATTGATTCAATAGGATTTTTTGAATCTAATAATATTAAATATTATCCAAGATTCTATTTTGTTCATTCTTATTATGTTGATTGTATTGATAAATCTGATATTCTTGGTGTTACTGAGTATGGCGGTAGATTTACCTCTGCTGTTAAAAAAGATAAAACCATCGGAGTTCAGTTTCATCCAGAAAAAAGCCATGGGTGTGGCATATTGCTATTTCAAAAAATATGTGGAATGTTAAGTGACTAATTTTAGAGTTATCCCTTCAATGCTTCTAATTGAAGATTCTGTTGTTAAGGGAAAAAATTTTCAAAACCATTCTTACGTTGGAGACCCAATTAATATATTAAAAATTTATAATAAAAAAGAAGTAGATGAGCTCTTAATAACAGATATTGGTATAAATAAAAATAATACATCAATTAATTTTGATTTAATAGAGACAATTGTAGATGAAGCATTTATGCCTATTGCATATGCAGGAGGTATCAATAATATTAATGATATCAACCGATTATTTAGTATTGGTATCGAAAAAGTTGTATTAACTACAGCGGCATTCTATAACATTAATTTGATTCAACAGGCTAGCAATCGTTTTGGAGCTCAGAGTATTGCAGTTGGTATAGATTTAAAAAAAGATTTTTTTGGACGTCAGCATGCTTATGTCAAAAATGGATCTGTTAATACAAAAATGAATTTATTAGAATACATTAATAAATTATCTGAGTATAGTTATGGAGAATTGATTATTAATAATATTAATCGTGAAGGAACATTTTCTGGAATAGATTTAAAAATAGTTGATAGTATTTTAGAGAAAATTAATACTCCATTATTGATAAGCGGAGGCACAAAAGACTTTGATGATATAGACAAGATGATGAAAATTAAAGGATTGTCAGGCGTAATAGGGGGAGCTATTTTTACATATTTTGGAAAACATAGAGCAGTACTTCCTACCTATTTATCAGGAAAGGATTTGGAAAAAATAAATAAAGTATGGGAAAAATAATGGATTATAATCAGTGTAATAAGTGTGTAATGGACACAACTGATGAACATATTTATTTTGATAGTAAAGGTGTTTGTAATCATTGCATAAGATTTGAAGAGTCTCAAAAACCTAAATGGTTTCCAAATAAAGAGGGTGAAAAAAAGTTAGAAAATTTATTCAGAGTTATCAAAAATGAAGGTAAAAACAAAGAATATGATTGTATTTTAGGCTTGAGCGGCGGACTCGATAGTTCTTATGTTGCAATTTTAGCAAAGAAATATGGACTTCGTCCTCTAGTTTTTCATGTAGACGCTGGATGGAATTCAGAATTAGCAGTATACAATATTGAGAAGGTAATAGAGTATTGTAATTATGACTTAGTAACTCATATTATGGACTGGAATGAAATAAAAGATTTACAAAGAGCTTATATTAGATCGGGCGTAGCTAACCAAGATGTAGTGCAAGACCATTCATTTGTTTCAATACTATACCATTATGCTAATAAGCATCGTATCAAATATGTATTAAATGGTTCAAACCTTGCAACTGAGAGTGTATTTCCATCTTCTTGGCATCATGATGCAATGGATTCAATTAATTTAAAAGCCATCCATAAAAAATATGGCGAAAAAAAACTTAAGCATTTTAAGCCGATTTCTTTTTTCCAGTATTATTTTTGGTATCCAATTGTAATGAATATGACAGTATTTAATCCTTTAAATTTAGTATACTATAATCCAGAAGAAGTAAAAGAGTATCTAATTAAAAATATTGGTTATAAACCCTATGGGCGTAAACACGGAGAATCTGGCTTTACAAAGTTTTTTCAAAATTATTTTCTAGTAAAAAAGTTCGGATATGATAAAAGGAAATTACACTTATCTAGTATGATTCTAAGTAATCTTATAACGAGAGATGAGGCTATAGAGGAATTAAAACAACCACTTTATGATGATTTAGAGTTAAATCAAGATAAAGCTTTTGTATCAAAAAAATTAGGATTTACAGTAGAAGAATTGGATGGTTTTATTAGTAAAGATAATGGCCATTATAGTGATTTTCCGAATTGGGACTCAAGATATAAACTTTTAAAGAAACTCCAACATTTTATAGCAAACTATACTTCAATAAAGATTAACACTTACTATAAGAAAATATAATGCAATTTGGAATGGTGAACTTAATAAAAAAATGATCTAAATAGTTGTTTTGGGTGCCTAATTATTTTTAACAGTGTATCAATTTTTTTCTTTAATGGATTTTTAGTATCGTAAAATCCTCTCTTAGAAAAATCAATATCAATATTTAAACTATTAAATAATGGTTCAATACCTTTCTGCCATTTTCCTTTTACTATACCAGTATCACCTTCTTTACCCTCAAAATATGGAATTACTTCTTTAAATCCAGGAGTTAAGCATTGCTCATTAAATCGAAAAAAACTATCTTTTATTCTATGGCTTCGTAAAGTTCCAAATAGTTCAAACATCCATGGGTTTTCGTCTGAAATTAAATATTTTTTTAAAGCAGAGGCCTTCCAAAGAGCAGGAGATGTAGTAATTCTATATTTTGATTTTTGCTTAACCTTGCTAATCATTGGGTTATCTGTTGATTCAAAAGAACGTGTTTTATCATGATTTGTTAATGTAATATTTGAATAATTATTAACCTTAATTATTTTATAGCATTTTTCAATTGTTTTCTCATCTACAAAGTCTGAAATAAAGAAGTCATCAAGCATTAGAAGTACGATATCTGTATCAGGAATTTTTTTGAGAGTCTGTAATAATATTTCACTCCAAGGCGGTTCTTTATCATAATATTGATTTGCTCTCAAACTTGTTATATTTAATTTACCATTGTAATTATATTCTTTTTTATATGTTGTTAAAATGATTGGATACTGACATGCAGGCCAAAATTTTTCAAATAATGTAAAGAATGGATTCCAACAATCTTCAAAATGATCACAAGTGTTAACAATGATTGTAATATTTGGTGATTTATCTTGATTTTCCATGAAATATATGACTTCAAATTGTAATGATTTGATAAGATAGTTACAAATTATATTATTTTTTATATGATTTTTATTGTGATATATTAATAGGAAGAATAAGACATTTATATGGAAAACAAAGAAAATATTATAGTTACAGGCGGTTCTGGTTTAGTTGGTAAACATCTAAATAAAATTCTACCAAATGCTATTTACCTATCATCCCAAGATTATAATTTGATGAATATGAATGAAATAGATTCTATGATGAAGAATTATAATCCAAAAATAGTTATACATTTAGCTGCCAAGGTGGGTGGAATTTTAGATAATATTAATTATCCAGTAGATTATATAGAGCAAAATTTAATTATGAATGGAAATTTATTAAAAAAATGCCATGAATATAATGTTGATAGAGTAATTGCCATATTAAGTACTTGTATCTATCCAGACAAAGCCAGTAAATATCCAATGATTGAAAAAGACTTATTTAATGGACCCCCAGCTGATACTAATTTTTCTTACGCATTATCTAAAAGGGCAATGGCAGTACATATTGAATCTTATGTTAAGCAATATAACAAAAAATGGTGTTATCTTATACCATGCAACTTATATGGTGAACATGATAAATTTGAACATCACCATAGTCATTTTGTTTCAGCTTTAATAAAGAAAATATATGAAGCTAATAATAGTATTGAACTGTTAGGCTCAGGGAAACCTTTAAGACAATTTATGTATGCTGATGATCTAGCAAATATTATCAAATATTTCATTGATAATAAAATAAATGAAAATGTTAATGTTGCTCCAGATTACACCTATTCAATTGATGAGATTGCAAGAATTGGTATTAAATCATGTGGAAAAGAAAATTTAAATATTATATATAAAAACCATAAACTAGATGGTCAATATCGAAAAGATGTCGATTCTTCAAAGTTGTTAAATATTTTAGGAGATTTTAACTTTACACCATTAGAGAAAGGGATAAAGAAGGTTTATGATAACTTTAGTAAAAGATACAATTGATAATAAGGATATCGATCACTTAGTTCGTTGGCTTAAATCTTATCCAAAACTCACAAAAGGTTCAGTCACTATTGAGCTTGAAAAGAAGTTTTCAGCTTGGTTAGGTAGAAAGTATTCTGTATTCTGTAATTCTGGTTCGTCAGCTAATCTTTTAATGCTTTATGCATTAAAAGAAGGAAAGTATTTAAGAAATAACAAAGTAGTTGTTCCAGCTATATCTTGGGCCACTGATTTAGCTCCAGTCATTCAGCTAGGGCTAGACCCAATTCTATGTGATTGTAATTTAGAAGATTTGTCTGTTGATTTAGAACACTTAGAAAAGATATTTAAAAAAGATAAGCCAGCAACACTATTATTTGTTTCTATACTCGGGCTAGTTCCAAATATGAATGAGCTTATAAAACTATGTTCGAAATATGATGTATTATTACTTGAAGACACATGCGAATCTATGGGTTGTGAATATGAAAATAAAAAATTAGGTACATTTGGAATATCATCTACTTTTTCTACATATTTTGGCCATCATATTTCAACAATAGAGGGGGGTTTTGTTTCAACCGATGATAAAAATTTATATGAATTACTTGTTTCGATGAGAAGTCATGGATGGGATAGAGATTTAAGCGCTAAAACACAGAATCAATTACAAAAAGATTGGAAAATTTCAAAATTCAATTCCTTATATACTTTCTATTATAGTGGATTTAATTTTAGATCAACAGATTTACAGGCCTATATTGGTCTAACCCAAATTGATAAATTAGATGGTTGGGGAATGAAAAGAGAAATAAATTTTAAGGCTTACCAAAAGTTAATTAAAAATAAATATTGGATGCCTTACGAACGCCCTAATACTTTTATTTCTAATTTTGCATATCCAGTTATAAGTCCTAATAGGGATAAAATTGTTTTAGATTTACAAAAAAATAATATTGAAGTGAGACCAATGATATCTGGTTCAATGGGAACTCAGCCTTTTTATGTAAAAGTTTATGGTAGGTTAGAGCTAAAAAATGCTTCAATCGTAGATAAGTATGGATTTTATATTCCAAATCATCCCAAATTGTCAATGAGAGATTTAGAGGTTATATCTAAAATAATTAATAAAGGAGATTTAGCGTGAAAAAAAGAGCATTAATTACAGGAATTAATGGCCAAGATGGATCATATCTTGCAGAATTTTTATTAGAAAAAAATTATGAGGTATATGGTGTTCTGAAAAGAAATTCCGTTGCAGAAAATCAAACAGCTCGGCTTGATTCCGTTTATTCTCAATTGAATCTCGAATACGCAGATATGACAGATATGCCATCACTAATTAGAGTTCTAAATCAAGTCAAACCTGATGAAATTTATAATCTTGCAGCTCAGTCCCATGTAAAAATATCTTTTGATCAACCAATATATACAGCGCAAGTAGTTGCAATCGGAGTTATGAATTTATTGGAGGCTGTAAGACTAATTTGTCCCAAAACAAAAATTTACCAAGCCTCTTCTTCAGAGATGTTTGGAAATAACATTGATAAAGATGGTTTTCAAAGAGAGTCAACTCCAATGAGCCCAGTTTCGCCATACGGCTGTGCTAAGGTATTTGGTTATAACTTGGTCAGAAATTATAGAAATTCATATAACCTATTTGCAAGTAATGGAATCCTTTTTAATCATGAGTCACCAAGAAGAGGAACAAATTTTGTAACTAACAAAGTTGCAAAAGAGGCAGTAAGAATTAAAATGGGCTTATCAAATGAGTTAAAATTAGGAAATTTAGATGCTGCTAGAGATTGGGGCCATGCAAAAGATTATGTCAAATGTATGTGGCTTATGTTGCAGCATGAAAAACCTGATGATTTTGTAGTTTCTACAGGAACATCACATACAGTTCAAGATTTGGTAAATTATGTTTTTAAATCTCTTGAAATACCAAATTGGGAACAGTTAATTAAACAAGATAAGAGATTTCTTCGTGCCGAGGAATTAGATGTTTTAAGAGGGGACTGCTCAAAAGCTAAACAATTATTGTCATGGCAGCATGAATATACTTTCGAAACTATGCTTGATGAAATGGTTGAATACTGGTTAGAATTCTATAAGAAAAATTAGTGTTATTTTATTTCCACTAATTTATTTTTTTCCAAACGAAACTTACCACAGATACTAAGGTTTTCTTTAAATTTCAACCGATCACCCTTTTTATTAACCCATCCAATAAACTTTGCTGGATTTCCATATACAAGAGAAAAATCTTTAACGTTTTTTGTTACAACAGATCCTGCACCAATCATTGAGTATTTTCCAATTGTAATTCCGCAAATAATTGTTGCATTAGCACCTATAGAAGCAGATTTTTTAACTCTAGTCTTTTGATAAAATTCTGAACCTTGTTGTGGAAATTCAGATCTAGGCTGTAAAATATTTGTAAAAACCATTGATGGCCCACAAAAAACATAATCATCTATTTCTACTCCCTGATAAACAGAGACATTATTTTGTATTTTGACATAGTTACCAATTTTTACATTATTAGCAATATTCACATTTTGACCAACAGAACAACTTCTACCGATTCTTACATCAGACTGTATATGAGAAAAATGCCACACTTTTGTGTCAATACCAATGCTCACATTGTCATCAACAAATGAAGATTTATGTACGAAATATTTTTTCATCATTAACTTTCTCTCTCTAATTATTAAGTATTATTCATTGTCAAATTAATAAATTAATTTGTATTATATAAGCAATGAATTTGGGTAAACATATTTTGAATTTTATTACTGATAACAAAAAATCTTTTATTATCAGCTTTATTTTATGTCAAATTATTTTTCTATTGTTTTTCTTTTTTTCTGTAAGAGTATTTGAGTCTAGAGCAGATATTATGCCTTCTGCAAGTTCATCTAGTCAGCTTGGATTAAATGCTTTTTCTGGTCTTATTCCTGGGAACTTTCAAGGTCAATCTAAATCTCCTAATATTTATTCTACAATCATCAAATCAAAGTCATTCGCTAAATACTTATTTAAAGAAAAAATTGATATTAACGGCGATGAAATAGTAGTCTATAATTGGTTGCTAGATTCTTATAATTTAGAACATGATAGTTCAGAAATTGAATTTGAAAAAGTATATAGATTTTTTATTAATAATATTATTTCAGTACGTTATAATAAAATAACAAATATTGTTACTATTCAAGCGTATACTATAGATCCTTTTTTCTCTCAGGCCTTATTAAAAGCTTCTTTAGCAGAGCTAGAGAATCGACTTAAACAATACTCAAAAGATAGTAAAGCGTCGAAAAGAGATTTTATTTTGAGTAGAATATCAACTATTGAAGATGAATTAAATGATATTGAAAATAGATATATCGAGTTTTTGAATCAAAATTCAAATATAAGTTCCCCTAATTTACTTATAGCAAAAAAAAGAATTGAAAGAGAAGTATTTATTAAAGAAAATTTGCTTAAAGAACTGGCCACAGAACTAGAAATTAATAAACTTGAAGTTACTAGAGATAATCAGGTAGTTATAGATGTTATTGATGAACCTACACTAAACTTACTTAAAGTTTATCCTAAATTTAGTTTATTACTTATCGTTTCATTAATGGCAAGTTTTGTCATTCCTTTTGTTGTGCACTCTAAAAAAATATTCATTGATAATTAATTCCCAAATATCGAAAAATTACTTTGTTGCATTTTTATTGTTTTTACTAGTTTTTTCTTATGCATTTTTACCTATTAGTTATTTTTTTAATTCCTTATATCTAATAATTTTTAGTTTCGTTACCTTGATCTTCTTTCTATTAACTGAAAGTAAAAAATCCTTAGGTAATATGGACATCTTTGTTTGGTATTTAATTTTTTTGGTTTGGTACTGTATTCATTTATTTTTCTCTGGTCAGCTACAAATTGCACAAGTTGATTTTAGACCAATCTTCTTTTTGAATACAGCTACACTATTTTTTTGCACATACTATTCTTTTTTAAGAGAATATGTTGCAAAAATTCTTTTTTTAGCTGGTATAATTTATATGTTTTTTTCTATTAGTACATTTTATTCGCTAATATCATCAAATTCAGTTCAAGGATTTGTTAATATATTTGCATTGAGCGGTTTAGATGATTCTGGACAAGATTTCTATCAAAATTATGGAATCTGGCTTTCAATTTTGATGATTATAAGTGCTTATTTTATGAATATATTCCTTAATAAAAAGTCTAATACAAAATTCTTATTATTTTGTATTCCTTTTTGCTTCTCATTAATTTTTTTATTGTTACTTGGAGCCAGGGCAGCTTTTATTGGTGGTATTGTTGGTTTAATTTACTTGCTAAGAAATATAGGATTTAAAAATTTACTTATTAGCTTCATTTTTATTTCAATTACTTTAATACCATTTGCTTTATTTAATCAAGACATACTACTAACTATATCTAGATTTGTTGCCTTATTTTCTGGTACTGATGATTCAGCAAGACTATTTATGTTTTCTCAAGCCATTGATTTATGGACACAGGACATCTTTACTATTTTATTTGGTGGCGGTATTAAATCATATCCAATCTTCATTGGTGAAAATAATTTAGGGTGGTACCCCCATAATATTTTTTTAGAAATTTTGTGCGAATTAGGTATTATTGGTTTATTTATTTTTATTAGAATATTTTATAGTGCTTTTCAAAATAAAGATAATGATATATTAATGACATCATTGACGCTTTGTATGATATTGAGTTATTCTTTTACCGGTGGAATGCATGATTTATATAATATTTTTTTCTTCCTAGCTTTATCTACTAAAACCAATGTTGATTATTAGCTATATTTAATATCTTAATGAAAGCCCAAAACAATACTATTTGTTCTTTTTGCGTAATGGATACATCAGTTCCTGATATTATTTTTGATAGAAATAATCAGTGTCAATTTTGTAAAAATCATAAAAAAAGAATTATTTTTGAACAAGAAAACTATCCAAACTATCTAGAAAAACTGACTAAAAATATTAAAGTAAAATCTACAAAAGATAAGTATGATTGTATCATAGGAGTTAGTGGAGGGGTCGATAGTACTTATGTTGCTTATTATATTAAAAAAGTTCTAAAGTTAAATCCATTAGCAGTTCACCTTGATAATGGCTGGAATTCAGAATTAGCAGTAAAGAATATTGAAAATTGTTTAAATATTTTAGATATTGACTTGATAACTCATGTAATTGATTGGAATGAATTTAAAAAAATTCAAAAATCGCTGTTAAAATCATCTATTAACAACCTTGAAATTGTTACTGATCATGCAATAAATGCTCTTTTAATTAAAACTGCTGCAAAATATAAAATTAAGCATATAATTAATGGAAGTAATACTTCTACTGAAGGTATAATGCCTTCAAGCTGGATGGAAGCTAACCAAAATAAACAATTGATTAAGTCTATATACAAAAAATTCTATCCAAATCATCGAATTAAATCTGTTCCAACAATTTCTTTCTTAGAGTTCTTTTATTATTTGTTAGTCAAAAAAATTAAGTTTGTGCCTATTTTAAATTTTATAGAATACAATAAAGAAAATGTTATAGAAATTTTAAAAAAAGAAATTGATTATAAGCCTTATAGATATAAACATTATGAGTCAATAATCACACGTTTTTTTCAGGGCTATATTTTACCCGAAAAGTTTAATATTGATAAAAGAAAAGCTCATTTCTCTTCTTTGATTGTATCTGGTCAAATGTCACGTGACGAAGCTTTAGAAAAGTTAAAAGAACATCCATATGGAGATACTCAGGTAATGGAAAGGGACAAGCTATTTTTTCTAAAAAAACTTGAATTAGATAAAGTTCAATTTAAAAAAATAATGGAAAATCAACCTTCCTCAGCTTCTTTGTATGCTCCTTACAGTATAAAGTTCTTAAATTTTATCGGAAGGTTTAACCAACTATTAAGAAAATTAACAAGATAATTTGAATATTTTTTAGGTAAACTATTTTGAAAGTAATAATTATAAATCATTTTGCAGGAATTCCAAAAGTTAATGAGGCTTCACTAAGACATTATAATTTTGCAAAATACTTTCAAAATAGAGAAATAGATTGTAGCATCGTTACATCAAAGCAAAACTATCAAAAATATGATAGTATGGACGATCCAATAGATTCAATTAAAGATATTGAATATCTTTTTGTTGATGAACCTATTGTAAAATCTAAGTCTTTATTTTCTAAACTAGCTAGAATGTTTGGTTTTTCTTTTAATCTGTATAAAGATTTGTTTTTTAAACAACCTTTTAATCAAGTAGACTATGTTATTGCTAGTAGCCCTGATTTATTCACTACTTTTGTTGGATATCTTTTTGCCAAAAAAAAATCATCCAAGTTCATTTTAGAGATAAGAGATATTTGGCCCCTATCTCAAGTTGAATTACATAATTTTTCTCAAAAACACCCTATGATTCTAATACTAAAATTCATTGAAAATTTATTACATCGAAAAGCAGATATTATAATAAGTAATTTACCATATTATGATCAGTACTTAATTGACCATAGTATGCAGTATAATAAGTATTATTATATCCCTCAAGTTATTGATGTCGAGTATTATCAGAAAAACTATCAAAAAACTGAACTAGATAAAGAACATTTAAAAATATTTAAAACATATACCTGTGTCGGAATTTATGCTGGAACAATTGGAAAATATTATGGAATAAAAAATATGATAAAAGCTTTAAGTTTAATAGATAAGAAGATGGCTCTTATTTTAATGGGAGAGGGAGATTACAAGGTAGCAGCTATTAAATTAAAGAAAGAATATAATCTAGATAATTTGTTTATAATTGATGGAAGTCAAAAATCTTATTTATTTTCTATTCTAGATAGATGCTCTTTTGGAATTGTTAGCTTTCCAGATAAAAATATTTATAGATATGGAATAGCTTCTCTTAAAATGTTCGATTATTTGTACGCAAAAATACCTCTTTTGATGATGGGTCCTTTTAGTAAATATTCTATTTTAAAAAATATGAGTATTCAATATAAAGCTAAATTTCTAGATATTGATGGTATTGCAAATCAGTTTAATAAGTTGTACAAGATCGATAAACAAGCTAGAAAAGATATAGCCAACGAAAGTCATAACTTATTAAATAAAGAAGCGAGTATTTCTTCAATGAATAATCAATTAGATAAAATATTTCACTAATGATTTCTGTTATATGATATTTCTTTTTTTAGAATTAATGTCTATCTTAATTTATGAATAAAAGTATTATTTTATTTGGTGTAGGCTATTGGGGTAAAAATCATTTAAGAGAACTCAATGCGAATTCCTTCGTTTCTACAATCCTAGTTGTTGACCCCATGGTTAATAGTGAATCAGATATTGTAAAAAAATATAAAAATGTCAAATTTTATAACACTTTCGAAGAGGCTCTCAGTAAAAATAAAAATATTGATGGCGCAATTGTCGCTACGCCGCCTGCAACTCATTTTGATATTGCTAAAAAATGTCTGAACAATAATTTACATGTTTTGATAGAAAAACCAATGGTTGAGACTGTAGAAGAGCTTAATATTTTAAATGAATTAGCAGGTGAAAAAAAGGTTCTGATGTCTGGACATACTTATCTATATAATCCTGCAATTAAACAAATAAAAAATATTATTCAAAATGGTGATATTGGAGAAATTATGTTTATTCATAGTCAAAGATTAAATTTTGGTATCATGAGAGAAGACACAGATGTTTTTCTTAGTCTAGCTCCTCACGATATTAGTTTGGTTCAATTTTTTATGAATGATGAAAAATATATAAATATGTCTAATAATACATCTAATTTTACTTTTTCTCCATATAGCGATTTTTCATCAACTCATATTGAGTATAATAATAATATTTTTGCTCAAATAGATGTAAGTTGGTATTATCCTAAAAAAATTAGATCTTTATCAATAATTGGTACTAAGAAAACAATTATTTTTGATGATGTAGATAAAAAAATATTACTTCATGATATATCGATTGATCATAAATACAATCATCAAAATAATGGCTTCAAAGAAATTGATTTTGATCAAAGTATATCACCACTTACAAACGAAATTAATCATTTCCTTCAATTTTTTGATAACCCTTCTAATTGTATTACTGGATATACTCATACTAAAAATGTTATAAAGGTTTTAGAAAGGTATTATAAATAATGTATTTCTGTTTAATCAAAACTTTATTTGATTACATTCTTGCCATTATCTTGTTGTTTATTTTCAGTCCATTAGCTCTATTTATTTCAATTTTTTTATTTATAGATCTAAAAGAAAATATATTTTTTTTACAAGATAGACAGGGATTTAAAGGAAAAGTTTTCAAAATAATAAAGTTCAAGACAATGAATAATGATATTGATGAATCTAATAACTTAAAATCAGACAAAGAAAGAACAACCAGATTTGGTAAAATCTTGAGAAAATACAGTCTTGATGAATTACCAAGTTTAATTAATATATTATTAGGTCAAATGAGTTTTGTTGGACCTAGACCAATTCTTGCCGAATACGATAAATTATACAGCGTAGAACAAAGAAAACGATTTCTTGTCAAACCTGGCATTACAGGTTGGGCGCAAGTAAATGGAAGAAATACAATCTCTTGGGAAGAAAAATTTCAATTTGATATTTGGTATATAAATAATAGAAGTTTTATCGTAGATTTTAAAATCTTATTAAAAACAATTTTTAAGGTTTTTAACAATAAAGATGTCAATAGTAATAAAAACAATACAATGAGTAAATTTGAAGGCAATGAAGATAATTAAACCAGAGATCGGTAGATTTAAAAATTGGAAGATTCCTAATATGGAGCATGGAAAACCTACGGAATATGGTTGGATTATACATCATCCAGAAAATTTAATTCTCGGAAAATATTCTGATATTGGAGCATTTTCTTACTTAAATGCTAAATATGAAATTGAAATAGAAGAATACGCTCAATTTGGCTCACATTGTTCAATATATTCTTATTCATCAATAGATGAAAAGAAGGGTAAAATACATATAGGATATAATGCTAGAATAGGATCTCATACCACTATAATGCCAGGACTTTCTATTGGGAGAAATTCTATAATTGGAGCAAATAGTTTTGTGACGAAAGATGTACCACAAAATTCATTTTATGCTGGGGTACCTGCAAAATTAATTAAGGAATTAGTTGATGAATAGCTGGCCATACTTTGACAATAAAGATATTATAAAAGCTCAAGAAATTCTTGAAAGTGGCAATATAAATTATTGGACAGGAACAGAAGGTAGAGAGTTTGAGAAAGAATTTTCATCCTACATTGGAGTAAAGCATTCTGTAGCAGTAGATAATGGAACTAATGCTTTAATCCTAGCTGCCCATGCTTTAGGGATTTCAAAGGGTGATGAAGTCATTATGAGTCCTAGAACGTTTGTGGCTTCAGCATTTAGCATCATGCATTTAGGTGCAAAACCTATTTTTATAGACATTGACAGAGAATCTCAAAATATGGACACTTCATTAATTGAACAAGCAATTACCCCAAATACCAAAGCAATTATGGCTATTCATATAGCTGGATGGCCCTGTGAAATTGATATAATTCAAGAAATTTGCAAGAAACATAATCTTTACCTTATTGAAGATTGTGCTCAAGCGCACGGAGCTCAATATAATAATCAGTCAGTAGGTTCTTTTGGTGATATAAATGCATGGTCTTTTTGTCAAGATAAAATCATGTCCACGGCTGGGGAAGGTGGTATGGTAACAACAAATAATAAACAGTTATGGGAAAAGGTGTGGTCTTTTAAAGATCATGGTAAGAACTACGATACAGTATATAATAAAGAGCATCCACCCGGGTTTAGATGGCTGCATGAAGATCATGGAACAAATGCTAGGTTGACTGAAATACAATCCGCTATTGGAAGACTCCAGCTAAGGAAGTTAGATAGTTGGATTGATAAAAGAACAAAACTAGCGAACATATTTAATGATGGATTTAAAGATATCAATGGATTGAGAATTACTTTATCACCAAAGCATATTAAACATGCTTATTATAAATATTATGTTTTTGTAGAAAATGAGAAGCTAAAAGATGATAAGAATAGAGATTTCATTATGAATGCACTAAATAAAATGGGCACCCCATGTTATAGCGGTAGTTGTAGTGAGATTTATAAAGAAAAAGCTTTTGATAAAGTATTTCCAAACGGACATACAGCTTTACCTGTAGCAAAAGAACTTGCAGAGACATCTCTTATGTTTCTAGTCCATCCAACCATAGATCAAGAAGATATTTATACCATCGTAGATCAAACTAAGACCATTATAAAGAATATTTTAAAATAAATAATTTTCTTTTATTGATAGAAAAATGTATAATCTTCAATAAAACTACTATGAATGAAAAAACAAAACCGTTAATAAAATTTTGTATTGATTTATCTACTGCTTTTTTATCTATTTTTTTATCATATTTATTTCTTTATAACTTTGATTTTATTTCTGTCAATGCCACTGATATAGCTAATCAATTTGCACTTTTTTCATTTTCATATCTTATTTCTTCATTAATAACAAAAAATTATGCATCTGTATGGGCATACGCTAGTTTGAGTGAAATATTTGTATTAGCCTCAAATATCACTTTATCGTTTATATTT